>Ga0209138_1000515_pt1 | contig 37862 bp, 33 predicted proteins | sample SaaInl3SG_22_DNA_FD_184645 | JGI IMG/M metagenome (GOLD analysis project Ga0209138, IMG submission 184645) | Marine microbial communities from expanding oxygen minimum zones in the Saanich Inlet - ESP_153SG_22_DNA (SPAdes) (version 2) | ecosystem: Environmental > Aquatic > Marine > Intertidal...
TCTGAATGTGTCGCTCTTCGAACAAAGAACTCGATTTTACTTTGTAGAGTGCATTTTCCTGAAAGATCGTTTCCTCATCGGTGTGGTAAAACGCTTTGATCACATCTACCTGCTTTTCGATTTGTTGTACAATTTTTCGAACCCGTTCGGCATCCGTGTGCACCACAATAACAAAGCGGAAAACATCGGGTATTTCTGAGGCAGAAGTGGAAAAGCTCTCCAGATTGATATGTCGCTTTAGAAAGATCGCAGAAATTCGGTTCAGCAAACCAATATTGTTCTCTGCATAAACTGAAATAGTATAGGTAGTATTTTCCATCTTACTCTAATCTTATATCTGAAACACTGGCTCCTGTGGGTATCATCGGAAAAACATTGTCTTCTTTTTCTACACATACTTCAAGGAAATAAGGGTCTTTAGACTCCATCATTTCTTTTACAGCAGCGTCCAACTCCTCTCTTTTATCTACTCGCTTTGCTTTTATTCTAAAACCTTGAGCGATGGTCACAAAGTCTGGGTTCACCATCTCTGTAGAGGCATAGCGTTTGTCAAAAAATAATTGCTGCCACTGACGTACCATCCCGAGGAAATCATTGTTTAAAACCACAATTTTTACAGCAATTTGCTGTTGGAAAATGGTTCCCAGTTCTTGAATGGTCATTTGATATCCCCCATCTCCGATCACAGCGACAACCTCCCGTTGCGGAGCTCCCATTTTAGCTCCGATAGCTGCAGGAAGGGCAAAACCCATCGTTCCCAAGCCTCCTGAGGTTACATTACTTTTGGATTGGCTAAACTTCGCATAACGACACGCCACCATTTGGTGTTGTCCCACATCGGTTACAATCACGGCATCATTATTAGAATGCTTGTTGATCATCTCCACGGTCTCACCCATGGTCAATCCTTCTTTCTTTGGAAACAAATCCGATTTGATGACTTTATCATATTCGATTTTATCCAAGGCATCAAAACGAGCAATCCATTCGGGATATTTCTTTGGTTTAATGCGTTTGTTTAACTCCTGAAGTGAAATTTTACAGTCTGCCAGTAAAGCGACGTCTACACTGACATTTTTGTTGACCTCAGCAGGATCCAGCTCCAAATGAATGATTTTAGCTTGTTTGGCGTAGGTGTTCAAATCTCCTGTAACACGATCGTCAAAACGCATCCCAATGGCAATGAGCAAATCGCATTCATTGGTGAGTAAGTTCGGTGCATAATTTCCATGCATTCCCACCATACCTCTGTTGGAGGGATGATCCGTAGGAAGTGCCGAAAGTCCTAAAATGGTCCAAGCCGCAGGTATTCCAGAGGTTTCCAAAAAGGTTTTAAACTCTTCTTCTGCATTTCCTAAAATAACCCCTTGTCCCCAAACTACAAATGGTTTTTCAGCTTGACCGATTAATTCCAGTACCTGTTCCAAATCTGTACTGGAAAGTTTCGGATAAGGAGCATAACTTCGAATGCCAGAGCACTTTTCATAAGAAAAATCAAAGGTGTCAAACTGGGCGTCTTTGGTGATGTCAATCAATACAGGACCGGGTCTTCCCGAACGCGCTATATAAAAGGCCTTAGCCATGATTTCAGGAATTTCGCTAGCCTTGGTAATTTGATAGTTCCATTTAGTTACAGGAGTAGAAATTCCGATAATATCCGTTTCCTGAAACGCGTCAGAACCCAAAAGATGGGAGGCTACCTGGCCTGTAATACAGACCATAGGGGTAGAATCGATTTGCGCATCGGCAATACCAGTTACTAAATTGGTAGCTCCAGGGCCTGAAGTTGCCATCGCCACTCCAACCTTACCAGAAGTACGTGCAAATCCCTGTGCCGCATGAGTGGCCCCTTGCTCGTGTCTTGTGAGTACATGGTGCAATTGATCTTGAAATTTATACAGTTCGTCGTAAATCGGCATAATGGCTCCCCCTGGATAACCGTAGATCAAATCGGCACCTTCTGCCAACAGACAACGCACCACGGCTTCTGCACCTGAAATATGCAAGGGTTTTGCTTGGGTCTGTATCCCTTTTGTTTTTGTTTTTGTTTCCATACTTCTTAGGAATCAGTAACACAACCTTCCGAGGCTGTCGCTACGCTTTTTATGTATTTGTAAAGTACGCCTTTTTCAAATTTGTAGGGAGGCTGTACCCATTGGGCTTTTCGCTCCGCTAGTTCGTTTTCACTTAACGCTACACTAATTGTATTGTTTTCCGCATCGATGGTAATTTCATCTCCATCTTGGACTAGACCTATCGCACCTCCTTCTTGAGCCTCGGGCACAATGTGGCCTACCACAAAACCGTGGGTTCCTCCGGAGAATCGTCCATCTGTAATGAGTGCCACACTTTTTCCCAAACCTACACCCATGATGGCTGAAGTAGGTTTTAGCATTTCTGGCATCCCAGGACCGCCTTTGGGTCCTTCATAGCGAATGACAACAACCTCACCCGCCTTTACTTTACCGTTTTTAATTCCGTCATTGGCAGCAAATTCACCGTCAAAAACACGCGCAGGACCTTTAAACAACAAGCCTTCTTTCCCGGTGATTTTAGCCACCGAACCTCCTTCGGCTAAATTGCCCTTTAAAATTCGGATGTGGCCTGTCGGTTTGATCGGCTGATCAATGGGGCGAATGACATCTTGGTTTTTTGCTAAACTAGGAACCTCAGCGAGGTTTTCTGCTAACGTTTTTCCAGTAACTGTGATACAATCTCCGTGAAGCATTCCCAATTCTAGCATGTATTTTAATACAGCCGGGACACCCCCTACGGCATGTAGATCCTTCATCAAATACTTACCACTGGGTTTTAAGTCGGCTAAAAAAGGAGTGGTATCGCTTATTTTTTGAAAATCGTCTAGGGTCAAATCGATTTCAGCCGCTTTTGCAATGGCTAAAAAATGTAACACGGCATTGGTGGATCCACCTAAAACAGCAATCAAACGCAATGCATTTTCCAATGACTTTCGCGTTACGATGTCTCGGGGTTTTAAATCGTTTACAAGAAGGTTTTTTAGGTGGGCACCCAGCGCCTCACATTCTTCTTTCTTGTCTTTACTCACAGCAGGGTTTGAAGCATTGTAAGGCAATGCCATTCCACAAGCTTCTATGGCAGAGGCCATGGTATTGGCTGTGTACATTCCTCCACAAGCTCCCGCTCCTGGGCAGGCATTTCGAATGACACTCTTGTATTCTTTTTCATCTATGGTGCCTGCTACTTTTTCTCCCCAAGCTTCAAAAGCAGAAACCACATCCAGTTCTTTGTCATTATGACAACCGGCGGCTATGGTCCCACCGTAAACCAAAATAGATGGGCGATTCAAACGCAGTAAAGCCATCAAAGCTCCCGGCATGTTTTTATCGCATCCCACTACCGTAACCACTCCGTCATAAGACATGGCCTGAACCACGGTCTCTACAGAATCGGCTATGATGTCTCTGGAGGGTAAAGAAAAACGCATCCCAGGGGTCCCCATAGAAATTCCATCGCTTACCCCTATAGTGTTGAACACCAAACCAACGAGTTCTTGTGTATTGATCCCGTTTTTAATGTGTTGAGCAAGATCGTTTAGATGCATATTACACGGATTGCCTTCGTAGCCTGTAGAAGCAATCCCAATCAAGGGTTTTTCAAAATCTTCGTCGGTCATCCCTATGGCGTGTAACATCGCCTGTGCAGCTGGCTGCGTAGGGTCTTGGGTAACGGCTTGGCTGTACTTGTTTAGCTTCATTGGTTCATTTTGTTTAACGAATGTAACTTTTGTTTAAGGTTTCCTATGGATTGATTCAAATTGTCTCTTATACTCAAAGCGGAATATTAAAGTTTAACATGTTGATAATCAGATGTTTTTAATTCATTTTTTAATACATTCAAACCTTATAAAAAGGGTGTAGTTTTTTCTATTATCTTTAAACCCAAAAAAGAAAACAAAGCTATGAATTCCTCAATGATTACCGACCTAAAGGAGGCACATCATCAGTTTTTTAAAACTCACAAAAAACACCCCCTCAAGGTTCGTATTGATCATCTCAAAAAATTAAAGAAAGTGCTCAACGAAAAGGAGCAAGACATTTTTGATGCTTTGGATCGGGATCTTAAAAAGCCCGTTTTTGAGTCCTTTACGAGCGAACTTTTGATGGTCCAGAAGGAAATCGACGCATTTATAAAAAATCTAAAAGAATGGGCTGCCCCCAAACGGGTTTCGGGGAGTTTGCTCAATTTTCCCTCTCAGGATTTTCTCTTGTCCGAACCCTATGGAACGGTACTAATGATCTCCCCGTGGAACTATCCTTTCCAACTGGCTATGGTTCCTTTGGTGGGTGCTGTGGGTGCTGGAAACACAGTAGTTTTAAAACCCTCAGAATCTGCACCCCATACTTCAAAAGTTTTGATTGACATTCTCAGCGCTGTATTTCCAAACGATTGGGTCAGCGTAGTAGAAGGAGATGCTCAAGTGGCGCAAGCCTTACTGAAAGAACGCTGGGATTATATTTTTTACACCGGAAGTACCCAAGTGGGCAAAATTGTTGCCAAAGCAGCGGCTGAACACTTGACACCTGTCACGCTAGAACTGGGGGGAAAAAGCCCTTGCGTAGTGGACGGCACTGCTCCCCTGCAAAAGACTGCCCGACGGATTGTCTGGGGCAAGTTTTTAAACTGTGGACAGACGTGTATCGCCCCCGATTATGTTTTGGTCAAGTCCGAACACAAAGACGCTTTGATTCAAGCCCTGATCGAAGAAATTGAAAAGGCTTTTGGAGACGATGCCCAAAACTCGAAAGATTACGGTCGCATCATACACGAAAAGCATTTTAAAAAACTGGAAGCTGATCTGAAAAATCAAAAAACCATCTATGGAGGTAAAACAGTAGCCAAGGAGTTATTTTTTGGTCCTACCCTTGTGGATCAGCCCGCTATGGACAGTTCCTTAATCCAAGATGAAATTTTTGGCCCCATTTTACCAATCCTTAGTTATGATACTTTGGAGGACATTGACGAAGTATTAACTGAATTAAAAAATCCTTTGGCTTTTTATGTCTTTAGTCAAAACAAAAAATTCATCAATACTTTAATCCAAAACTATCCCTTCGGTGGAGCGGTGGTAAACGATGCTTTAGTTCATTTTACTAATCCCAAACTTCCCTTTGGAGGAATTGGAAATAGCGGTGTAGGAGCCTACCACGGAAAGTATAGTTTTGATTTGATGAGCCATACCAAACCAGTAGTAAAACGCTCGTTTTGGTTTGATTTGCCCCAGCGCTACGCTCCCTATCCCAAGTCGATTTCCCTACTAAAAAACATTTTAAAACGCGTTTAGTTATGAAAGAGAAAACTGTAAGTGAAGCTGTCAATTTTAGAAGATCTGTAAGGGTCTATGATTCAGAAAAACCAATAGATACAGAACGGGTTAAAAAATGTATCGAACAAGCCACCTTGGCACCTACGAGCAGCAATCTCCAACTGTGGGAGTTTTACCACATCCAATCTGAGGAGTTATTAAAAAAGGTTGCTGAAGTTTGCTATAACCAACCCGCAGCCAAAACAGCTCAAGAGTTAGTGATTCCTGTGGTGCGTCTCGATCTATGGCAGCAACGCATTCAAGCCAATGTGGATTTTATTAAAAAGGCCAATATAGGGAAAGATCAAAAAAAGATTAAAGGCGCTTTGGATTACTATGAAAAAATCATTCCCCAATTGTACCGGGGAACAGACAAGCTACAAGGTTTTCTCCACAGCTTAAAAAGCAACTGGGACGGTCGGAAAAAAGTGACCTACCGCGAGGTCAAAGCTGGAGACCTCAGAGTAGTAGGACATAAAAGTACGGCCCTAGCCGCTCAAAATTTTATGGTAAGCATGGCGGCATTTGGCTATGATACCTGCCCCATGGAAGGTTTTGACTCGGTACGCTTAAAAGCTTTACTCCAGCTTCCCAAAGCGGCAGAAATCAGTATGGTCATCGGTTGTGGAATTCGCAAAAAAGAAGGAATTTATGGCGATCGTTTTCGCATTCCCTTTGAAGAGGTGTACTTTAAAAAATAATATTTCTACCCCATCCACCCCTCTCGGTCCAGGCTGCGGTATTGGATGGCTTCGGCGATATGAACGGATTGTACTTCAGTTGAGGCTTCCAAATCGGCTATCGTTCGTGCCACTTTTAGGATACGGTCATACGCCCGCGCGGAAAGCGACAAACGTTCCATGGCTTTTTTTAATAAATCCGCAGACGTAGGATCCAATTTACAAAACTTGCGAATTTGTCGGGTATTCATCTGGGCATTGTAGTTGATGTTGGGATGCGCTTCAAAACGCAGGGTTTGGAGTTCTCGAGCGGCGGTAACTCGTTTGCGAATGGACTCAGAAGACTCCTCAACTCGGGTATCGGATAGTTTTTCAAAAGGGACCGGCTCCACCTCGATATGAATGTCAATTCGGTCTAGCAATGGTCCCGATATTTTTCCCATATAGCGTTGCATTTCGGTTGCAGAAGGTCCTAGTTTGGAATAAGGGTCTGTAAAGTATCCTGTGGGACTGGGGTTCATACTGGCCACCAACATAAACGAAGCGGGATAGGTTACTGTAAACTTCGCTCGTGAGATGGTCACCTCTCGATCTTCCAAGGGTTGACGCATAACCTCTAAGACAGAACGTTTAAACTCAGGGAGTTCATCTAAAAACAGGACTCCATTATGCGCCATGGAGATCTCCCCAGGCTGGGGGTAAGCTCCACCTCCAACCAGTGCCACATCGCTAATGGTGTGGTGCGGCGATCGAAAAGGGCGTATGCTAATCAAGCCTTTGTTTTTCACTTTACCCAATACAGAATGAATTTTTGTGGTTTCTAGGGCTTCCTGCAAGTTCATCGGGGGAAGAATACTGGGTAGGCGTTTGGCAAGCATGGTCTTCCCTGCTCCGGGGGGGGCCAATAAGAATGATGTTGTGTCCTCCTGCCGCTGCAATTTCCATACAGCGTTTGATCCCCTCCTGCCCTTTGACATCGGAAAAATCGTGTTCGGGATATTTCAGTTGTTTTTGAAACTCTTTTCGCGTATCTACTACTACAGGTTGGAGTGCCTTTTTTTGGTTAAAAAAATCAATGACTTCCTCCAAATGCGAAACGCCATAGACATTGAGGTCCTTGACAATCGCAGCCTCCATTGCATTTTCTGCGGGCAAGAGAAATCCGTGGAATCCGTCTTTAAGAGCTTGGATCGCGATGGGTAAGGCCCCTTTAATGGGTCGGATACTGCCGTCCAGTGCTAGCTCACCCATAATGATATAGGAATCAATTTTGGGCGCACTAATTTGTCCTGAGGCGGCAAGAATACCTAGGGCTAGGGGCAGGTAATAAGCGGAACCTTCTTTGCGTAAATCGGCAGGCGCCATATTGATCGTAATCTTTTTACCGGGCAATTTATAACCAATATTGGTCAGTGCTGCCACAATGCGGTAGTTGCTCTCTTTGATAGCATTGTCGGGTAGGCCTACCAAGTGGTACCCAATTCCGCCCGCAATATTCACTTCAATAGTGATCAAACTGGCTTCTACACCAAAAACAGAGGATCCGAAAACAGAGATAAGCATAGTATCGATTTGGTTCTTCTAAAATACAGTTTTAACTGAAACTAACTTTATTTTGAATTCACTTTTGAATTGAATCCTTTCATCAGACTTGTAGTTCCGTTTGTTCTATCTAAAAATCAAAACTGTTTTTGTGCTTTTAACTTATAGAATCAGCGAGTTGCTTGCCTGAAAAAGCCGAATCAAATTTTTAAAAAACAGCACCGCTTAGGGTACTACCATTAAAACTTAAAATAGTTTGCCTTGGACGAGGTAGGTCGGTTTGCCAAGCCTGTTTCTAGCCAAATGCGAAAGGTATCGACATCGGTGTATTGGATGGGTGCATTTAGCAACGTTCCCTCGGGAGTCATTTGAATGTAAAAGGGTTGGGAAGCCGTGTTGAAGTTGATCGCCTGAAAAGTCGCCCATTTTTTTCCCACAGTATTGATTCTTTTGATGCGTCCGTCGGGGTATTGAAAATCAAATTGGTCGGCATCAGCCAAGGCTTTGCGGTCATCAACATAAAGGGAAATGACAATAAATTCATCTCTTAAAAGGGGATATACATCGGGGTCAGACCATACATTTTCTTCCATCTTTCGGCAGTTGACACATGCCCAGCCTGTAAAATCCAAAAGAATTGGTTTTTCTTGCGATCGAGCCGCAGCTACCCCTGTTTCAAAATCTTTATAACATTCCAAACCTAGTGGACAATCGGAATCTTGAGCTCGCAAACTGTAAAACTCGGGAGGAGGAAAACCGCTTAAGATTTTAAGTGTATTTTCCTTGGCAAACAGTCCATTGATCAAAAACCCACTAAAGAGAAGCGTGACCATCCCCAATAAAAGTCGCAGTTTGTGAATTGGAGCTTTCGTCTCATTTTTAAAACGAAACAGTCCGAAAAGATAGAGTGTTAAAGCCAATGAAATTAAAATCCAAATGGCGATAAAAGTTTCTCTTTTTAACAGTCCCCAATGTGCGACCAAATCAGCATTAGAAAGGAATTTTAATGCCAAAGCCAATTCTAAGAATCCCAACACGACCTTTACTGTTGTCATCCAACTTCCCGATTTGGGTAGTGCTTTCAGCGTATTTGGAAACAAAGCAAACAGACCAAAAGGCAAACCCAAAGCAATTCCAAAACCGAGCATTCCTATGGACAATTGCATCGCACCCCCCTCTGCTGTAAGGGAACCCGCAAGTAAGGAGCCCAAGATGGGCCCTGTACAAGAAAATGAAACAATGGCAAGGGTTAACGCCATAAAAAAGATACCCAATATTCCGTTTACGGCAGACGCTTGATCCGTCTTATTTCCCCAACGGGTGGGCAGGGTCAATTCGTAGAACCCAAAAAAGGAAAATGCAAAAAATACAAAGACTGTAAAAAAGAGTAGATTCAAGTAAACATTGGTCGCCAGCGTATTTAAAATCTCTGGATTTAGAGAATCAATAAAATGAAACGGCAGACTCAACAAACCATAAATCAAAACGATAAAAAAAGCGTAGGTCAACGCATTCACAACTCCGCGTGCTGAAGTAGTGGCCTGCTTGAGGAAGAATGAAACCGTGAGTGGGATCATGGGAAAGACACAAGGGGTCAACAAAGCCAACAGCCCTCCAAAAAAGCCCAATAAAAAGATATTAAAATAGGAATAGGTTCCTTCCTTTACTTCGGTACTTTCCAAATAATCCCTGCCTGATAGTTTTAGTTTTAAAGCTTCGGAACGACGCTTACTGGCTTCATCTATTTGCTGTACGGCGACGGATTCTGATCCGTCCAGTACAAAACGAAAATTCTCCGTTCTAAAAATACAGAGTTCGTCATCACAAGCTTGGTAATTTACTTCTACCTCAAGTATTTTCAAGTCAGGATCCAAAAGCTTTATTTGCTGGGTAAAGACAGCTTGATTATTAAAAAAGGTGAGGTCCATTTCAAAAACTGAATCATAGGCAACCACTGAAGGACTTTCTTCTACTGGCCCTAGACGTCGGTACGATTCATTTTCTTTAAAAACAAATTCGGTAGGAATGGCCCCATCGGGATCCGAATACTGGGAATACAAATGCCATTTGGGAGCAATACGCGCTTCAAATGAAAGTGTGATTAAATTCGCCTCTGTACGTTCCCATCCTGATTGCCATTCTACTGGCTCGTCGATTTGAGCACTCAGCAGCGTACTCCATAAAAATAATCCCAACCACTTCTTCATTTCTTTGTGCGCATTAGCAATTTATTTTGAGTTTGAGCGGTTGCAATAAAACGTCGATCACAACGCCGTCCTACAACCCAAACGATTTGATCTTGAGAACAAAACAACCATTGTTTCTCCTTTTCTATCAAAGAATACTTTTCATCTTTAAAAAATTTACTCAGCAGTTTATTGCCTTTCATTCCCGTGGGACAAAAATAGTCGCCTTTCTTGTACTTTCTTAGAGTCAATGGGTTTTTTAACAGGTCTTTGTTTAAAAAGGCTTCCTGTGCTTCCCATTGTTGTTGGATCGGGGCTTCCACAATATTCCATTCTAAATCTAAGGGAAGTTTTTGATTTGGTTTTTCTAAATCGACAGTTAATTCTACAAATTTTTCTTCAGATACTGGAGTCAATAGGAGTTGTTCTCGGTCTCGAATCAATCGATGTGAACTACTAACCAGCTGTTTCCCAGAACTAGCGTGGAGTAACTTCTGAACCTCTTTTGCTTCAAAACCAAAAGGAGCAAACCAATGATGCAAACAAAAGTTCAAAGGGTGCTGTTCCTTTAATTGCTGAACTTCTATAGCAAATACACCCTGTTGATCGTTGAAAATTTTAGCCTTTAATTGATCCAGTTGGTGTGACATAAATTCCTCTGCTTCAGCAAGGTGGCTTAGGGTATCTTTAAAGTTTTCAAGAGCTTGAGGTTTTAGCTCCTCTAGCGGAGTCACGACTTGATGTCGAATTTTATTTCTCAAATACACATCCGTCTGATTGGAAGCGTCTTCTCGCCATGGGATGTTGTGTAATGCGGCATAATTCAGAATTTCTTTTTTAGAACTATTCGCTAATGGACGAATAACATTCTGGGTTTGAGGAATACCCAACAAACCTGAAATTCCCGTACCTCGAGTCGCATTGATTAAAAAAGTTTCCAACTGATCATTCAAATGGTGTGCTGTAACCAATACGTCTATTCCTTGTAGCTCCATCAGCTGTTGAAACCACTCATAACGCAATTCGCGCGCCGCTTCTTGTGTGCTTTTTTTAAACCTTTCCTTATAGGAGCTTGTATCAAAAGTCTTTATGTAAAAGGGGATTTCTTGCTGCGCACACCACGTTTTTACAAACTCTGCGTCTTCATTACTGGCTTCTCCTCGCAGTTGAAAATTGCAGTGGGCAACGGAAAAATCCATTCCTTTTTGAAGCAATACATACGCTAAAACACAGCTGTCCACTCCCCCACTGTGAGCCAAAAGCACGGATTTATTTTGTAGCCCATTAAGTTGGAGCGCTAGCGTATTCATTGCGATTTTTAAGTTTTACAAAGTTAAGCATTCACCCATTACTCGATATTCTTTTAAGAAAAGACTTATTTTTTTTTGTGAAATAAAATTTTTAATGGACTTTTGTACCCTATGTTCGAAATGACAACATATCATTCAACAAATACTGCCACGACACTTTCGTTGCGCAGTCCGCGTCGTCGCCCCTTGGGGGTGTAATTTTTCTATAGAGTATGGTGTGCCCTGCTCTCTTCTCGAACTCATCTTTTTTTTTATCACATTTTACTAAATATGAAAATTTTACGCGCAAAAGCGGAACATATTATATATTCTAAGGCAATCAGTCTCTGCATTGATGAGTCTGCCAAAATACGGGGTACTGGAATTGCCCGACGAACCCCCGAGTACATCGCAACCAAAATAGAAAACGGAAATGCGGTCATCGCGTTAGAAAAGAACCAGTTTGCAGGTTTTTGCTATATCGAAGTTTGGGGACACGGAAAGTATGTAGCGCATTCTGGGCTTATCGTAGCACCCGATTTTAGAGGAAAAGGACTGGCACGGAAAATCAAAAAAGAAGTTTTTGAACTTTCCCTAGAAAAATATCCCGATGCCAAAGTATTTGGAATTACTACAGGTATGCCCGTGATGAAAATCAACTACGAACTGGGGTATCAACCAGTTCATTTTTCAGAATTGACGGATGATCCCGAATTTTGGAAAGGCTGTCAAACCTGTAAAAACTATGATATCCTTACCCGAACCGAGCGACAAATGTGTCTCTGTACTGGGATGCTCTACGATCCCGCACAAAAAAAAGGACCTGACAAAAAACAATAGATAAATACGTGTTAGAACACCTAAAAAAATTAAATTAAGCTACTCGCGAAAAACAAATAACATGGAACAGGAAAAACTAGTACTAGCCTACAGTGGAGGATTGGATACTTCATACTCCCTAAAAAAGCTATCGCAAGAAAACTACGAAGTACATGCAGTAAGTGTCAATACGGGAGGGTTTTCTAAAAAAGAAACCGACACAATCGAGAAAAAAGCCTACGAGATGGGTGCCTTTACCTACAAAAACATCAATGCCCTTCAGGCGTTTTACGATCAAATTGTGAAGTATTTGATTTTTGGAAATGTTTTGAAAAACAATACCTATCCCCTCTCGGTCAGTGCAGAACGAATCATTCAAGCGGTAGAAATTGTTCACTATGCGAAGTCAATAAAAGCAAAATACATTGCCCATGGCAGCACAGGAGCTGGCAATGACCAAGTACGATTTGATCTAATTTTTCAAATTTTAGCCCCTGAAGTTGAAATCATTACCCTGATCCGAGATCAACAACTGTCGCGAGAGGATGAAATTGCATATTTAAAATCACAAGGAATTGATGTGCCATGGGAAAAGGCGAAATACTCCATCAATCAAGGTTTGTGGGGCACCAGTGTTGGAGGTGCTGAGACTCTGACTTCAAACGAAGCGCTTCCCGATTCAGCCTATCCCAGTTCTCTGACAAAGACCACACCTGAAGATTTAGAATTGGAGTTCAAGTCTGGAGAATTAATCGCTGTAAACGGGAAAAGTGGAACCCCTATAGCTTTAATTCAACAGTTACAGGAATTGGCAAAAGGCTTCGCCATAGGTCGTGACATACACGTGGGAGATACCATCATCGGAATTAAAGGAAGAGTCGGGTTTGAAGCGGCAGCCCCTTTACTCATTATAAAAGCGCACCACCTTTTAGAAAAGCATACCTTAAGTAAATGGCAGCAACACCAAAAAGAACAACTCGCCAGCTTTTACGGGATGCAATTGCACGAAGGGCAGTACTTAGATCCTGTCATGCGAGATATGGAAGCGTTTCTGGAAAGTAGTCAAAAAAAGGTCAGCGGTACCGTTTTTCTAAAGTTGCATCCCTATCGATTCGAGCTTTTGGGGATCACATCCCCCCATGATTTAATGCAAGCGGAATTTGGAAGCTACGGAGAAATGAACAAAGGCTGGACTGCCGATGAAGCGAAAGGTTTTATTAAACTCACCGCCAATGCTTCAAAAATATACCAACATTTAAATAAGAATAGATGAAAAAAGCAGGCATTATTGGAGGTTCGGGATATACCGGTGGGGAACTCATTCGATTGGTGCTCCAGCACCCCGCTTTGGAGCTGGAGTTTGTGTACAGCACCACCCGAGCGGGAAAACCACTAACCCATGCACATCCCGATCTTTTGGGAAGCACAACACTTAAATTTACGGATCAAGTCAACCCAGAAATTGATGTGGTTTATCTCTGTTTAGGACATGGAAATTCTGTAGCTTTTTTACAAGAACACTCCTTTTCTGATCACACTTTAATTGTAGATTTAGGAAACGATTTTCGATTGAAGGAGGATGCAAATTTTAAAGGAAGAAATTATGTTTATGGCCTTCCCGAACTTCAAAAAGAAGCAATTGAAAAAGCAAACGCCATTGCCAATCCTGGTTGCTTTGCTACGGCATTACAACTCGCCATGTTGCCCCTAGCAAAAAATAAAAATTTAAAATCGGATGTGCATGTCCACGCTACTACAGGAAGTACAGGTGCAGGCGTAGGGCTAAGTTCCACAAGTCACTTTAGCTGGAGAAACAACAATTTTTCTTGGTACAAACCTTTTACCCACCAACACCTTGGAGAGATTCATCAAAGTTTGGAACAACTCCACAATAACCCAAAAATTCACTTTTTACCGCATAGAGGAGATTTTACCCGAGGAATTTTTGCTACGGTCTATACTGAATACGAAGGGAGTTTGGCAGAAGCCCAATCGCTTTTTCACGACTTCTACAAAACCCATCCGTTTACCCATGTTTCTCAAGAAGAAATCAGTTTAAAATCAGTGATCAACAGCAACAACTGTTTTCTCCATTTACACAAACATGAAAACTTGTTATTAATAACTAGTATACTAGATAACCTAATTAAAGGAGCTTCGGGTCAAGCGGTACAAAACACAAATCTCATTATGGGTTGGGAAGAAACCCTAGGACTCCAACTCAAAGCCTCAACTTTTTAAAACAAAAACAATGAAAATAGCCCTTATCGGAACCGGAAATCTAGGATTGAGTATTGCTAAAGGATTAGTAATCAATCACACCTACACGACCTTATACCTTACAAAAAGAAATTTAGACTCCATAGAATCGTGGACCCAATACAAAAATGTATTTGTAACGTCTGACAACAAGGAAGCGGTAAAGAACGCTGATATCTTGATTCTTGCCGTGCAGCCCAGTCAGCTGGACAGTGTTCTCACAGAGTTAAAACCTTTGTTAGGAGCACGTCACATTTTAATTTCCACTGTTACAGGCTATCCAATCAGCCGGATCGAAGCATTCGTAGGAGAAAAAACATCAATTGTCCGTTCCATGCCCAATACTGCGATTTCAGTTCGTAAATCCATGACCTGCTTATGTAGTAATGCTAAAGGGAAAAAAACACTAACTGTTGCGGAAGCTATTTTTAATGGTTTGGGAACCTGCCTAATCATTGATGAAAAACTGATGCAGGCCGCTACGGTACTCTGTGCCAGTGGTATTGCATTTTGGATGCGCCTAATTCGTGCCACCACCCAAGGGGGAGTTCAATTGGGCTTTGATGCAGATGTCGCTCTAAAAATGTCAATGCAGACTGCAATGGGTGCAGCCAGTTTACTGATAGAATCGGGTACCCATCCCGAAGAAGAAATTGATCGGGTCACTACCCCTAGGGGTTGTACCATTACGGGTCTAAATGAAATGGAGCATCAGGGATTAAGTTCTTCTCTTATCAGAGGATTAAATGCTTCTTTCAATAAAATCAACGAAATTGCACAACACTAACGAATCCATAGCCAATGAATTTATTTGATGTTTACCCACTTTATCAAGTCCAGCCCACCCGAGCTAAAGATGTGTATGTTTACGATGCACAAGACAACGAATATTTGGATTTATACGGCGGTCATGCTGTGATTTCCATAGGGCATAGCCACCCGCATTACGTCAAACAAATCAAATCACAACTGGAGCAGATTGCGTTTTATTCTAATGCAATTCAAAATCCGTTGCAACAACAACTGGCCAATGCCATCGGGGAACACTCGTGTTTACACAACTACCAATTATTTTTGTGTAACAGTGGTGCCGAGGCGATTGAAAATGCACTAAAACTCGCCTCTTTTCACACCCATAAAAAACGAATTATTGCCTTTAAAAATGCATTTCATGGAAGAACGTCTGCTGCAGTTGCGGTAACCGATAATTTGAAAATAAATGCACCTTTAAATCAACAACAAGCCGTTACTTTTTTACCCTTTAACGATGTAACAGCTTTGGAAAAAGAACTCTCGAAGGGCGATGTTTGTGCGGTTATTTTTGAAGCGATTCAAGGGGTCGGGGGATTGGATGAGCCCTCTGAAGAATTTGTTTATGCCATGGAACAACTCTGTCAAAAATTCAAGACCTGTCTTATCGCAGATGAAGTACAAGCAGGTTTTGGGAGAACAGGCACCTTTTTTGCCTATCAAAAGTACAACATCAACCCGCACGTAGTGACCATGGCAAAAGGAATGGGAAATGGATTTCCTATCGGTGGGATTTTAGTTCACCCAGAGATCAAAGCTTCCTATGGGCTTTTGGGAACTACTTTTGGAGGAAATCATCTGGCTTGTCAAGCCTCTCTTGCGGTTTTAGATGTATTAAAAAAAGAACGTCTTCAGGAAAAGACACTGTCCTTAGAAACGCATTTTAGAGCTGGAGCTGAAAAAATTCCTGAAATAAAAAAAATTAAAGGTAGAGGATTGATGCTGGGTCTCGAATTTGATTTTGAAGTAGGCGAACTCAGAAAAAAGTTAATATACGATCACCACATCTTTACTGGGGGAAGTAGCAATAAAAACCTCATCCGAATTTTACCTCCGCTCACCGTTCAGGAACACCATATTGATTCGTTTTTTACAGCACTAAAAAAGGCTTTAACTACTATATAATTTGATAAAACTTCCATGAGACAATTTTTAACATTAGATGATCTTCCTGATTTGGATCAGGCCATAAACGAAGGGATCGCGCTAAAAAAAGAACCCTATAAATGGGAAGCACTAGGAAAACAGAAAACCTTGGGAATGCTATTTTTTAATCCCAGTTTACGAACACGATTGAGTACTCAAAAAGCAGCGCAACAACTCGGGATCAAAACCATGATCATGAATTTTTCTAATGAAGCTTGGGCACTGGAATATGAAGACGGTACACAAATGAGTGGTTTGCGATCCGAGCACATTAGAGAAGCCGCAGCAGTGATTTCTCAATACTGTGATGTGGTCGCCATTCGGGCTTTTGCCAGTTTAACCGACAAAGAAAAAGACGAGCAAGAACTTGTCTTGAGCAGTTTTATAAAATACGCTACCATTCCTGTTATCAATATGGAAAGTGCCACCGCCCATCCTTTACAAGCTTTGGCGGACGCCATTACCCTAAAAGAACACCAACAAAACAAGCGACCTAAAATTGTTTTGACTTGGGCTCCCCACCCCAAAGCACTACCTCATGCGGTAGGAAACTCTTTTGCTCGTATGGTTCAAAAAATTGAGGCTGATTTTGTCATTGCCCAACCCGAAGGTTATGAACTCAATCCAGAAATTACAGGAAATACACCTTTGGTGTACAATCAAGAAGAAGCATTCCAAGGGGCTGATTTTGTTTATGCTAAAAATTGGTGCTCCTATTCTGAGTATGGTAAAATTTTAAAAACGGACGATGAATGGATGGTAACAGCTGAAAAGATGAAGCTTACAAACAAGGCAAAGTTTATGCACTGCCTCCCGATCCGAAGAAATATCGTTGCTGCAGACGCAGTGCTCGATTCACCAAATTCCTTGGTAATTGAACAAGCGAACAACCGAACGTTTGCCGCGCAAGTAGTACTGAAAAAAATACTGGAACATGGATAAGGTACAGCTGGTAAAAATTGGAGGGAACATCATTGAAAATCCTGAGGTATTAGCGGATTTTCTAAAAGATTTTGCTTCACTAAAAGGACCTAAGATTTTGGTTCACGGGGGTGGAAAAGAAGCCACTGCTTTGGCAAAAAAAATGGGTATTGAAGTAAGCCTTGTAGACGGAAGAAGGATTACCGACGCTGCCAATTTAGAATTGATTACCATGGTCTATGCTGGGAAACTAAATAAATCCATTGTAGCACAACTCCAATCCCTGTCCTGTAACGCTGTGGGGATTACCGGTGCGGATGGAAATGCCTATACTGCCAAAAAAAGAGCGGTTCAAGAACTTGACTATGGCTTTGTAGGAGACCTTACCCAAATCAATACCGATTTTTTTAAAAACTTACTCCTTCAAAACAACTGCCCCGTTTGCTGTGCGGTTTCCCACGACGGACAAGGACAACTTCTCAATACCAATGCCGATACCATCGCAGCAGCGATTGCCGTCGCCCTTTCCGAACATTTTGAAGTAGTTTTAACTTACTGTTTTGAGAAAAATGGAGTTTTAGAAACCCTTCAAGACGAAAACTCTGTTATCCCTATCATTGACTCTAACACCTACGGCGAACTGAAGAGCAAAGGCATCATCGCTGAAGGGATGCTACCCAAGCTACACAACTGTTTTGAAGCGTTGGAACAAGGCGTGCAGGAAATCCGAATTGGAGGTCCAAAAATCTTTTCAGAGAGTAACCCATTTACTAAAATTCAAAAATAATGCTGACCCAAAACGCCATTACCTTATTACAAGATTTAATTCAAATTGAATCCTTTTCCAAAAAGGAATCCGGAACTGCCCAACGGCTGGAACACTGGTTTGAAGAATACAAGATTCCCTTTCAAAGAAAGGACAACAATTTATGGGCGGTAAACAAAGCTTTTGACTCAAAAAAACCTACACTACTCCTAAATTCACATCACGATACAGTTCAACCCAATCAGGCCTATACGCGAGATCCTTTTGCAGCGGACCTCGTCGACGGGAAGCTTTACGGTTTGGGAAGCAACGATGCGGGGGGCGCTTTGGTTTCCCTCTTGGCTTTGTTTACCCATTATTACGATCATACAGACCCTGCATACAACCTCCTTTTTGTGGCTTCCGCTGAAGAAGAAATTGCTGGAGAAAAAAGCTTGCGCAACTTACTCCCCGACCTTCCCAAGATTGATTTAGCAATTGTTGGGGAGCCTACCTTGATGCACTTAGCCATTGCCGAAAAAGGCTTGGTCGTTTTTGATGTTGTAATCAAAGGAACCCCAAGCCATGCTGCACACCCCAATACGGACAACCCGTTGATGAAGCTCCCTGAAATCATTAAAAAAATAGAAAACCTATCCTTTGAAAAAGTCTCTCCTATATTAGGTCCTGTAAAAGTGACGCTCACTCAAGTTGAAGCGGGAAGTCAACACAATGTGGTGCCTTCTGAAGTCAAATTGGTATTGGATGTTCGGGTAAATGAATGTTATACCAATACTGAAATTAAAGAACGTATTCAAGCCGCGCTCCCTTGTGAAGTAACCCCTAGATCGCTACGCCTGCAAAGCTCATCAATTGATGAAAATCATCCCCTTGTTATGGCGGGAAAAAAATTAGGAAGAAACGTCTATGGCTCCCCTACTCTTTCTGATCAGGCGGCATTGAGTTGTCCTTCCTTAAAGTTGGGACCTGGAGACTCTACGCGCTCTCATTCCGCAGATGAGTATATTTATGTAAGCGAAATTGAAGAAGGCATTGCCCTTTATATCGAATTAGTAAAACAAATCCTTTAATTATGAAACTCTGGCAAAAAGGGGCAGCAGCCCATGAAAAAGTAGATCATTTTACGGTAGGCAAGGACCGGGAATACGATTTGGTTCTGGCTCAATACGATTGTCAGGCCTCCAGTGCACATGCAAAAATGTTAGCCAAAATTGGATTGATTCGCCCCGAGGAAGCGGAGCAACTCGTAGCTGTTTTAACCGAGATTCAACAACAGGCAGAAGCGGGCACTTTTACTATTGAAAAGGAATTTGAAGACATGCATTCCAAAATCGAGTACGTACTTACAGAACGTCTTGGTGATCTAGGGAAAAAGATCCATACCGCCCGTTCCAGAAATGACCAGGTTTTGGTGGCGATGCACCTCTATATAAAACATGAATTAGGAGCAATCAAAACCCAAGTCACCGCACTCTTTGATTTACTTCTTTCATTAGCTGAAAAACATAAAAACGAATTGATGCCTGGCTATACCCATTTGCAAGTGGCCATGCCTTCTTCCTTTGGTTTGTGGTTTTCCGCTTATGCTGAAAGTTTAATCGATGACCTCTACTTTTGGCAAAGTGCCTATAAAATAGCGGATCAAAATCCTTTGGGTAGCGCAGCAGGGTATGGAAGTGCTTTTCCCATTGATCGGGATTTTACTACAAAGGCACTTGATTTTTCCCAACTCAAAATAAATTCAGTAGCGGCACAAATGAGCCGTGGGAAACTGGAAAAAAGTACTGCTATGGCCTTATCTGCGATAGGAAGTACGCTTGCTAAATTTAGTATGGATGTTTGTCTTTATATGGGACAAGACTTTAATTTTATTTCTTTTCCAGACAATTTGACTACCGGCTCTAGTATTATGCCTCATAAAAAGAATCCCGACCTCTTTGAATTGGTACGAGGAAAATGCAATAGTGTACAAGCCTTACCCAATCAGTTGGCCTTATTGACCACCAACCTACCCAGTGGCTATCATCGGGAATTACAACTGGCAAAAGGGCCGATTATCGATGCGATCCAAGAAATCAAAGGGTGTCTTGAAATTCTCCTATTCAGTTTACCTACGATAAAGGTAGCGAAAGACAGCACTGCTCAAAAAAAATACGACTACCTCTTTAGTGTGGATACGCTCAATCAAGAGGTGCTGGGAGGAAAGCCCTTCCGAGATGCCTATCGGGACTTAGGTAATGCTATTGAAAAGGGAGAATACCAACCCAACCGAGAAGTAAAACATACCCACCTGGGAAGTATCGGAAATCTTGGTTTAGAGCAAATTAGAGAAAAAATAAAACCTTTTTTATCCTAAAAATCTCGGTAGTTATAAGGAGCTCTATAGGCGCGGTCCAGCATTAAATTGGCTCCGGGATCGTCCACAAATTGTTCACGAACAGGATTCCATTCCAGAGGTCGCTGCAAGGCGTATGCAATGTTGGCTACATTACAAACTGAAGCCGTACGGTGTCCGATTTCCACGTCACAAATAGGACGAGTGCGATCTCGAATAGCTTGCAACCAATCTTCGTGGTGATTTTTACTGTGATATACTCGTTTGGCATTGGGGGTTTCAATGGGTTTGTCGGCTAAACTTGCATCGGGATAGGTTTTTAAATATCCCCGACTGATTTCCAAGCGTCCTTCAGTACCGATAAATTGAATCTCATTGTTGTTTTCGCCCCATTTCGTGTGGGTTACCTTAATGCCATTTTCGTAGGTGTAAACCAAACCACTTTCTGAGGGTGAACTCGGAGGTGTAAACTGGACAGGGCCAGTATGGTCTTGATCCAAAGCCCATTGTACAATATCAAACATATGAGCACCCCAGTCGGTAACCATACCTCCTCCAAATGGATAGTAGTCTCGCCACATACCCCAACGTTTGTCCCCAATAGGACACGCCAAATCCTCATGGTACCCACGGTAGGGGGCGGGACCGATCCACGCATTCCAATCGATGTTTGCAGGGGCCGCTTGGGTTGGTAAATCACAAGATTTATAAGGAGCTCCAATAGCGACTTTTATTTCTTTAATCTCTCCGATGTACCCGTTGCGAATCAGCTCTACGCCATGTCGAAACCGATCCCAAGAACGTTGCATGCTTCCCGTCTGAAACACCCTTTGGTACTTCCGGGCAGCATCGACCATGGCTCGGCCTTCTGCTACCGATGCTGAGAGTGGTTTTTCACAATAAATATCTTTTCCCGCTTTGGCAGCATCAACGGCCATTTGGGCGTGCCAGTGATCTGGAGAGGCAATGACTACGGCATCAATATCTTTTCTGCTGAGCAGTTCCCGATACGAGGCCATTTCACTCAACTTTTGTGTAGGCTTTTTCTTCTTTGCCAACGCTTTTGAAAAGGCTTCTGAAAACAAGGACATCTTATCTACATCTACGTCGCTTACCGCAGTAATAGCAGCGGCATCATAGTTCACAAAATTGGTCATCAGACCCCTCCCTTGTTTTCCCACCCCGATAAAACCGAGTTGAATTTTGTCGTTGGGGGCCACTCCAGAAAAGCCCAGAACATGGCTGGGAACGATACTAAAGACGGAAGCCGTAGCGGCTGATTTTTGAATAAAAGCTCTGCGTTTCATTTATTATAGTTTTTAATATTTAAATGTAACAAAAAAATAGGGGCTGAACTTAGGTATTTTGTAAATTTCAAAATGCCTACTCAAAGTCGTATTGTATTTTTAGATGCCTTACGTGCCTTTGCCATTTTGATGATGCTGCAAGGGCATTGGATGAGCGGTTTACTCGATGTGAACCAACTAGACACCACTCATTGGGGTTATCAGTTTTGGTTGTATTGCAGGGGATTTACCGCACCTGCTTTCTTTACCCTAACGGGTTGGGTGTTTTGTTTTTTGCTATTAAAAAATCCTATTCAAGGAACACAAAACCCAAGAATCAAAAAAGGACTAAAAAGAGGAGCAGAACTTTTGATTTGGGGGTATCTCTTGCGGTTGAATCTTCCTTCACTGCTCTATGGCAGTATAAATCCTTCTTTTTTTCAACCTGATGTATTGCATATCATTGGACTCTCCCTTTTTATTATCATACTGATTTATGGTTCATTGCATTTTCTAAAAGAACGATTAGGTTGGATCTTTCTCCTTTTCGGGATTGGAATTTTTATGCTTGAACCGCTTTACAGCAGTTGGAATTTAGATTTTTTACCTCCTGGGATTTCGGGCTATTTAGTCAAAGGATACGGGGGTGTATTTTATCTATTTCCCTGGCTGGGGTATGTTTTTTGGGGTTGTGCAATTGCCTACTTTTTTAAAAACCGGTACTCCAATTATCAAAAATGGGGAATTGCTTTTATGGCCGTAGGACTGGCACTCATTTTTCTTTCCTCTTCTTTTTTTCAGTTTTTAGGAAGCAGTTTGCAAATCTCATTGTTTCAAAAAATAGCCTGGAATAATTTTCTCTTTATCCGCTTAGGCGATGTCTTGGTTCTTCTCGCTCTTTTTATGTTTTTCCAAGCACAGATAAAAGCCAAACTTTGGCGTTTTATTGGAGCACATACCTTGGAACTCTACATAGTGCATTATTTTATTCTTTATGGAAGCATCACTGGCTATGGTGTTTATAAATTTTATGCAAAAGAGTTACTACTGTGGGAAAGCATATTGACCTTACTCTTTTTTCTGGGGGCGTGTATTGGCATCGTTTTTGTTTGGAAAAGAAAAAATCATCACCCATGATTAAAACTTCTTTATACATTTCTATTTTTCTTCTTGTTTTTAATTGCAATCCATCCGAAATCAGTGAAGAGGAAGAATATATTCCTCAAGGTACAGTACTACGGGTAAACAGTTATACCGAAACTTGTCAAGGATTGATTGAAATGCAATGTTTACTCGTTCAAGAGGGAGATCAAATCGGAACTGATAGGTGGGAATTCTTTTATACTACCATTGACGGTTTTGACTATGAGGAAGGGTTTCTTTACGATTTGGATGTAAAAATCACCGAAATTGAAAATCCCCCCGCCGATGCCTCCTCACTTCGTTATGAACTGATTAAACTCATTGAAAAATTTAGACCCTAGATGTGCAGCGGACGGTTTTCTGTTGCTGCAAGGGCAGCTTCTTTTACAGCCTCTGCATAAGTAGGATGCGAGTGGCTCATTCGCGCGATGTCTTCTGCCGAGGCGCGGAATTCCATAGCCGTAACCGCTTCGGCAATCAAATCTGCTGCTCGGGCACCGATCATGTGAACGCCTAGGACCTCATCCGTAGCGGCATCTGCTAAGATTTTAACAAATCCATCGGTATCCATACTCGCCCTAGCACGCCCCAGGGCGCGCATGGGAAATTGTCCTGTTTTATAAGAAATCCCAGCTTCTTTGAGTTGTTCTTCAGTTTTACCTACTGCGGCAACTTCTGGCCAAGTGTAGATAACATTGGGGATCAGATTGTAATCGATATGTGGCTTTTGACCCGCAATCCATTCCGCAACGAGCACCCCTTCTTCTTCCGCTTTGTGCGCCAACATAGCTCCGCGAACGACGTCACCGATAGCGTAAATGTTAGGTGCCGTAGTTTGAAGATGCTCGTTCACTTCCACTTGACCGCGCTCGTTGAGTTGAACTCCTGCCGCCTGAGCATTTAATCCTGCGGTATGTGGTCTTCTTCCTACAGATACCAAACAGTAATCTCCTTTAAAATCAACATTTGCCCCTTTTTTATCGGTAGCAGTTACCGTTACTTCTTTCCCTTTTCGGCTCACTTTATTAACACCATGAGAGAGGTAAAATTTCACTCCTTGTTTTTTCATGACCTTCATCAATTCTCTGGATAACGCGGCATCCATAACTGGAGTAATTCGGTCTGCGTATTCAATTACGGAAACCTCTGCGCCTAAACGTCGGTAGACTTGTCCAAGTTCCAAACCGATAACGCCTCCTCCAATAACGACAAGGTGTTTTGGAATTTCTTTGAGTTTGAGTGCTTCGGTAGAAGTAATCACACGTTCTTTGTCAAGCTCGATAAAGGGCAGCGTTCCTGGTTTGGAACCTGTTGCGATAATGATGTTTTTGGCTTCTAGGGTTTGTTTTTTCTCCCCTTCAATTTGAATATGTGTCGCATCAATAAAGCTTCCCAGCCCATGAAAGACTTCGATTTTATTTTTATCCATCAAATAATCAATCCCTTTTGTGGTTTGGTCTACTACCGCTGCCTTTCGGTCGATCATTTGTTTAAAATTGACTTTGATTTCTCCTTGCACCTCAATTCCGTGTTCTTCGAAATGCTTCGTAGCATCTTCATAGTGGTGGGATGAGTCCAATAAGGACTTGGAAGGAATACAACCTACGTTAAGACAGGTTCCTCCCAGGGTATTGTATTTTTCTATTAAGGCGGTTTTCATTCCCAGTTGGGCACAGCGAATTGCAGCAACATACCCCCCAGGTCCAGAGCCGATCACGGCAACATCAAAGACACTCATAAATTCAATTCAATTAGTTAGTTCAAAAATACAAATGTTTCTAATCTACTTCAATCCTTTCTCCGTTTTTAATTTATTTTTTATACATTTAATACTGCATACCAAATCGCCCCACCCAATGAAAAATCTATTTGTTTTCCCAATCGCTTTTTTGGCGTCTTTCTTTTATACCTCCCAAGTTTATTCCCAAGAGATGACCGTCTTTTTAGGACTTACTGGCTATCAATATTATGAAGACGACCGCCGTTTGATCACGGCTGAAGTAAACTCATTACTCTCCGATAATGAACTGGCCTTTACCTATTGGAAACGTTCCCGAACGTACAATACCATCGCCTTTGCCTCTAGTGCCATAGCCGTAGGAACAGCAATTGCAATTGTAACTCGAGATGCTGAAAATCCCGCTTCGGGAGGACTTTATGCCGCCAGTATTGGTACTACTCTCATGGGTCTCATCTTAACACTTTCTGCTCACAACCAAAAAAAGAAAACAGTCTTAAGTTATAACAAAGGACTTGAACATCGAACGGTATATAAAATAACCCCTATTGGAAATCGAAATGGGCTTGGACTTGCCCTAAAATTTTAAATCTACCTATGAACAATCCCTCGAAAACGTCTCCTGAAAAGTACAAAAGCATCATTGAAAAATCTCAGGAAATCCATTTTGAAATGTATTCCCAAGAAGATCTAGGAATCTTATTGCGCTTTTTAACTGCTTCAAAAAAAGAGGCTCGGGTTCTTGAATTGGGAACGGGGACGGGGCTCGCCCTTTCTTGGATTTTAGATGGACTTGGAGCAAAAGGAGTCGTTATTTCAGTTGAAAAAGAAGCTCAGTATTTGGAACTCGCCGCTTCTTTTTTCGGGGAGGATTCACGTCTCCAATTGGTGCATCAAGATGCACATCTCTGGGTGAATGAAAACAAAACAGCCCGATTTGATCTCATCTTTGCCGATACTTGGACAGGAAAATTTACAGAGTTGGAAACGGTACTAAACATGGTGAAACCTGGAGGATTTTATGTTGTGGACGATTTAAACCAGCAGCCCGACTAGCCGACGGGTCATCAGGATAAAGTTATTCTACTGCTGGAAAAATTAAAATGTCAAAAAGACTTTTATACACTTCCTTTAGATATCGGAAGTGGTTTTATGGTGCTTTGTAGAAAAAGAAACTGAGCGATTGTGTTTCAATTAAATTGATTAAACTTGTAATCCAAGAAATACATTCTCATTGAATAAAAAAGAACTTTCCTTAGGCACAGCGCTTTTACCCATTCTTGTTTTAGTCGCTTTACTCTCCTACAATGTATGGGTCTATGGAGACGACGCCCTAAGTGGTTCCAACCAATTTATTTTATTGATCGGAGGGGCTTTTGCTGCGCTGATCGGTTTTGTAAAAAAGATCTCCTACAACCGTATGATTCAGAAAGTGGCTGAAAATTTACAGTCGGTTACAGGCGCATTGTTGATTTTACTTTTTGTGGGGGCACTGGCTGGAACATGGCTGATCAGCGGCATAATTCCTGCAATGATTTATTACGGCTTACAAATCCTTCACCCCAGTGTTTTTTTACCGGCCTGCATTATTATTTGTGCTATTATTTCTTTGGCAACTGGCAGCAGCTGGACGACTTCGGCTACTGTGGGAATTGCTCTTATTGGTATAGGAACGGTTCTTCAAATTCCCGCGGGTATGGTTGCAGGCGCTGTGATTTCGGGAGCCTATTTTGGAGATAAGCTTTCCCCTTTGTCCGACACGACCAACCTGGCTCCGGCTATGGCAGGAGGAGAACTCTTTACACACATCCGTTATATGACCTATACGACTGTTCCCAGTATTGTCATCACTCTACTTGTATTTTTAATTCTCAGTCTCACCCAAGATACTGCTGGCGGTGCAGACACGGAAAGCTTAATGCGTGCAATCAAGGAAAAATTCACCATCAATCTTTGGCTTTTTCTTGTACCCGCCACGGTCATTGCTTTAATCGTTAAAAAAACGCCTCCCCTTGTGGCACTTTTAGTGGGCACCCTATTGGGAGGATTGTTTGCTTTACTATTTCAACCCAGTATACTGATGGAGATTTCGGGTTCAGACTCCCTTAACCCTGCCGCTGCCTATCGAGGAATTATGGATGCCATCTCGGTATCTACAGAAATTACCACTTCTAATGTATTGCTCAATGATTTATTTACTTCTGGAGGCATGGAAGGGATGTTGGGAACCATCTGGTTGATCATCTGTGCGATGGTTTTTGGAGGGATCATGGATGCCATCGGCGCCCTAAGTCGGATCAGTAATGCATTGCTACAGTGGGCGCAAACTACCTTTCAGCTTTTTGCCAGTACCGTTGCCTCTTGTTTGGCGATCAACCTTACCGCTTCCGATCAATATTTATCTATCGTGATTCCTGGAAAAATGTTTGCTAAAGCCTATGACGAACGAGGCCTTGCTCCAGAGAATTTGAGCCGTACGCTAGAAGATTCGGGCACGGTAACGTCCGTTCTGATTCCTTGGAACACTTGCGGAGCCTACCAATCTGGGGTTTTGGGCGTAGGTGTGGGTGAGTATTTTATGTATGCTATTTTCAATTGGCTCAGTCCATTTATGACTTTGTTGTACGCCGCCTTACGCATAAAAATTGCGATGAAAAAATAGTTTTTTTGAACACGGAAAAACGTGTAAAAATCAAGCAATCGTTTTCGATAAGAAAAACTTATTAGTTCATAAAAAAATCTAAATTAAAAATTACAAAACTTGATTTAGGATTCTTACTTTAGTTCAAAATTAAATTAATTATGAACGAAAGTAAATGTCCTTTCCACGGATCGACGACTACACCAAACTTGGGTACTCAAAACAAGGATTGGTGGCCCAACCAACTGAACTTAGATATCCTTCGCCAACACAGCGAACGTAGCAACCCACAACCCGAGTTGAACTACAAGGAAGAAGTAAAAAAATTAGACCTTGACGCTTTAAAAGAAGACATCAAAGTCATGTTAAAAGATTCCAAAGATTGGTGGCCTGCCGACTACGGTCATTACGGTCCTTTCTTCATTCGAATGACATGGCACGCTGCAGGTACCTACCGCACCGGTGACGGTCGTGGTGGAGCTGCTACAGGAGCACAACGTTTTGCACCGCTTAATTCTTGGCCTGACAACGGAAATTTGGATAAAGCGCGACGTTTACTTTGGCCTATTAAAGAAAAATATGGAAACAAACTTTCTTGGGCAGACTTACTCGTTCTCGTAGGAAATGTAGCCATCGAAGATATGGGAGGTCCCAATCACGGAACCGTAATGGGAAGAGAAGACATTTGGCAACCGGAAAAAGATATTTATTGGGGAGCAGAAGACGAGTGGCTCGGTGACAAGCGTTATGGAGATACACGTCAATCCCTTGAAAATCCTCTTGCTGCGGTACAAATGGGCTTGATTTATGTCAATCCTGAAGGCCCTAATGGCAATCCAGATCCCGCCTTATCTGCTCAAGATGTTAGAGAGACCTTCAAACGAATGGCGATGAACGACGAAGAAACCGTTGCGCTGACCGCTGGAGGGCATACCTTTGGTAAAGCACACGGCGCAGGAGATGCTGCTTTGGTAGGTGTAGAACCTGAAGGAGCTCCAATGGAACAAATGGGGTTAGGATGGAAAAGCACACATGGCTCTGGAGTGGGAGTAGATGCAATCACAAGTGGTATAGAAGGACCTTGGACAACCAATCCGATCCAATGGGATATGGGCTATTTAGAACTTCTCTTTAAGTACGAATGGGAATGTAAAAAAAGTCCCGCTGGAGCTTGGCAGTGGCATCCCATTGACTGTGCGGAAGAAGATATGGTTCCTCAAGTGGACGGAAGTGGTGAAAAAGTACTTCCCATGATGACCACAGCAGATATGTCTTTAAAAGCAGACCCACATTACAAAGCTATTTGTGAACGCTTTTTGGCGAACCCAGAAGAATTTGGAGAAACGTTTGCCCGTGCGTGGTTTAAGCTGTTACACCGTGATATGGGTCCAAAGACCAATTATGTCACAGGGGATTATAAAGATGTAGAATACATCTGGCAAGATCCAACACCCGCTGGAAAAATTTTAACTTCTTCTGAAGAACAAAATTTGCGTGAGGCGCTTTCTAAAAGTGGTCTCAGTGTCCAAGAAATGGTAAACACCGCTTGGGCAAGCGCCAGTACCTTCCGAAGCTCAGACAATCGCGGAGGAGCTAATGGAGGGCGTATTCGGCTTGCTCCACAAAAAGACTGGGAAGTGAACAAACCCGAAGAACTTGCAAAGGTTTTAGCAGTTTATGAACAAATTGCCGCAGAACACAGCACAAGTATAGCGGACGTGATCGTCGTAGCTGGTGCCGTAGGTATTGAAAAAGCAAGTGGTCAAAAAGTGGCAGTTTCAACGGGACGTGGAGACGCAACACAAGAGAGCACCGATGTAGATTCATTCGACCTCTTAAAACCAAAAGCGTGTGGATTCAGAAACTACTCTGAAAAAGAATTTGCTGTTAGTCCAGAAGAAATCTTGCTTGACAAAGCACAGTTATTAGGACTTACCCCTGCAGAAATGACCGTACTTGTAGGAGGAATGCGTGCTATGGGAGTTTCGTATACTGGAGAAGGAGTTTGGACCGATGGACAATTGAACAATTCCTGGTTTAAAACCTTACTCTCTATGGACGTAGAATGGAGCTCTACAGGATACAACAGTTATGTGGCAAAAGAGCACAGTACAGGTGCAGAGGTAAGAACGGCTTCAAGAACAGATCTTGTTTTTGGTTCCAACTCTGAACTACGTGCAATTGCTGAGGTTTATGCGCAAGACGACAACAATGATAAATTTATTTCTGATTTTATCCAGGCGTGGAATAAAATCATGAATGCAGATCGTTTTGACTTAGATTAATTTCAAAAACTATTTGAATTAAAACACCCGATTTGAAATCGGGTGTTTTTGTTTCCAGGCATTTGCACTGCCGATCTGAAACGAGAAAATGCTTTGGCATCAAAAGGGTTTAAATACCCTAGTTTTGCAATTGAATTCGTATTTTTGTTTGAGAAGTTAATGGAATGGCAAAAAAGGGAAAACCCGCACCAACCGATCCAAAAGTAATCCGCCAGCGCCAAGTGCTCTTTGGGGGTGCTTTGATGTTGCTTTCGCTACTCCTGTCTCTAGCTCTTGTTTCTTATCTCTACAACTGGAAAGCGGATTACAGTACGCTGGACGCTTTTACAGACAAATCTGTACTGGCTAAAAATTTGCTCAATAAAGTTGGAGCGCTGATCAGTCACTTTTTCATCTATCAAGTTGTAGGCCTTGCATCCCTTCTTTTTCCTTATTTGTTAGGGCTTAGCGGATTTCAATTGTTTTTTAACCGAGGGAACAACCGTTTTGCTTCCAACTGGGCATGGGGAATCGCTCATATCCTTTGGCTCAGCATTGCCTTGGGCTATTTCTTTCCCAGCCAACCCCTGTACTCAGGTATTGTGGGATATGAAATTAATCTCTTTCTCACCTCCTATATCGGCCGTATTGGTATTTTGGGTGCTTTGATTTTTTTCTTTTTGTGCTTTTTAGTGGTTGAGTTGGAATGGACTCCAGAAAAAATGAGGTTGTGGTGGGAGCGAATCCTGGCTCAAAAAAAGGATACAAATCCTGCCGAGGAGATAGTCCCTGAGCCTACTGTAGCTTTGGATCTTCAGACGGAGGTGCAAAGTGAAGAGACAATCAACACGCCAGAGAATTCCTTTCCAAAGGAGGAAATTTCCAGCGAGGAACCTTCTTTAAAAAAGGACGAAATTGTAATGGAGGTGGAAACCGTTGAGGAAGAAACCGTAGATGAGGTACTGGCAAAAAGTTTGGTTGAAAAACAAGGTTTTTTTGATCCTACCCTAGAACTGAGCAAGTTTAAAATGCCCAACATTGAGCTATTAAAAGACTATGGAGAGACGGGGATTACGATCAATCAAGAAGAGCTTGAAGCCAATAAAAATAAAATTGTCGAAACTCTAAACAATTACAATATTGGAATTTCGAATATCAAAGCGACCATTGGACCTACGGTAACGCTCTACGAAATTGTCCCCGATGCAGGAATTCGAATTTCAAAAATTAAAAATTTAGAAGACGATATTGCCTTGTCACTCGCCGCTCTTGGTATTCGCATCATCGCCCCTATTCCGGGTAAAGGAACCATTGGAATTGAGGTTCCCAACCAAAAGCCCAGTATTGTTTCGATGCGGTCGGTGATCGCTTCCACAAAATTCCAAAATGCGGAGATGGAACTCCCTGTTGCCCTAGGGAAAACAATAAGCAACGAAACCTTTGTAGTAGATCTAGCCAAAATGCCGCACTTGCTCATGGCAGGAGCCACAGGACAAGGGAAATCCGTGGGGCTCAATGCGGTTCTCTCTTCCTTACTTTACAAAAAACATCCCGCGGAAGTAAAATTTGTTTTAGTAGATCCCAAAAAAGTTGAATTAAATATCTACAGTAAAATTGAACGGCACTACTTGGCAAAACTCCCAGATACGGAGGAAGCGATTATTACGGACAATACAAAAGTGATCAACACCCTAAACTCCTTGTGTATTGAAATGGACAACCGCTACGAATTGCTCAAAAATGCGATGTGTCGCAATTTAAAGGAATACAATAAAAAGTTTAAGGAACGAAAGCTCAACCCCAACGAAGGACACAGTTACTTGCCCTACATCATCCTAGTTGTTGATGAGTTTGCAGACCTGATTATGACCGCGGGGAAAGAAGTAGAAACCCCCATCGCGAGATTGGCCCAGTTGGCCAGGGCGATTGGGATTCACTTAATCATTGCCACCCAACGCCCTTCGGTAAATGTAATTACAGGGATCATCAAAGCCAATTTCCCTGCTCGGGTGGCTTTTCGAGTGACCTCCAAGATTGATTCTCGAACTATTTTAGACAGTGGAGGCGCCGATCAATTAATCGGGAGAGGCGATATGCTCTACACCCAAGGAAATGAATTGACTCGAATCCAATGTGCCTTTGTAGACACTCCCGAGGTAGAACGAATAGCTTCCTACGTAGGAGGGCAAAAAGGATATGCAGACGCACATTTACTCCCAGAGTACGTGGGCGAAGAAAGCAGTTCAAGTCTTGATATCGATGCCAGCGAACGCGACGCCCTTTTTAGAGAAGCTGCAGAGGTAATTGTCACTGCCCAGCAAGGTTCGGCATCTTTATTGCAACGCAAATTAAAATTGGGATACAACAGGGCGGGAAGAATCATTGATCAAATGGAAGCTGCTGGGGTCGTTGGCCCTTTTGAAGGAAGTAAGGCACGCCAAGTGTTGATTTCAGATTTGGCTAGTTTGGATCGTCTTTTGGAAGATGAAAACCTCTAATTCCATCTAACTACTATTAGAAAAACTATGAAAAAAATTGTTTGGATCTGTTTTGTTTTTTTAGTCCCCTTCACCCTTCAAGCGCAAAGTCCTGAAGCAGCAAAAAAACTTTTGGATGACGTTTCAAGAACAATTGCCTCTTTTGAAAATTTGAGTTTTGATTTTACCTATGTATTGGAAAACCGTCAAGAAAACATCCGGCAAGAAACCACAGGATCTGCAACGATAAAAGGAGATCAATACAAAATTAGCTTTTTAGGAAATGAACAATTGTTTGATGGAGAAAAAACCTACACCATCATTCCTGAAAACGAGGAAATTACAATCAGCAGTCCGGATGATGACTCGGGTTTTGGAATCAATCCCTCTGAGCTTTTGGTGTTTTATAAAACGGGATATGCCTATCAATGGGACATCAAACAAAATGTGAAGGGACGCCCCATTCAATTTATCAAGTTGATCCCCAATGAAGAAAACAGAGAAGTAAAGTATTTGTTGCTGGGCATTGACATGCGAACAAAGGTCATTTACCGCTTAATTGAAATTGGGAACTCAGAAACACGTACCACATTGACGTTAAAGAATTTAAGAACAAATACCCCCTTAAACTCGGACTTTTTTACTTTTGATGACAGTAAGTATCCTGACTATTACATAAACAACTAGCAGAGTGAAGATCATAGATCGATACATATTGAAAAGCTATCTGACCCGTTTGATCAGTGTCTTTACCATTTGCATGTTCATTTTTGTGATCCAAACGTTTTGGTTATTTATTGATGAACTAGCGGGTAAAGGTTTGGATCTTTTAATCATTGGGAAATTTTTGCTCTATTATTCTCCCAAATTAATTCCTTTAGTCCTACCCTTATCCGTCCTCTTGGCTTCCTTGATGACCTTTGGTAGCCTTTCTGAAAACTATGAATTTGCAGCGATGAAGTCCACAGGGATTTCCTTACAGCGTGCTCTTTTGGGATTGGTTATTTTTCATATTGCTTTGGGCATTGGAACTTTCTATTTTTCAAATCACGTCATTCCCTATGGTGAATTAAAATCATACAATCTGAGAAGGAATCTTGCCAAACTGGAACCTACTCTGGCCATCCGGGAGGGGATTTTTAACGAAATTGGACAATACAATATCAAGGTCAAAAACAAATACGGTGATAATGACCGTTTTTTAGAAGATGTCATCATCCATGAATATACTCCCAACAAACAAAACAACATTGTCATTAAAGCGGAACGTGGTGAAATGAAAAATGAGCCTACCGATCCCAACCTCAAATTGGTCCTTTACAATGGCAATCGGTATGAGGAGGTCATCCCCAAAAAGGTCAAAGATCGAGAACGTATTCCTCATGCTAAAGTGTCTTTTGAAGAATACGAGATGAACATTGACTTGTCTCAATTCAACAATGTAGATCTGGAAGAAGAAAAAATAACCACTTCCTACCGCATGCAAAAAATTGATCAATTGCTAGTTAGTATTGACACCTTACAAACTAATTTCTCTGAGGAACTTGAAGTATTTAATCGTAATTTTTCAAAGAAAAGTGTGGTGTCTTCCCTCGTCAGAGATGAAAAGAAACTTATTGAAAGTAGTGCTCTACCCAATCATTTACTTGATTTTATCATTACCGATAAGGATTGGAAAAAAAGTCGGGTGTATGACGAAAGTATGTCCAAAATTCAAAATGCGTTACGCGATTTAAGTATTAAGAGAGGTCCGTTTTTTGCCTATCAAAAACTAATCAATGTTCATAAAATAACCTTTCAAGAAAAATACACCCTACTTTTTGTCTCGCTGCTGTTGTTTTTAATCGGTGCCTCCCTAGGGGCCATCATTAGAAAGGGAGGTCTAGGACTTCCACTCGTGCTCTCGGTAATTATCTTTTTGACCTATCACTACATTGGCCTGTTTGGTAAAAATGCTGCTGAAGACAACAGCATTTCGCCTATAATTGCAAGTTGGCTGTCCACACTTATCCTAGCTCCTTTCTCCTATATTTTAACCAAAAGAGCCTCGGCAGATAAAGGTTTTATAAGTCTCTACGATGTTTATGCACCCATATTAAATTTGATAAAAAAAATTCCTTTTCCTAAAAAATCATGACACAAAGTTCTATCGAATTACACAGCATATCCGAAGCTATAGAAGCCATTAAAAAAGGGGAAGTCATCATCGTAGTAGACGATGCGGATCGGGAAAACGAAGGAGACTTTGTCGCTGCAGCAGAAACGATTACTCCCGAAATGATCAACTTTATGGCAACCCACGGAAGAGGATTGATCTGTACTCCCCTAACCGAGGAACGTTGTCAGGAATTACAATTGGGAAAAATGGTCTCCAACAATACCGATCCCATGGAAACGGCATTTACAGTCTCGGTGGATCTCAAAGGAAACGGGGTGACCACTGGAATTTCTGCTTCAGACCGAGCACTTACAGTAAAAGCACTCGTGGATGCGAATACCAAGCCTCATGAGCTGTCCCGCCCGGGACACATTTTTCCATTAATTGCAAAAAGTGGCGGTGTACTGCGCAGAACAGGACACACGGAAGCTGCAATTGATTTTGCGCGTCTGGCTGGATTTAATCCTGCTGGAGTGATTGTAGAAATAATGAATGAAGATGGGACTATGGCTCGGTTGCCTCAACTTCTAGAAGTAGCCAAAAAGTTTGATCTAAAAATCGTTTCTATTGAAGATTTGGTTTCGTATCGAATGCAACACGACAGTTTGATCGTAAAGAAAGTAGATCACGAAATCAATACCCGCTACGGAAACTTTCGAATGCGTGCCTACGAACAAACTACCAACGGAAATGTTCACTTGGCGTTAACCAAAGGTTACTGGAAAAAGGATGAAGTCGTGCTAACGCGCATACAATCATCAAAAATGTCGAATGACATCTTGGGAATGTTAACGGGATCTGTAAACCAAAGCCTTGATGATATTTTCAACCTCATCAACAACGAAAAAAAAGGTGCGTTGCTGTTTATCAATCAAGAGCAAAGTCCGGAAAACCTACTGGCTCGCATTGAGACCCTTAAAAAAATGCAAGAAGAAGGGGAATTGGATCGAGTTCCACCCATGAAAATGGATCGTAAAGACTTCGGTATTGGGGCGCAAATTTTGCACGACATCGGAATTCAAAAATTAAAAGTCATCACCAATTCAAAACAACAACCTCGAATTGGGATTACGGGTTATGGGATAACCATAGCAGGCTACCAGAACTATTGAGCTACTCAAAAAACCAAAGTTTTACCGCCATAATAAAAAGAGTAATAAGCATGGCATAACGAATGACTCGGTCTCCTTTTTTCACCGACCACCTGCTTGCCCACCAAGCTCCCAAAGAGGTTCCCACTGCCATAAAAGCGCCCATTTTCCAATCGACTGCATCATTTAAGGCAAAAATAAGCAGAGCTACGAGAGAATAAATAAAGACTACTGCCACTTTGGTCGCGTTGGTTTTTACCAGGTTCATTTGATTGAAACGGTTTAAAAACAACATGATTACAATTCCGATTCCGGCATTGATGAATCCTCCGTAAATTCCAATTAAAAAAAAGCCCAGTAGGCTCCACACCAAATACTTCCCTGTAAGACGTTCTGGCAAATCGAGGTCAATATTTTTTCGTCTAAAAAGGAGTAACATGCCTACAATAATCATGATTACGGCAAGAATTTTATTAAAGATGGACCCGTCGAGATCCATTGCAATTTGCGCTCCTAAATAAGCACCAAAACAGGCACTAATACCTAAATAGACAGTAAAGGGAAAACTTGAAATTCCTTTACTCCGATACCCAAGCGTGCCACTTAAGGATTGGACTACAATCGCGATGCGATTAGTACCGTTGGCAACTTGAGGAGGCAACCCTAAAAAAATCAATGCGGGTAGCGTAAACAAGGACCCCCCTCCAGCTAGGGTATTGATCACGCCCGCCAAAAATCCAATGACCACAAGAAATACGGGTTCAAAAACTGTATCCATAGAGACTACTAAAGATACAAAACTCAATTTTACTTCTCTTTTAAAAGAGGGAGATTAAATATTTTCAAATCAAAAAAAGGAGTGTATATTTGCAACCGCTATAGGAGAAATGGCAGAGTGGTCGAATGCGGCAGTCTTGAAAACTGTTGAGGGTCACACCTCCGGGGGTTCGAATCCCTCTTTCTCCGCAAAAGAAAACCCATAACGTAAGTTGTGGGTTTTTTGTTTTATGGAACAAGCAAAACTTGTTTTGGCTTGTGGAAAAAAACAAGAAAGCAAAGCCGCAAAGCGGCTTGTGGGTTTTTATGTTTGCCTAGGAAACCCCGTTTGGGATCATAAATCAAGTGAATAATCCCTCTTTCTCCGCCATAGTAATCCCTATTACATTTGAAATCAATGTTTTAGGGATTTTTTATTTTCTTATTGTACGGTATTTGTACGGTATTCCTATTTTTAAAAGCTAAAACTTCTCAGGCACTCCTAATCCAAACACAGGGGCATGGGTTTTAGGAAACGGTTTTTCTATTGAAACAGGGGGATGGGATTTGATATGTAACGCATTTTCAGTACTTTAGGAGCATGAAAACAATACCCCGCCTTTTGGCATTTGCCCTAACTGTCTTCTTATTCCTAAACAGCTGCTCTGCTGAAAAGGAGGAAGCTAAAAACAATTTAGAGTCCTGTTATTCAAATATTGATATTCAATCCATATCTCATAACGGAAAAAGTAGAGAATATATATTGTATATCCCTGATTCATATGATGGAGTATCAACTATTCCCTTAGTGTTAAACTTTCACGGTTTTGGCGAAAGTGCAAGTGACTTTATGAATAGCGCTGATATGCGGACAGTTTCAGAATCAAACACCTTTATTTTAGTCTATCCGCAAGGAAGTTGTTTAAATGGTTCATCTCATTGGAATGCCTGTCCAATTGGAGGAGATAATAAAAGTGATTCTGATGATTTTGGTTTTGTTGAATCAATTATTAGTGAGATTTCATCGCAATACAACTTGGATTTAGAAAGAGTTTATGCTGCAGGATACTCCAACGGTGGAATGATGGCATACGGACTTGCAAACTATAAGAGTGATTTAATTGCTGCAGTAGCATCTGTCTCAGGAGTTATGTTAGATTGTATAGGCTCCACGAGCCATCCTATGCCAGTAGTACATCTTCACGGAACTTCAGATAATGTAATACCTTTTAATGGAGGCAATGGTTGGAACTCTGTTCAGAAGACATTAGATCATTGGATTAATTTCAATAATACAACTTCAACCCCTACTGTAAGTATTGACGGTAGTGAAGGTATCACTATTGAACATTATGTGTATGATGAAGGGAATAATTCAGTTTTTGTTGAACATTATAAATATATTGGGGGAAACCATGTTTGGTTTAGTTCAACTTTTCAAGGGCTTAATACATCTGAATTAATCTGGAATTTTATGTCAAGGTATGAAATCAATGGATTAAGATAATGTATATAATTGTTCGATTAATGTTGCAGAGTTTTTCTTTTACACCAATGCCTCCAATCCAAATCCTTTCTAATCTATTGATATCATTGCCTTAACGAAAGATTCCTATGTAGTGGTTTTAAAGGGGTGTTTTTTTGGTGAAAGTTTGTAATGTGTTGGATCTAATTTTTGTCCAAAAACCTCGATAATTGATCAAAAAAAACCCAAAATGTGCCAAAATCGATCAAAAATGGCTGAAAATAATCAAAAACGAACAATTTTAAATTTGCCTATCCCTTGTATTTGAAATGTTAAATTTTTCTTTCCAAACAGTCGAAGGTGGAGGTATTTTTTGGCAGAGAGATTCTGGAGATTTCAAAAAAAGAGAACTACGCTTCTTTTTTGACGGAAGATAAATCCTTTTTCAAATCAATGATAAGGGAATAGCAAATCACAAAAAGAATGAGCAAAAAGAGAATACCAGTACTAACAGAAGCGGTTTGCATAGCGACTAACCCACCCCCTAATAAAAGTGCGATAGCCACAAAACCTTCGATCAAGGCCCAAAAAATACGTTGACCTACTGGAGCATTTAGTTTTCCACCAGAGGTGATACTATCGATGACCAAAGAACCACTATCTGAAGAGGTCACAAAAAACACAGAGACCATAAAAATTCCTATGATACTTGTAAAGGTGTACAACGGAAACGCCTTTAAAAAGATGAA
>Ga0209138_1000516_pt1 | contig 37841 bp, 40 predicted proteins | sample SaaInl3SG_22_DNA_FD_184645 | JGI IMG/M metagenome (GOLD analysis project Ga0209138, IMG submission 184645) | Marine microbial communities from expanding oxygen minimum zones in the Saanich Inlet - ESP_153SG_22_DNA (SPAdes) (version 2) | ecosystem: Environmental > Aquatic > Marine > Intertidal...
AGATGCAGGAGACCGTGAACACTGAGCATCCGAAGCTCCGCCATAACGGAATGGCCCGCTCCCTCCGCCTGTGCGGCCGCCACCGTCGGACACAGCACAATGTCGCCAAGGATCCCCAGAGATTCCTCGCCCCCTTCGGGACCGGGACGCAGTTCGTCCATAGGAAAGCTCAACACGTCGGTGGGTCCCGATTCACCCATCCATTCGATGTGCAGCTCCTCCATCGCTGCCTCATCGACAAGGATTACGGCCACTTCGGCATCACGGTGCACGCGCAGCGCGGACATCCCATAGGCGATGACGCGCTGCAGGGAGGAGTGATCGACCTCCACGCCCGATTCGTTGCGCAGCTCAACGCCCACGTGAGGGCTCCTGCTGTGCATCATGGGATGCGTAGGCCTCGACGATCGCTGACACCAGGGCGTGACGCACCACATCGCGGGAATCAAGATGATGGAAGTGAATGTCCTCGATATTTTCCAAAATCTTTCCCACCACCGCGAGCCCGCTGTTGCCACCGGGAATATCGACCTGGGTGATGTCGCCGGTGATCACCATCTTTGATTCAAAGCCCAGTCGGGTGAGGAACATTTTCATTTGTTCCGGCGAGGTGTTCTGGGCCTCATCAAGGATGATGAAGGCCCGATTCAGTGTTCGGCCCCTCATATAGGCAAGCGGTGCCACCTCGATTGTCCCTGCTTCCAAGAGCTTGGGTACCAGATCCGGGTCCATCATCTCGTGGAGGGCGTCAAAAAGTGGGCGCAGATACGGATCGATCTTGTCGCTGAGGGTTCCCGGCAGGAAGCCCAGGCGCTCCCCCGCCTCAACAGCGGGCCTGGTCAAAATAATGCGGTCGATTTCTTTGCGCTCCAAAGCTTGAACCGCTTTTGCCATTGCCAAGTAGGTCTTTCCGGTTCCCGCCGGGCCGATACCGAACACCACCGTGTGGTGATCAATGGCGTCCACGTAGGTCTTTTGGCCCATCGTCTTCGGGCGGAGTGCCCTGCCCTTGCTGGAGAGAATCGGCTCGGACAAAAAGTTTGTGGGAGTGATGCGAGCTTCTTCGGCCGCTTGGGCGGCCCGCACCATATCTTCGGCGGAAAGCCCCGGGTTGCTCCGCGCCGCCTGCGCCAGATTACTCAGAAGGTCTTTCGCCCGCTGGGCGTCGTCGACGGGGCCGGTGACCGAGACCATGTTGCCCCGCACAGCGATCGTCACGGTGGGGAAGTGTTTTTCCAGCAAGGCAAGCACAGTGTCGTTCACACCGAGGACAGCGACCATGGACACGTCGTCCAGTTGAAGGCTCAATGTTGTGAGCGCAGGGGAAGATTTAGCCGGCAAGAGTTCCTTCTTCAAGTGCGCCCGCAAGAACGTGAGCGTGAACGTGGAACACGGTTTGGCCCGCGCTGGCTCCGGAATTAAACACCAATCGGTAGTCGCCGTGTGCCAAGTCGTTGGCAACAGACTGCGCCATGTTCACCATCTCCGCCAGGAGCCCTGGATCAGCGGCTGCCAGCTCCGCGACCGTCGAGAAAGTGGCCGTCTTCGGCACCACCAGCACGTGGACCGGCGCCTGGGGTGCGACATCGTGGAAAGCGATGAGTGTTTCGGTCTCCGCAACGATGCGCGCCGGAATCTCGCGATCGATGATGCGCGAAAAAATCGAGCGGTCCTCTTCTGTCATAGCAATCAGTCTAGAGCCCGGTGTTTCTGGGTAAAAAGTTTCACTCAAATCTCCCGAGCGTGTGATTGAGCACAGATAGTGCGGCAACCCCCGCCGTGGAGGTCCTCATGACCAGAGGCCCCAGCGAGGCCGATGTCGCTCCAGCTTCCTCAAGAGCTTCTCGCTCGGTGGGGGAAATGCCGCCTTCTGGCCCGACCACAAGCACGACGGGTTGCTCACCAGCGGCGATGGCCTGGTGCAGGGCAGTGCTGGCCGTTGGCTCGAGTAACACCATCCGGGTTCGGGTCGCCATCTCGACCAACTGCGGCAGCTCCACCATGTTCTCAACACCAGGCACCCACGCTCGCAGCGATTGTTTGCTCGCCTCACCAGCAATTCGCTGCCATCGAGCGACTGACTTCTCGATTTTTGCCCCGGACCACCGGGCCACACTGCGCGCAGCCTGCCACGGAATGATGCGATCAACCCCCAGCTCGGTGCACGCTTCGACCGCTCGTTCGTCCCGGTCTCCCTTGGCTAGAGCTTGAACCAACCACACTTCCGGCGTCAGCGGAGCAACGTCTTCCACCGAGGCCACGACGAGTGTGACCTGCTGCGCGGAGCTCTCCCGAACAACACTCTGGGCCATCAGCCCCCGCCCATCGGTGAGCGCGACCCTCTCGCCCGGTGTGAGGCGGGCAACGCTCGAGGCGTGACGAGCTTCGTCACCCTCGAGGGTCACGGTTGACCCCACCACCAGCGGGGCGTTGTCGCTCACGCGATAAAGGTGCGCCATCTAGCCGAAGAGTCGGTCACGGAACTTGTGGAACATCCCCTGTTGAGCTCCGGCAAGACGAGGAGCCGCCGGTTTGCGCAGCTCTCTCAGCTTTGCCACCAGGTCTGATTCCTTCGAGGAAAGCTTCGAGGGCGTGAGCACGTGGACGCCAAAGCGCAGGTCGCCTCGACCGTTCCCGCGAAGCTTGGTGACGCCCCGATTTTTCACGGTAATCACATCGGCGCTTTGCGCGCCGGGCTTCACGGTGACCGTCACCTCGCCATCCAGAGCATCCAACGTGACACTGGCGCCCTCGATGGCGTCGATCATGTCCATCTCGAGGGTTGCCACAATGTCATCACCGGAGCGCGAGTACACCGAGTCTCCGCGCACCGTGAATTCCAGATACAGGTCACCGGCGGGACCACCCCCGTGACCCACTTCGCCCTGACCGGGGAGGTGGATGCGCTGTCCCGTTTCAATACCGCCGGGAATGTCGACAGAGAGCGTGCGTGAAGCGCGCACGCGACCCTGCCCGGCACAGGTCGGGCAGGGGTTATCGATTACTTCACCAAAGCCGCGACAGCTGCCGCACGGGCTTTGGGTAACCATGTTGCCCAGCACTGATCGCACGGTGCGTTGAAGGGAACCAGAACCCCCACAAATGTCACAGGTCCGTGGGGAGCTTCCCGGAGCGGAACACGAGCCCTCGCACGTTTCGCACAAGACGGCCGTATCAATCTCTATGTCCTGGTTGACACCAAAAATAACGTCCTTGAGGTCAACGTCCACTCGCAGCAGAGCGTCCTGCCCTCTCTCCCGACGCGAGCGAGGGCCTTGACTTTGACCACCTCCACCGAAGAAGTTTTCAAAGATGTCGCCAAACGGGCCGAACCCACCAAAGCCTTGATCGCCGCCTCGGTCATACTGAGCCCGCTGCTGGGGGTCGGAGAGCACCTCGTAAGCGTGAGTGACGAGTTTGAACCGGTCTTCCGCACCAGCTTCCTGATTCACATCAGGGTGCAACTCGCGGGCCAGCTTGCGGTAGGACTTCTTAATGGTGTCGGCGTTGGCATCCCGACTAACGCCGAGCACTTCGTAGTGATCAACACTCACGGTCTACGCTCTTTCCTTCTCGTCTTCGCCGAGCAGCCTCGAGAGGTATCGGGCCACAGCACGCACAGCGGACATGTTGTTGGAGTAATCCATTCGAGTCGGCCCGACTACACCCAGAGTGGCGTTCGCTTCCCCACCCGACTGGTAGGCAGAGGCCAAGATGGCCACTTCCGAGAGCGGTCCTTCATTCTCGCGGCCGATTCGGGCTTGAACATCCGAGGTATCCCAGTGCATCTCGGTAAACAGCTTCAGGAGTGTGACCTGCTCTTCGATGGCTTCCAAAACGGGGTACACACTACTGGAGAAGTCCCCCTCACCCCGCACCAGGTTGGCGGCTCCCGCCATCACAAGTCGATCGCTGCGGTGTCCCTCAACAGCTTGAGAGAGCGCCTCCACCACGGCGGTCACCATGGCGACCCGGTCGCGGGAAACACGCTGAGGAATGTCTTTGAGAACCGCTGGAACATCCGCCAGCGCCTTGCCGACGAGAGCCTGATTCAGCTGAGCCCGCAACTCGGCAACGATGACCTCGTCGACTTCGTCCGTGCAGTCAACGATGTTTTGATCTACTGATCCGCTGTCGGTGATCAGCACCGTCATGACCTTGTGGGAGCCCATCGGCAAAAGCTCCAGGTGTCGGATGAGGGCCACGCTGAGCGTCGGGTACTGCAAAATTGCGACCTGGTTGGTCAGCTGTGACAGCAGTCGAACGGTGCGCCCCAAGGTGTCGTCCAAGTCCGCTGATTCCCGCAGAAAACCTTCAATGGCGTTTCGCTGTCCGCTCGAGAGCGGGCGAACACCGGCGAGTTGGTCCACAAAGACCCGGTACCCCTTGTCGGTGGGAACACGGCCCGCCGAGGTGTGCGGAGCGGTAATGAGCTCCTCTTCTTCCAGCAGGGCCATATCGTTGCGGATGGTTGCGGCGGACACCCCAAAGCCGTGGCGATCGGCGATGGCTTTGGACGCAACGGGTTCTTTCGAATCCACGTAGTCCTGCACAATCACGCGAAGCACATCGAGAGCACGCTGTGAGACCATCACACACCCCCTCGCTAGCAGTCTCCGTAATAGTCTGCTAATTGTATCCACCGCGCCCGAGAGCCGGCTCAGCTCAAACGTGCCGCCAGGTGGTCAGCCAGCAGGCGTCCAGACTGCGTCAGGGTGATTCTTCCCGACGACAGAGCTTGCGCATCGAGGAGGCCGTGGCCGAGCGCATCGTCCAGAACGTCAGATTTTTCGGGGGCGACGTCCTCGACCGAGATGCCTTCGCGGGTGCGAAGCCCCAGCAGGATGCGCTCCAGAGCGATATCCGAAGGTGTGAGGACTTCGCGGTGAAAAGCAGGAGACCGCTGCTGCGCCAATCGCTCGGCGTAGGCCGCAGGATGTTTAACATTCCACCATCGCACACCGCCCATATGGGAGTGTGCGCCCGGACCGATCCCCCACCAGTCGCCCGAATTCCAGTACAACCAGTTGTGGGCTGACTCGCGGTCTCGCGCGGTGGACCAGTTGCTGGTTTCGTACCACGCGAAACCCGCTTCGGTGAGTCGCCGGTCGGTGGCAAGAAACATGTCTGCGTGAACATCATCGTCGGGTGATTCCAGCTCTCCGCGCGCAATGCGTCGGGCCAGGGCTGTTCCTGGCTCGACGATGAGCGCATAGGCAGAAACATGTTCCACGTCGAGACCGACCACATACTCCAGGGTTGACTCCCACTGCCGCACCGTTTCCCCGGGCGAGCCATAGATGACATCAACGGACACCTTTAACCCGGCATCTTTAGCCGCAGCAACACCCTCGGGAACGAGCGCTGGGTCGTGAGTTCTCTCCAAGACCGCCAAAACATCGGGATCAGCGGACTGCACGCCGAAGGACACCCGCGTGACGCCCCCTCGAGCCAACGCTCGGAGATCGTTTGCGCTCACGCTGTCCGGGTTAGCCTCGACCGTTATCTCAGCCTCGGGGGCAACACCAAACGTGCTCCTGGCTCGTTCCAGCATGGCCAGCAGGGGTTCGGGGCCCAACAGTGTCGGTGTTCCACCCCCGAAGAAAATGGTCTGCAGTGGGCGAGGGGGAAGCCCCGCGTTTCGCATAATCCCCGACGCAAGCTCCATTTCCGCCATTGCCTGGCTCGGGTAGGAATCACGGGACACCCCGCGGACCTCGTCGGCGGTATACGTGTTGAAGTCGCAATACCCACAGCGAACTTCACAAAAAGGCACGTGCACGTACAGCCCCAAAGCACGCTCGTCGGCGCCCTCGACGACAGAGTCGGGGAGACGCCCGTGCTCAGGCGCTACCTCCGCAATGGGGAGCGGGCTAGGCACTATTGATAAACCAAATGGTGTGCATGCGGGTGAGCATCACCGCGACGGAGGCTGCGAGTAGACCAAGAACAACGTTGGACATGATGGAGCGCTCGACCAATGCCCACACCATGGCCGCCGGAATCATCACGAGAGCCGTGATGGCATACATCCACCACTCCAAGAGCGACCCCGTCGGAGAGTTCCCCGCAGCCGGCGCAAAGGCAGCGATTCCCATCTGAATCACCAGGAGCACGAGGACCAGGGCAACAGGCCCGAGTGTGTAGTCATTCGGGGTGCGCTGCAGGAGAGCAAACACCACGGCGCTGAGCGCCGCTACCCCGGCAACGCCGACCTGAACCCACGCGAACCACTCGATCACGCCGCGTCCTCCTGTTTAGCCAGCTACGCCCATCAGGATACGGCTCTTGCCGTCGCTCGCCTGAACAACCGCCACGAGCTCGCCGGTGGAGGCCGACAATGCGGCCACTGGCGTGTCTACCGGCCACGAAGCGGTCTCGACGGCTCGGCCGTGCCGCACATGCTCGGTATCGGCCTCTCCCAGCTCGATGCTCGGCAGAATCTGCCGCGCGACGGTGGCCAAATCGAGCAGGTGTGATTCGGTCAGGTCTTCCGCGGACACGGCGTCCTCGACCACAAAAGGACCCACGACATCGCGGCGGAGCGCGGTGAGATGCCCTCCTACTCCAAGAGCGGAACCAATATCCCGGGCGATGGCCCGGATGTATGTACCCGACGAGCACTCCACGCGAATGGTGACATCCAGAACACCCTCACTCCGCGTGAGCTCGTCAATGTCGAGAGCGTGAATGGTGACCCGGCGGGAGGTGAGCGCAACATCCTGCCCGGACCGCGCCAGGTCGTAGGCACGCTTGCCATCAACCTTGATCGCACTGTAGGTCGAAGGAACCTGGTCGATCTCGCCCACCATCGCTGCGGCTGCCGCCCGAACCGATTCTTCCGATACTGCCTCTATGTCCCCGGTCGGAGCCAAGGCCTCCCCCTCGGCGTCGTCGGTCGTCGTCCCATACCCCAGGCGCATCGTGGCCCGGTAGGACTTATCCGCTCCGACCACAAACGTCAGCAGCCGTGTTCCCGCGCCGATACCTAAGACCAACAAACCGGTCGCGGCCGGGTCGAGAGTGCCAGCGTGCCCTACTTTCTTCGTTCCGAGAGCTCGCCTCGCCTGAGCGACCACCGTGTGGGAAGAGATCCCGCGAGGTTTATCGACCAGCGCGATACCGGAAACCAATCGAAGCCCTTAGCCCAGCGCCTGCGTGTGCCAGACCGTTTTGGTTTCGACGAAAGCAGTGATGCGATGCAGGCTCGGTGCAGGAATCTCGTGGCTCGGACCCTGGACCCGCTTGAGTGTCTGCGCGGCCGCTTTTTCCCAATCCGGCGCGGATACCTGGTCGGCTCCCGCTAAGTCAAGCCCGTTGACATCAGCGTGTGAAGCCATCCACGGCATGATGCCCGCCGGGTTGCCCGTCAAAACGTTGATGACGCCGCCGGGAACATCGCTCGTTGCGAAGACTTCCGCAGCGCTAATTGCCGACAAGGGTTGAGAGGCGTGAGACACCGCCACCACGGTGTTTCCGCTGGCGACAATCGGGGCAACACTTGCGCTGAGCCCCAGAAGGCTCTGGCCATTCGAGCCTTGGGGACACAATGCGACAACCACCCCCATGGGGTCGGGCGTGGATAGGTTGAAGTAGGGGCCAGAGACCGGGTTGCCGTTACCGGCAACTTGTGCGTACTTGTCGGCGAAGCCCGCGTACCAAACCCACGTGTCAATGGAGTTCTCCACCTGAGCACGAGCAGCGCGAACACTCACACCTTCGCTCTGACGAATTTCCTCCACAAATTGCTCCGCGCGGCCCTCGAGTACCTCGGCAACGCGGTAGAGCACCTGGCCGCGGTTGTAGGCCGTGGCGCCGGACCATCCAGGAAACGCTCCCCGCGCGGCGACCACTGCGTCGCGAGCATCCTTACGACTGGCGGCTGCAGCATTGGCGAGGAACTCCCCTTTGGGGGTGGAGACTTCAAAGGTGTGGCCACTCTCCGACCGGGGGAACTTTCCGCCGATGAAGAGCTTGTAGGTCTTGGGAATGGTCAGACGCGACATTATCGGCCTCCTGCTTTCTGGTCACTCGCTTCGAGATAAGCAGCCAACCCATGACGCCCGCCTTCGCGCCCGTAACCGGACTCTTGATAACCGCCAAATGGGCTTGCCGGATCGAACTTGTTGAACGTATTAGCCCAAATGACACCCGCGCGGAGTGCGTTCGCCATCGCCAACATCCGCGACGCTTTTTCCGTCCAGATACCCGCGCTCAGGCCGTACGGAGTGTTATTTGCTTTTGCAATAGCTTCCTCGGGGGTTCGGAACGTCATCATGGAGAGAACAGGGCCGAAGATCTCCTCTTGCGCAACCCGGTGGCTGGTGTGCACATTCGTGAAAACCGTGGGTTGAAACCAAAAACCCTTGGCCGGCAACACGCAGTCTGAGCTCCATCGGGTCGCTCCCTCCGCTTCGCCGGCATCAACAAGCGCAGAGATGCGCTCGAGCTGCGCCTTCGAGTTAACGGCACCAATATCCGTGTTTTTATCCAGGGGATCGCCCAACCGCAACGTCTGCAGACGGCGCTGGAGACGGTGGAGAACATCGTCGTGAATGTTCTCTTGCACGAGAAGGCGGGAGCCCGCGCAGCACACGTGCCCCTGGTTGAAAAAGATTCCGCTGACGATTCCCTCGATTGCTTGGTCGATGGCGGCGTCATCGAACACAATGTTTGCCCCTTTGCCGCCAAGCTCGAGCGTTGCGCGCACATCTGTTCCCGCGAGCGATGCCGCGATGCTGCGACCGACGGGGGTGGACCCGGTGAAGGCCACTTTGTTGATACCGGGGTGTGCAACGAGCGAAGCACCGGTGCCGCCAGCACCGGTAATGATGTTGACAACCCCCTCCGGAAGTCCCGCCTGCTGACAAATTTCGGCAAACAGCAACGCCGTGAGCGGCGTCGTCTCAGCAGGCTTGAGCACCACCGTGTTGCCGGCGGCCAGCGCCGGAGCAATTTTCCACGCCAACATCAGGAGAGGGAAATTCCACGGCACAATTTGTGCGGCAACCCCGAGTGCTTGGGGCTTAGGTCCTAGACCGGCGTATTCAAGTTTGTCGGCCCACCCGGCGTAGTAAAAGAACCACGCGGCGACCAACGGCATATCAACATCGCGTGTCTCCCGAATGGGCTTGCCGTTGTCGATCGTTTCGGCAACGGCAAGTTCGCGTGAGCGCTCCTGAATAATCCGTGCGATGCGAAAAAGGTATTTACCGCGCTCGCTGCCCGAAAGCTTTGACCAGGTCTTGTCGTAAGCGAGCCGGGCCGCTTTCACGGCGCGGTCCACATCGGCGGCGTTTGCTTCCCCCACAGTGGTGATGTGCTCCTCGGTGGACGGAGAGATCGTGGCAAACGAATCACCACGGGCGTCAACAAATTCGCCGCCAATGAACAGTCCGTAGGAGGGCTTGATGTCCAGGATGGCGGTTGATTCGGGCGCAGGGGCGTAGTCGAGGAACGTCATGATTAATCCACACTCACATAGTCGGGGCCGCTGTAATGGCCAGTTCGCATTTTTTGTCGCTGCATCAGAACATCGTTGAGCAAGCTGGAAGCGCCGAATCGGAAAAGGTCCGGCGTCAACCAGTGCTCCCCCACCGTCTCGGCGACCGCCACCAGGTAGCGAAGCGCATCCTTACTGGCGCGAATTCCTCCGGCAGGTTTCATGCCAATCTTTTCGCCCGTGAGAGCGTGCCAATCGCGAATGACTTCGAGCATGGTCACTGTGACCGGCAAGGTTGCTGCCGGAGCAACTTTTCCGGTGGAGGTTTTGATGAAGTCGGCTCCGGCCAAGATGGCCAGCCAACTCGCTCGTCGCACATTGTCCAGTGTCGCAAGCTCCCCTGTTTCGAGAATCACTTTGAGGTGGGCGAAACTGCCGTCCTCCCTCTTGCAGGCTTCCTTAACGGCGACAATCTGGTCGTAAACAAGGCCCCAGGACCCCGACAAAAATGCGCCACGATCAATCACCATGTCGATCTCGTCGGCCCCTTCTGACACGGCAAACTGCGTGTCCGCGAGCTTGATGGCAAGGCTGGCGCGACCGCTCGGGAAAGCTGTTGCCACCGCGGCAACCGCTACCCCATCGGGCCTTTGGGAGATGTGGTGCGCACCGAGCGATTCCCGCACCGCGGACACCATGTCGCCATAAACACAGACCGCGGCAACCGACGGAGTCGAAGGGTCACCCACGTCGGGTGAGACGGCCTTTCTGGCCAACGTTTGGACTTTACCGACCGTGTCGGCACCTTCCAGCGTCGTGAGGTCCACCATCGAAATGATGGTGTCCAAACCCGCCGCTTTCGACGTTGTTTTCAGCGACCGTGAAGCAAAACCTGCGGCGCGGGCGTGGGCGCCGACCGTGTCCACGCCGGGGATGCCGTTGAGGAAAGTGGTCAGAGCTTTTTCGGTGGCTCCCGGGCCCAAGACTGTGTGGGCTCGGGGCGTTTGGGCCAGGGCTGTTGCGGGGTTCATGCGGTGACTTCCTGTGTGTGTTTGCCTAACAAAAAGGTAGCGGTGCCCTCGTCCATAATCATGACGGTGGCAAGGCCACTGCGAGCTATCGCCAGCGCCACCGGATGTTTTTCACGGCCCGCCACCACGGCAATTCGGCGGGGTGCTTCGCGCAGAGTGTCGAGAGAGATACCGAGAGTGCGCTCGTCGAGCCCCCGGTCCGCAATCGTCCCCTCGGGGGTGATGTATCGGCCCAAGACATCCCCCACCGCGCCGGATCGTTGGAGGTGCTGGATGTCACTGCTCTTGAGGTAACCAGACTGAACGTGGATGCTGACCTCACTTGCCGGCCCTGCACTGAAAAGATGCGTATCCGCGGTGGCCGCTTGCTCCAGCACACCTCGGATACTGCGGTCAGATTCGATTGCCTCTTTCGTCTCTCGACGCTCCAGAATTGCGGGGGTCGGCAGCAACGTGACTTCGCCGTGCGCTTTCGTGGCAATCATGGTCGCAGTCTCTGAGGCTAACCCCGGAGCGGCGCTGTGGCTCACCCCCCCGTTGACTTGGACCACGCGAAGGGGCGGAGACCAGCCAGCAGGCAGCGACTGAGCAACCTGGTGCAATGTTTTGCCCCAGCTCACCCCCAGCACGTGGCTGTAGGGACGCATCGCGACAAGATAGTCAGCGGCACCCGAGGCAACACGCGATGCGACATCCGCAGCGTCGCCTCCGCCGGGGACCACAATCGCTGCTTCCAGCGAAAAGGCAGCTTTGACGTCTTGTTCCATTCCGAGGCGGCGCGCCCGAGGATGGGAAATCTCAATCCGAATAATGCCTTGCTCGCGGGCCTGGGTAATCAGCCGCCCAACTTTCCACCGCGTAATATGCAAAATCGCGCCGATTTCGTCCTGCGTCTTGTTCTCCTGGTAGTAGAGCTCAGCGGCGCGCACCGCTAAGAGTTCGTTATCGAGAACGGTCTTTCCGGACATTCCTCCAGGGTAGGCGCGGCAGACCCCGAGAGCAACAATTGTTGCGCTACTTGCTCAGATGAGCATCATCCGAAAATGCGCGGAGCTCGCGGTCAACATTGCCGTTTCTGGCCAACACCCACACGGCCGGAATTTCACACACGACGATCACCATCAAGAAAATGACGCTCGCTGCCCACTGACCGGTGACCTGGAGAAGCAAACCAGCCACCAGAGGGCCAACCGCTGCGATGAAGTACCCCACTTTGTTGACAAAGCCACTCAACGCCAAAGCAGACAGGTGGTTATCGGTGCGAAGCCCGATCAAGGTCAACGACAGCGGGAAAGTCATCGGCCCCAGGGCCAAAAGAACCACCCACAGCAACGTCGCGGTGGTGGGCGCTACCAAAAGCCCCACCATTCCCGCGAGTCCGCAGGCAACAGCCAGCCCCACAAGTGCTCCCGCCCATCGCGCGTTGGTGGCCAACGGCGGAATCACCAGGGACATTGGGAAGCCCGTGATCGTAAAGACCCCCAGAGCAAATGCCGCCTGCTCAACACTGAAGCCGGCCTCATCGACCAGTAACTGCGGGAGCAGAGCAAACCAGGTGTAGGCCATGGTCCCCGATACAGCGAATATTCCCATCACAGAAAGTGCGGTCGGCGACCGGAACAGGGACACCGGAACAACGACCGGTATCAGCCCACTATCCAGCGCAGATTCTGCACGACTGCGTTGCCGGGCAAAAGGCAGGACCAAAAGCCACGGAAGCGCCCCGACGAGACTGACGAACGCCCACGACGCCAAAGAGATCCGCCAGCCAGCCGCATCGGCGATGATGACCCCAAAAAAAGACGGTGCTGACGAGCTGATCGCCATGGCGGTGCCGTAGATGGCGGTCACCGTGCCGATAGCACGTGGGGCATAGAGCTTGACTAAACCAGGAATGATCACATTGCCGACCCCCGCGGCGATCATCAGCACGGCCGTTGCTACAAACAGCGACAGATACGTGGGCGAGATGCCCCTCCACACGTGGGCGATGGCGCCAAGAACGGCGACCGCGATTGCCGCCGATTCAATCCCCACTGTGCGGGCAAGCCACGGAGAAAACCAGGCAGCCAGAGCGTAGGCCACCGGGGGGATGGTGCCGATGATGCCCAGAGGTAACCCCTCCATCGCAACATCTAAATCCATGACCGGAGCCAACGGGGCAATGGCCGCCACACCGGTTCTGATGCCCAGCGCCAGCAGGATAATGCCGGTCAGAGCAAGAACAGTGGTGGATCGGGTGGTGTACGGCACCGGCCCAGACTACGCCCTGGGAAGGTCAGAGAGTATGCCCCGAATCACCTGTTCATCAGCGCTCATCTGCGCAACCAAAGCCTCGCTAGACGGGAACACCTGCATGCCCCGAATGAACTCCACAAACTCCACGCGGATGGTCTCCCCGTACAGGTCAAGGCGTTGATCCAGCAGGTGGGACTCGACCACGCTTTCGGTCAATTCGCCAAACGTGGGGTTCACGCCAACCGAGGTCGCTGCGGGGTAGGAAACCCCCTTGTGGGTTACCAAGGTGGCGTACACGCCATCTGCAGGCAGGTACCCCTCGAGAGGTTGTGAGAGGTTGGCGGTCGGATATCCCATTTCGCGTCCGCGTTGAGCCCCCGCCCCGACTTCGCCCCGCAGGGCGTGGTAGCGACCCAGAAGGCTCGCCGCCTCGGACACTTCCCCGTTGGCCAAGTGTCGCCGAACCATCGTCGACGAGATTCGCTCACCCTCCTCCTGACAGAAATCAGCCACCACTTCGACGCGGAATCCCCAGTGGAGACCCTCTTCACGCAGCGAATCGATGGTTCCTCTGCCGCCGTGACCGTAGCGAAAGTCGGCGCCGACCAGAACGACACCCGCGGAAAGGCCCTCGGCAAGGACAGTTTTCGAGAACTCAGCATGATCAAGCGCCGAGAGCTCGTCGTCAAACGGCAACACCACCACTCTCGCCACCCCTGCCTTCGAGAGAAGTTCGACCTTTTGTCCATCGCTGACAATACGATCGGGCGCCTCTCCCGGACGAAGAGTCACATGAGGGTGGCGGTCAAAAGTGATGACCGTGCTTTCTGCTCTGCCCGCCAAGGACGTCAGCTGCCCGAGGACTTGAAGGTGACCCCGGTGAACACCATCGAACTTGCCGATGGTCACCGCCCGTCGGCGTCCATCACCGGGCAAAGAATCAAGCCCGTAGTTCACGACAACAGGACTCATGAAGTCACCGGAGCCTTCCGAAGCCACCACAGACCCAGCATCGGCAGCACCAGGGGAATGAACAGATAGCCCATCCCAAACTGAGACCACACGGTAGCGTCGGGAAATAAATCTGGGCGCACAATACTGAGTGCTCCCACTCCGAGTACCCCAGCAAGCTCAATCACCAGGGCCACCACTGCGACGAGGCGCGCGCTTTTGCGGGCACTCAGTGCGACGGAAATAGTGACAACCAGATAGAGCGATGCCGCCACGACGGACAACGCATACGCCAGTGGGGCTTCGTCAAACTTGGTCAACACTTGAAAACTGGACCTCCCCAAACCGGCAAGGGTCAACACCGCGTAGGTTGCGACAATGAGCCGGTGGGAACCGACGGCACGTTCCGACAGGGTGTGGGGTTCAGTGGGCATGCGCTACTTCTCTTTTTTCTTCTCCACGTCACCGGAGAGGGCCGCGATAAACGCATCCTGCGGAACTTCCACACGACCCACCATTTTCATGCGCTTTTTGCCCTCTTTTTGCTTTTCCAACAGCTTGCGCTTGCGGGTGATATCGCCCCCGTAACACTTCGCCAAGACATCTTTGCGCACGGCCCTAATGTTTTCCCGGGCGATAATCCGCGCGCCAATCGCGGCTTGGATCGGCACTTCAAACTGCTGGCGGGGAATCAACTCTCGAAGGCGCTGCGTCATGAGGACGCCATAGGCATAGGCCTTGTCTCGGTGAACAATCGCACTAAATGCGTCCACGCGATCGCCCTGAAGGAGGATGTCCACCTTCACAAGATCACCTTCCGCATCGCCGGCAGGCTCGTAATCTAAGGAGGCGTACCCGGCCGTTTTTGACTTCAATTGATCGAAAAAGTCGAAAACAATCTCGCCGAGCGGAATCGTGTACCGAATTTCTACGCGGTCTTCCCCCAGATACTCCATTCCCTGCAGCACACCGCGACGGGATTGGCAGAGCTCCATGATCACGCCGACATAATCTTTGGGGGCAAGAACCGCTGCATTAACAACAGGCTCAAAGACCGTGTTGACCTTGCCGGTCGGGAACTCACTCGGGTTGGTGACCAGGAGGTCTGTGCCATCGTCGAGTTCTACCGAGTACACCACCGAGGGCGCCGTGGCGATGAGCTCGAGGCCAAACTCCCTCTCTAACCGCTCACTGACGATTTCTAGATGCAGCAACCCCAAGAATCCACAGCGGAACCCGAAGCCCAACGCGACGGAGGTTTCTGGTTCGTAGACCAGGGCTGCATCCGAGAGCTTGAGCTTGTCCAATGCCTCCCGCAATTCGGGATAGTCACTGCCATCCAGGGGGTAAAGACCGGAAAAAACCATGGGCTTGGGCTCGGTGTAACCGGGGAGAGACTCTGTGGCGCTGCGCCGCGCACCGGTGATGGTGTCGCCGACCTTCGACTGTCGAACGTCTTTTACTCCCGTGATGAGGTACCCGACCTCGCCCACACCCAAACCCTTGGATGGCGTGGGCTCCGGAGAGCTCACGCCAATTTCCAGCAGTTCGTGCTGAGTTTTCGTGGACATCATTTCGATGCGCTCGCGCGGGCCCAGGTTGCCGTCTACCATCCGCACATAGGTAATGACCCCTCGATAAGCGTCGTAAACAGAGTCAAAAATCAGGGCGCGCGCAGGCGCATCAGCAACACCCTGGGGCTGCGGGATTTCCTTCACGACCCGGTCGAGCAGTTCCTCCACACCCATGCCCGTCTTGCCGCTCACCCGCAGAACATCGTCCGGCGAGCCACCGATCAAACTAGCGAGCTCTTTTGCGTAGCGATCAGGGTCTGCAGCGGGCAGGTCAATTTTGTTGAGAACAGGAATAATCGTGAGGTCGTTCTCTAATGCCAGATAGAGGTTGGCGAGGGTCTGGGCTTCGATGCCCTGCGCGGCATCAACCAGCAGTACGGCACCCTCGCACGCCGCCAGGGAACGCGACACTTCGTAGGTGAAGTCAACGTGACCGGGAGTATCGATCATGTTGAGGGCGTAGGTTTCCCCCTCTTTCGTCCAGGGCATGCGCACTGCCTGCGACTTGATGGTGATTCCGCGCTCGCGCTCAATATCCATGCGGTCGAGATACTGCTCTCGCATCTGGCGCTGGTCGACGATTCCCGTGATCTGGAGCATCCTGTCCGCCAACGTGGATTTACCGTGATCGATGTGGGCGATGATGCAGAAATTGCGCAGACGCCACGTATCGGTGGACGCCGGCTGAATATCGCTAGCGGAGTGAGAAGTCATGTGTGTTGATTGTCCCACGACTAAACGGTGGCAGCCTGCGCATCCACCTGGTATCGTTGCCCACTGGCCTGCTTAGCGATGGGCCCTCTCTCCCGCCGCTAAGAACACATTCTCCCTCTTTGGGAATCCCACACGAATGTTCCCCAGGCACCACAGCAAAAAAGGACACCGAGTGGCAAACATCAAGTCGCAAATCAAGCGCAACAAGACCAACCAAAAAGCAACCGACCGCAATCGCGCAGTTCGCAGTGAAGTGCGCACTTCCGTGCGCCAGGCTCGTGAAGCCATCAAGGCCGGAGACAAAGACAAGGCAACCGCCGCTGTCACCGCAGCGAGTCGCAAGCTCGACAAGGCAGTGAGCAAAGGCGTGGTTCACAAGAACCAGGCAGCCAACCGCAAGTCGGCTATCGCGAAGCAGGCAGCAGCTCTCTAGAAGGTTTCATGGCGGCGGGCAACTCTTCGGGGTTGCCCGCCGTTTTTTTGTGAGTCACGAGGCATCGGTGGAAGGATAAGGCCATGTTCCAGTGTTCGTTCATGTTCACCCGGATCCGCCACGATGACGAATTCCAGAGGCTTGATGATGCCATTGCTGACTACGCGCGCAGCCTAGAGGGATTCCTCGGGTCTGACACGTGGTTCAACTCTGATTCGTCACAGGTCAACGGGGTGTATTTCTTCGAGACGATGGAGGCGGTGAGAACGTTTGCCGCGTTTCCGCAACATCGCGAGGCGAAAGAAAAATATGCCCGATGGTACGGGGGATATCACGTGGTTATCGCGGAAGTTCATTCGACCTACGGTGACGGCAATTTTCCGCATGTCACGGCGAAGACGCCCTAAACCAGCTTTTTTCCCCGGTGAGAGACAATCCGGACGAGGCGCTCCAGCGAATAGTGCGGGTTGAGTCCATGTCCCTTCAGCGCCGCATCGGTTGATGCCACCTCCAAGATGGCTGCGCCCAGGCCTGCCTCATCCCAGCCTTGGAGGTTCCCTCGGGCGACCCTCACCTGCCAGGGAGCCATCCCCAACTCACTGGCGAGGGCCTCATTGCTTCCTCGAGTTCCTCCCACATTTGCCATCGCGCGCAGTTTCATCGCAAACGCTGCCACGATCAAGATCGGCTCGGCGCCAGCATCGAGGGCGTGCCGAAGGGTCACGGCTGCCTGAGTGAAATTCCCGGAGATGGCCGAATCGGCCACTTGGAAAGACGTCGCCTCGACGCGTGAACCGTAATAGCGCTCCACCGTGTCCTCCGTAACCGGCGCACCTTCCGCATCGGAAATCAGTTGCTGGCAGGCAGCCGCGAGTTCCGCGAGGTCGGAACTGAAAGCATCGGCCAGTGCACGCTGAGCAGCCGGTGCAATCGAGGCGCCCATTCGTTGAAACTCGGCGGAGATGAAGCCCATGCGTTCCGCGTCTTTTTTGATCTCCTTGCACTCGACCAGCAACACCGTGCCGCCACTCTTTTTGAGCGCGTCCAGCAACTTTTTTCCACGATTTCCACCGCCGTGGCGCAAGACGACCACCACGTCAGGTTCTGGGCTGGCCAGGTAGGCAAGAGCGTCCTCCAAAAATGCATCCGTGCACTTTTCGACCTGGCTTACCCGCACAAAGCGTGGCTCGCCAAACAGGCTGGGACTCGCCAACTGGAAGAGTTCCCCGCCGGCGTAGTCGGCGGCATCAACATCCGAGACCTCGACAGCGTCGTGTGCTGACTTCAAACGATCGGAGAGTATGCGGATGGCGCGATCGGCCAGGAAGGATTCTGATCCACTGACCAAAACCACCGGCGATTCACGAATGCCATGCCAGGGAACGAGTGTTGCTGCGCTTCCCGCCATGGCCAAGCCTCCCTCTGCGCCCACACTACCCGGGGCCAGCTTCCCGCTCTGCCCAGAACACGATGTCCCCCTCGGTATTGCGGCCCAGCGTCAGTGTGCCGCGCTCGTCCGAGCGCAAAGGAGTAGAGCCCTGAGCATTCAAGATATCCAATGCCACCTCGGTCGGATGACCATAGGTGTTATCCGCCCCCACTCCCATCAGCGCTACCCGCGCGTTGATGTGTGCGTAGAGTCCCGAGAACTGGTCAGCCGAGCCGTGGTGGCTGACCTTCACCACGTCGACGCTGGGAAGGTTCTCCCGCCCTACCAAAATTCTTTGGGGAATCTCGCCGACATCCCCCAGGAACAACCCCGACAGGCAACGACCACAATCCCCGAGGGGTCGGACCGCCACCACGACACTGGAATCGTTACCGGGTTCTGAGAGCGCGGACCCTCCCGGCCACAACACTTCCACCGCGTGCGAGCCAAGGACCGCGGAATCCCCGGCAGACACCTCGATGACCGTCGCACCAGATAGCTGCAGCGCCCGAGAAATGTCGCGGTCCTCCTCCACGAGGGCAGGCCCCCGCCAGACCGTGATCGCCTTGCCGGCGATCGCCGGCCATCCCCCCACGTGGTCTCTGTCGAAATGACTGATTATGGCCAAATCAATCTGTTGAATCCCCAGTAAGTCCAAGCATTCGGTCAGCAGCCTCGGGTCCTCTCCCATATCGATGAGCGCCACGCGGCCACTCGAGCGCAGCAGCAGAGCATCCCCCTGCCCAACATCGCACTGGGCGATAGTCCAATCGCTGGGAACACTAGCTTTCACTAGTGCGCGCGGGGCAAGAAATCCCATCATCACGGCGAGAGCCACCGCGCTCCACGCCACGGCCATCACGCGACGAATCTTCCGGTGCTTGCCGCGCTTGAGCAAAAACCAGCCGAGGGCGAGGTAACCGAGCGAAGCGCTCGAGAGCACTCCCCACCACCCGGCCGGCCACGGAAGCGTCGCAAACGGGGCTGCAGACAGGGCCCGGCCAATAGCCGCTACGTAAGCAGAGGGCCACCACGCAAGGCTTACCAAACTTGCCGAGAGGGCGGGAAGGACCCCGGCAAACACGCAGGCGACCATGCCGACAATGGTGGCGAGCGGTGCAGCCGGTGCGGCGAGAGCATTGGCCGGTACGGCAAGAACCGGGATGACCGGATTGAGCAGAATCAAAATGGGCTGGCACGCTATCTGCGCGGCCACCGGCAGGGCAAGAATCAGCGCCAGTGGTGCCGGCAGAAACCGCCCAAACTTTGTTGCGAGTGGGACAGAAAACAGCAGGATTCCACCGGTTGCCATGACGGAAAGAGCAAATGCGAAATCTAGAGCCATCCAGGGGTTGATGGCCAGCAAAATCAACACGGTTACACCGAGAACCGGTATTCCCCTGACGGGTCGAGCAGAAGCGATGAAAGCCAAAACTATGGCGGCCATGATTGATGCCCGAATAATGCTCGGCTCGGGGGTCACCAGGATCACAAAGCCGACGAGGGCCAACACTCCAGCAATCAACCGCGCCCAGACGCCACCACCGAATAGCGCCACCAGCGCAACAACGATGGCCACAACAATGGCGCAGTTGGAGCCCGACACGGCCACAAGGTGGCTCAGCGATGTCACGCGCATTGCCTCTAGGAGGCCCTGGTCAACAGCGGATGTGTCGCCGATTGCCAGACCGGGCAATAGTCGACCACCATCCCCCGGCTCTTCACGTGACAGGGACACCAGTCCCTGCCTCATGCCATCGATAGCGGAGAGAAACGCACCGGGTTGCCGGACCGTCGTGGCGGTGCTCCGAGCCATCAGCACCCACCCAGCGTTGTCGGTGGGTCCCGCCTGTTGCAAGAAAGCCTCAACGCGCGCCTCGCCACCGAAAGCCACCCGACGATCAAACGGGTAGCCCAGTAGCCGCGCAGCCACGCCGCCACCGGTCAGTGCTTGATCATTAATTCGGAGGATCCGGACGTCGACGGAGCGCATACCGACAGAAAAGCCCTGTTCCAAGCGAATGTCGGCCACGACCTGGGAGCCGGCAGCCTGGACCACGAGCGGTTGCTCCCGAGTGATTTCCCCCAGCGATATTGCTCCCAGCATCACCGAGGTGATCATTCCCGTCAGAGCAGCCATCCCAGCGATTTCTCGTCTGCTTTTCCACCCCCACCACGCCAGCCCGACCGAACACACCGTAATGAGCGCCAGCCACACCACCGCGGGTCTCCACCAAATTCCCAGTGCACACACTAACCATCCCCACAGTGCGGGCAACAGGAGTCGAACATCTCGCCTCACGGTGGCGACCGGTGCCCTCACGGGACAACGAGGTCAGCAAGCCCCTCCAGCGTGGCGGGGCCTATTCCTGACACAGCCAGGAGGTCTTCCACGCTCCGGAAGGGGCCATTGGACTCCCGCCAAGCGATAATGCGCTGGGCGGTCGCCGGACCCACACGGGGCAAAGTCTCCAAGGCGGCTTGGTCTGCGCGCGAAAGGCTGACAAGCCCCGACCCCGAACCGCTCGTCGCGGAAACCTCCTCACCCCACACCGGAACCACAATTTGCTCCCCGTCGAAGATTTCACGGGCAAGATTCACCCCGCTCAGCTGTGCTTCCGCCGTCGGTCCACCCGCCTGCGCGAGTGCATCCTCAACCCGAGAAAACTCGGGAAGCCGCACCACTCCTGGCCGAACCACGGCGCCAACAACGTGCACCACGAGCTCTGCCGGTTCAACAGCTGTCGGCTCTGCTACCCCCGGTTCGGACAGGCCGGCGGCCTCGATCGGTTCGAGAGCTGGGCTCGCGGTCCGGAAAAAGAAGGCGCCCACAACAACAATGGCCACCGCTCCGGCCAGGGCAATCCCCGCCGTAATGCCAATTTTCCAACGAAACCTTGACCGCTCCGCCCCAAAATAGGCCCCCTCCACGTCCGGGTCCTGCGTATCAACGAGGGAGGGAGTCTCCTCCCGGGAATCAAGAATGTCCCAGAGCGTTCGAGTCAGCGTCATTCGCGGACTCTAAAAGGCACTCCGATCTCACGTCGACGGTGGACCGGGATCCACTAAACAGGGCCGTGTGGACGCGATGTGGACGGTTAGCTCGATGTTTGGATTGAGACCACTTTCGGGGCTCGCACAATAACCTTCACGATTGTTTTCCCTTCGAGAGATCTCTTCACACCGGGGGCTCCTTTCGCCAGCGCCTCCAGCTCATCGGGGTCGATCGAAGGAGAAACTTCGAGACGGTCGCGCAACTTGCCATCCACCTGGACAATGGCTGTCACGGATTCCTCCACCAGCAGGGTGTGATCAGCGCTGGGCCAACGCGACAGCGCCACGCTGGGCTCGTGCCCCAGCCTCTCCCACATGTCCTCAGCTGTATGCGGGGCAAACAGGGACAAGGCAAGAGCAATCGCTTCTGTGGCTTCACGAACAGCAGGATCAGCGCCGCCAGGGCCCTGGTCGACGGTTTTTCGAGTGTGATTGACCATCTCCATAGTTCGAGCAACCACCACATTGAATTTGAAGCTTTCAATAAGTCCCGGCACATCGGCAAGGAACCGGTGCGTGTGACGACGTAAATCCGCGTCACCATTGCCAAAATTCACTTCCGAGGCGGAGGTGACATCGCCGGAGAGGCGCCAGGCTCTCGCCAAAAACTTTTGAGATCCCACGGGTGAAACATCGGCCCAGTCAATGTCATCCTCCGGCGGCCCGGCGAAAGCCATGGTGAGGCGAACGGCATCCACACCATAGGAATCCAGCTCTTCGCTGAAATACACGACGTTCCCTTTGGACTTGCTCATCTTGGCGCCATCAAGGATGACCATGCCCTGGTTGAGCAGGGACGTGAAGGGCTCTGTGAAAGAGATGTGGCCCAAGTCAAAGAGCACCTTCGTGATGAATCGTGCGTAAAGCAGGTGCAAGATTGCGTGCTCAACACCGCCGACGTACTGGTCGACCGGAGCCCACTGCTCGACTTTGGCGGGGTCAAAAGCTTGTGTGTCGTCTTGGGGGCTCAAGAATCGGAGAAAATACCAGGAGCTATCGACAAAGGTGTCCATCGTGTCGGGGTCACGAGTGAGCGTCTGCCCGTCTTTGGTGACCGTCGACCAATCAGTTGCGCCACCCAAGGGCGATGTCCCCTTAGGTTTCAGGTCCAGCCCCTCGCTGTCCGGCAAAGCCACGGGCAGGTCTTCGAGCTCGACCGGAACCTCGTTGCCCTCTGCGTCATACAGGATCGGAATCGGTGTTCCCCAGAACCGTTGACGCGAAATCAGCCAGTCGCGCAGGCGATACGTCTTGGCCGCGCGACCGCCACCGGTTTCTTCAAGCAGTTCCACAATGCGACCAATGGCGTGTTCCTTGCTCAGACCATCGAGAGGGCCCGAGTTAATCATTCGCCCGTTACCCGCAAGCGCTTCCCCGCTGGCCACAGGATCCACATCCGGGATATCTCCGGAGGCCAACATTTCGTCGGTAACCACCGGAATGGCGCCGGTGATGGGGGCGTTTGTATCCACCACGACCCTCACCGGAAGGTCAAACTTCTTCGCAAAATCCAGGTCGCGCTGGTCGTGGGCTGGAACCGCCATAATCGCGCCTGTTCCGTAATCCGCCAACACATAGTCGGAGGCCCAAATCGGCAAACGCTCACCGTTGACAGGGTTGATGCCGTATCGCTCGAGGAACACCCCGGTCTTCTCCCGACCTGCGTCTTGGCGATCAATCTCGGTAGCCCGCTGGGTTGTTTCTAGGTAATCGGCAAATGCGGCCCGAACGCCGTCGCTGGCTCCCTCCACGAGCTCGGCCGCGAGATTCGAATCCGGAGCGACCACCATGAATGTTGCGCCAAAAAGGGTGTCTGGCCGGGTGGTAAAAATGGTGACCGGCGTGTCCCGGCCCTCGATGACAAAGTCGACTTCCGCACCGTACGAGCGGCCAATCCAGTTGCGCTGCATGGCGAGAACCTTGGCGGGCCAGCGACCCTCCAGCTGGTTGAGGTCATCTAAGAGGCGGTCCGCGTACTCCGTGATTTTGAAGTACCACTGGGTGAGTTTCTTTTTGACCACCATCGCACCACTGCGATCGGACGTCCCATCCGGCAGCACCTGCTCGTTGGCGAGCACCGTCTGATCGACCGGGTCCCAGTTGACCCAGGAGTCCTTGCGGTAGGCGAGACCCTTTTCGTACAGGGTCAGGAACAGCCACTGGTTCCAGCGGTAATACTCGGGGTCCGAGGTGTGAAGCACCCTGCTCCAGTCAAACGACGCGGCGTAGCGCTTCATGGACGCTTTTTGCTGGTCAATGTTCGAGTAGGTCCACTCCCGAGGGTCCACTCCGCGCTGAATGGCGGCATTTTCCGCCGGTAAACCGAAAGAGTCCCAGCCAATCGGGTGCAACACCTGAAAGCCCCGCAACCGCCAGTAGCGGGCAACGATGTCGCCTAGGGCGTAGACCTCCGCGTGACCCATGTGCAGGTCGCCCGAAGGGTACGGGAACATGTCCAAGATGTACTTGCGGGGCTGGGAATCATCTGAGTCATCCACCGTGAAGGGTTGGTGCTCTTCCCAGTACGCCGACCATTTTGCTTCGAGTTCGCGGAAGTTGTAGGTCCCCTCGCTGTCAGAATCGGGGCTCGAGGGGGAATTCATCACTTGTCAAGAATAGTCACCCGAGGAAACACCTAGTGCATCGAAGAAGGCGCGAGCTTTGACCCCGACCTCCCGGATCTCTTCGCCCGGAACACTGAGCGCCGTAATTCCTCCCCCCACCCCGAGGCTGAGGGAATCGGGGGTGACCACAGCAGTGCGAATAGTCATCGCCACCGTGGCAGAGCCATCCACCCGCTCAATCCCGTAGACCCCGGAATAGTAGCCGCGAGGGCCTGACTCTTCGGCTTTGAGGACTTCCATTGCTCGTTTTTTTGGAGCACCTGTCATGGAACCCGCGGGGAAACAGTGGGTCAGTACCTCCCAGACGCCCACTCCCGTGCGTAACTGGCCTTCAATCGTGCTCACCAATTGGTGCACGGTCGCATAGGTCTCGAGCACGCAGAGCGCTGGGACCACTACCGAGCCCACCTCACACACTTTGGAGAGATCGTTGCGCATCAAGTCGACAATCATCAAGTTTTCTGCGCGCTCTTTGTCGCTTTCGAGAAGCTCCTTCGCTAACTGTCGGTCCGCATAGGGATCTGAGTGACGCGGACGGGTTCCCTTGATGGGCTTAGTGACCACACGTCCCGAGGGCGAAATCTCGAGAAACGTCTCCGGGGACGCTGACACCAGCGTGATGTCTCCTAGCCGAATCAGCGCCTGATGATGCGTGGGGTTTGTCCGCCGCAGGATGCGATGAAGCCCCACGGGGTCGCAGCCGCCCGGAATGGTGATGCCGGTGGTGAGGCAGAGTTGATAGGCCTCGCCCTCGGTGATGGCCGTGTGCGCAGCACGGATCATGTCTCGGTAGCGATCTTCCGAATCCCGCCAGATTACTTGCGCAGCGTCACCGGTCACCGGCGCGGGGGGCTCGCTTGCCCCCTCCAGCAGCTGGTGGGTTGACTCACGCCACTGTGCGGTTTCTCCCGACCACTGATCACCCAGTGCCCACAGCTCGCTGGCCCCGGTGCGATGGTCGATCGCCACCAAACGGTCCACCCACAGCGCGTGTGTCGGAAGATCTGAGGCGCTGTCGATACCCACGAAGTGGTGACCCGCTTCGTAGGGCAGAACAAAGAAAACGCCGAGGGGCACGGCCCCCAGTCCCAGGCTGGGGGACCTGTGTTGCCCCATCAGCAAAGAGCCCCCCGTCGAGGCGGCCCACTGTTCGGGGGGAAGAGCCGTCGGGAACGCGACATAGGAAACACCAGATCCGCGCTCCCCGTGGTCATCAAGCCACAGGGCATGGTCCTGCCCCTGATCCAGTGCACCAAAGGCGTCCTCGACCCTGAGCGGAAAGGGCAAAGGATGCCGAAGAAGCCCCGTCGTCATAGCCTTAGCTTATGAGCGAAGCGGTTTTTGAGTTCTCTGCTTCGGGCATGACGCCGCTCCCGCCCCAGCAGCTCTACCCGCTACCCACCCTGGTTTCTGACTCGTGGTTAGTCACCGAGGGACTCACGGTGTCCTGGGAAAAACATGTGGAGAGATTTTTTCGAAGCGTCCTTGGCGAAACGGAGATCCCCCGTGACACCCTGAAAGCTTTTGTGCACGAGGTTCACGCACGCACTCCCGATGCGGGTCGCTGGTTTCCTCGGGTCGAGGTCGTGTCACACCCGGAAGGTCACCGTCTGCGCTATCGCCATCGCCGGGCTCCCGAGTCCCAAGCCACCGCAGTTCTCGCTCGAGCGCCTCACGACCCGAGAACGCGCCCGCGGGTCAAAGGGCCCGATCTGGAGGAACTCTTAGCCCTGCGAACAGCCGTTGCGCCCTCGGGAGCCACCGAAGCCATCATCGTTGATGCACAGGATCGCATTGTTGAAGGCGCGTACAGCACGGTGATGGTGTGGCCGGCACACACGGACCGCGTGTGCGTCATAGACCCGACACTCCCACGCCTGCCGAGCGTCACGGAGGCCGTGCTCGTGGAAATCGCAAGAACTCAGGAGGTGGAGGTGGGCGAAACACTCACCAGCGTGGATGAGCTCCAGGACGCCGAGGTGTGGGTGGTGAGCGCACTTCACGGGGTCCGCCTCGCGACCGCTTTTATCGAGGGCCCTGGCCTCAACACCGACCCTGAGCGTTCCGCACGGTGGCGGGCATTGTGGCACCAGGCCGCACGGCCCCCAACCCTGCCCTGAGCCCGCACCACTTCCCGGCGAATCTCACCCTTCACCCCCTAGACTTCCCGCTTAATGAATGAAGTCCTTGATGCCATCCTCACGTGGGTTGAGGGCATAGATCCGGTATTGCGCATCCTCGTCACCGGGATTGCCGTGATGCTAGAAACCAGCATTTTGGTGGGCCTGATTGTCCCGGGCGACACGATTGTTTTGGTCTCGAGCACGGGGGTGACGACCATCCTCACCTACCTGTTTACGGTGCTCGCCGCGGTGCTCGGTGCTCTGGTGGGCGAGTCCATCGGTTTTAGCTTGGGTCGTCTTTTCGGGCCGCGGCTCCGATCGAGCTGGTTGGGTCGCCGTGTGGGGGAGCAACGGTGGGCAAAAGCGGACCGCTTTGTCCAGCGCCGCGGAGGCATTGCCGTGTTCATCTCGCGCTTTTTGCCCGTCTTCCACTCGGTCATCCCGCTGACCGCCGGCACCACGGCGATGAGATACCGGACTTTTATGATCTGGACCACACCGGCCTGCATCTTGTGGGCTTTTCTCTACGTCTCGATTGGTTCAGCGGCGGCGGGGACCTATCGGGAACTCCAAAGCACTTTTTCGTCGGCGGGGTGGGTCTTCATCGCCATCGTGGCGGTCTCGATCCTGCTCGTCGCCGTGATCAAGCGGGTGCTGCACCGGTTTGCTGACTCACAGGACGCGCTCGACACGGTAGAAACGCAGAGCGCGCTCGCAGACAACAAGGCCCCAGAAAAGGGCTAAGCCCGGCAGGGCTCACCCTGCCGAGACATCCCTTGGCTACCGCGTCAAACGCGGCTGCACACGAATCCGGGAAGAACTTCACACACGTAGCCAGGCGATCAGGGTCGCGCGGATCACGCGAGAAAATCCGAACGAACTCGTTCGGGAGGAGTTAGTGACTAGCCAAGCCCGGTGACGGCGAGGGCCGCAATCCGCTTTGCCTCTTCGATCAACGAGATTTCTCCGCGGTCACTTCTCAGAAAGGCTCGCCCCAGTAGCGCATCGATGACATCGACAGCGGATTCGACGGCCACCCGCGCATCGGAATCCAAACGAAGTCCCGCGCGTTGCTCGGCATCGTCACGGATGACCCGCGCAATTTCCGAGTTTCCCCCTCGAGCGCTGGCAACCGGGCGAATGTCGAGAACGTCGCCCACACGCAAGGAACGGAATCCGGGTTCGTTGCGGAACACCTCGACAAGCGCATCGACGGCAACTTCCAGTGATCCAGGGAGCGAGGTGGGTGCTTCGGAGCGAAGCCGTTGGCCCAAGACCTCAAGTGTTCGCTCTAGGTTTCGTGAGGCAACAGCCTGCAGTACAGCGACGCGGTCGGGGAAATAGCGGTACACCGTCCCAATTGAAGCGCCAGCTTTTTCGGCAACCATGGCGGTGGTGAGCTGCTCGTAGCCAAACTCGTGCATCGTGGCGCAGGCTGCATCCAGAAGAGCATTCACTCGGGCCGCGCTTCGGGCCTGAACGGGTTCCACGCGTATCGCGGTGGAGGAGGAGTTGAACTGCTGCTCTTTGGTGACGCTCATGAGTGTTGCCCTTTCGATTCACCGCAGTGAACCCCTAGTTTTGCTTTCCGGCTCTGTTAGCTGTGGCTGATAGCAAACCACAACTGTAGCGACGAATATGAGTGAATCCAGGTTATTGGAGTCGAATTTTTGTCGTGTATCCCAGCGTACGGGGTGTGGATAAATGTCAGCTCAACGTTTCCCCAGAGCAAGCTGAATCGGGCCGTCGTCCCGCCGACATGCCTCAGTTCTTCCCTGCTAACCTGCTGAGGTGAGTGTTCGTATCGAAAAAATTGACCTCCCTGGCATTGGCACGCGTCATGATGTGGTGACCGAGGAAGGCCGCAGGCTGGGGGTTATTTCCCACCGCAACGGCGAGCGGGAACTCGCCATGTTCGATCCGAAAGATCCCGACGCGTGCAGTGATTCGATTCACTTGAGCGATGATGAAGCCGGCGCACTCGCGGATGTGCTGGGCACGTCTCTCCTACTCGGGCAATTCGCGCAACTTGGCGACCAGTCGACCGGTTTGTTTACGGAACAAATTATCCTGGCGGCAAGTTCTCCTTTCGCCGGCAAGCCGCTCGGTGACACACGAGCTCGCACCGTCACGAAGTCGTCCATCGTGGCGATTCTTCGGGGCCCAACGGTTTACCCCTCCCCCGGGCCGGAAGACATTCTGCAGACCGGCGACATCATTGTTGCCGTGGGCACTCGGGAAGGGCTGGAAAAGCTCAGTAGCGTTCTCGCCGACGGCCACGGCTAAACCATGCATTCGATTGCCCTCCTGCTCATCGAAGTGGGGGCTCTTCTTGTTGCCTTAGGTTTCTTGTCGCGCTGGAGCACGTCGCTGGGCATTTCGGCAATCCCCCTGTATCTCATTCTTGGCCTGGTGGTGGGCTCCTCGGGCTTGCTCGAAAGCGGAGAAAGCGCCGAGTTTCTCGAAATTGGCAGTGAGCTCGGCGTGATTTTGCTGCTGGTCATGCTCGGATTGGAATATTCCGCCTCAGAACTGGTCACAAATCTCAAGCGCTCGCAGAAAGCCGGCCTCCTCGACGTTGTGATGAACGGCGCACCCGGTTTTGCTCTGGGAATGATCCTCGGCTGGGGGGTCGTGGCATCCGTCGCTTTGGCCGGTGTGACCTACGTGTCTTCCTCCGGGGTCATCGCCAAGGTGTTGCGGGATTTGGGCCGGCTGGGAAACCGAGAAACACCCACCATTCTCTCGCTCTTGGTGCTCGAAGACCTCGTGATGGCCTTCTACCTCCCGGTGCTCTCGGTTCTCTTAATCGGCGCCTCCTGGGCCCAAGGAAGCATCACCCTAGGGATTTCCCTTGCTGCGGTCGTGGTCATTCTTTACCTCGCGCTCCGCCACGGGGACACCATTTCACGGCTGTTTAGTCCCCAACACCCAGAATCATTGTTGCTCGGGGTACTCGGACTCACCCTGCTCGTGGCCGGCATCGCACAGGAGGTGAACGTCTCCTCCGCGGTGGGGGCGTTCTTGGTGGGAATTGCACTCTCGGGACAAGTTGCTATCAAAGCCGAGAAAGTACTCTCCCCGCTGCGCGACCTTTTCGCGGCCGCTTTCTTTCTCTTTTTCGGTCTTTCGACCAACGCCGCGGACATGATTCCCATGCTCGTGCCTGCGGCGGCACTCACTGTGGTGACCATCGCCACCAAGGTGTACACCGGATACCAATCCGCGAAATGGGCCGGTATCGGTGTTCCTGGGCGCTGGAGAACGGGGTTTGCTCTGACCCCCCGCGGGGAGTTCTCCATCGTGATTGCGGGTCTTGCGGTAGGCGCGGGTCTCGAACCCCAGATCGCACCCCTCGCAACGGCGTATGTCCTCATGACGGTGATCATTGGCCCGCTCATTAGCCGCATCCCGGAGGCGAACTGGTTCCAGCGACGCCTACCACCCGCGCGCCCCTAGATACCCCGGGGGGTATTTGGTATACTGTTGTCAATTAGCCTCAAGCCAGGAGACACTATGTTGAAAAAACTTATCGCCACCCTTGCCCTCATTTTTCCCCTTGCGCTGGGAGCCACAGGATGCGCCAGCGAGCCCGTGGAGCTGGGAGCAAACACGGTCATCATTGACGTCCGTACGCCGGGTGAATTCGCCGGCGGGCACCTGGAGGGCGCACTCAACATCGATGTTCAGTCCCCCGATTTCGCCGCGCAAATTAGTCAACTCGACCCTGCCGGCGACTACTTCGTCTATTGCCGGTCCGGCAACCGATCCGGTCAAGCCATCTCACAAATGTCGAACATGGGTTTCACATCGATGACCAACGGGGGCAGCGTCTCTAAAGCCAGCTCACTCAGTGGCGTGCCGGTCGTTATCGACTAAGCAACGGTCCTCGCGGGTGCACTCGCGAGGATGTCGTGCACCATCGGCATGACTTTCGTTCCGTACAGCTCAATACTGTGCATCAGTATTTCGTGACTGAGTGGGCCAGTGGAGTACTTGAAATCAAAACGCTGAATACCCAACGCCTGCACGGTGTCGGCAATTTTTCGCGCCACCGTCTCGGGCGATCCCACAAAAAGTGCTCCGTGGTGAACCTCGTTGAGGTAGTGCTCCTTCGTCATGGGCGCCCAGCCTCGCTCCCGCCCAATGCGACCAAACATGGCCTGATAGGCCGGCCACATTTGCTCGATGGCCTCCTCATCCGTGTCCGCCAGGTGACCCGGTGAATGTACGCCTACCGGCTGAGCCGGCTTCCCCATCTGATCGAGTGCGCGGTGATACAGGTCAACGTAGGGGGCAAAACGGTCCGGTGCGCCACCAATGATGGCGAGCATGAGGGGGAATCCGTAATTCGCTGCGCGGACGACCGACTCGGGACTCCCGCCGACTCCCACCCAGGTGCGCATCGCACCGGAGTGAGACTTGGGATAAATCTCCTGGTTCACCAGCGGAGCTCGGTGCGTTCCTGACCAACTGACCGGCTGTTCCTTCAGGATTTCAGCAAACAACTGCAGCTTTTCCTCGAACAGCACTTGGTAGTCCTCGAGGGCATAACCAAAGAGAGGGAACGACTCGGTGAACGACCCTCGCCCCATAATGATTTCTGCCCTACCCTGGGACACCGCATCGATGGTGGCGAAGCGCTGGAAGACTCGAACGGGGTCATCGGAGCTCAACACGGTAACTCCGGAGCTCAGGATGATTCGCTCAGTCTTGGCCGCAATCGCAGCAAGAACGGTTTCCGGAGTGGAAACGGCGAAATCGTCGCGGTGGTGCTCGCCCAGTGTAATGGCGTCCACTCCGACTTCATCAGCCAGGACACCCTCGGCAACCACGTTTCGGATGACATCCGCGTAGGGAAGGGGGACGCCATTGGCGTCACTGGTCACGTCCCCGAACGTATCAAGACCAAGCTTGAGAGTGTCCATTACTTCTCCTTGTTTCGATTCGCTAACGTACCAGGCGGGAGTGAGAGAAATCAGGGCTGCAGACGGGTAGACGCCCAGCCTTCCGACGTCTTTTCAAACCGAATGCGATCGTGAAGGCGCGATGTCCGACCCGCCCAGAATTCAACCCTCTCGACCTCAATCAGAAAACCACCCCACCGCTCGGGTCGAGGGAGATTCTCGTCCGCCTCGAACCGAGCCTCGACCTCGCGCACTTTAGCTTCCAAGGCTTCGCGGGACTCGATGGTGTGCGACTGATCGCTAGCCCAGGCACTGACCTGAGAACCCCTTGGGCGCGAAGCAAAGTAGACATCCGAAATCTCGGGGTCTGTCGGCGCCGCGTGGCCAAAAATCTTGATCTGACGGTGCTGGACATACCAGGGGAACACAACGGCCACAGACGGGTGAGCGAGGAGAGCCAGGCCTTTACGGGAACCGTAGTCGGTGTAAAAGTACAATCCCTGATCATCGATACCCCGGAGCAGAACGGTCCGCGAAGATGGCTCCCCGTCAGGATCGATGGTGGAAAGAACCATGGCGTTGGGCTCATAAACACCCGCCTTATCGGCTTCCTCTACCCACGCAGAAATCTGTTCGAGCGGGTTAGCGGAGAGAACGCCGTCTTCCAGAGCGACCGAACCGTAGTCCTGCCGTTTGCTGAGCGCATCGGGAGTCTGATCAACCATGGGCACTCTCCTTAACCGTGACCCCCCGAGCGTACAGAGCAGACATGTGAATCTCGCCCACGGCTGAGCTCTTGAACCACACGGGAAGACCAAAAAAGTGGACCTGAGGGGACTCGAACCCCTGACCCCCTGCATGCCATGCAGGTGCGCTACCAGCTGCGCCACAGGCCCGTAGTGAAGCCCTCAGCTTACTACAGCGTTTCGGTTGGGCTCGCGCCCGATTCGGGCGGCGAGAGAGCCGGTAACGAGATTTCCGGAGAGTCCCGCCACAAACGCTCCAACTGATAGAACAGCCGCTCCTCCTCGTGGAAGATATGGACGATAATTTCGCCACAATCCAGCAGCGCCCACCGACCCGCGGACCGGCCTTCCTCGCGCAACGGTGGGGAGCCTTCACGGGTGAGGACCCGGTCCACTTCGTCAGCGATGGCTTGGACCATGCGCTCGTTGCGCCCACTGCACAACACAAAAACGTCGCTTAGCGCAATGTGTTCAGAAACGTCGAGTGCGAGGATGTCGCTCCCTAGCTTGTCGCTGGCAGCCTGCGCTGCCGCAACGGCGAGCTCGCGTGCTCGAGTGCTCGCCACCACTTAGAGCAACACCCCGGTGGTGACCGACAAGATAACAAGACCAACGGCGGCAAGAGTGAGTGTTCCGAGAACCAGAAGCGTGACAACGGTGCCCGTCCCCCAGCGAGTTTTTTTGATCGAGAGAATGTCCGTATCTTTACTCCGTCCCGAGACGGCATGGCGCGCGCTCACCGGCTGCGACAGCGCGCCAATTTCCCCGGTCACATAAGCGTCGAGGACTTCGTCATCGGCGTCAGTATCGAGACGATACGGTGCCGTCCCTTGGACAGCGAGCTGGGAAGGCAAGCGAATGTTCCCCGTCACAATGATTTCGCCAGTAGTTCCGAGTGGTCCCGTAAGGTCAGTGCCTGGCACCGTCGGCAATATCAGCGAGCTTGTCGCACGGAGGGGGTCTCCGGGTCCGCGAGCGAGCCCTACTGAGGGAGTCACCGGTGCCTTCGGTGGGGCATCAATGACGGGTGCGAACACGGGTGGAAGGGGCTCCTCTGCCAGGACCGCGGGAGAAGCACTGGGCTCCTGGAGGTCGGCCAGCTCGCGCGTTACTTCATCGCGACCATCCACCAACGAAGGTTCGATCGGTTCTACCCCTTCATCGGAGGTCGCTGCACCCGCGTGCTCGCGCTCCCGGCGCTGACGGCGGGTGAGCACTGGAGCTTCCGGCCAGAACTGGGGCACATCGGAGTCCGTCGATGGCGCGGCGGCTTCTACCGTCTCCGCGGAACGTTCGGAGGCGGGCTGCTCGAGGGGCGGGGGTGCCGTTGGGGAGACCTCGGGGCTCGCCACCACGGTCACCCCACCCTTCTCGCGCTCGCGAAGCTCGCGTCGCGTGAACGGTTGTCCAGTCTCGGGGTTAATCACGCTGCCCCCGATACAAGTTGTGTTTGGCGATGTACTGGACAACCCCATCGGGCACTAGGTACCAGACTGAGTTCCCGTCTTCGACACGAGCGCGACAATCCGTGGAGGAGATAGCCAAAGCGGGAACCTCGAGAACCGTAACCCGTTCGTCCGGCAGGGAGCCAGTGCTCAGTTCATGTCCCGGGCGCGAAACCCCCACAAAATGAGCGAGCGAAGCTAAGTCTTGGGAATCCTTCCAGCCGATCAAAGCCGCAATAGCATCCGCCCCCGAGATAAAGAACAATTCAGCATCGGGGAACTCTTCTCGAATGTCGCGCAGAGTGTCTACCGTGTAGGTGGTGCCCGGCCTGTCGATGTCGACGCGGCTAACACGAAAGCGTGGGTTCGATGCCGTCGCAATGACCGCCATCAAATACCGGTGCTCCGCCCGAGATACAGAGGGCTTATCGGCAGGTTGACCGGTGGGCACAAAGACCACTTCGTCCAGCCCAAGTGCTACTTGAGCTTCGCTCGCGGCAACAAGGTGTCCATGGTGGATGGGGTCGAACGTACCGCCCATAATCCCAATTCGTGGGCGGTGTGCGACTGCCATAAAGTCCTAGTGGTGGGCCTGTTCGGACTGGCCCATCGTCTTGTGCCGGTGGCGGTTTGCGACATCGCGATAGCTGTACACCACAATCGCGAGCGCTCCAAAGGCGCCCAAGGCAATCAAGGCAAAAAAGATCGGCGGGAAAATCAGTTCGTTGACGATTTCACCGGACGCAATGACCGCTTCAAGCATGGATGCTCACCTTTCCTTCTGCGAACCCTAATCTACCGGGTTTGCCTGAACTACGCCCGGACCTGGCCCTGTCCGCGAACAATCCACTTCGTACTCGTCAACTCCGGCAAGCCCATCGGCCCCCGAGCGTGGAGTTTCTGGGTAGAAATCCCCACCTCGGCGCCGAAACCGAACTCGCCACCATCGGTGAACCTGGTGGAGGCGTTCACGATCACCGACGCAGAGTCCACCTCATTGAGAAAGCGCTCAGCGTGGTCCATGTCTGCGCTCAAGATTGCGTCGGTGTGGTGAGTCGAATACTGGTCGATGTGCTGGAGCGCTTCGTCTAGGGAATCCACGACCGCAATCGCTAACTCCAGAGACAGGTACTCCTCGGACCAGTCCTCTTTCGTCGCAGCAACCGCTGAGGGAACAATTCCGCACACTCGCTCGTCACCATGAATGACCACACCAGACTGTTCCAGGCGCTCCGCCAGCGGGGGCAGCAGCTCTTCAGAGACTGCGCTGTGGACCAACACTGTCTCAACGGCATTGCACACACTGGGTCTCTGGACTTTCGCATTCTCAATGATGTCCACCGCTTGGGTGAGATCGGCACTGGAATCCACAAAGATATGCACCACTCCAGACCCGGTCTCAATCACCGGAACCGTGGACTCCCGAACAACCGTGTCAATGAGCGCGGCGGAACCTCGGGGGATCAACACATCGATCATTCCGCGGCCCTGCATCATGGCTTTCGCGCCCTCACGGCCAAAATCATCGACTGATGTGACCGCAGCGGCGGGGAGCCCTGACCGAACCAGTGCTTCCCGCAGCAACGACACCAACACGGTATTGGTCGCGTGCGCCTGGGAGCCCCCGCGCAGCACCACCACGTTTCCGCTCTTAATTCCTAACGCTGCAATATCGATAGTCACATTGGGCCTGGCTTCATAAATTGCCCCCACCACACCAAACGGCACCCGGACCTGACTCACTTTCAGCCCGTTCGGGAGCGTCATTCCGCGAACCACATCGCCCACCGGATCCGCAAGCGCGCGGATGTCCTCGATCGCCTGGGAGAGGGCGGAAATTCGATCTGGGGTGAGGCGGAGGCGATCTTGCAGACCTTCCGACATTCCCTCGGCGACACCGCGGGCAAGATCCTCAGCATTGGCTGCGACAATCTCCGCGGCGTTCTGGCCAAGGATTTCGGCCATCGCCTTCAACGCGTTGTCTCTGCTGGCAGCACTCGCCACCGACAGAACTCGTGCCGCCTCTTTTGCGTCGCGGAGCATCGACTCTGCCGTAGTGTTCGCGGACTCACTCATGGCGCTATTTTAGGCCGGCCTCAAACCACGTGCCTGCGACATTGCCGGCCACAACGTCACCCAGTGATGTTGTGGCCGTGAGGAGAGTGGGGATGCCTGCGGTTGCCGCGAGCCGGGCGGCACTAACTTTCGTCACCGCTCCCCCGGTTCCCACGCTGTTGACCATTGCCGGGCCCAGTTCAACGTGCTCCAGCGGATCGTTGAAAGCCACCGTGTCAATGCGCACCGCTCTTGGATCCCCCGGCGGGTGGGTAAAAAGTGACTCGACATCGCTGAGCAAGACGAGAGCATCGGCAGAAATAAAATCTGCCACGAGAGCCGCCAGCCGATCATTGTCACCAAAACGGATTTCCTGGGTGGCCACCGTGTCGTTTTCGTTCACAATCGGGAGTATTCGCAAACCCAGGAGACGATCCATGGTTCTCAGAGCATTAGTGCGATGGGTGTCATTTTCGACGTCGCCCACGGTCAGCAGTACCTGCGCAGACGTCATCTGGTGGCGATCCAAAAGTTTTTGGTAGCGACCCATGAGGAGGTTTTGTCCCACAGCTGCCGCCGCCTGCTGGGTGGCTAAATCCTGGGCTCGGTCGCTGAGTTTCAAATAGGGAGCCCCTGTCGCGATGGCCCCCGAGGACACCAGCACCAACTCTTTGCCCGCTGCGTGCCACACGGCGAGAGCGTCGACGAGACCGTCCATTTGGTGCTCGCGTTCCCCACTGATCGAGGACGAACCCACCTTGACCACAATGCGCGAGGCACTGGCGAGCAGATCACGAGTCGTCATCGTCAAAGAACCCGGCTTCCTTCTCGTCTTGCAGTTCCTGGCGCGCCCGCGCTTTCGCGTCCATGCGCTCGTGGTAACTCGCTTTTCTCTGCGAACGGGTCGCGCGCTGTCTCTCGTCCAAACGAGGGTCTGTTCCTCGAGGTGCTGTCATCAGCTCGGCGGCACTGGACAGGGTGGGCTCCCAGTCAAAGACCTGACCTTTGCCGGCGCCAATCATGACGGGGCAGCCGGGGGTTGCCCCACTGTCAAAGAGTGCATCGTCGATGCCCAGTTTCATCAAGCGATCGGCGAGGTAACCAACGGCCTCGTCGTTGGTGAAATCTGTCTGCTCCACCCAGCGCTCTGGCTTTTCTCCCAAAATTCGATACAGGGAGCCTTCTGTTCCACCCTCCACCACAATGCGGAAATCTGGTTCGTTTACCGCGCGAGGGCGCACGACAATGCGCTCTGGCGTCAGAGCCGCTTCTGCGAGCGCAGCTCTGTGCCGGTTCACCATGGCGGCGGCTTCAAACAAAAAGGCGTCAAGCCCTTCGGCACTCAGGGCGCTGACCGAAAAAACGCTGAGCCCACGAGCTTCAATGTCGGGCGTAACGATGGCGGCCAGCTCTTTGGCATCGGGAACGTCAACTTTGTTGAGGACGACAAGTTGTGGTCGTTCGACCAGCGGAACAACGTCGCTATCGAGAGGGTAGTTCTCCAACTCATACAGCAGGGCGTCAAGATCGCTCAGTGGATCCCGTCCAGGCTCCAGTGTGGCGCAATCAAGAACGTGAACCAGCAAACTGCAACGCTCTACGTGGCGCAGAAATTCAAGGCCCAAACCTTTGCCCTCGCTGGCGCCGGGAATCAGGCCTGGGACATCGGCCACGGTGAACTTTGTACCGCCCGCCTCCACCACGCCTAGGTTCGGGTGAAGTGTTGTGAACGGATAGTCGGCGATCTTGGGACGCGCCTTGGAGACGGCAGCAATAAGGCTCGACTTCCCCGCACTGGGGAAACCCACCAACGCCACATCGGCCACGGTTTTTAGCTCAAGGTGAATGTCCCCCTCAAAACCGTGGGTTCCCAGCAGGGCAAAACCAGGTGCTTTACGTGCCGTGCTCGCGAGCGCCTCGTTGCCTAACCCGCCGCGACCGCCCGTGGCCACAACAACGCTCATACCGGGGCGGTCCATATCCACAAGCACGGTGCCATCGTCACCCGAAACCACCGTTCCCACGGGAACGGGAAGCGTGACATCCGCCGCGCTTTTGCCGTGGCGGGAGTCCCCCGCTCCGGGCGCCCCGTTGTCGCTGGTGCGATGCGGGCGATGGTGGTAATCCAGCAAAGTCGTCACTTGCGGGTCGGAGACCAGGACAATGTCGCCGCCGTGCCCGCCATTGCCGCCATCGGGGCCGCCGAGAGGTTTGAACTTTTCCCGGTGCACCGAAACACACCCGTGACCGCCGTGTCCGGCGTGGAGGTGCAATACGACACTGTCGACAAACGTCGTCATGACACCCTCTCTTCGTTCTGTATTGTCCCCTAGACGAGCAAAGGGCGAGCCGAAGCTCGCCCTCGCATCACATCGTGTGGTGTGGTCTAGAGCGCAGCATCCACAACGGCGACAACTTTGCGTCCGCCTTTAGAGCCGAACTCGACCTGACCCGCGGCAAGCGCGAAGAGAGTGTCGTCGTTTCCGCGACCGACGTTGGCGCCGGGGTGGAAGTGGGTTCCCCGCTGGCGAACGAGGATTTCGCCGGCCTTAACAACCTGACCACCGAAGCGCTTCACACCGAGGTACTGAGCGTTAGAGTCACGACCGTTTCTGGTCGAGGACGCACCTTTTTTATGTGCCATGAGTTCCCTCTTACTTCTTGGTGATGCCGGTTACTTTGAGCTTCGTCAGTTCCGCACGGAAACCTTGACGCTTCTTGTAACCGGTCTTGTTCTTGTATTTCTGGATAATGATTTTGGGGCCGCGAAGGTCAGAGAGAACCTCAGCGGTCACCGTGACTTTGTCGAGCTCTTTCTTGTCGTGGGTGACTGTCGCACCATCGACGAAGAGAACGGGAGCAAGGCTCACCGAGTTCTTGGCATCACCGGCAATGCGGTCCACCGTAATGATCGAGCCAACCTCGACCTTTTCTTGACGCCCGCCTGCGCGAACAACCGCATAAACCACGATGAAACCTGCCTTGTTACTGGAGAGAACGAGGGTGCCCCGTCATATGGGGGAAAACTGCACCAAGGAATAAGAATAGACCATTGTTAGGCCGGGTACAACCACA
>Ga0209138_1000517_pt1 | contig 37837 bp, 35 predicted proteins | sample SaaInl3SG_22_DNA_FD_184645 | JGI IMG/M metagenome (GOLD analysis project Ga0209138, IMG submission 184645) | Marine microbial communities from expanding oxygen minimum zones in the Saanich Inlet - ESP_153SG_22_DNA (SPAdes) (version 2) | ecosystem: Environmental > Aquatic > Marine > Intertidal...
CCCAGGTTGCACCAGTTAGCGTATTGGTTGTAACACCACGGAACTGAAACTTAGTGCCGTATTCACCTTTAACCTTGATAATGTCACCAGCATGGATTGGAAATCCATCTGCTTCCATATAGGGCTCCATGGTAAACGGACTGGGCTTAGCAGATACTTTCTTGCGACGAGCCATCTTACTCCTTTGCGTGAGGCTTAGTTTCGTTAAGCGAATTACTTGATACTCTATTATACACGCTCTCGGTATGAAAGTCAATGAGATTTTCTACGCCTGTATACGAAAGGGCACTACGGAGACCCGCTTCAAAGTCTTGTAGAACGTTTTCGACCTTACCAACATAAGGTATGGTGGTTGAAATGCCCTCTACGCCCGACACAGAGCCTCTACCGTCCTCTTGAGCCTCCCTAGAAGCCATTCCACGGAAGATCTTTCGACCATCGACTACCTCTCCTGGGCTCTCGTCTGTTCCTGCCAAAATGCGACCTACCATTACAGCATTAGCACCAGCTGCCAAAGCTTTAGCGGCATCTCCAGAATTTCTTATGCCGCCATCAGCAATAATATCTGGGCCATCTCCATACTTATAGTTTTTTCGAATGTCCATAATAGATGCGAGGGTTGGCATACCGTGGCCACTTACAACTCTAGTTGTGCAAGCTGATCCACCACCAATACCAACTCGAACAGAGTCTACACCAGCATCTGCTAGTCTTGCATAGCCTTCCCAGGTAGAAACATTGCCAGCCATAATGTGATGTTGATTTCCCACCATCTGCCTTAGACGCTTTACTGCATCAATTGCATACTGGCTGTGACCATTGGCAACATCAATAAGTACCATTGACGCACCAGCATCATATAGCAAGCTAGCTTCGGAAAGAAAGTCTCCCCTTGCCCCTACAGAGCCACCCACCGTTTGACCAGCAGCTACGGCTAGCTTTACCTGCTCCACCTGTTTCTCGATTGGCATATACCTATGAATAATGCCTAAGCCACCAGACTTACGCATAGCGGCAGCCATTTCCCATTCGCAAACAGTATCCATTGGTGCTGCAATTAGCGGCAACGATAAGCCAATACTACGCTTTGTTCCAATGCCAATAGTAGACTTTAGACTAACATCTTTCCTGCTAGCAATGTCGGCGTACTGCGGCACAAGCAAGATGTCGTCGAACGACAGCATTTCTTCTGAATTATACTTTCTCATCTCTCTCCTTTGCAATAAGCAGTAGTACCAAGTACCCTACTAGATCAAAAATAGTATCATCTCCAGGGTACTCGTGCCCACGCTGTACCCTAGAAAGTTTGTCATCAATACGAACATATAGCTGCTCAATAGTATCAGTCTTAGAGAATACCCTGACTGGCTCTAGTGCAGAATCACCGTATGCACGGTTCTTGGCGATCAGCATCTCTTCGATGCCTCGCATAATTTCTGTTATTTTACTCTCGGTTTGTTTGCTCATTAGTTGGTACTACCCCTAGTCTCTTCCAACACTTAACACAGTTAATATAGGTCATGCCCGTGAATGGGCAGGATGCTTCGTGCGAGGTCTCATGCTTGCACGTAATTCTAAGCAGCTGCATCTTTGCTACTTTAATAAAATGCCTCAATACTCTCAACGTTTTGATTTCCTTAATCCAAACTTAGCTAAGTAAACATAGATAGTCTCTACGCTTACCCCGCACTCTTTAGCAATATCTTGTGGTGACTTACGATCCAGTTGATACCTTTTCTTAAGCCATGCTTGATTCGTATATAGTTTAGCAGCCATCACTACTCCTTGTCAACTTAGTTTTGCCCAATTGTTGATAGCATAATGTCCGATACCAATAGCATCGGCAACATCATTATCGCTAATGTTTTTATCATATATTGTATTAACAAATCTAATAGTTCTTTGTTTGCGGAACTCTCGTTCCTTACTCTTGTACCAGGACTCACTTTTTTCTGGACTGCTAGATCTTATTACGGCCTTCTCAGCGTGGGTCAGCCTACCGTTTCCAATAAACGTTTGCCAAGCAATGGGATTAATAGACTTAATGTTCTTTACTCCAGCTACCCCCATTGCACCGAGCAACCCACCCTGGACCAAGGCAAGGTCTGCAGCAGTCTTTGGACTATTCATAAACACCGTGTGTTCAATAATGACTGCGTCTGGAATGCCATACTCTCTGAAGAAAGCCTCGGTCTTGGCAGCTGCATCGGTTACTTTGTCGTAGGTAGTAGCACCTTTAAAATTGATCTTACCAATAGAGCTAAGCTCTTTATTCTCAAAGATAGAGAAGGCAAGGCTATTGGTACTTGCATCAATAGCACAGATCTTAGAGGGCTGTGGGTTAATCTGACTTATCTTTACCATTAGCCAACCCCTTGATCTCTCTCAAAGTTTTTGAAACATCTTTTGGATTTACTGTACAAGAGAAGCAGATTGGATCATCGTTATAGGCAGACAACGCCTGTCCACAATCCTTACAAGTTCTCTTTTGACTTATTCTTTTGTTCCTGCGAGCAATTGCATACCTTTGAGCAATCTTTTCTTTGGTAGCGTCTTCCCTGCATTCAGGAGAACAGTAAATTTGATACTTGATGTTTGACTCGAAAGTCTGATCACACCATTGACAATGCTTCATCGATAGGCTCCAGCGAGTTAATCTTAATTTCTCCCTCACCAGCCTGGTCACACACTGCCCTTAGAGGACATGTCTTACAGATTTTTGAATTAGATCGATAGTTCTTCTTTGGCAAAACTTTGTCTTCCCAAGATTTGCGAACTGTTCTCATCCATTCAAATGTCTGGTCTACCCACTTAATATAATAATCATTTACCTCAACAGGTATCGCCAAGAGTTCATGATTATTTTTGTTCTCATATAGTATAACACCCTTACGCTTTTTAAGTATTTTCATGTAGATAAGCAACTGAATCAAGTGTCCAGTTTTAGCCTTACGACTCTTCTTACGATACTCAAATCCTTCTTGCATAGCTGTCTTGATTTCGAGCAGAAGCTCTTCACCCTCCCAGTCTACAAGTGCGTCTCCAAACCCAAAGATGGGTGGATCTTCGTATGTGATCTTGAATTCATCTTGGATTAGAATGCCAGAATCTTTTATTGCTTGCTGGATTCTTTCATGGCCTTTAATTCCATTAGTCATATTTGCACCAGCAAATGGGTCTGCATAGTCTTCAAAGGTACCCCCCTCAAAGGCTAGGTACCAGTATCTGGCACACTCTCCGTGACCGTAGGCAATTGTAGAGGGTGCAAAGCTCTTCTTCTGCTGATGCCTTGGACCACGCTTAGCAATGTATCCAGAGTTAATCTTTTCAATAAGACCATCCAGGCTGTTGTTCTTGGGAGACTGTGCCCCCATAACGTGCTGCAATAAATTTTTTGACATATTAAGTTACCGAGTAATATACTTCAGGGCTGACACAAGATTGTTTACTGCCTCAGCTGCTGTATAGTATAGATTCTTTTTCGGCCTATCTCCTTTATCTACGTTAGCCATCCATGTCGCCCTTAAAGAAAGCTTGGCGGCAATAGACTGCAGTCTAACAATTTCCATAGTGGCTACCTGAATTGGAATATCTGGCTTAATGATAAGCTTAGAGATCATGACAAGTGCATGAGTAAGCTCTTCGTCTTCCATGTATTCATTTATTTCTGCTAAACCATTTACTAGATCAATTGTTGTTTTGTTTTCCATCAGTTAATTATACCACTTTCTCAGTGTCAGAGATTTCACGCTTCTCTTTAATGCTAACGCTACTGGATCCTGGAAGCCATGGTAGCAATACCTGATACAGCTCTTCTAGAAGAACTACGTCTTGAACCTGGTACTTCTTCATTTCACGCCAAGCCTTGTCGTCTCCTGCCATGCAGTCAATCCACAGCTCAAAGCCCGAGTGCTTGAACTTTGCACCTACGCCAAGAGCCTGTGCAACATAGTCTAGCTTGTTAGAAGGGAACTTAAAGTTGGCCTTAACTACACTCATGAGGTCAAGATCCTTGACTGGTGAAGGTGGTGCCATTCCATTCTCGAGGAACTCTCTCTTGATGTGCTTGTGGTCAAACGCTGCTGAGTTCCAGCCAATGAGTGCGTCTGCCTCTTCCATCATAGAGTGAAGCTCTTGGAGCATAGCCTCTTTGCCATCGTGGTGGACAGACTTGAAGGTAACCTTCTTTTTGCCCTGCCACTTTGCACCAAAGCACATCATTTCGGTAGGCTTGATAATTTGGTTGATTCCAATGTTCTGGTCCCAAAGACCCCAGGTATAAACCTGCATTGGTGTTGTTTCAATATCCAGCATTAGGATTTTCATTATTCTCTCTCTTCCAGCAGTTGCTCTAGCAACGATAGCTCGATCACCGCTAGTCTTGTTTTCTGTGTTTCACCCAGAACTACTACTATAGCAGGATCTGCGTTAGATTTCAAGGCATCAGTTGTAGCTTTTGCCCATACTGTTTTGTTTAAAGTAAAGCTTTTGCCAACCTCTTTAAAGTCAACTACAAAGTTTTTCCAGGTAGCGTCACCCTTTTTTGTGTTACGCCCACTGTTCTTGTGTTGCTTGGCACCAATTCGCTTACTCTCGCTCTGTTCGCTCATAGTCTCTCTTTGTTCTCTTGGTTTGCAAGCTTACCACGCTCATGTGGCCTTTTGAACAAAGCCATGTAAGTTTCTTTGAATTAACATAATTCCTTAGACTCTTGACATTTTCTTTGCAGGTGTGGCAAACAAAGTCCCCCTGGTAGACCGTGTATCTGTCAGCCATTTAGCTGCTCCTTGATTTGATTGTAGAGTGCTTCGTCTTCTTTTACCTTATTGATAAACCCATCTCTACCCTGAACCTTATTCCCATCTGGAAGCAGGTACCAGGCACCAGTACGCTCCACAACACCAGCAAGCTCAGCTGTGTCTACAAGATCTGCAATTTCGTCTAAGCCTACCTGGTCACCCCTGAAGTAAAAGTCATACTCTCCAGCCTGGAATCCAGGAGAAGTCTTAGAGAACTGAAGCTCCCAGCGGATCTTGCGACCAACCTTTTCTTCAATAAGCTTGTCCCCCACTGCAATCTTACCCTTGATGGCCTGGTTGTCAGACTCAGAGCTAAATAGCTTAATTACTGTAGACGAGTAGAACTTTGTGGCTTGCCCACCAGATGGTTGCTGGCTGGTATACATAGCATTGATGTTGTTACGTGACTGAGAAATCAGCACAAACAATGTTGGCTTTACTTTGTTGTTAGCATAGTTAATCATCTTCCAGGCGTTACTAAAGTCTCTAGACTCTGCACCAATCTGCTTTGTGTTTTCTAGCTGCTTAAGGTCATCAGTGCCCTTGTCGAAGTAGATTGCAGGTAGCAGGGATGTAATACTATCCACTACAATCATGTCTACGCCAGCCTCCATTAGAGCTACGCCAACGTCTACCATTTCATTAATAGTACGGGCCTGAGAGTAGATTAGCTGCTCTGTGTCTACCCCAAGTTTTTGAGCCCAGTCTTCGGAATAGGACATCTCTGCATCGATCCAGGCACACAGCTTTCCTTCTTTCTGTGCCATTCCAATAGTCTGCAGCAGCATTGATGACTTAGCACTTGACTTACTGCCCCAGACAAGAACCTGTCGCCCATATGGCAAGCCACCATTAAGTGCCTTGTTAAGTCCAAAGCTTGGCGTTGGCTGATGCTCAATACTAATGCCGACACCACTGCTTAGTGTCTTTCTAATTTTTGGATCTAGCTGAGCTAGTGCCTCTTCTATTGTTACTGTCAAAACCTAACACCGTGCCTCTCTGGTCTTGTTTTATTAAAGTTAACCTTTTTATCTAATGCCTCGTCTAAGGAAATATCTGTATAACCATTCTCCCTTAAACCAGCGTATAAGTCAAGTGTGCGGATGATAATGTCCGCCATCTCGTCTGCAATCTCTTGCTTGCCTTTGTCTTTTCTGATTGCTTCCATCACCTCTACAGCCTCTGACACAACCATCATTAACTGCTTGGTAATAAAAATATCATCTACATCATTTGGCCAGAAGCCTTTTTCTGTTGCAACTTGGTGCAGGTAATCTGCCGTCTCATCCAAGTATGTCATCTAGTATCACTGTCCCATCTTTTGTTTTTCCAAAGGAGAACTTGTATGCATTCCCCTCCTGAATTTTCATATATGCTTTAGCAAATGTCGTTGGGAACACAACAACAGAGTGTAGGTCCCTAGACGTGTCTGCTACTGTTAGCGTTGCCATCTTCTTGCCAGCCTTTGTAACTCGAGGCTTAAAAGATACAACGTACATTTCTTCTTCTGCAAAAGGCAATTGCTTATAATTTAAGAACTTAACTAATGCAGAATCAGACCCCCTTATCTCGTCAGCAGGAAGAGCAGAGACAATCCTGTTATCACTAGCCAAAAGAATATAAGTCTTTCCGCTTTCGATGGACGTTTGCTCCTCATCAAAGATGCCAACCGAGCCAGTCTTGTCCAATATCTCGACACGAGACCACCCCTTACCTCTCTTGATCCCCTTAACCATGCCCATTAGAACAAAGGAGCCCTTTTCTTCAAAATCATTTACCTCAGAAATAAAGGCGTGATAGTGTGACGGAACTGTAATGTTAAACTCTGGCAAGTTTAAGTATTCATATAAGTTTTGTTTAATTTCCTCGTCGTTACGAGGGTTGTCTGGGAATGTCGCAGCACCCACGGTTCTAAGTGCTTGTAGTGATCTGCTGTTTACACCAGTACCCTTACGCAAAGAAAACTCTTCTAGCTCTGCGTATGAGTTGAATGGCCTTGCCTCAATAAACTTAGAAGCAATGTTGTCTGAAATAAACTTAATCCCAGAAAGACCAAAGCGAATCCCCTTGCCCTCAATTTTAAAGTCCATGTCAGAATCATTTACGTGTGGCAAGCGAATTGGAATATTCATACGCTTAGCCTCAATCAAATAGTCTGTTCGAGTATCCTTGTCCTTTTCATTTTTGAGCAATGCAAACATAAACTCAATAGGGTAGTGATACTTAAGCCATGCTGTCCAGTAAGACAATGTAGAGTATGCCACGGCGTGGGACTTGTTGAAAGAATACCCAGCGTGTGCCTCGAAGTCGTGCCAAAGCTCCTTGGCCAAGTTAGGGGCCATAAACTTAGAGGCACCCTCTACGAACTTGTCTTTAAAGACATCAAACTCTTTGGCATCTTTCTTCTTACCGATGATCTTACGAACCTTGTCGGCCTCTGCCATAGACATACCACCAAGCTCGACACAGGCTTGCATAACTTGTTCCTGATACAAAATGCATCCAAAAGTCTCTGCAGTAAACTGCTTCATTACATCGTGGTGATAAGTAATACCTTGCCTACGGTGTTTACGCTCAATGTAGTCTTTTCCAATTGTGTTCATAGCACCAGGTCGAACCAGAGCATTGGAAGCTGCAAGCTCGTCAAAGTTTTTAACACCCATCTTAATCAAGAGGTTGGTATACGGAGTGGCCTCACACTGAAATACGCCCTTTGTGAATCCATCTGACAACATCCTATAGACATCTTCATCTTCTGTATCAATGTCTAACAAATTAATTTTCTTTTGATGTCTTTCTTCAACAATGGTAAGCACATCCTTAAGAACACTTAGGGTCTTAAGTCCTAGAGCATCGATCTTAATAAGACCAATACGCTCAGCCTCTTCCATGTCTACCGCGACTACTGGGATACGCTCACCAGATCCTGGAGAGTTACGTGTCTCCATTGGTGCGTGACGGAAGATTGGCTCTTTTGATGTAACAACACCAGCAGCGTGAATTCCAGTACCGCGAATGCGACCACGGAGCTGTTCTCCATACTCCAAAACTTCTGGATACTTTTCACGGAACCAAGAAGTCTGCTTTGAGGTGCAATACTCGTCCCAAGTGTCAACCATTTTCAAAACTTTGTTAACATCTGTTAGTGGAATGTGCAGCACCCTTGCAATGTCTCGAACAACACCCTTATCCTTAAACTGCAGGAATGTGGCAATAGAAGCTACGTGTCGGTACTGTCTAACTAGATAGTCTTTAACCTCTTCACGACGTGAGTCTTGGATGTCTGTATCAATATCTGGAAAGTCATTACGCTCTGGATTAATAAATCGGAAGAACAAGAGCCCATGCTTAAGTGGATCAATATCAGTGATGCCCAGTGCATAACACAGCAACGAACCAGCGGACGAGCCACGACCAGGTCCAACAATGATACCCTGTTTCTTTGCCCAGTTAATCATATTGCGTACAACCAAGAAGTAGGGGCCAAAGTTCTTAGCCTCAATAATCCCCATCTCTTCTTCGAGTCGTTCCATGTAGCCTTCTGACTTGTACACCCCACGTTCCTTTAGTCCCTCAACGGCTAGGTTGGCTAGCTCCTGCATAGGATTTTGATACTGAGCTGGCAGTAGGTCTAGATGGTCCTGAATCTTATACTCTTCTACCTTTTCAGCAATCTCATTGGTGTGCCTGTAGATGTCTTCTCTATCAATACCCTGAGATCCCATCTGACTACGCATCTCTTCATCCGACAGAAGGTGGATGTCAAAGTTGTCAAAGCTGATGTCACGCTCTCCATAAAGATAGTTAAGCCTATCTTTAAGGTTCTCATGCTTCTTGGACTTTTCGTAAGTAGCATCCTTTTGAATCTTGTTGCTATACGTATTAAGAATTAGTTTAAGTTCTTGAATCTCTTTCTGTCCCGTGTGGGCGTGATGACAATCTGGTGTAGCTACTGCTTTGATTCCAAACTCATCTGCTAGAGCAAGAAGCTGGTGATTCATTTCAGCTGGGTTGTGTGGCATTACCTCGATGTAATAGTCATCTCCAAAGACCCTGGAGTGCCACTCAATTTGACGCTTAGCTTCTGCCAGCTCCCCTGCTTCGATTGCCTTACACACTGTGCCACTGAGACAACCAGAGGTAACAATAATTCCCTCTTTATACTTTTCTAGTACTTCATAATCAATTCGTGGCTTTTTATAAAAGCCTTCCGTCCAGGCGGTCTCATTAAGTTTATTGAGATTCTCTAGACCCTTTTGGTTCTTGGCAAGGAGGACTATATGGTTGTAAACAAGATCCAGGGGACCTTCTCTACTATCCCGATCGCGTTGATCGAACCTATCTTCGGTTATATAGCCCTCCACGCCTAGAATTGGCTTAATGCCCTTCTCTACGGCAGCCCTGTACATCTCCCTGTGGCCAGAAAGAGAACCGTGGTCAGTGATCGCTAGTGCGGTCATACCCAGTTCAGCTGCTCTGTCTACATACTCCTGTGGTGTGGCGATACCATCAAAGAGTGAGTAGTGAGTATGAACATGTAAGCCAATGTACGACATCTTACCTCTTACCAGTCAAGGTTAGAGGTAGATGAAGCAGCAGGTTGGTCAAAGCCCAAGTAAAAGGCTTCCTGTTCTGCGTAAGGAATCTTGTTGAGTGCCATCTCAATTGGGTATGGCTCAACAGTACTCCAGTTAAAAGGTTCCGTGTCTGGAACCGAAGGAATGAGCGTGTAGCTTGTTTCAGTACCCTGCCCACTCCTCTTTAGCTTCCACTCAAGATTGGAAATACTTCCAGTCTCAATAGCGTACTCACGGATGGTGTTAAACACAGACATCTTGCTAACACCCATTGACCAAATGGCCACGTATGGTTCCTCAATACCATCATCAATAACTACGTTACAGTAGAAGCGAAGTCGTCCACGCCATCCAGCCTTGGGATCCTTTTTGTGCATCTCCTCAGCCCAGTCGCGGCCCTCTGTCTCCATGGTATCTACCGCACGACGGCGGAAGTCCTTGGGGTTGGTGTGCTCTTTAACTACCATAGCAAGGCCACGGCCTTCTTCGTAGTTGGCAGAGTCTTCGTCAAGCTCTTCGATGAAGCGGATCTTGACTGATTGTCCATCGGCTAGCTTTAGCCACTTTACTCGTGGCTTGCTTTCGTCGTACTTTGGTTTGTCGAGCAGGGCATTAATGTTTGCTAGTCCCTTTACTACGCTCATATTTTCTCCTTATTGTTTGTTGTGTGTTTTATCTTAGCATGGACTCTATGGATTTGTCAAAACTAAAATCTAACGATTTAATATCTTCGTCATCCATATCGCCAATATCTTTATATTTACTATTTAGTTTAATTACAGAAACACGAGACCCCAGCCTTTCGACCGCTCTCTCTTTCATGTTTCCACCCGCTTCGTCATTATCTGCAATAACATAAATGTTATTAAAATACTTACGAAGAAGCTCAATTTGTATGTTAGAAATGTTAGCACCCAGAGTTGCCACTGCTGGAAAGCCAACCTGTTCTAGCCTAATGGCATCAAAAGATGATTCCACTACGTATATTTTACTAGAAGATTTGTTTCTGTGCAAGTTAAAAAGTGTTTTTGATTTAGGCATACCTGGAGTGTTCTTAAAGTCTTTGCCCTCCACAGATCGCCCCACAAAGCCGATAGCCATGCCGTCTGGAGAGTGGACTGGGATAGTCACCATGTCTCTTTTGTCGGAATAGCCTAAGGCAAACTTACGAACAGAGTCCTCGCTAATTCTACGACCACTGTAATAGGTCATAGCCCTTGGTGAATCTAAAGCCTGTTTGTTAAGACGTTGGATTAAAATCTCGTCAAACTGAATATAGTCTGGCTTTTCTACTAGCCTGTTGCTAACCTCATCGGCAATGTTGCCTTGCTTTTCTTTGCTTTTGATATACCTGGCTGATTCGAAGTAGCTACGTTGAGAAACATGCATCACTAATTCATAAACGTCTGCAACCTTGTGACAAGAGAAGCAGTAGAATGTGCCGCGAACCTTGTCTACTTCACCAGCTGGAGTTCTGTGATTGCCGTGGAAAGGACAAAAGACAATGTAGTCAGTGTCTACTTCGGCTTCGATATCAAGACCGATCCCAACAAGGATTCTTTTGGTCTGCTCGGCAGAGAGTGTATTACTTGACTTTTGTTTATTCCTAATATCCATTGACTCTTTTTCTTTCCTACAAATGTGGCATATATTGATAGTTCAAATTCGTAATATTTCTTGTTATGATTATAGCTTATTGTAAAGTCTGTGTCAATATCAAATCTAGGAACGTAACCAGACATTCTCATTTGATTTAATATTAACTTCACATACTCCATCTTCAGTCTAACAAGATCGGAATCACTTAAAATAACTCCGTCCAATCCAAACCTTTTGATGGGTTTGTGGTGTATGTTTTCCATACACTTATTATACCTACATATCTTCAAGATCCTTGTATTTGTACCAGCCTTTGTCAAAGTCTACCTGGACCATGAACTCACCCATAAATCCATTACGGTTCTTACGGAACACACACTCAATGACATCGCTATTAGTACCGCGACCCAAGGCAAGCACCCAGTCGGCGTCATATGCAATCTGACGTGACCAAGCGGTCTGTCCCAGAGTTGGAACAGTGTCCAGCTTGTTTACATCATCTGGCGTAGCGGAAGAGATTGCAATAATAGGAACCTCCTCAGAAATCGCCATAAGCTTTAGCTCACGAGATAGGTTCTTCATTCTGACCGTCTCATTGTCTGACTTTTGGTTTGGGCTCATAAGCTGCAAGTAATCTACAATAACAAAGTCTGGCTTGTACTGATCGATCTTACCGCGTAATACAGAAGGCGTAATTTCTCCACCAGTATCATTCGAGATAATCTTGAACTCTGGTTTTCCCTCAATCTTGTTTTGGTGCCAACGCTTAAGATCTTCAATTTCAATCTCACCATTGCTAAGCTTTCGGTGTGACCACAACCCCTCGCCCATAATAGCAAGAGTCCTATTGCGAACCTCTGTCTCTGACATCTCGAGGCTGACTACCATTGGAGACCTGCCCTGCTTCCAAGCCTGTACCGCAAAGTAAAGAGAGAGCCATGACTTACCAATACCTGGATAAGCCAAGAACACGCCAAGCTGTCCTGGCATAATGCCAGATGGCAGATAGTTGTCAAACCCTGGAAGCCCAGTCTTAATTCCAACCTGCCCAAGCTCTTGTTGCTCTTTAAGTTGTTGGAAATATGCGACTGCAGAATCAATGTCTGTGGCATCAATATCTCTAATTGCAGATGTGTTCTTCTTTAGCTCAGAAGTCTTTGTGATTAGGTTTTCTAGAACCTCCCCCCCAAGGCCACCCTGAACATCAGTAGCTGCCTCTCTTAGGATATCCTTAAGGCTATCGTTTAAGTATTCTGCCTGTAGTTCGTCTAAGTGGTGCTTGGTTGACCCCACTCCATCAACTGGAGTAAAGTCTCTAAACTTTTCAACAACTAGTGAGGTTGGGGGAGCGATACCGTTTTGCTCATAGTAGTTGCGAACAAACTGCCAGATATCACCATGGGTACGCAAGATACCGTCTACGTTTGCCTGTAGCAAAACGTGTACTTGCTTGTCTGCCAATACTGCAGACATAACCTTTGATTCTGTATTATTCATTTAACCATTCCCTTGCCATTTTGCGACGTTCTGCACGTTCTCTTTGATCTTGATCAAGCTGTGCCTTAGCTTGTACGATGTTGTCTGCGTTGTATGCGAAGTATCCCCAAGTAGGACTTGCTGCTGCCTCAAAGTAGTATGCCAATAAATCATAACATCCACCAAGAGTGTAGGACTCAATAAGATTATCTGCAGCCCACTGCTCTTTGTTTAAATTGTGCTCTGGTCTTTGCCCATACTTTGCTGTGTGGTGTTTAGCATAGCGACTGAGCAAAGACATTCGGTCTTTGCGTTGTGCCACTATTCACCAACTTCAGTCTTAGCTTCATTAATTTTTTCAATCAGCTTGTTCTCTACAAAGCTGTATACGCGGGTAAAGGCTTCTTCAACATGCTCTTCACTTCGAAGTGCATCCTCGACGCCAATGTCAACGCGAAGCGACTGGAAGTTACCCAAATTAAGTGTGTAACCCAGTGTAACGTTTACCTTAGTTTTGTCGTTTTCCATTCTCTCTCTCATATCCTTGTTAAATGGACTCAGTCCACAGTGGAACAAAATCTCCATCTGGAGTCTTTGCATAAGTAAGCATACCATCTCCCATTCTTCTTGTCAACTCCTGTTTTGTAGGAGTAGTACTATTAGTAATTAGACCGTCTTTGCGAGGCCTACCGTTGTGAATAGAAGCTAAGATGTCTCGTATTTCATGAACCATAGATTCAGAGTAATACGATCTAATTCTAAAAGCAGTTTTTCCATCTTTGCTGGCACCTACTGGATAAGGTATTTTACCAGACTCCATGAGTCTTGGCAAGTATTTACGATGGCGATTTACAAGCTGTGCCGTTTCGTTAACACTGTAAGCCCTCTCCCTGTTTTTCTTAAAGTCTGCTAAGAAACAACTTTCTAGCCTATCCTTTGTAATATTATAAACAGAAACAATGCCAGCTGATCTATTAATGTGATGCTTGCGAACAAGATCTCCATTTAAAAACCAAACCCTTTTGCTACCCACAATTACGGGTGCACTGTTGTATGCCTCTCTATCCACCTAAGACTCTCCTATTTAAACTGGTACGCCGACGGCAATCAGGTTGATGCCGACTGAGGAGACGCCAAGAGTATTGAAACGAACAACACCATCAACCTTGTTGGTGGTAACAGAAGTTAGGACTACAGAGACGTCCTTGCTTGCATCAGTAGCGACATCTCCAACAAGAATTGGGGTTGCTGTTACGATTGGAACATATTGGAAGTCTGTAAAGTTGTAAGAAAATGTAGCTTCACTTTCTGTTGTGTTACTATCAGTATTGGTTACAACAACATACCCCGCAACAATACGAGTGTCTGCTGTTTTAATTAGCTGGGTTGCTGCTGACACGGTATCCACACTGGTATATTTATTGGATGAAGAAGTGACCTGATTCGAAAGATCGTTCAGGGCATTAGCAATCTGATAAATATACGTTAGGTCAAGTGGCTGACCGCGTTCTGGCAAAGGTACTTTTGACATAAATTCTCCTATAGATATTATAACACTAAATGTTTTCGCCGTCTAGTTTGAAAACTAATAGCGGGTGGGCGTATTGATTTGGACTAGCCCTAAAAGGGTTAGAGCTTCTCAGGTAGATTTCGACAGATAGCTTGTTTGGTGCCTGTGCAACAACAGTTCCATTGGTTAGAGTATAGTCATCTGGGATTCTAAAGCCTTGAGCGGTCCCCTGAACTCTTTCTTGGAATTCCCAGACACCGCCATCATCTTTGTCCCAGCGAAGCCAAAGATCATACTCGATTGCTTTACGCACTACGTCCCCAGAAACTCTGTCTTTAATTGTAATAGGGTCCCAGACCACATTTACATATGGACCATTAGAAATTACCAGGACATCGCTTATTAACTTATTGGACGGCCTTTCAAAAAGATAGTTGGGGTTTACAGTGTATGTTGGAGAGTAGTGAGAGAACCTGTTCTGGTCCTCAGAAACAATTCTATATCTTGCTAAATAGCCATAGGTTAGATCGTCAAATACGATTGGGTATGGAAGATCGTGTTCAACTACCCTTGCCTTTTTGGGTCCACTCACCGTTGCCATTAAAGAACATCCATCCCAAACCTAAACTCAATGGTGTTAGATGTATTTGCCTCTTTGACAATTGGATTTCCAGTAGCTGTTTTCATCTCGGTGTACCCAACCAAGCCATAGACTGGACTCTTAGATGTGGTGTTCTCAATTCTCAAACCATCTATGGCAACAAAGAATGAATCCGATGGGATTGCCAAACCTTGTTCGAATACTGTTGCATAAACCTTCATAGAGTTAACCGCTGACCATGTAAACCCAGAACTCTTAACCAGCTCTGAAAGCTTTTTCTTAACAACAATATATCTATTATTAACAAAGTCAATGTCGGGGTCAGACTGATTAAGCTCTACTTCTAATCTTGCATAATTTGTTGGAGTTGCAACGTCAGCATTTGCAAACTCAATAAGCAGAAGAACTTTTTCTACCAGAACATTTGCCGTTTCGTTTTCATCAATAACAGAAAATGCTAGCCTCAGCTCGTCATCAAGAGAGTGGGCATCCAGACCTACGCTAATTCCGTTGTAGTGAATGTGTGATCCGTAATATGCTGATGGATCATCTCTAATGACAAGTTCACCAGTTCCAAAATCTCTTTCAAGCCAAGACAGGTTGCTTTTTAATAGCATAGTTCTGCTTAAGAATCTAGGCCTTTCGTTTCTTCCGACACGGAGTGGTCCATCTAAAAGGGTGTTGTTTGAATTAGTTCTAAAAACAATATTGTCTACGGCGATTGTTCCACCTGGCTGATCTAGGTTTAGTGGCGAAACGATTGTCTCAATAGCTTCCGCTGCGGTCTCTGTGTGATATTCCCAGTTTTCGTTTGTTCCAAAAGTAAATAATGTTCTGCTAGATCTGCTACCAGCTGCCTGATTTACCCTACCAGGATAAATTCCAACTTCAGTAATCTCATATCTTTCATCACTGGGAATTTCTGCAGTAAATACAATGTTTGGGTTTCCATCGTCGTCGTACACAAATCCTCTAGAAACAATTGGAACACGCAACACCTCAAACTCTAAATTCTCTTTTGTGGCATAACTGGGAAACGGATCTCCTACTGCCAATGGCTCTGCACCAACTCCAATAGCAATATGAGAAGCATAAGACTGAACCTGCCCAAGCAGATATTTAGCCAAGATGTTTCTTCCAGTATTAGTAATCACAAAATCCTCCTAGTATATTGTACCATTTTCAACAGAGCCAGTATCCAAAATTTCTATCTGAACTCTTTCATTTGTTTTCATGTTGGTGACGTCAACAACGACGTCTCCAGTAGATGGCTCACTATAGACAATGTCTCTTGGTGGAGAGATATTTTCTAGATCAGACAAGGCCTCTTGATAAGTTAGATAGCAAGCGATAAGCTCATCAGTTGCTTTATCTAAAACTGGATATCCAGCACATCCTGGATCTGCATTAAGAGCACCAACGTAATACTGCAATGGACCCGTTCCTACTGATGGAACGTGTGGTGCAAATCTAATACCAAAATTTTTGAATGTTTCTTCGATAGACCCTGGAATTCTAATCAAGTTTGTGGGCTTGTAGGTTTGGTCGATAATTGAACTATTGGATATTAGGCTGTAAGAAATATTTTGACCATTAATAAGGTCGCTTCTGGCAATGTTAATTAATTCAATTGCACCGACATTTTCGAACAAGAGCTTTGTCATTACCTCAGTTGGCAAGACAGAGGTAGATACTTCATTAAACCTGATAAGATCTGGAGTTGCTGGTTTTGTCTTTTTATATACTACGGTAGTTGGCCTACTGCTCTTTGGTATGTCTGGAGTTGGAGCGACCTTGGGGCCGTCTCGATTGGGGTCATATTCTTTAGTTGTGCCTACCATTATGCGTTGACCTCACTTAGATATACTTTCATTTCTGGCCCCTGTGGGCCACGTTTATAGTCAATACTGTAAACAACAAACCTAGTATCTTCTGAAGCAATCTCGCTAAACTCATTGCTGCTACTAAAATCAATCTTAACAATATCTCCAAGTTGAATCATTGGGTTTGCAAACAGATCAATACCGACCGATCTGCGTGGTTTCATAATTTTCTTTACGAACCACCCCATCATTTCCTCTGCAGCGTCCTGGCTCTGAATATACGGAGATTCAAGAGTGAAGGACTTTTGGCCCTGGCTTAATCTACTAAGTTTAATATCTTCAAATTGTTTTCTACTAACCAAAGGAGCCTGTACATTGGTTTCAAGATTAAATATGTTCTGATCAAAGTTAGAAACCTTTTCGAAGTATTCGTCCACGCTTAGCTCGTGCTGTGATTCTTGGGTGAACGTTACGCCCTGAATTCTTAAGTAATTACCACTAGTAGAATCTAGATTTAGAATTGTGTCTGTATTATTAAATATTAGGAACTCTGCACCGTAGGAGCCAGCAACAAATCCAGAAACCGTGAACCCCTTAATCTTATTTGGTGTTGGGGCAAGCTGAGCCAATAGTGCTGGGTATGCTTTATCATATCTGATATTAAAATAAGAAGCCTCTCTCATTATTGTTCCAAACTCTTCAAAATAAATATTATATTTTGGAGGCTGGTCTTGACCAATTCCGCTAAGATAGGTTGACTGGATCAATCCGCTCATTGCGTACTTTTGGAAAGCCTTGTCTGCAGTAATTTGATCTGCACCAAAGACAGACTTTGCTGGTGCGTCTAAACTAAATGTGGTGTTTTGGCTTACGTTATCGGCTAGAGCATATACGTTTTCAAACATTACCTTAGCGTTACCGCGTACAAATAGGGCCATGTTGTTGTAAACTGGTAGTGGGTCAAGGTCGGTAACAAAGCCTACCTGGACATTGTTGACGTATAGGTAGAATCTTCTTCCACCTTCAAAGTTTTCGTACTCTACTGCAAGGTCATAGACTGTTGGGTTCTCTTCTGCTGCCATCCTGGCTTGACCAGCAAACTGACCAGTATCAGTTAAGATATTGCCAATTCCAGCCCAGAGCCTTACTGGAATTGCAGCTGCAGAATCGTCAGCTGCGGATTGGTCTCTCATTAGTTTATAAAAAATCATATTATATAACGGAGTATCTTCTGAAGAAGCTCCAGTTTGAGCTAGCGAAAGAATTTCAAAGAAGTATCCGTTATTAGTTTCTGGGTTTACCATTACTCCCAGACCACCAGAAGATCCAGAAATTGATGGGGACTCTCCAGCTTTAATGTTGCTTAGATTATAGTAAACTGATGCTCCCTCTGGTGACTGTCCTCTATAACTATTATTTTCTACCCTGCCAACAATACGCATTCTGGTTCCAAAGTGCTTAAAGCTTTTCTCTGAACTTTGCAAGGACTTGTAGACATAAGAGATGTAATTGTTTGGTCTTTTATTTGATCCGCTAACGTTTCCCTTAAAGATAAAAGCTGACGACTGTACCGCTCCTGGCTGAAGAACATTGCTAGTAATCTCTTCAACGAACCTATCGCTAAACATGTTTTTGATTAGTCCAGTTCTAATGCTGTTTTTTAAAACAGTATTTTCTTGGCCAGCAACACCTTGCGTTACGCTTGGAACATCGCTGTAAAATTCTAGATTAAGATATATCGTTCCAGCACTGTCGTCAAAATCGGTTAGCGGTGCACTTAGAGTTATTGTGTTTGTGTCTGCATCAATTTCAGATATAACGGTCCTAGCTGGGATTTCGTTTCGCTGCACTGCAAGTTCGATCTGACCAGGAAGAGTTGCCTTGCGAACAAAAAGACCAACAGATAAAGATTGTGGCGAGTCAATGACGAATGTTGCTACTGGATCGTTTGATGTTAGCTCTGCATTTTCCACAACAACAATGTTTTGTGGATCTTGGAATGCGTACCTTGAGTTCATAAAACAGCCTCGTAGATTTGACTCATCGGTCCAGTAGTCAGACAGCCCTGCACTGTGGGCTACCAGTTCTGTGCCAAACTGACCCCTTCCGTGCTGGGCAACGGCACCGTCGTGGAGTACTGCAGCTCCTGGAATTTCTACATAGTTGGGCTCTGCATATATTCTTACAAGTCCAGTGGGATACATCTTTCCATTAAATGGAATTTTTGCAAAATACTTTTGATATTCTTGAACACTAGAGATCCAAACATTGTCATCATCGATGCCCTCTTCGAGCCTTTGGTCAGCAGATAGACCAGGAATGTTGTACTGCACTGCATCAAAGCGGATTATTTCCCCGTTGGCAAAGAAGTACCCCTTATATCTTCCCAAGTAATATACAGCATCTCCAAAGTCAATGGTGTTATTAATTATCCTACCATTAAGTACTGATGGTGCTACGCCCACGAGGTCCGAGTTAATTGGAATTGCAGCAAGTGCATAATCACTTTGCGTAGAGGCTTCTTCGTTAACAGATTTTGTAGTGCTGCCGCCAGTAACTTCCCAGAGCAATGCTGGCTTATATACCCAAGACTTATCTTTGTCTAATAAACTAAACTGTCTAATTGTAGAATACTGTTTTTGAATTGATCTGGTTGTATAGTTAATCGATCCGCCATTATAGATTTTATTATCTACAGAAGCAATACCCAAAATATTAGCAAGATTGGTGTTTATTGATTCATTTCTAACAATACCATTTTTTTGCAAGTCGTTTGTTCCGTAGAAAGAAATGTCTGTAGACCTTTCTTCTTCTGTTGGCATAATGTAGTTTTTACTCATCATAACAAAATTATTAAACTCATCAAAGAACATTGCTGTCTGCGTTGACCTTGCAATATCGTTTAGAACTTCTGCGACGGAAGCGTCTGGCTCTACAAAGAAATATGGAATGATATCTTCGTTTTCATTTGGATTTCTTTTAAAGGAATAGTTTGCAAACCCAATGGAGTCTAATAGCAATGCAACCGCAGAGCTTACCGATGCGTCTTGAATTAGTATTTGTGGGGCTAGTGTTGACTCTAGATAGAAGAACAAGTCTCTTAGCTCCATCGATGCCATTCTGTCATTACTGTTTAGTGCAGGGAAGTCTTCAGAATACATCGTTTTCATTGGAACATAGTAAGACCCCTTATCGGGAACGTTGACAATTTCATAGAATTTAAACTGAATGTTTTGTGACAAAAAACTAGAAATTATACTATTTGTGTTTTCTGGAAAAAATGCTTGGTCATAATCAAACAGCTCAATAGAACCAGTAGAAGCCAATAGCTGGCCAACTGGCAATCCACTAACTCCTAGATCGGAAGCGTTCTTGCTCATGCTGAACTGGGTAACTCTTTCTGAAAGATCTACAGTTAGTCGTGGAGAAAGCTCAATAAGGTCTAAGGTTGAATCAAAGGCATTCATTGTTTCCACCACAACTCTCAGACCCTTAATGTACTGAAACTCTCTATAATATTTTTGCTGATTGCTTGCTCTAATAAAAGAAGGAGGATTGGTTAAGTTTGTAACAAAATTAGTACTAGAGGCAACATCCTCTGTATCTAGGAACCATCCATATTCTGCCGCTACCTCTACGTATTCGTTATTGTCTGCAATGTAAAGAGTTCCCGCTTCGTTTTCTGCAGCCACCAAATAAGCTGATCCAGTTGGCAGTCCGCTAGCAGATGGAAGCAATCCAACAACAGAGTACTGGTTTAGGACGGCAAAGCTATCCTTATACTTTTCTGGAACCTTTAGGCCATAGAATAATTCGACATACCCATCATCTCCAAAAACGGGAGAACCATCTGACCTCGTTGATGACTCATTGAAATCAGCTACAGTGATCCAGTTGTTAGAAGAGTCTAGGTACTGCATTTGCCATTTAGCTGGAACTGCCTTGTTTGCCTCTCCGTAAAATGGATCTTGAATAATAGATCCATCACTTTGGAATGGCCCAAGGTCTACTTGTCCGACATGAGTTTGAACCTTAAAAACAATCCTGTTTGCGGGGACCTCATTGTTATAAATAACAAACGGAGCTGCATCGTCAATGTAGTGTTGGTTATTAAGTGTTTGGTTAGCAACGCCTCGCTCAATACCTTCCTCTGTTCTGTATGAGGTCCAGTATTTAAATGTGTCATCTTTGCTAGCCATGTAGTATCTTGGCCTATAGCTCATGTCTGGATTAACAAAGTGCGAAAACTTAGAGTCGAAGTACCTAAGCTTGTTGATACCAGATCTTGGTCTAAATTTACCGAAACAATCTTCTAGAGAATACAGAAGCTTTTCTTTATCCTTTTTACTAATAAAGGCAATTGGATTATCTTCATCGTCATACCCGCCGTCAATAACAATATCTGCATCTGTGGCGTCAGTATAGAATCTATTTATATTGTCCTGTAAGCTAAACGACTGAGAGATGTAATTGTATTCTGGATTGTCTGTGCTTAGTGGCCTAAACCTATAGTTGCCAATCTTTAGAATATTCTCTGCAATATTCATATTCCATTCTGCAATAACAGCAGAATTTAGCTTTATGGTAGAAGATGTTTCAAGATGACTTTGAAGGGTATCGTTAACAAACATTATACCTCTTCCAGGCTCAAGCTTATATTCCAGAAATCAAAATTGCTACCGCCACGTTTTTCAACAGAATACTGGAAGTCGGCAAAATACATTTCAACCACTTCGTTATACTGAAAAAGACCACTCTTGCTTTCGCCCTCTAAATTTTTATAATTGTCATAAGCCAAGTAGACCCAGAAAGAACCTTGGTTATTTTCATACCAGCTAAGCAACTCTACTCCACCAGCACCTTTATCAGTTGTAAAAAGTTCGTCTGAAAGAACTGGATTCCCAGGATTTCTCAAATTCCTTTCATTGATTCCTTCGCCAGTTGTCAAAAATCCATCTGCATTAAATGATGCATCTACATTAAAAGCTCTTGATGGCAACAGGTTCCAAGAGACATCGATGTTAAGCTTGTCTGCAATATGGTAAGATCTCATCCTGCCATTTACGGTACGAACTCTTTTTTCAATTCTGTCCATTTTCATATTCATAGAGTCTCTGTTGTCATCAGACAAAACAATAAAATCTGTAAGCTCGTCTCCGTATGGGGCAATAACTCCGTTGGTAACAATGCCAGGATTGTTTGCAAACAAGATTGCCTGTGGTCTAGCGTACTTACGCCTATTAGCCATATAGATACTGTTTACCATTAGAACCTGCTGTCCCTAATCCTCTTGTTCTCAATTTGTCGAATGCTAGACATTACACTACGTGCAATCTGGTTAGGATCGGACTCAGATCTAACATTAACATTCAAGTTATAATTATACACGCTACCGCTAACATTTTCACCACGATTAAGCTTTTCAAGGTTCTTAACGCCCAGGCCCTGAACGGCTGGTCTACGAATGACAAATTCACCAGGAGTTAGCAGTGCTGGAATAGAGTCAGAGCCCATATATTGTCCACCATTAGCCATTGTGCTAAGGTAATTAGAAACCAATCCCCCCATTGCAAACTGCTGTCTTGGGCCAGACATTGCTTTACGAACAAATCCCCCCATAGAATACTTGGGGACAAGTCCACCACTGCTAATTGGAATTCTTGTACCACCAATATAAATATATTTTTGCGGCGTTTTAGTTTGATTAGGTGGTCCCGAACTATAGGTTTTAGTCCTATTAGGTGGTTCCGCACTATAGGTTGTAGTCTTGGTGCGATTTGGTGGCTCACCCCTAACTGGTGGCGGGGTGACGCTTACAATAGTCTTTCCGTTTTTTGTGGAAACCCTTACGTCTGGCTTCGGTGCTGGTCTTGGATCAGGATCTGGATCTCTGGGACGGGGGTCTGGAGCAGGAGCTGGAGCAGGAGCTGGAGAAGACTTCTTACTGGAAGAGGAAGAACGTCCACCGCCGCCAGAAGAAGGTACTGGCTGAATACTAATTGGCCTACCCCCGTTGAGTGAGTCTATGAGCTTCTCAACAATATCAAGTCCTTCTTTAATTGCATCAACAAACTTGTAGTTGTTTATTCTGGCCTCGTCAATACGTTGTGAGATTGCCTCCCACTCTTTTTTGGTCTTGCCCAAAACTTCTAGCGCTTCAATGTCTGCTTCTTTTTGAATCTCTGCAAGACGCATTGCCTCTTGTGCTGGCTCTAGCCTGTCTTCCTCGATGCGGAAGATTTGCTCCTGAATTCCCCTGACTCTGTCGTCCAGCTCATCTCTTGTCAGACCACCTCTGGAGGTCAGTCCAGCAACCTGAGAAGCTTGTGCCCTTTCGAGTCTTGCTCTTTCATCTTCTACAGAGGCTTCTGCTGCTGCCGCTCTGGCTTCTTGAATTGCTCTAGCTGCAGCTGCAATGTCACCACGGGATAGAGCATCTGCAATGTCGAGCTGGCTTTGTTGTTGCTGTGTAATTCTTTCATTAGCTTCAGCAATTTTATCTAGAGCCTCGTACCTCTTGTCATATGCATCATTGATAACTTGCTCTTGCTGATCAATCTCTTCTAGACCAGCCTCATAGTCATCGAGCATAAACTCAAGCTTGGCAATATCCTGCTCTGCGACATCGATGATGGATTGGTCCTTAGACATCTTAGCTTCAAACTCAAGCTCGATCTTGTTTTCCTGAACATTGAAAGACTCCATTGCCTTGCCGAATCCCTCTTCAAAAATTTCTTCTTGTCCAGATGTGGTAAGCTTTTTAATCTTAAGCTCTAGCTCGGCTTGCTTGTTTGCATTGTCAAGTGCTGTTTGTAGTGCCTTGGGGTTAATGCTTGGCTCTAGAACTAGTGCCTGTAGGTCTTTGTCGGAAAGAATACTTTCAATCTGTGCCTCGGAAAGCTTGCTTCTATTCTTGTTAATGTAATTAATAATCTTAGCTTGGTTTGAGAACTGCTTGTTCTGCTCTTTAACGGCATCAGAGATTCTATTCTTACGCTGCTCTTCTTCATCAATCTCTTCAAATTTATCCATCATCTCTTGAGCTTGCATAGCTGCCTCGGCAGCAGCCTGAATCTCAGCCGAACTCTTAGCAGTAGCAATAGCTGCAGCTAAAGCAGTGTTTTGTACTGCACGATATGCCGCTTCGTAGCTTGCACCAGCCGAAGTTAGCCTACTAAGAGCAGTAATCTGGTTTCCAACACTAACTGTAATGTTGTTTTGTTCATTAATAAATTCTCCAATAGTGGCCATGTTAAGAGCATCATTAAGAGACTGCAACTTAGAAGTCATGCCGACAATAGAACCTTGATCGTCAAATACGAATAGATCATTCTTACGCTTTTCATATTCATCTGGGTCCATGCCAACAATCATCTCAATGAGGTTTTCATTAAGACCAAGACTATTTAGCTGTTTGTTTAATCCGTTAAAGCTACCGCCAAGCCTATTAGAAACGCTCATAAACTTTTGCACTTCACTAATCGTGTCGTCAAATCCTTGAGTTACACTAACTTGGGCATCGGCAAAGTTTCTTAGACTTGATGTAATGCTATCAAATGAACTTGTATCGACTACACTAGCACCAGAAGATGATGGACTAAAGCCAGCAAATTCTTTTTCAAGAGCTAGGCCTTCTTTAACGGTGTTAATAAAATCTACAAAGTCAGTGCTAGCAGTATTAGCAGCACCAGCTGCACCAAGCTGTTGATATGTGGCATAAAGGGCTGCATCGCCAACAATCTTATAGGCTACTGCAGCATCTACCCCAGCATCAACAAGGTCATAGTATGCTTGAATTTGATCGGCCAACTCGGCGTTGGCAATTTGCATGTTTTGAATTTCTTGCTGTGCAGTTTGTAACTTAGTAACTTCAAGCTCTTGTGCTCTTGCAGCTGTAGCTTCATTAATAAGACCAATCTGCTCTCGTCTCATCGTGTTGAGCTTAGTCTGAGTCTTCTCAGAAACTGTACCATTCTTTTCTAATTCAACATTTGCTTGAGCAATTGTGTCAGCGTATTCTGGATCAACCTCTAAACCAAGGGTCAAGCCTTTAGAAAGGATCTCTAGGTCTTCCATGTCTTTAATGTTCTTGGCGAACTCTTGCATGTCTTCGCCAGAATCCTTGAACAGCTTCTCTGCCGCGTTTTGTACTGCTAGCATTTGAGTTTCTTGATCGGCAATTCCTCGAAGACCGCTCAAAGCTGCGTCAACGCCGTTTTCGAATTGATCTGCATCAATAGCTCCACGAGAAAAGGCAGAGCTAACAGCCTTGATACTATTAGAAGTTGCAGCACCAATCTCATTAAGTGGTGCCATAATGGCATCCATGTTTTCAGCAGAAGGCATGAATGCATCTTTATAAGTAGAGATTTGACTAGCAGCAAGAGCAAGCCTCTGCTGCTCTCCAAACGCACCTGCAAACTCGTTAGCAGCCTGTTGACCAGATTGTCTAATTGCATTTACATCAAACCCGCCGTCTTCTCCAAACGGATTAAGTGCTTCAACGTCAATACCCTCAAAAATATCAAGCTTGCCGCTAGCAATTCCAAGAGCTGCAACAGCTTCCTTTACCTGATCTGCAGTAAAGCCCTCTCCAAACATACGAACGATAAGTGCTTGCAAAGCAGAAACGGCATTGTCACCAGTTGCCCTAGTAATAGCATTAATCTCATCTTCATACTGCTCTTTAAACTCTTCTAAACCACCAGCTTGATTAATAGCAGATTCGCCAGCAGCAAATTGCTGGGCATCCATACCTGCAGAACCAACCTTAATATCTTGCTCAAAGACGGAGCCAGTTCTACTAGCACCGACAAGCTCTGCCAAGCCAGCCATCTTTTCTGAAGTCATATCAACTACAGAGGAAAGCCCCTGAAGACTCTTCTGATATTCGACATGCTGCTGGTAGACTTTCCAAGCAATACCACCCAAAGCTACCAATCCAGAAATAACCAGACCAGGAATACCAAGGAACTTGGTAAATGCACTAAAGCCAATTCTAATTGCAGTAAAAAGTTTAGTAAAAATACCAGAAACTTTTTTAACACTAACAGCAGCTCTTATTAAGCCAAGCTGGAAGACTTTAAATCTTCCTAAAAATGCATTACTAAAAGCTGTCCCCTCAAGAAGTTGCAGAGCCATAGTAGCTCCCGTAATAGCACTAACAAATGGGAACATCTTGCTAGCAGTATCTCCAATTACCCCGTCAAACATGGACATTGTTCCAATAAGCCCAGAAAGTCCAAACGTTACACCCATCACCTTGCCACTAAAATTCTTTGTGGCTGCAGCTGACCTAGCTGTTGATTTAGTTGACTCTTTAGTTGCTTGTGTCTGAGATTGCTCTGCCACTGTTTGCTGTTTAGTAGCAACAGTCTCTTCTCTCTTGGCTGTAGATTGTCTTACGGACTCGAAGTCTCCGCTCACACCAGCTCTCTGGTTCCTTCTTTGAGTTCCTTCTGAGGTTGTTCCCAGCCCCGCTAGCAATGCCCTGCCCTCTTCGCTTTGTTGCAAAATTGCTATAGACTCATTAGTTAGGTCATACCTAAGCTCTGTAAGAGTGTTGCCAGCAATTTCAAAAATTTGACGAAGCTCGTCTTGCATTTCTGTGACGCCCTCAAGAGCCTCTCTTTGAATTTCTTCAAAAACCACATATAGTTTAGGATCAAAGGCGTCGCCCTGGGCCTGTTTAATTCTTTGCAAATCTTCCTGAGTGTCAACAACAAACTGTGCCCCAGCCTTGCTTGCCTTTTGGAGACCAATCTTAATATTATTTTGTAGTTGCTTTAGACCAGGTGCTAATTCGCCAAGGCTTCCTCCAGCAAGCTGAACAGAACTACGGAATGACTCAATTCCTCTTGAAGCGATGTCTGACGTAAGAGCTTTAATACCTGCACCCTGCTTTGACATTGCTGCCTGAAGACTTCCTGTAATAGTTTGCCCCATTCCGTGGTAAAGCCTAATAACCTGATCTGGAACATGTCTTGACAAGACCTCTATTTGTTGCTGTACCGCTGGCGTCAAAGTAATGTTAGGAATAGAAGAAACTTGAGAAGCAGCTACATCAACCCTTCCCCCAACGTGTGCAAAATTACCAGCTTCTTTAGGATATTTTGCCATTAGTTGTTTGTTTGCCTTCAGTGCTTTTTCTAGCACAGTTTTAGTCAGATTTTCGCTTCCATTTGCTACGCCAGTAATAAATTCTTTAAATTCTTGTTGCACTTCTTTGCTTGCTGTACCAAGCCTGTCAAGCTCTTTGTACAAGAACGCCTCAATAGCTGCTTGTGATCTGCCACTTCTACCTTGACCAGCAACACCAGAAACAAATCCCGCTACCCCCTTGCCTCCAGCAAATCCAGGAATGTTACCAGAAATCATTGCATTGATTAGCGGAGCATACTTTTTAGCCATCTTGGCTGGGATTACTGCCTCCCCTGGCGTAAGCATTGCTGGTTCCGTATCTTTGTTTCCACTTCCAGGAACAGAGACAACTCCTTCTGCATAACCAGGAACCTTACGACCCTTAGAAAGACCCTTAGCCTTCATGGTCTTTCCACCATCAGTTACAATTGGACCTCTGAATTGACGGGCAGCATTGTTTGCCCTCTCGTATGCCGCCGTCAGCTTGCCCAGTGCCGATGCCTCTACGGTAAAGGTTTGGCTCAAAGTCTGGTGCACCTGGTCAAGGGATGCGGCAATAGCAGCGGATTCAATCTGCTCAGAATTCATGTAGCTTGTTTGCTCAGCAAGATTCTGACTTCCATTTCTAAATCTTTGCATGAACTGATTAATTGTTGCGATACCTTTAATAAAGTTAGCGATAAGGTTTGCCGTCAAACCTATGACCATTAGCAGAACTGGGGCAACTGCACCAATAGCGGCAGCAAGAAGTACTATAAACTTTTTGCCACCATCGCCAAGATCATTAAATCTTTGCAAAAGGTTAGTCACCCACTCAATAACTGGTGTGGCTAGCCTTAAGAACTCTTCTCCAATCGGTGCAAGAGCTGCCTGGAATCTTTCTAGAGCTGCAGTAAACTTTGTTGCTGCAGATTCTTCTACCCTGCCAAGCTCCCTACCTGCAATTGTTGCCAAGTCAGAAGAGCTGCTGTTGATAAGCTCTAGAACTGTTGCTGCCTGACTTCCATCCTTAACAACATTCTGAAACAGAGTAGACATTCTAGCAAACTGGAACTTACCAAACAGAGTTTCAATCGCCCTTGCCTTTTCAAGTGGCTCAAGGGTATCTAGTGCATTTGCAAGCTCTAAGATTGTGCCACGAAGATTTCCAGTATTTCTCTCAACAATGCCAGTAACATCAATTCCATAGCCCCTCAAAGCGTCTTTTGCTCTTTGTGTTGGGTTAATCAATCGACCAAGAGATGACTTTAGAGCGTTGGCACCCTGTGCTGCATTAATTCCACCTTCACGCATAGCCGTTAGGAAGAATGCAAGATCTTCTACGCTACCGCCAAGCTGTGCAACAACACTACCAGCACGAGGAACTGCTTCGTTGAAGTCGTCAATAGAGAGAATAGTTTGGTTCTCAGCTGCGTTAAGGAAGTTGACCTTGTTGGTTAGATCTTCAACTGAAATACCAAAAGCATTTGTAAGACCAATGGTTGTATTAAGTGCTTCCTCCTGACTCATACCACCAAGCACTGAAAGCCTTGTTGCTTCTGTTACCTGTGCGGTTAGGTCTGCACCAGTTTTACCCATCTGAGCAACGGTAGAGGCTAGACCAATTGTTTCTTCTACAGCAACACCAAACTTTGTAAACTCAGTAGCAAGCTCACGCATATCGCTAAGGGCTTGCTCTGTCTGTGCCCCCGTTGTAAACAGATCTCCATATACACGCTTAAACTTAATTGCCTGTTGCTCAAGCTGCATAAATGATTTACCAGCTTGAGTAGCAAAAATTGCTAGCGGAATAGTAAAACCAACCATAAGCTGACGACCAGCCCACTGTGTATTCTTACCCCAGTTTAGAAGATTGGTAGACCCTTGCTTAATAAGTTGATTAAAGATTTGTTGTTTCTGGGCAGCAATCGCGGTCTGTGTACCCAGATTAGTCATGTCAAGTGTAGTTGGCCTTACGGCAATGGCCTTCATCGCACCGTTAGCGTCACGACCCATCTTGATGTATTGGGTCTGAAGATCCTTGACTCGTTCTCTGGCTACCTTCTCAATAGTGTTGAACTCAGAGGTGAATACCTTACCAAATCGTTTGGTAGAGGCTGTCCCGTATTTAAAATACTGCCCCAGAGAAAGCTTATTTTTCTCCAGGGCAGTAGTAAATGCTTCAGTTGTTGTTTTTACCGTAGTTAGCCTAGCGGTAAATTGACCAGTAGCATTAATGCTATTAACTAAGTTTTGTTGATATCCAGCAACAGAGGCTTGGGCAGCAGCACTGCCCTTTGCCATGTTGGTGTAGAGCTGAGAGAGAGATCTCTGAAGATTTTTGATGGCCGCTAATGCTTGCGACGTATCCGCATTTATGTTAATGTTGGCATTAGTTTCAGCCATTCAGAGCACCCTTCAAATAACTTATTAGGCGTTGTTCAAAACATTGCCCATGTTAGTCATGTTGATACCCGAAGCCTCTTCAACAATTTCGTAGACGGTAGGAAGATCAATGTTGTCTTCCAGTGTCTTAACATCATCAGCCAGTTCTGGCTTGTACTGCTTCATAGCGATTTGTACACACTCCATAAGAAGTGTCATTGACTTATCGTTATCTTCTGCTACATCTGCAATCTTTGCAAACTTGGACATAAATTCTCTGAGTAGTGAGACCTTTAGTGGTCTTACAACAATCTCTGTCCCATCAATTAGCTTTACTTGCTTAGCTTCATTTGTCGTTGCCATTTTACTGTTTCCCTTTCATAAGAACACTATTAATTATAACATAATAGACTAATTAATTTTTTCATATTTTAGCCCTATGCCAAGGCCAAATCCGTTCTGTTCGGCTTTTGTACCCTGAAAAGATAGTATATCATTAGGATCGTTAGTTTGTCCACCACTAAATACTCTTGCCTTCATTTCTTCCCAAGCGTTGCTTTCTTTTCCAGATTCTTTGTCAAGGTCTACCCCCTGCATTGCTGCCATAAATTTCTTTTCTTGATAGTCTAAGTCTCTCTTGGAGCCCAGTGTTGCAATAAGCTCTGGCATGGAAAGTGAAAGCTCTAGCTCCTCATAGTCTTTCCAAATACCAAGCAAAAAGACTTCCGACTCTAGCTCTGCCAAATCAAGGTCTTCCCAAGTAGACCCACTATCAGTAGCTTGTTTTTTTACCTCTTCGTCTGGATTATCAATTTTAATTCCAGCAGAAATATCCAAGAGTTTATAAATAGTTGGCAAGTCTATGCTATCTTCTAGATCGTCAATTGTTTTTATTTCTGGATAAAATTGTTTCATGGTTACCCTGGCACATTCAGCTAGCAACCGAATAGCTTGCTCATCATTAACGGCTATTTTGATAAGCTCAAAGATTTCCATAAACTCCCTAAGATATTTAATCTTTAGGGGCCTTATCTCAAGCTCAGTTCCGTCTATTAGCTCAATTACCGCTGTGTCATAAATTTTAGTTGCCATCTAATTATTATAGCAAAACAAAACAGCCCAGGGGTTTAACCTGGGCTGTTTCTATTAAGTTATGACTAGTTAGTAGTCTTATGATACTAGGTCTAGTGTGCGGTCAACGATCTTACCGTAAGATGCGTCATCGTTTGGAAGCAAACGGAACGAAACCTCAAACATAGTGGGTTCGTCACGCTTAGCCGAAACGGTAACGCTCTCGATGGAAAGAGCACGGTATGCAACGTAAATACGCTCAATACCTTGACCAATTGCACAGTCACCTGTACCTGGACCAACAGCAACGAGACCACGCTCAACTGGACATTCACCGATGTCACCAGCTGACATGTTCATTACTGGGTTTGCTTCTGCAAACTCTCCTACACCAGCTGTGGCAAGATCTGCATCTTTACCAGCAACAGCGAACAAAAGGTTCTCGAGTGTGGACTCTGCGAAAGCGGTGTTTAGATTAACCTGCATACCCTGCTTGTAAAGCTTGGCAACGTCGAGTAGCTGGTCAACCTGAACTTCACCGAAGTCGGGCTGGAACACGATCTCAAGACCGTTCATGGTGTAACCAACGTTACGGAAGTCTGCGTCATCCTGGAGAGTATCCTTGAATGTAGTGTCTTCCACAACGTCTGGCAGGTCAGCATCAGTAAGTGTTCCACCATCGTAAGTGAACAAAGCTGCTGCACCAACGATGATATTCGCACTTGATCCGCGTGAATATGCCATAGTTGTCACCTCTTCTTTCTATTGAAGTAGTAGGCGCGTTTCCTCGCTATAAGTATACCAGCCGTTTTAAAAAAATAATTATTTAGATGCTGGGTGGTGCCAGTCATAATTAATAATCATTTTATTACCAGCCCAGGTTCTAGCGGTACCAAAATCAATAATGTCTCTGGCCTCTTCTAGTTGAAAAATCTTAAATTCGTGGAAATATGGAAGAAGAAAGTCGTCAGTATAGAAACTAATCACGTCGAAGGTTTCATCTGCTCCAGTTACGATATTTCTTTTAGTCGTAGTATTCTTACCCTGAGTAATCCACTTTTGCCTTACCCATTCGTTAAGCTCTTGAGCTGTTTCGTCTCCCCTGTCCATAAGTTCCTGAACAAGCTGAATTGTCTCAATAAGTTCTTTCATTCCATTGGCTTTTTTATAAAAATAGTAAAGCACTTGTTCTTGCTTAATATGAGGGAAGGCTTCTCTGCGAAGTCTAAACATTCTGTCGTATACAACAAATACATTATCTACAGCATCTGGAAAGCTTTCCGTTAGGTCGTCAATGTTTGTTGGACCAGTTGGAAAAAACTTAAGGTCGTAGTCGTCTGATCCAGCAAAGTATCCGCCAATCTTATCTTTAAGATACTCATTAATAATTGTTGGAGGATGTGAAATTGGTAAGGTATCTGTCATTATTTAACTCCTGCCTGGGCTACCCATCGATATCCAGCAGCAATACCAGCAGCTCTGCCAGATCTTTTACCCTTAACCAAGTTCTTTGCATATTCATCTGGAACTGAAAGATGCTGCATCACCTTGCTTTGAAGCAAGAATGCCTGGGTGAAGTATTGATTAAAGAATTGCTCAAACACTCTTTCAAACGATCCCTTAGTATCTCTACCGCCAGGGTTATCGATAGTGATTGGTTTACGTGTAAAAACTTGCTGTCCATTGTCATCAAAGGCAAGGACGGAAGAATAGGTCGGGGAAATTGTTACAGGAATTCCATTTTCCATAACGTATGCTTTATTATAAAAGGGAACCTTAGAACCTTCTTTAATTGATTTAGACTGAGTAAAGGTTCCGCTAATAGATATACCATTATTCTTGATAACGCAATCAAGATCGAAGAGTCGTGCTTTGGGGGAACCAGCCTCGTTCCATTCATAGACGTGGTGTAGTGCACTAGGGTTTACCCTGGCACTAGCGTCAATAAACTCTTTAAGTGCCTCTTTTACTTCAGATGCAAAGTTTGACATCATCTTTTCTTTGCCTCGTTCAATCCCTTGCATGAAGCCTTCGCTATAAGCAACAATGTTGTTCATATCTTTTTTAAACTGTTCAATCTGAAAATCTAGAGTGATCATAGGTCCTCCGATTGATTCTCAGATCTACGCAAGATTATTCTGTAGTGTTCAATTTTTCCAAATGGATTTACGAAAGGTTGCTGTGTTGCTAGCTCAAAGAGTGTTGGCTCTCCTCTTCTGGACCCATCTGTTTCTTTGTAAAGAACAACGCCATCTTTATCTCTAATGTTGGTAACAAGAACATTGGTTAGTCCATAGTCTTCACCATCGGCATCGGCGTATCTAAGATCTACTTTTACCCTGCCAATCATTAATGAGTCTTGACTAATGTCAACATTAATAACAAGCTCTTCTTTAATATCTGATCCCGCAGGAGTAAAGCTACCAATAACAGTTTTATCTAAAGTCCAAGCTTTTGCGATTTGCCCATAAGCATCCTGAGAAACTACTGGATAATAAATATCCGCAAGCATAGGAAACTGAATGTTTGGCACATCGCAATTTGTCATTATAAAACTCCGATAATACGAATTGACTTGGCATACTTAGAAAGAATCTTATCTACAATCATGTTGCCAGTGCCCTCGAACACCCTGCCGTCAAACCTAATCTTGTATTGATCAGTATTGTAGTCTTTAATATACCTTTCAACATACTCTAGCTTTCCACAAGCAATGTCGTCAACTAGCATCTCTGCGGCTCTTGCAATTTCTGAAGGAACCTTTTTATACCCCACCTCAACGTGCAGAGCATAGTCAAATGTTTTAGCAAAGCCACGATAACCAAACTTCATGTCCCAAAGATCAGACATAGCCTGTGGAACGATAAGGTCTGCACTTTCTGATCTATTGTACAGACCATCATAGTCAATTGTAATTGCAGTCTTGTCTTCTGTCAGCTTATAGTTAATGGAATATGCTGTGGGGTCTGAGGCATCGTAAACAAGCGTGTTGTTTTCGTACAACTTGTTAAGCTTTCTTACTCTGTCCCATAGTGGAAGGTAGTCGGCACCCAAACCTACTGTTTCAATTACCTTTTTCTTGTAATAAAATCCTTCGATGACTACCGAGTCAATAATCGCTCGTGCCAGCTCTTCGTGTCTGGTGTAAGCGTCTAGCTCACCAGCTGGTGCAATATCGCTGGGGTTAATATATGGCCTAACTACAGTAAAGAAATGTTCAGAGCCATCAATAGTTACCATGTACTCTGCATCATAGTCAGAGGAAAAGGTTAGGGTTACTTCTGAGTTTACGTCTGAAGTGACGTTGCCAGTGGTAGTTGAGGCATCTGCTAGATCTAAGATCGTGTAACCATACTCGGTACTTGGATCAGTTACTTCAATCGTAGCCTGTGGCTGACTTGTAGAAAGTCTTAGTATTTCCATATGTTATGCTCCGTATTCTGAAGCAACCTCTTCTGGCGTAGCCTCTCTCACATGCTTACGTGTTAGCCACTTCTCAGCCGCTTCTGAAGATACAATGTTATACCCCTTTGAAATCTCTCCCACTTCATTCCATCGCATATTGCGTTCTGAATAAATGGCAACGGTTGCCTTTTTTGGCCCCGCTTTAGCGGTTGGCTTTTTGGTAGGCTTTTCGTCTACCAAACCAATAGTATCACCATTGGCTACTCCCCCCAAAGAAGACTTTACTTTTCCACCCTTACCAGGTTTATTGGGTGCTGTAATAGCAGTAGAGTCTTCCGAGCCCTCGGAAATCTTTACATTATTTAAATATTCTTTTGCAGCTTCTGCCATCTCTTTTGAAATGACTGGCTCACCAACTGATAGCATAGCTGGTGAAATTTTTTCTGACGACATATGTTCCTCCCTCTATATTATAACAGAATAAATTAGAAGGGGGCAGAGGAATTAACCCCTGCCCCCAACTAATGATCTAGTGATTAAGAAGCGTCTGCTGCTGCATCAGCGTATGCAATAGCGTCCTCTTCCTCCCACTGGATGCCGAAACGAACGAATACAGTGTACTCGACGGTGTCTTTCTTTGCAACATATTCACGGTTGACCGTGATGTCGCGCTGGAAGCCCCAAATACGGTTAGCAGGGAATGTAAGGTCTACATAACCAGCTGGGTAGTAAGGAACCTCCATGACGTCAATACCCAAGACACGGGTGGTGCGAGCACCGCCGAATGTCTGACCAGCACCGTCAAGGTATGACTGAGTGTTGGCCTGGGTGTTACCGTTGGAGCCAAGGGCTTCAGCGATAGCGTCAGATAGAGTACCGTTGTTCTTGACAATACCCTGGAATGCGTCAGTACCAGCGTAGAACTTAAGGTTGTTCTTAAGTGCACGGTACTTACGTGGCATAGCTAGAATAATGTCTTGCATAACGCTAGGAGCCCATTCATCGTTAGTAACAGTTACAACAGACTCGTGAGCGTCTCCGCTTGTAGCCTTGTTAACAAACCCGTCCATGATGGAGAGGAAGTTACCTGTTGTACCGTCACCATTAATGGCTAGGTCTTCGATATCGTTAGCAAAGGCGTTGGTCATTAGACGAACCAAGTGGTCCTCTAGTGCAGCACCTTCGATGTTGTCTTCGAGAGCTTCAGCCGAAACCTCCCAGTCGAGACGAATTTTCTTTGTAGTCAATTCGACCTTGCTGAAAGTTGCTCCAGTGTTGGTGTAGTCACCAATACCTTGAGCGGCAGCGCGAATAACACGCTCCCCGACATTTACCTTCTCGAGTTCCATTGTGTTGGCTCGCATAGTTACGCGACGACCATCCTTGGCGAGAACAGTGCCATCCCACACGTAGTCGATAAAACGACGTGCTTGCTCGGGACGGAGAATACCACTAGCTGCATCACCCGAAGGGTTTACTGCGTTTGGACCAGTAGCTACACCGAACTCGGCGGTAGGAATGTTACCAAGAGTAGAAGCACCTGGATCTGTTACTCCTCCAACACCACCAGATGCGAATCCACCCTGGGCTTGGAAGTTACCAGGATTTGGGTCTCCTAGCTCGCCAGCCTCTGAAGGCTGGTTCTTCTTGATTTCTTCCGACATTTGTCACCTCCTAAGTGATTTACTTAATTAAATAAGTCGGCAGTTTTGAGGAAACGACCGCCCCATAGGGATTTTTGAACCATTTCTGGCTCTTCCTGCACGATCTCGCCTAGATCGCCAGACTTGCGGAAAGCGGTGTCGTGCTCTACAGCATCGACTCTCTTTCCAAACTCATCAAACTGGCCCTTTGTTTCTGAAATCTCCTGCTTGGCTGCAGAGACTTCCTCGGATACTCCAGTAATTGACTTCTTTAGTGCATCTACCTCGGCATGTAATGCTTTGACGGTATCTGCTAGATCGCTAAAGGCTGATGTAATTGTGTCTTTGATATCGGCAACTGCGTCAACAGCAACTTCATCTGACTTAGACACTTCAGCAGCTTCTTCGACAACCTCGTCAGCCTTTTCGACTGCTTCAGCGTCATCAGTAGTTTCGGCCTTTTCAACCTCAACCTCTGCTTCAGCATCGTCTGCCTTCTCAACGTCAGCCTCTACGGCCTCAGCTTCGTCAGCAGCTTCGCTTTCAGCTGCGGCATCTGCCTCTGGAGCGACCTCATCTGATTTTTCTACGATCTCTTCGATTACAGCTTCATCAGCCTTCTCGACGATTTCTGTGGTTTCATCAGTCATAGGACTTACCTCCTTTGTTATCTTAGTGTTAATGCCTTTAGCACTATCAACCAAGAACTTTACCATGTCCTGTTTTTCATTGTCGTTTTTCTCGACAAATCCAATATTGGCCATTGGGTTTCCAGAAGCTGGGCTGACCTCAACCTCATTTTCTGAAATCATGACCAAACCATTTGCTTCATCCCAAAATACATTTTCGAGAACTGTCTCGACGCCATCACCTTTGATAACGTCTACTCCATCAACCTTCTCTACAGAAAGGATGCTGGCAAATTGGTTTGCTGGGGAATCGACAAGTGAAAGCTCTACTAAATCGTAATCTTTGATTACTCTGATCTGTGCATCCATCTTCTCGTCGTATGCATCGTCCCAGTCATTCATCTTACCACCAATTGAAAAACCAGAAAGAGTGCCGTCCAGAACCTTTTCCCAAGTGTCCTGTGCACCCTTAGATACATATGCGGAAACATAAACACCGCTATAGAATTTCTTTGATTCTGGATCAAAGTACTTGTCCTGCTTAAAGTTAACCATTTTACCAACAGCTGTAGGCTGGTGCATCTCACGAATGTTACCGCGAAACTTTTCAAATGCTTTAAGAGAAGCGTCCTGGGTAACAATGTCATTCTGACGATCTACGTTATCCAGGGTCGCAAAACCAGAGACCATACGTCTCTCTTCATCAACTTTATTGAATGGCATCGAAAGGCGAACGGCATCGCCTTCCGTATTCCAATGGGCTTTAAACATAGTCATACTATCCTAATTATAGCACCTTTTTATAATCTTTACAAAAATGTTACTTATTGTGAAGATCTGCCCTCACCCTGTGCGTTTCTGCCAGAGATCGTGCTTGGGCTATCTGATTGGTTATTACTACGCTCAGCATCTCTTGCCCTGTTGCCCTGCTGGTTAGCAATAGCATCAGTAGCCCTTCTGCCAGTCAGCTCGAATGGACTATCGCCGTCTTGTCGCTGTGGCAAACCTAAAATTTCTCTTGCTTCGTTTGGAACCATGATCTGATTCTTTACGTAACGTTCTAGAATTTGTGACTGTGCAATCTCATCTGTCAGGGTCAGTTCGTTAAACTTGAATTCAATAATGTCAGTTTTTTCACGAACAATTTTATTAATAATTTTTTCAATACTCTTCTGAGCTGGTCTAGCAACCTGTTCCTTAAAAGTACGGTCTTGTGCTAGGGCTGCAGCAATGTTAGAAGAATCTGCACCACCGATTTTTGATAGTGGTACCTGGTGTGCCATCAAAACATTGTCTCTGTTTTGTTTAGAGTACTCGCGGAATGATGCTTCCTGAATACCGTTTTCGATTGGCTCCATCTTAAACTCTACCTTGTTCCCATCAGAGTCGCCAGGTAGCGGGATGTACAAGGTTCTATGTGACTGCCCCTTTAGGTTAGTCTGCAAGAATCTAAACATCTTGTCTTCTGCATCTGCGGAAAGCTTTGCACCCTTAAGGGTTACAACATAACGAGGCACTGCCTTGTTGCTGAAGTAGTCAATGTTGTACTGAGAAGCAAGCTGATCACCGTGAACAGACGTAATGGCAGACATGATATCGGGGATACCATAGAATGTGTTCAAAGGAGAGTATTCTTTAAAGTGAATAATCTCGTTTGGTCGTGGGTCAGTAGTGATTGGGTTTTTATTTGTTGCACCAAAGTTGCGGAAGTAAACAACCTTCTGACCAATAATTTGAACGTAACCGTCCTTAAGTCTACGGACACGCATTGTAGTTGCTGGAATGTGACCGAGATAGCCGATCTCTCCATTTACAGTCCTACCAACTTCAAGGTATCCGTTACCAGTTGCCTGAACATCTGTGTAGAACTTCATCATTGTGTTAGTAAACGAGTCGTCGTCATTAAGATTCTCGACCCAGTCACGAAGCTCGATCTTGGCTCTCTCTAATCTTTTTCGAGCACGTTCTACTGCGTCACCATCTGGGTTGGACTCAAGCCTAAGCATTGTTCTCTTAGAAACCTCAAAATCATAACCTAGGCCAACAATGTTTTCTACCTTAGCGTCAATAGCTGCGTGGTTGGCAAATGAAGTGTCATAGTAGTTAGCAAGCTCGTATAGGTTCCAGGGAGGGGTGATGACATCAAACATGCCGTACCCGTTTCTAAATACGGTGCCTGGATTAATTTCTTTTGACTTTG
>Ga0209138_1000520_pt1 | contig 37688 bp, 38 predicted proteins | sample SaaInl3SG_22_DNA_FD_184645 | JGI IMG/M metagenome (GOLD analysis project Ga0209138, IMG submission 184645) | Marine microbial communities from expanding oxygen minimum zones in the Saanich Inlet - ESP_153SG_22_DNA (SPAdes) (version 2) | ecosystem: Environmental > Aquatic > Marine > Intertidal...
CATATTCTCCATCGCTAAACAAGATACTAGCACTAACATTCAGACAGAAATTCGCGGGTACGGAGGGTTAGACAACGACGAACTTGACTTTAACTACACAGAAACTACGCAGTCGGTAGGCCCCAACCTATTCCCGGTTATCTATAAACACTATCATTTTATCGGTATGCGATAGTATGAACATAAATGAAACCAAAAAGCACCTACGCTTTTCAACGTAAGTGCTTGATTTTCAGTGGGCCCACCAGGGCTCGAACCTGGGACCACCTGATTATGAGTCAGGTGCTCTAACCAACTGAGCTATAGGCCCGGTTTGATTGACTATCCATCAACAATTTCGGCAAAGATACAACCCACTATCTTTTTAAAGACTGAAATCAAAACAATATGTCCGAAAGGCTTTTTATATCTAATGACATCATAATAGACTCATAGTCAATATACTTTTCGAATATTATTCTAGTGTTCCCTATATTTATTTGAAACAAAATCATGAAATAATGAAAAAAATTAAGTTGTTGTTAGGAATCTTGTCAATAGGAATTCTGTCTAGTTGCGAAGCACCAGTGGAAGAGGAAATGTCTTCTATGGATAAAATTGGTTTTGCGGGCCTCGATGGGGGTGCATTTATCGCGGACCATGGAGAAAGTATGGATAATTGGATCAAATTCTGTGATCTACACTCCTCGAAAAGTATTGAGGCTATGATGGAATTATGTGGTGATTCTATTACTGTTGATCTCAAAGATGGAGAGCAAATTAAAGGAAAAGAAGCTTTCCGTGAAGGACTCACAAATTGGATGAAAGATGCAGATGTGAGTATTGATCAGCAGTGGGGCGTACCGCTCAAATTCGTTAATGCAGTGGATACTGTCAACGATGGCGTTTGGCTTGTTACCGGACATGAGTTGAAGGTAAAGTCTGGAAATTCTATTCATATCGAGGACAACCATGTTAATGTATACATGAAAGATGGAGTCATTCAGTACATGAAAGTTTACACGCATAAAACTTCTGACGTTGAAGGAGTTGAAGTCACTTTCTCAGTAGACATGTCAAATTACGAAGGCGACTTTGCTTCCGTCGGTGTATTTGGATCTTTCAACAGCTGGTGTGGATCTTGTAATTCCCTTAGTGATGACGATGGGGATATGGTTTATGAAGGAACCGCTATTGTCCCCACTGGTACGATGGAATATAAATTTATCCTCGATAATCAGAATATTGAAGAGTCTTTTGAGGCAGGATTAGAATGTACGAATACTACAGATGTTTATACAAACAGATCAGTAAATATTGATAGTGCAGTGGTATTATCTACGGTATGTTTCAATAGCTGTTCAACGTGCGAATAATCGCAAGAGAATAAATAAAGAAAAGGCCTGTTATTAAAATGTGACAGGCCTTTTTCGTTCGCGTAGTTTTGATAAGCACAATTCTTCACCCGATTAAAGAAATTACGGAGCATCCATCATGTTACGTCCTTTTGTGCTTAGTATTGCAACCTTAGAAGGTCTCAAAGACAGTTATGATTAAGCAGATTTGGTTTGATTTGGGGAATATTTTTATCCCCGTTTTCCCTGAAAACACGAAAGAACAGTTCGAACGTTGTGGCGCACAGCTCTCTGAAGCGCATTTTACGGAATTGCACCATGCGTTTGAAGTGGGTGAAGTGAGCCAGCACGAATTTTTCCAATCACTCACCGACTCATGCAAATTTCTGCAGAGCGCCCAATGTGTCAAGCGTGCTTGGAATAGTATGCTCGGAGATTTAAGGGACGAAACCTTATTCTTAAAGAAACTGAGTGCGACCTATGATTTGGCGCTTGTCAGCAACACGAATGCAGCACACATAGAGGCCATCGCCACTGCTTCCGGTCCATTCCTTTGGAAGCAGTTTACCAATGCGTTTGATGGACGCTTTCTCTCGCACGAAATTCATGAACGCAAGCCCGACGCGTCGTACTTTGAGAAGGTTGCAAAAAGGATGAATGCGCGACCCGAAGAAGTCTTATTCATTGATGATACCCAAGGAAATTTAGACGGTGCGGCGGCATTGGGATTTCGGACCCTGCTTTTTAACTGCCAAGAAGGCAATTTGAAGAAGGAACTAACCGCGATCTTGACACAGTTCGATTAACGTCCCACCGGCATCTTTTGGGTGCAGAAAACAGACCCATTTATTGTCGGCTCCCGCTTTAGGCACATCATTCAACAAACGAAACCCTTCAGATTTTAACCGGTCCATTTCCGCCGTAATATCTTCTACTGCGTAGGCAACGTGGTGGATACCTTCGCCACGTTTTTCTATAAATTTTGCGATGGGACTTTCCGGATTCATGGCTTCAAGCAGTTCAATCTTGTTGGGTCCAGCTTTAAAAAAACTGGTACGAACGCCTTCACTTTCTACCACTTCCTCTTTGTAAGGAGGCACGCCTAAAAGCTTTGTATAAAGTGCATTGCCTGCCTTAATATCTTTTACTGCAATGCCAAGGTGTTCGATCTGGACTAAATGGTGGCTCATGCTTCTGCGTTTAATGTACCTAAGTTAACCAATGCCGCGTACTTACCCGCTTTCTGGAGAAGTTCCGAATGCGTACCCAATTCGACCACCCGACCTGCCTCGACATATGCGATTTGATCGGCGTGCTGAACAGTACTCAACCGGTGCGCTACTACTACTGTGGTACGTCCCTTCATAAGTGCTATCAATGCCTCTTGAACGCGGGCCTCGCTCTCGTTATCTAATGCAGCAGTTGCTTCATCGAGAAGTAATAAACTAGGGTCCGCATAAAAGGCGCGCGCAATGCTTAAACGTTGACGTTGTCCGCCACTTAATTGGTTTCCGCCTTCGCCTATTAATGTCTCATTAGCCAAATATTCTTGAGCAAATTCCAAACAATGTGCAGCTTCAAGCGCGTTCATTAACCGTGTCTTATCGAGCGTTCCACTCATACTCACATTCGCAGCTATGGTATCGTTAAACAATAAGGGCTGCTGTGGCACCCAACCCGTATGCTTGCGATAGGAAGCCCGCTTAAAAGCATTTAACGGAACGTCCGCGAAATTTAACGCTCCGGTTTGGGGATAATCAAAACCTGCTAATAAATGCAACAGGGTGCTTTTTCCACCGCCAGAAGGACCTACTAATGCAGTGGTTTTTCCTGGTAATAAATCCAGGTGTAGCCCATTAATTACAGGAACTCCTGGCTCATAGGCAAAAGTTGCATTCTCAAAGCGTAATCCTTGCTCCCAATGGCCGGACTCCACTTCTAGATCCCCATCCTTGGCTTCTTCTTCATCTAAAACTTCAAAAATTCGCGCTGCACTGGCATTGCCTTTTTGAATGTCATAAAGGGCATTCGTGAGGTTTTTAAATGCTGGAATGAGTTGGTAAAAGAGTACGACGAAAGCGACCAATTCTCCACCCGTCAATGACCTGCCATTCAACACTTCCTGTCCACCTAAATAGAGAACGGCGAGTAGTACGCCAACGCCCAATACCTCCGCTATAGGCGAACTTAAATCGCGCTTTCGATAGACGTTAATCATGAATTTACGCCACAAATCCACACTTTGACCAAAGCGCATTGCGCGTCTATTTTCTGCTACATAACTCTGAATAATAGGAAAGTTGGTTAGTGCCTCCTCAAGTTCGGAAGTGGTATTTCCTAATTGGCTCTGTGCAGCCTGTGCACTTTTCTTTAAACTTTTCCCGATTGTTGCGATCAATCCACCTGAAATAGGAATGATTGCTATGGCCATCAAAGTCAGCCGAGGGCTCATGGAGAACAACAAAATAAGTGTACCCAAAATCATTAACGGATCACGAACCAATCCCTCCATGCCTTTGAGCATGGTCCATTCTATTTCAGTCAAATCTGCCGTTGCCCGAGTTAACTGGTCGCCTTTCTGAAGTTTCTGGTGCTGACGAAAACTCATAGCCAACCATTTGTCGTGTAATGCTTGCTTGTAATTCGCGACTACACCATTTCTTACAGGGGCTAATATCCAGAGTGCGGCGTACCGCGATAGATTTTTCGCTACAAAGATTCCCAAAGTGATCAATACGACGGTTTGTAGAGTGTACAATGCGCCACGACTTTCCTTTAAGGCTTGTATCGTCTCTGCTAGAGTAACTTTCCACTGTGCAGCGCCAGTAAGATCTGTACCTGGTGTATCGAAAATCAGATTCAAAATAGGAATTAATGCCCCTACCGATCCGATGCTGAAAACCACCGTCAATAGATTGAAAAAAGACGCCAATAAGAGCATCCCTGCAAAGGGACGCATGGTCTTTAATATCCTTAGGAATGCATTCATTTTTCTTTTGCTTGCCCACGAAGGTAGTGCTTACGTGGCAATGCGTAAATTTGCAGTATTATGGAAAGCACTAGACAACTCAAGATTGCCAAACTTCTTCAGAAGGAGATGGCAACCATCCTTCAAAAATTGGCCCGTGAACATTTCTCCGGCACACTACTGAGCGTGTCTAAAGTGCGCGTCAGCCCCGATTTAGGTGTGGCAAAAATTTACATCAGCATCTTCCCTGTGGATAAAACGAAGGAAGTCGAGGAATTCTTACAATTGAACAACACGAAACTCCGTGGGGCATTAGGCCATAGTGTAGGAAACCAATTACGCGTCGTTCCTGAACTCATTCTGCGCACCGACGACAGTTTGGAATACGAAGAAAACATCGAACGTTTGCTTCGCGGCGACGGCGAAAGTCCCATTAAATAAGGGCTGTGCAGTCGTTCTCTACATTCCTCGCAAGAAAGTACTTCTTTGCTTTAGGCAAATTGGGAGCGATTCGCTTGATGTCCTTAACTGCCTTAGCGGGACTGGCCCTTGGTACGGCTGCGATGACCGTAGTGCTTAGTGCTTTTGCCGGTCTTGAAGATCTTGTAGCAGACCAATTCGAAGATGCCAATCCCCCGCTCAAAATCAGCCCTGCCAATGGACCTAATCTCGTGCTCTCAGCAGAAGATTCTGCTTACCTCAATACAGAGGCTGCCCGTTATCCAGCGTCCATATTTGAACCCGTTTACGAGCAACGTGTGTTACTTGCTCAAGGCGAGAATCAACACATCACTTATATATTAGGCGTCTCCGATGAATATGTTCGGGAGCACCGTTTAAACGAACACCTCCTTACTCAAGCCGATCCAAGCCTAGATCTTGGTGAAAACACCTTGGCCTTAGGCGCAGGAGTGGCCTACCACCTTGGCGTTTCCAACGCAAACCCTCCGCCGATCATTACGGTCTACTTGCCTAAAATAGACGCCACAACCACGGCGCTCAACCTCAATGATGCAGTGCGAGCAAAAAATGTTTTTGTCACCTCCATTCATACTGTGCAGCCGGATTATGATGTCAATAAAGCCATCGCGCCAAGAAGTTGGGTACAAACCTTTACCGGTGCTAAACACCCTTCCTATCTAGAAGTCTATGATGATGATAATGCGTTGAGAAAATCAATCGAAGTGTACTTTGGAGACCGCGCCATCATCGCAGATCGATTAGAACAAGAGGCCACACTCTTTAAAGTGATGCGCTCCGAAAGACTGGTGGTATTAGCTATTCTGGCCTTCGTAGTCGTTCTCGCAAGCTTTGGGATCGTTTCTGCCCTAACCATTATTGCGCTCGAGAAGAAAAATGACATTTATACCCTCTGGTCCATGGGAACCTCGAATGCACAACTACGCGCTATCTTTTTTAAAAACGGTCTACTTATAGTCCTCGCGGGTTGGGCGGTTGGCCTGGGTATTGGCACTTCAATTATACTCATTCAAAAGTACATTGGTGTCGTATCTCTAGGCTCTGGATACATTCAAGAGTATTATCCCGTTGTCCTGTCTTGGCAGCATTATTTACTTACGACAACAATCGTTTTAAGCATAGGAACCTCCATATCCCTGTGGTCCACTGGTAAAGTGATTCAGCAAATCAACCGGGCTTAACGCTCTGTTTTGTAAGTCAACGTAGAAACCGATTCTGGACCTTCCTGATCGTTACCGTATTTCGCAATGTATTCCGATTCGATTTCGTCGAGCGTCAGTAAAACATCGTTGGGATTCTCTAAGGTCACCAATCGCGTACGGTACGGTTTGAAGTGGCTCAGCCCTCTGAAGTAGTTTGTGTAATGCTTACGCGTTTCCATAATAGCATAGCGCTCCTCTTTCCATTTCAAACTCATTTCAAAATGCTCGCGCGCTGCCGCTACCCGTTCTTCTACCGTTGGTTTTTTGGCTTCTACACCATGCTCAAAATAGTGTTTGATCTCGTTAAATATCCATGGGTAGCCAATACTCGCGCGACCGATCATAATGCCATCCACACCATATTTGTTGCGGTATTCCATTGCTTTGGGACCACTGTCTACGTCGCCATTTCCAAAAACGGGTATATGTAGGCGTGGATTATTCTTTGTCTCAGCAATCAAAGACCAATCCGCTTCGCCTTTATACATCTGTTTCCGCGTGCGGCCATGAATACTAATGGCCTGAATTCCTACATCTTGAAGACGTTCTGCTACATCGACAATGTATTTCGTGCTTTCATCCCAGCCCAGTCTCGTTTTAACCGTAACCGGTTTATTGACGGCCTTCACGATCTCCGCCGTCATCTTCACCATCTTAGGTATGTCTTGAAGAATACCTGCTCCTGCCCCTTTACATGCCACATTCTTAACCGGGCACCCGTAATTAATATCGATTATATCAGGGTTTGACTCCTCACAAATGGCCGCAGCCTGGCGCATGCTTTCTATTTCGTTTCCGAAAATTTGAATCCCCAATGGTCGCTCGTATTCGTAAAAGTCCAATTTCTTGACGCTCTTTGCCGCATCGCGAATGAGGCCTTCAGAGGATATAAATTCCGTATACATCACATCCGCTCCATTGTCCTTACACAACTTCCTGAAAGGAGGATCACTCACATCCTCCATGGGTGCGAGCAACAGAGGGAACTCCCCTAGCTCTATATCGCCTATCTTTACCATTACCACAAAAGTACAAAGCGATGTCGCACGCGAACAAAGAATTATGGAGTCCTTTACGTACGGGCATGGCCTTTCTAATGCTCGCTCTTATTTCCACAACAATCTTTACAGGCATAGGCATACTTATTACGGGAACAGATGCGCTCAATGGCACAGATGCAAACCAATTACGCCTTCTGCAGTTCTTTAACAGCATTGGCCTATTTCTTGTCCCCCCAATCATTCTTGCATTTTGGGTCAGCACAAAACCTTTAGACTTCCTTGGACTTACCGCTCCAGCAATCAAGGGCAAACGGTTCTATACAGGACTCTTCTTCGTAGCTGTAGGATCATTTTTTGCTATAGACCTTTTGAGTCAATTCAACACGCTACTTCTTCCGGATGCGCCGTGGGTTCATAGCCTCGAAATTCAGGAAGCAAAAGTAGAATTGGCCCTAGCACGCTTGCTCTCTAACATGACTCTTCAAACCCTGTTATTGAACGCCATTGTAATGGTAGCTGCGCCCGCCTTTGGAGAGGAGTTCTTTTTTCGGGGAGTACTTCAGCGTCTGTTTACAGAAAAATGGTCCCACCACGGCGCGATACTGCTTACCGCACTTTGCTTTGGTCTCATACATATGCAACCCTTGAGTCTTCTGCCTATACTTTTCATGGGCGTGATTTTCGGCTACGTAAAGCACTGGACAGGTACGCTTTGGGCGCCCATTGCTCTTCACTTCATTAACAACGGATTTGCCTTGGGCACGGCATACCTCAACAACGGCCAATTGCTCACAGAGCGTTCCTTGATTGGTGACGTTTGGCCCGTTATAGGACTGTTGCCATTGGCTCTAGGACTTTGGATGCTATCGCGTCCAAATCAGGCATAAAAAAAGCCGGTCCCAAAGGAACCGGCTCTCCGCCAAAACAGCTTTTCTCTTTACTTAGTTCTCTGAACTGTACAACGCATCCACGTCTTTAGGTTGCAATGAACTGTAGTTAATTTTCAACGCTTGCGCCTTGCGCAATTGCAATTTTATATCCGAAATAAGACCCATCTTAACAGATTTATCTGCTTTGATAGACATGGTCATCATAGGACGGTCTTCCTCGCTCTTCTTTTCGCGCTCTTGAACGACAAATGACTGCACATCATCTATGGTTGCAAAAGCATCGTTTAGTTGAATACGAGGTGAACGACCAAACTTATCCTGGAACTTTGCACGAGGCGAACCTGCGTAGATATAAGTTACCAAAGACTTACGCTCTAATTTCTGAATTTCTGTTGCTTGAGGTTTGTTTACACTCACCTTCAAATCCACTTCACGCATTACCGTAGCAACCATGAAGAAGAACAACAACATGAATACAATATCAGGAAGTGCCGAGGTATTTACCGCCGGTAGTGCCTTATCCTTCTTTTTCTTAATTACTGCCATTAGCCACCAAAATTTAAAGGTTCAGCTTCAGAAATTTTCTGAGGGTATGCCGTCTTAATCTCCTTGATTATGTCTTTATCTTCCTCAGGATCCATCCCTCTATACGACTTACCGTATTCTTCTTCCGCGTATTTTTCGCGAAGGTCTTCATAAGCCGCAACGAGCTCGTTCTGAACTTTCACGTACATACCGTATGAAGTACCACGGTCATTCTGGAGTGAGATGACAGCCTTATCTGGATTATCCGCACTAGTCGGTATCTTGAAGCCTTTACAGTACGCACAAGATCCATCACCGTTGTTGTCGATAAACTCCATTGCTTTTTCACGCAATTGTGAAATCTCAATGTATTCATCTTCTACTAACAACTGATCGTTCGAATTCACGAGAACGGTGAAAATATTGCGCTCCTTGATAATGGGTGGATCTTCTATGATCTCTTCATCCCAAGGTGGTAGCTTCCTATTGATCCCCTTATCGGTATCCATCGTTGTGGTTACCAGATAGAAAATCAAGAGAAGGAAGGCGATATCCGCCATCGATCCGGCATTAATTTCTGGTATGGCTCTTTTATTTCTTGCCATATCAATAGTTATTTAGAAACTCTAGAAACCAAAGAGTAGACTACAGCAAGCACCGCACCGGCACCAATGATGTAGAATGCATTTAGCATCGCGCTAACAACTTTCGTTTCTGCTTCAGTTACGTTCTTATAAGAGGCAAAGTCTGATCCGTCAGCGAGCACGTAGCTCAAAATACCAACGACAATCACAGCCGCCAAACCGATACCCACACCACGGATCCCTTTAGGGTTTACCGTTAATGAGAGCACGAAGCTCAATACAGCTATCACAATACCTACAACGGTAGTGAATAGACCGTAGGACACATAGCTAGATGCACTGTCTTCATTTAATGAAACCATGATAAACATGATAACACCAATGACTCCCAGTACAATACCTAGGACACGTCCAATAAATGGAAGTTTACTAAGCATCTTAATTATGCGTTTTTCTTGTTGTGCTCAACCAATAGATCCATGAATGAGATAGAAGCGTCTTCCATCTTGATCACGATGCCATCAATCATTGCAACGATAAGGTTGTAGAAAATCTGTAGGATAATCGCAGTGATCAAACCAAATACCGTTGTCAAAAGTGCCACTTTAATACCACCCGCTACAAGAGAAGGGTTGATATCACCTGCTGCTTCAATTGCGTCGAATGCGCCAATCATACCGATTACCGTACCCATGAAACCAAGCATTGGTGCCAAGGCGATGAACAATGAAATCCAAGAAACACCTTTCTCTAATTTTCCATTCTCTACAGAACCAACGCTCATGATTGACTTATCAACCATATCCATTCCTTCATCGTAGTGATCTAATCCTTCAAAGAAAATAGTAGCTACTGGACCACGCGTGTTGCGACAAACCTCTTTAGCAGCCTCAACACCGCCGTTATTCAACGCACCTTCAACTTCTTCAAGAAGTTTTTCTGTGTTGGTCTGAGCAAAGGTCAAGTAGATGATACGCTCGATAACCAACGCCAAACCTAAAACTAAGGCGAGTAGTACGAACGACATAAAGAATGCACCACCTTCGATGAATTTCTCCTTCAAAATCTGAGTGAATCCTTTTTCAGCCGGAACTTCTTCCACGGGAGCTTCTTCAGCAGGAGCTGCTTCTTCTGTCGCTGCAGAATCTGTAGTCGCTGCAGCAGAGTCAACAACTGCATCAGCTGAATCCATAGTTTCAGATGCAGCAGATTCAACTGCTACTTCTTCTGTCGCCATATCTTCTTGAGCATAGGCGTTAACCGTACCCAATGAAAGGGCAACGATAGCAAGCAAAGAGAGTGCTTTTTTCATTTTACTATTTGTTTAAATACATTTTAATGTTATTGCAATACCTGCTTACATAGTTTCAGTAGGTAATGCGTCGCCGAAAATACAAAAAATTGGTGTCCTTACACTACTCTGTCAGTTCTCCAGCAAGACTTGAGGAAAACTTCAATCCAAATTCCGCTAAATCTGCCGATTCGCTTAAGAGCAGCATGGATTTAACTAGGGCCGATTCGAAAGTCATATCTTTGGCGCTCAACACATTAAAACGCTCCAAAGCAGAGGAACTATCGTACAAGCCGTGAACTACAGCACCGCTAACACACTGCGAGGTATTTACAATAACGGTACCATTGTCGCTACACCTTGATAAAAATTCAATAAAATCGGGGCTGTTTGGTGCATTTCCAGCGCCAAAAGTGCGCAATAATAGAATTCGCCAGTTTGGTTGGACCTGTAAAGCGCTAAAATCTAATCCCGGATACAAGGTCACAACACCGACTTCATTAGAAAAGCCCTTGTGCAATTCTAGCTTTGCATAAGGAGAACGCCAAAGCAACTCTTTGTGCACGGTCATTCGGACACCACTTTCTGCCAAGGCAGGAAAGTTGGGTGAACTAAAGGCATTGAATTCGTTAGAGGATCTTTTGTATGCACGATTTCCGCGGTAAAGTTTATACTCAAAATAAATACCAACCTCCTGAATGACAGCTGCACCTTCGGCTTCCATCGCTGCAAACTCTAATGCACTGAGCAAATTTTCTACAGCATCCGTTCTCAAGACTCCCACAGGGAGTTGCGAGCCCGTAATGATGACCGGCTTTTTTAAGCCGCGCAGCATAAAGCTTAGTGCACTGGCGGTAAAGGCCATTGTATCCGTACCGTGCAATACGACAAAGCCGTCAAATTGGTCATGGAGGGCATAAATTTCCGAGGCAAGATTCGCCCAAACGGAAGGGTGCATCTCTGAACTGTCCAGCGGGCGGTCCATGGTTTTAACGACCAATTCAATAGGCAATAAACTCAGCGCCGGAATACTTTTACGCAATTCCTCAAAATCCACCGGTGCCAGTTTTCCATTTGGATTCTGTCGCATTCCAATAGTTCCCCCGGTATATATCAGGCAAATTTTCCTCATGATCCAAAGAGTTTTTCCGCGTTTGCCGTGGTGAGCGCCGCCAATTCCTCTAAAGATACACCTTTGATTTCACTGATTGTTTGCGCCACGTCCAGCATATATCCAGGCTCGTTTTTCTGGCCCTTAAATGCGCTAGGGGTTAGGTATGGAGCGTCTGTTTCTAATAGGATTCGGTCCTGTGGTATGCTCAGGACTACAGGATCTGTTGCGCTGCGGTTGTAGGTAATGGAACCGCCCAAACCAAAGTAGAATTCTCCTAAGCGCAATGCCCGGTTGATTTGCTTCTTACCGCCGGAAAAACAATGAAAAACCCCGCGTATTTTTCCGCCATGACGTTCTTGAGCGGCTTCGAGTACAGGAAAGAGTTCTTTGAAACTGCTGCGTACGTGAAGTGCGATGGGTAAGTCCCAATCCACACTCCAATCGATCTGCCTGTTCAATGCTTCGATCTGTATTGCTAGAGTGCTTTGGTCCCAGTAGAGGTCAAGGCCAATCTCACCAACGGCACAAAATTCCTCGGGCTTTTGGTGGTACCATGCTTCTATTTGATCCAATTGGTCCGACCAATCTTCCTTTACATAGCAAGGGTGTAAACCGATCATCTTTTGAATCTCTAAAGCCGGATACTTTGCGGCTACCGCATCCATTTTAGGAAGACTGTTTACATCGATATTGGGTAGGAGAATCCTCGTTAGTCCGTTTTTCAGGGCCAAGTCTTCGATCTGCTGCTCGCGCGAGTCAAAAGCTTCGTCGTAAAGGTGGCAGTGGGTATCTACAAGCATTATAACGGGAGGTTACCGTGTTTCTTCTTAGGCAACTGAACCGCTTTATTTTCTAACATTGCGAAGGCGCGAATAAGTCGTTCTCGAGTCTGCTCTGGAAGAATTACCTCATCCACGTACCCACGAGAAGCTGCACGGTACGGATTAGCAAATGCTTCAGCGTATTCCGCTTCTTTTTCCGCCAATTTCTCTTCAGGTTTTTCAGCACTCGCTATTTCTTTTCTGAAGATAATCTCTGCCGCTCCCTTAGCACCCATAACCGCAATTTCCGCGGTAGGCCAAGCAAAGTTCATATCGGCACCAATCTGTTTCGAATTCATCACACAGTACGCACCGCCATAAGCTTTGCGTGTGATCACAGTAATGCGTGGAACCGTAGCTTCGCAAAAGGCATATAACAATTTCGCTCCATTGGTGATGATACCGTTCCACTCCTGATCTGTTCCAGGCAAGAACCCGGGTACATCTTCTAGCACCAAAAGGGGGATGTTGAAGGCATCACAAAAGCGGACGAATCGAGCCCCTTTCGTGGAAGCCTGAATGTCTAATACGCCCGCCAAATAGGCAGGCTGATTGGCTACAACGCCAATGGACTTCCCGGCGAGACGGGCAAAGCCCACAACAATATTTTCAGCGAAGTCTTTGTGTACCTCGAAAAAACTATCTGCGTCAATGATTTCATTGATCACCTCTTTAATATCATAGGGCTGGTTCGCGCTATCTGGGATAATGTGCTGAAGCGCCATGCGTATTTCGTCGCCCGATGTATAGGGCAACGAAGGTGGTTCTTCGTCACAATTTTGTGGAATGTAAGAGAGTACTTTTTTCAATCCTTCAATCAGCGCAATTTCGTTTGGATACGTAAATTGAGTTACGCCGCTTTTCGTCGCGTGAGTGCTTGCCCCACCCAATTCTTCAGAGGTAACCTCTTCGTGCGTGACGGTTTTGACAACATTTGGGCCCGTTACAAACATGTAGGAGGATTCCTCGACCATCATGATAAAATCGGTCAAGGCAGGCGAATATACTGCGCCCCCTGCACAAGGTCCCATCATAGCTGACAGTTGTGGTATGACGCCTGAGGCTTGAACATTGCGGTAAAAGATATCGCTGTACCCCCCGAGCGAAACGACACCTTCTTGTATTCGTGCGCCACCACTGTCGTTAAGACCAATCACAGGAGCACCCGTTTTCATCGCAAGATCCATCACTTTTGTGATTTTTTCTGCGTGCGCTTCGGCAAGTGAACCGCCTAAAACGGTGAAATCTTGTGCATAAACGTAGGTAAGTCTGCCGTTCACGGTACCGTACCCCGTAACGACTCCATCGCCTAAAATTTTCTGCTCATCTAGACCAAATAGATTGCTTCGGTGCTGAACGAGCGCTCCCATCTCTTGGAAACTCCCTTCGTCGAGAAGAAAGTGAATGCGCTCGCGAGCGGTCAATTTACCCTTCGCGTGCTGGGCTTCTATGCGTTTCTCGCCGCCGCCAACTTTGCTCTGCTTTTGAAGTTCTTGCAGGTGTGCTCTCTTGTCTTGCATGGTGGTTCTCTGTCTAGTTTCTGTGTGCCAATTTACTTCTCCGAAAAGGCATTACGCAAATTAACCTTCGTATGTCGGTGGAATCTTTTCGTTTCCTTCGCTTTTCTGCGGATTTCAACCTGCTCTTCTTCGGGCAAATGAATAACTTCTATGCACTGAGGCGTGCAGCAACCTTCGTGTTTTTCTGCACATTCTTCGCATTGAATAAATAGAAGATTACACGCCTTATTGGCACAATTTGCATGGTTTGCAGAAGGCTGGGCGCATTGATGGCATTCTGAAATGATCTCATCCGAGATGCTTTCACCTAAACGTTCGTCGAAAACGAAATTGATGCCGTGAAATTTATTGGGCAATTTCTCCTCTTCAATCTGGCGTGCATAATCAATGATGCCGCCGTGCAATTGGTTGACATCTTTAAACCCATGGTGCTTCAAATAAGCAGAGGTCTTCTCGCAACGAATGCCGCCGGTACAATACAATAGGATCTTGCGGTCTTCCTGACCTTTGAGTTTTTCCAGTACCATAGGGAGCTCCTCACGAAAGGTTTCGGCCTCAGGAAGAACAGCGCCTTCAAAATGACCAATTTCACTTTCATAGTGATTCCGCATATCCACCACCACTGGATCGTTTTTCTCTATGGCGTCGTTCCAATCCTTCGCTGTTAAGTGCGCGCCAACATCTGTAACATCATAATCTTCCGGCTGAAGTCCATCTGCCACAATCTGCTCTCGAACTTTGACGACAAGCTTCAAAAATGACTTTCCTTCTGTCTTATCCGTCACGGCCAATTTAAAGGGTACATCATGGAAATATTCCATGCCGTGTATAAAGGCATCAAAGGCATCCCAATGGTGCTGTGGAACATTCATTTGTGCGTTAATACCTTCGCGAGAGACATAAATACGTCCTAAACAATCCCACTCCGACCATTGCGCGAATAATTCATCACGCAAGGCTTGCGGGTTTTCTATGATGACATATTTGTAAAAAGAAACCGTTGTACGGTGGAAGGATTCTGCATCAAGCTTAGCCTGCAGTTCTTCTCGACTCAATTTATTAACGAGCGTTCTTTTCCCAGCATTTGGATCCATAGACGGGTGATTTATAGTGCAAAGATAAGTTATCTTTGAGGGACCTAATTCTGATCTTTATCACATTCAGAGCATGAACAAAACCATCCTTATCCTAGGCGCTTGCGGGCAAATAGGGACTGAACTTACCTTGGCCCTTCGCCAGAAATACGGCAACGAAAGCGTTGTAGCATCCGACATTCGTCGCAGCGACCTAGCCGAATTACAAGACGGCCCTTTTGAAATTCTAGACGCCAGCGATGCCGATGCCCTGCGCACGGTATGTGAGCAATACAAGGTGCACACCGTATACCACCTCGTGGCCATGCTCAGCGCTACCGGGGAGAAATTCCCGATGAAGGCTTGGGACCTGAACATGCAAAGCTTGCTCCACGTGCTGGAATTGGCCCGTGAAGGAGTCATTCAAAAGATTTTTTGGCCCAGCTCCATTGCCGTTTTTGGACCGACTACTCCAAAGGACCATACCCCACAGCAAACCATTATGGAGCCCTCGACGGTCTACGGCATCTCCAAACTTGCTGGCGAGCGTTGGTGTGAATATTACTTCAATAAGTACGGCGTAGACGTGCGTTCCATCCGCTACCCTGGACTCATTTCTTGGAAATCTCAACCGGGCGGTGGGACCACAGATTATGCCGTCGAGATCTATTACAAGGCCTTGGAAGAAGGTCGCTACACGAGCTTTTTGTCCGAGCAGCGTGCATTGCCGATGATGTATATGGACGATGCCATTCGCGCGACCATTGAGCTCACTGAGGCACCTGCGGAACAGGTGAAGGTGCGCAACAGCTATAATCTGGCGGGCATCAGCTTCGATCCAGTGACTATTGCGGCGAGCATCGCGGGGTACATTGAAGGATTCGAGATGGACTGTGTACCGGATTTCCGCGAGAATATTGCGGCCAGTTGGCCTGCGAGTATCGACGATAGTGCGGCTCAGGCAGATTGGAACTGGACACCAAAGTACGATCTTGAAGCGATGACGGCGGCCATGTTGGGCAATCTGAAGGTCAAGCTCGGACTATAATGCTACCTCGAAATATTCGGAAGGCCCGTCGTATCCTGCCACGGTCTTTTGCCCTAGGTGTGTGAACCCGAGCGCTTCGAGTACTTTGATGCTCGCAGTGTTTTCGCCGTGGGTGATGGCGCTCAGTTTTAATTGGCCAAAGCGCTCTTTTGCTGCTTGCATGATGCGCTTGGAGGCCTCGCGAGCATAGCCCTGGCCTTCGTGTTCTGGGTGCAGCGCGTAGCCCAAGTCAATGAGGTCCAAATCTGGACGCACGTACAATCCACAAACCCCAACCTTGGTTCCCGTTTCTTTGGTCACAAGGGTGTAGTTCGCATATCCGAGCTCGCGCAGTTGAGTTAGTGCGCGCTGACGGATGTATTTCCGGGCATCTTCCTCGCTGTGAAGGTTGCGGTCGCCAATAAATTTCAGGGCTTTCGGAGCGGTTAAAATGGCCAGCACAAGGGCGGCATCTTCTTCGGTCGTCGGACGGAGGTAGAGGCGGTCCGATTCAAAACTCAAATAACTACTCATCGTCTTTGTACCAGGAGCTGTATTTTAAATAATTGTTGGCAATGCGCTCGATTTCCCCTTTGCGAAGGCGTTCGGGTACGGGACCAATTTCTTTCGCCGGCACTCCCGCCCACAAAGTTCCCGGGGCCAATTTTTTTCCTTGTGTCACGACCGATCCAGCCGCCACAATACATCCCTCACCGACCACACAGTCGTCCATGACGATGGCGCCCATGCCGATGAGCACATTGTCCTCGATGGTACAGCCGTGCACGATGGCGTTGTGGCCTATGCTCACATTGTTGCCGACCACAGTGGGGAATTTCTCGTAGGTGCAGTGGACGGTAGCATTATCCTGAACATTGACCTTATGGCCGAAGGTGATGCTGTTGACATCGCCGCGAACGACACTACCGTACCAAAAGCTACAGCCGTCGCCGCATTTGAATTGGCCAATAATGGTGGCATTCTCAGCTACAAAACACTCTTCGCCAAATTCAGGTGTATGTCCTAACAGGGACTTAATTAATGCCATGGTATGATCGTTTAAGGTTCTCTTTTCAAATGTACGCTTTGCGACTTTTACCACGTACCTTTGTATCTACAAACAACCCCATATCATGGACATCAAGCGCGTACCCGTTAGTATTTATGCAGAGATGACCCCGAATCCGAAGGTCATGAAGTTCGTCAGCAACAAGCTGTTGTTGCAGACCGATTCTGCAGAATTCAGAAACATAGAAGAAGCAAAACCGTCGCCACTGGCTACAAAACTCTTCCATTTTCCTTTTGTAAAAGAGGTGTTTATCTCAGGTAATTACATCGCTATTGCAAAGTTTGATGTCGTTGAGTGGGACGCTGTCGCTCAAGAGGTGCGTGTTTTCATCACAGAGTTCTTAACTGAGGGAGGCGTGGCTGTCCATGAAGACCAATTACAACCTGCCGAATCTGCCACTTCTGAAGCCGATGGCTCACCCGCCGTGCGCCCTGAAGATATGGGCGAGATTGAAGGCCGCATTGTTGACATTCTAGAGGAATACATCAAGCCTGCAGTCGCCCAAGACGGAGGAAACATTGCTTTCATGGGCTACAAGGATAAAATTGTTGAAGTCCAACTTCAAGGAGCTTGTTCCGGTTGCCCTTCATCTACCATGACCTTGAAGAATGGTATTCTTAGCATTCTGCAAAAAATGTTGCCAACCCTAGTTGATGATGTGGTTGCAGTGAATGGTTAAGACGCCTTAGGCAAAAAAAACTGCGCATAAAAAAGGCGGCCCGATGGGCCGCCTTTTTTCGTTTGTCGTTTTCGCTGCCGCGGGCTATTAAGCCGGCTGCATTCCCATATTACGCAAATGACGGAAGTGTCCTTTGATGGCACTCATGGTTGTGCGGTATTCGTTGTACGGCAACTCAAACTCTGCCGCAGTCTTGCGCACAATCTCTGCAATTTTCGGGTAATGGATGTGATTAATGGTCGGGAACATGTGGTGTTCCACCTGGAAATTTAAACCGCCTGTATACCAAGTCACCAACCAATTTCTCGTGGCGAAATTCGCCGTTGTTTTCATCTGGTGTTCAATGTTTGTGATGTTCTGTACCTCTTCCTCGGTAGGGAATTCAGCCTTATCCACAACATGTGCTAACTGGAAGGTGATCGAAAGAATGAATCCTGCAATCACGTGCATTACTACATTCCCCCACAGCACTAGATACCAAGGCGCACCTAATAACATAGGTAGGGCATAAAACACAGAAAAATGGAAAAGTTTACCGACGATAAGTTTTGTCCAAACCATTCCTAGACTCTGATCTTTTGCTTTAAACAGATCGCTCTTGTTGTAATTCACCACCTGCTTGAAATCTTTTTCGAGCAACCACTTGTACGTCATCAACGTATACGCAAAGGGCGCATAAATGTGTTGGTATTTATGCTTGGGCAACAACTGCTGACTGGGATGGAAACGGAAAATACTGCCGGTTTCAATATCGTCATCGTGGCCGTCGACGTTTGTATGCGTGTGGTGTTTCATATTGTGCTGGACACGCCATGTGTAGGAGTTGCCCGCCAACATATAAATCGAAGCCCCAATTCTGCGGTTCCACCATTCGCTGCGCGTGACAGTGTTGTGTAGTGCGTCGTGCATGAGGTTCATTCCAACACCTGCCATTCCTAAACCGGTAATGGCCCACAAGAGTGTAGTCATACCGAATCCCCAATTCGAAGTCAAGAAAAAGACAAACGGAACAAGATACAGTGCCAGATTGAGAACGGCTTTAATGTAATACCTGTAGTCTGCTAAGCTCGATTTATTCTGATCCTTAAAATACGCGCGTACTCTTTTGCGTACCTCTTTTTGGAAATCACTAGAACTCTTAAATCTTAACATGAAATAATCATTAATTAAGTTGATGAAATTACTAAATAACGGGCCAAGTAGCGCAACATATGGTAAATTTGCATTTAAATAACGCAATCAACAATGTTGAAAAACATAAATCCCACAAAACTAAAGGCTTGGAAAAGGCTTCAGAAAAACTTCGACAACGATAAACGCACCTTAAAAACGCGCTTTTTCGAAGATCCAGACCGTTTTAACAAATACCACATTAAGTGGGACGGCCTTTTGTTCGATTTTTCTAAAAACCACATCGGTTCCGAAACCTTTGCTCTATTCAAAGAACTACTGAACGAGGCAAATGTTCGCGAAGCCATACAAATGCAACAGGGCGGAGCGAAAATTAACGCGACAGAAAACCGTGCAGTACTGCATACCGCATTGAGAAATATGTCTGGCGATCCCATTACAGTAGACGGTGAAGACGTAATGCCTGGTATTCGTGATTCTTGGGCAAAACTGGCCGCTTTTTCAAATGAGATTCGTTCTGGCGCTTGGAAGGGTCATACTGGGAAACGCATTACAGATGTGGTCAACATTGGTATCGGCGGCTCCGATCTAGGTCCTCGCATGGTGATTAATGCGCTACGTCCATTCGTTACTGACGAGATGACTTTCCACTTTGTGGCCAATGTAGACGGCGCCGATTTACACGAGGTACTGCGCAAGGTACATCCCGAGACCACGCTATTTATCATCGCTTCCAAAACCTTCACCACACAAGAAACCATGAAAAATGCGAACAGCGCAAAGCAGTGGTTTTTGAACAATGGCGGTGCTGAATCTTCTGTGGCAAAACATTTTGTTGCGGTCAGCACCAATGCTGAAGGCGTAGCTGGATTTGGAATAGACACCAAAAATATGTTTGGTTTTTGGGACTGGGTTGGCGGACGCTACAGCGTATGGTCTGCTATTGGTCTACCGGTCATTTTGGCCATAGGTTTCCAAGGTTTCCAAGAGTTTTTAAGTGGCGCACACGCCATGGATAAACATGTAGCCACTGAGGATTGGGATAAAAACATTCCAGCACAAATGGCGATGTTAGGAATTTGGTACCGAAATTTCCACGGCGCAGCGAGTCATGCCATTCTTCCTTATGATCAATATATGGACCGATTTGCAGCCTATTTTCAGCAAGGCGATATGGAGAGTAACGGGAAGTATGTCGACCGCAATGGCAAGAAAGTGAACTATGCAACAGGGCCAATTATTTGGGGCGAACCTGGTACGAACGGCCAACACGCCTTTTATCAATTGATCCATCAAGGCACCGACCTGATTCCTGCAGATTTCATTGCATCCAAGAAGCCGCAACACAGCTTAAAAGATCACCACCCTATCCTTCTCGCAAATTTCATTGCACAAACTGAAGCTTTAATGACGGGTAAAACCAGAACAGAGGTGGAAATTGAAATGCGTCAGTCGGGAATTTCGGATAAGATGGTCGAAGAAATTGCGCCCTTCCGTGTATTCGAAGGAAACCGCCCAACCAACAGCATTGTTGCGGACGAACTGAATCCCTACCATTTGGGACAATTAGTGGCCGCCTACGAACACAAGATATTTATCCAAGGTTACATCTGGAATGTATTCAGCTACGACCAGTGGGGCGTGGAGTTAGGAAAGGTATTGGCTAAAGCGGTGCTTGGAGAACTCACTGGCAGCGGCGTGCATCACGAGCACGACAGTTCTACCATGGCGTTGATCAATTATTTGAAATAAACTTTACAACGAAGCTCTAAAAGCGTCCAATAGCTCATTAAGCTGCTGGGCGCTTTCTTCTTTTACGCCACTAGCAAGCTGATCTATGGTTTCTTGCTCCATCAAACGCTTAACTAAAGATTGACCTTTGTCCGTAAGGTAAATGTGTAGCACACGGCGATCATCGCGGTCGCGCTGCTTAAAAAGGAGTTCCATCGATTCTAATCGGTCCACCATACGTGACGCGTCGCTCATCTTGTCAAGCATGCGTTCACGAATCTCAGAGGTCGTAATACCCTCTTTTGCAGCGCCATTGACAATACGTAAAACGTTGTACTGCTGCATCGTTACGCCCTCTTTCTTAAGTACCGTGGCAATCCTACTTTTCAGTTGATTGTAGGTATAAATGAGGTTTACAATGAGCTTAGACTGTTCGCTGCGAAAAGCCTTTTGCTTAATTTCTTTTTCGAGATTCATTAATTCTTAACGTAAAAAGAGGGTCGATGTTCAAACACTCATTTTCTCAAAAGAAAACCCGCTCTCGCGGGTATCCTTTTATACAGTCATGATATCCTTTTCTTTCTTAGCATAAAGCGCATCGCACTTCGTGATATAATCGTCTGTCATTTTTTGAATGTCCGACTCGAGATCTTTTCGTAAATCCTCACTTAGGCCGTCGTTGCCTAATTTTTTGAGCTCATCCATCGCGGTCTTGCGCGCTGCCCGAACACCAACCTTAGCATTCTCACTTTCGCTTTTTGCCAACTTTGCAAGGTCACGACGACGCTCTTCAGTCAATGGTGGTACGCTAATAATAACGCTATCTCCATTATTCATTGGGTTAAAACCTAAACCTGCATTCATGATCGCCTTTTCAATCTCAGTGATCAACTGTTTTTCCCATGGCTGGATGCTGATGGTGCGAGCGTCAGGTGTATTCACATTACTTACCTGCGATAAGGGGGTGGCAGCTCCATAGTATTCTACCATGACTCCTTCAAGCATAGAAGGGTTCGCACGACCCGCGCGGATTTTCACCATCGCCTTTTCGAGATGGCTAATGGCACGATCCATATCTTCCTTCGTCGCATCAAAAACAAAATCTATTTCGTCTTGCATCTTATTGATTTGAATTTCTTAATTCTTAACTATTGTACCCACGCCTGGTGCGCCTTCGATCACTTTCATCAGGTTTCCTTCGGTGTTCATATCAAACACAATAATGGGTAGTTCGTTTTCTTTACTCAGGGTAAATGCTGTCATATCCATGACATTTAATCCCTTATCATATACTTCTTTGAAGCTTAGCGTTTCAAATTTCGTTGCGGTTGGATCTTTTTCCGGATCGGCGCTATAGATTCCGTCTACGCGCGTTCCTTTAAGAATAACATCGGCTTGAATTTCCACTGCGCGGAGTGTTGCACCAGTATCTGTGGTAAAGTATGGGTTTCCTGTGCCCCCAGAAAAAATGACGACGCGGCCTTTTTCTAGATGACGAATAGCACGGCGGCGAATAAATGGTTCCGCCACTTTATCCATCTCAACAGCACTCTGTAGTCGTGTTTTTACACCTGCACTTTCTAGCGCACCTTGAAGCGCTAGGCCATTTATTACCGTTGCTAGCATACCCATATGATCGGCTTGAACCCGGTCCATACCTTGTGATGCACCGCTGATCCCACGGAAGATGTTTCCACCACCAATGACCACGCCTACTTGCACTCCTAATTCAGCAACTGCTTTAATCTCTTCAGCATATTCGGCAATCCTTTTTGGATCTATACCAAATTCCTTATCGCCCATTAGGGCTTCTCCGCTTAGTTTCAGGAGTACACGATTGTATTTCATCTCAGTAGGTTTGAACACAAATATACCGCAACAATCCAAGGCAATCGAACGAGATAATTCTAGTTTTTAAACCGTTACCAACTTTTTGCTTTGGAACAAAAAAAACCGCGATGGCCTGCCATCGCGGTTTTTTATATATACTGAGTACAGTTTTTACAAGCTTACACGCTTGAAATCTACTACTGCCAAACCAGCTTGAACGCTAGTTAAGTATTTAGATACACTCAACTTACTGTCTTTGATAAAGTCTTGGTCCACCAAAGTGTTTTCTTTGAAGAATTTATTCAATCGGCCAGCGGCTATTTTTTCTAGCATTTCCTCTGGCTTGCCTTCTTGACGCGCCAAATCTTTACCAACCTCTAATTCACGATCGATAACTTCTTGTGGTACCGCATCACGGTTCAATGCAACAGGGTTCATTGCAGCAGCTTGCATCGCAATGTCGCGACCCGCCTCTGCAGCTTCAGCCGTCAAGCCTACTAAAGTACCAATCTTGTTGCCCATGTGGATGTAAGACGCAACGTAAGGAGCGTTTACAACAGCCATTTCGGCAACTTCAATTTTTTCACCAATCACACCCGTTTGCTCTTGCAGTTTGGCCGCAACAGTTAAACCACCTTCGAATTCAACAGCACCAAGCTCTTCAGAAGTCGATGCACCAGTAGTTAATGCGATGTCTGCAATTTTATTTGCTAAGGCAACGAAATTTTCGTTTTTCGCAACAAAATCTGTCTCACAAGATAATTTGATGACAACACCTTTATCAGCACCGTTTGTCTTTGCAATAACAGCACCTTCAGTTGCGTCACGATCAGCACGCTTTGCAGCTACTTTTTGACCTTTCTTTCTTAGGATGTCAACTGCAGCTTCGAAGTCGCCTTCTGCTTCAACTAAAGCTTTCTTACAGTCCATCATACCAGCTCCAGTTTGCTTTCTGAGTTGATTTACTTCAGCAGCGGTAATCTTTGCCATGATATAGAGTATTAATTTGAATTTTAATTAAAAAGAGAGCCGCAAAGGTTTCCCTACGGCTCTCTCAAAAAGTCTTTATTGTTTCAACAAACCGTTAAGGATTAAGCCTTAGCCGCTTTCTTGTCAATTTTTGCTTGCTCAGCAGTCGCCTTATCGCTCTTGCGCTGAGAGAGACCACCTTTTACACCTTCAGTTACGAACTCCATAACAGCAGCGATACTTCTTGAAGCATCATCGTTTGCAGGAATCGCGTAATCTACACGGCGAGGGTCTGAATTTGTATCTACAATACCGAAAGTTGGAATGCCCAACTTGATGGCTTCGTCTACAGCAATGTTCTCACGCTTGATATCAACGATAAACAAGGCAGCCGGCAAACGATTCATATCTGCTACTGAACCAAAATCCTTCTCAAGCTTCGCACGCTGACGGTCTACCTGTAGACGTTCACGTTTTGAAAGTGTTTCGAACGTACCGTTTTCTTTCATCTTGTCGATGCTTTGCATCTTTTTGATGGCTTTACGGATCGTTACGAAGTTAGTCAACATACCTCCTGGCCAACGCTCAGTTACGTAAGGCATGTTTGCTTCGCCGGCATATTTTGCTACGATTTCTTTTGCTTGTTTTTTCGTCGCTACGAAAAGGATTTTACGACCTGATGCTGCGATTTTTTGGAGCGCTTCTGTAGCCTCTACCATTTTCGCCTCAGTTTTATGAAGGTCGATCACGTGGATTCCATTGCGCTCCATAAAGATGTAAGGCGCCATGTTTGGATTCCACTTACGGGTCAAGTGTCCAAAGTGAACACCCGCATCCATGAGTTTTTTAATGTTGTCTGTTACTGCCATTTTTTTGAGTTTACTTTCCCTAGTAAGCAATGCACCAGTAGCCTTGTTAAGAGTCTGGTCCATTTGGATACTAAATCTCGATTAACGTTTAGAGAACTGGAATTTCTTACGTGCTTTCTTCTGACCGAATTTCTTACGCTCGACCATACGTGGGTCACGAGTAAGTAGTCCGGCAGGCTTCAACGATGTGCGGTTCTCGTTATCAATCTCAGAAAGAATACGAGATACACCCAAACGAATTGCCTCTGCTTGACCAGTGATACCACCACCAAATACATTGACTTTAACGTCGTATTTGCCAGTAGTTTCTGTCAAACTGAAAGGCTGCTCCAATTTGTAGTGCAACGGCGCAGTGTTGAAGTAGTCCTTATAGTCCTTGCTGTTTACGGTGATGGTACCAGTACCTTCGTCCATGTAAACACGAGCTACAGAAGTTTTACGTCTTCCAATTGCGTGAAACTTTGCCATTTATTATTACTTATTTGATTTCATTAATGTTGATCACCGTTGGCTTCTGAGCTTCGTTCTTGTGCTCAGGACCAGCATATACGTGCAAGTTGCGGAACAACTCTGCACCTAGGCGATTCTTTGGTAGCATGCCCTTAACTGCCTTTTCGACAATGCGCTCAGGGAATTTCGCCATGATCTGCTCAGGGTTCGTAGTGCGCTGACCACCAGGGTAACCTGTGTGCCATACGTACGTTTTGTCCGTCATTTTGTTTCCGCTCAAAACAACCTTCTCAGCGTTAACTATAATAACGTTGTCGCCACAGTCAACGTGAGGTGTGTAATTAGGCTTGCGCTTGCCTCTGATAAGCAAGGCTACCTTAGATGCCAAACGTCCTAGTGTTTGACCTTCTGCGTCAACTACTACCCAGTTCTTTTCAACTGACGCCGCGTTGGCTGAAACTGTCTTGTAACTTAATGTATTCACCGCTAATGCGTTTTATATGTTTAAAGTGTTGCGTGTACAACCCCCAAAAAGGGCTGCGAAAATACATCTTTATTTAGCTAAGAACCAAAAATCTATGCACAAATTGTTGACATCTGGATTAGTGCTTGCGTTTTGAGTTGGATAGATGGACAATTAACACGAAATTGCACACCATGCAAAAATACATACTATCCCCTATTCTAGCAGTATTTATCCTTCTTTCCGCACCGTTGTTTGGGCAAAAATGTGGCCATGACGTGCTTGAAGAAGAAGTTAAACGACTGTACCCCAACTTAAGTGCGGACGAATCTGAATTTATCTCGACGGTGAATTTTGATGCCCCCCACAATGCTGAAGCAGTCGTTCATACTATACCTGTGGTGGTGCACATTATCTACGACACGCAAAGCGACAATATTTCTGACAAGCAGGTTCGTGATGCCATTATAGGCCTGAACGAAGATTACCGGCGTTTAAATGCAGATACTTCAAATACGCGCTCCATTTTTCAAGGGGTAGCGGCGGATTGTGAGATTGAATTTCAATTGGCAAAATTGGACCCTCAAGGGAATTGCAGCACGGCCATTACTAGAACCCAAAGTGCATTGAGCGTTGGCGCCAATAATAATGTGAAGGGACTAATCAGCTGGCCTAATACCAAATACCTCAATATTTGGGTGGTGAACAGTATTTCGCTTTCTGGCAGCAGCTCAACAGGTACAGTATTAGGATATGCCTACAAGCCCAATCCTGGTCAAAGCACGACCTACGATGGGATTGTTATTCGTCACGACCGTATGGGAAGAATTGGCACAGGTACAAGCATGGGTAGAACCCTTACCCATGAAGCAGGACATTACCTAGGACTGGACCATCCTTTTAAAGGCGGTTGTTTTGCTGGGGATAATTGTGCAGATACTCCACCTGTGTTAGAAGCAAGTTATGGTTGTAATACGAATGCAAATACGTGTTCTAACGATAGTCCAAACAAACCCGATATGATCGAGAACTACATGGACTACGCAGACGATAACTGCATGAATCTTTTCACAGACGATCAGCGCGCCATCATGCGTTCAAATCTCGCGAATGTCGCGAGAAGAGGCTATTTGATTAGTGCTACGAATGCGCAGACTACAGGGATAGAGCCGGGAATGGCACTGCCGTGTGCACCTCAAGCAAATTTTAAGGCGAATCAAACGGTAATTTGTAATGGAACTACGGTCCAATTCACTGATATGAGCACCTCTGGAAACGCGACTAATTGGTCGTGGTATTTCCCAGGAGGAACGCCATCAACTTCTACCGCGCAGAATCCTACAGTCACTTACAGCAATGCATCTGGCAAGACCTTCAAAAATTACGATGTAGGGTTAACCGTAACCAACGCGGTTGGGACGACACAATCCTACATTGATGGTTATATGAGTGTTCATATGCCAAACAGTACCATTTGGGCAAACAACTTCAATTCTGGTTTTGAGTTTAATACTATTCCAAACGGCACTTGGCATGTAGAAAATTCAGAAGGCGATAATATTAAATGGGAGCGCAATAGCTTTAATAGTTTTGAAGGCGATTTCTCTGTCAAGCTCGATAACTACAACAACGAGCCAGATAATACCGATGCTCTGGTCACTAATTTTATCAATGTAAATAGAGCGGCCGCGATGAATTTCAGTTTCCGCTATGCAGTTGCCAGTAAGCCTGGTTTTGCCATGGATAAGCTCAACGTTAGCGTAAGTCAGGATTGTGGCGAGACTTGGGAAAGTGTACGTACGCTGCTTGGGCCACTGCTTTATGCGGCAACAAACAAACCTAATCCTTGGAATCCGACCTCGAGCAGCAATTGGCGTAAGGTAACTGTTGGTTTAGATGATTATATAGGCAATCAGCCCATAATGATCAAAGTTGAATTCATTTCAGGAGGCGGGAATAATGCCTTCTTGGATGCCTTCAACCTTGACGTTACACTGGACCAGGAAGAGTTGAGTGCTAACAGCATTACTATCTTCCCAAATCCAAGCAATGGCCTTTTTCAAATAGAAGGTCTGCCTGCAGGCACGGCGTACCGCATCTTTAGCATCGACGGTCGTGAGATCCAACAAGGCTCCTTGGCATTGGATGCCAGTCTCCAGGTCAATGCTAGCCCAGGCTATTACATCTTCCAAACCGAAGGCGTTCGCAAACAATTGATCATTCAATAAACCGCGATCCTTTTCGGCGAAGCCCCCGGCGGAGCCGAAAATTTAAGTATAAAAAAGGCGCCCCGTGGGGCGCCTTTTTCATAGGGTGCTATTTGCGAATTTCTTCCTCTATGTCGGTAGGAACCATGATGTCCACCGGATGTTCTTCGAGGTATTCCAGCAGGCCGTTGTAATCCTCGAAAAGGAATGTCATAACGGTTTGTGTGGCTTCATCGGTACGCTTGGATAATTGGTCAAACAACGCTTGCTCATTGCTGCCCCAAGCGCGTGACGAACTCAAGAGCTGCCACAACGAGCTGCCCCATTGGCTCGACCACACCTCCGGCTGTTCGAAATAGCCTTTGGTTTCTTTTTTACCGAACACATGATGGCGGACAGCCTCCAACGCTTTGGCTGTCGCTTTCACAGTGTCCACTAAGGCCGAATCAGAAGCATAGGGCGCACGTTTCATTAAAGCTTGAAGGCGCTCGATGTTTTCATTGGCTTGTGCCAACGATTGTACCGCGAGGTCTAAATCTGCTTCTATGCCTTCGATGGCTTTGAAGGCATCGCGACGCGCTGCCAAATCATCATCGGTGACCCAAGAGGCCATACGGTAATCGTATTCCACCTTCAGTGGTTGTGAAGCGGTTTGACCGTCCCAATTCATTGTTACGGTGTAGGTTCCTGGCAATACCGGAGCGCCTCGGCGATCGCTTTGCTCCTTCTCTTCTTTGCGGACCTTAAACTCTGGGTATTCGGTACCTTTTTCCCACATTGCCCAACGCCAGTTCTGTAATCCAGCTTCCTTCACGCGGATGTATTGGGTATAAATAGTATCGCCACCTTCGTTTTGATAGTCCACACGTAATTTCTTCTTATTGTCCTCGGCAACCTCAGGCAGGTAGGCAGTCATACGCGCTCCGAATGGACGGTTATCGCCTCGGAAGGTTGACATACCGGCAAAGCGTACTCCAGGGCTCTGACGACGTTCCCATTGATACGCCGTTGGCGGCTCGAAGAACGTTGGCGTGCTGAGGCCATTGCCCGCTGCTAAAACTCTCAACGGCTCGATATCATCGATCACCCAAGCACCGCGCCCAAAGGTCCCTAGGACCAAATCCTTTTCGCGGGCCTGGAAGGCGAGGTCCATAATTTGGGCCGTCGGTACTGCATCGGTCCATTTGGTGTATGAAGCGCCCCCGTCCACACTGACGTACAGTCCATATTCGCCGCCGACAAAAAGTAGGTTTGGCTCCACTGGATCTTGCCACACACTTAGAATAGGTCCGAAAATATCGCTGTCGTCCACCACACGGGTGACCTTCTTGCCAAATTCTTCAATCTTAAACAGGTACGCGCTCCAATTATTTCTGCGGTAGTCGTTCGCTACCACCCAAGCAGTCCCTTTGTCGTAATCAGAGGCACGAATTTGAGGTATCCAAGAGCCCTCAGGCAAGCCTTTCAACTTCTTGCTCAAGTCAACCCAATTCTCTCCGCCGTCCATGGTCACGTGCAACTTTCCGTCGTCAGATCCCGTCCAAATCACATTTTGGTCCAGGGCACTCGGCGCAATCGCAAGCAAACACGTGTGGTTTTCTGCACCCGTAACATCGTAGGTCAGTCCCCCGCTCTCGAGTTGCTTTTGTTTCTCTGGATTGTTCGAGGTCAGGTCAGGACTAATAATGGTCCAATTCTTCCCATTGTCCGTGCTCTTGTGCAAGAATTGGGAACCGAAGTACAAGCTCGTCTCCGGCGCGTGAGGATCTAGAGCAATAGGCGCATTCCAGTGCCAGCGTAATTTTTCCCCTTCCGGATGAGCCGGTTTGATAAGCTCAGAATATCCCGTCTCTGCATTCACTAAACCTACATTGCCCTCTTGACTCTGCGCATAAACCGCATCTGTTCGACCAGGCACGGGCACGACATCAAAGCCGTCGCCAAAGAATAGTTCGCTCCACTCCTCGTTTCGAATGCCGTCCACTGTCAAGCTGTACGCCGGTCCCATCCATGAGCCGTTGTCTTGCATCCCGCCATATACGTTGTACGGCAGCTGATCGTCGACGTTGATGTGGTAGAATTGGGCCAAGGGAAGGTTCTCCACAAAGTGCCAAGTCTCTCCATAATCGTACGAAATATTCATCCCGCCGTCGTTCCCCTCAATGATGTGTGCCGGATTCGCCGGGTTGATCCACATCGCGTGGTGGTCAGGGTGAATGCGATTATAAGGGGTGATGGTTTTCCAATTTTTTCCTCCATCATCACTACGCGTCACATAAGTCCACAAGCTGTACACGCGGTCTGGATTTTGAGGGTCCACTCTTAAATCCGCATAGTAAAACGGGCGGTTTCCCGCTTGCTCACTTTCCGTAACCTTGAACCAATTCTTTCCGCCGTTCGTGCTCTTATACACCCCGTTTTTCTTTTCTGTCTCGACTAGGGCATAGACGATATTAGAATTGGACGGTGCAATACCTAATCCAATACGGCCCAGATTCCCTTTCGGCAATCCGTCCTCTTCGCCCAGCTTCTTCCAATGCTCCCCACCATCGTAGGTGATGAACAAACCGCCCGAAGGACCACCGCTGGTAAAGAACCATGGCTCTCTGCGGTACTCCCACATATTGGCAATCAACTTCTTCGGGTTATTCGGATCCATCACGAGATCTCCCGCACCCGTTTTTCCATCGATATATAGGCTCTGGGTCCAATTTTTTCCGCCGTCCGAACTCTTGTACACGCCTCTTGGGCTATCTCCCCAAGCCGACCCAGTGGCACCCACGTAAATCTCATCGGTATTCGAAGGATTGATTAAAATTCGGTGAATGGTGCGGGTCTCTTCCAAGCCCAAGCACTCCCAGCTCTGACCGCCGTCGTAGCTTTTGTACAACCCGTAACCACTGGTTTGAGAATTTCGAGGATTCCCCTCACCTGTCCCCACATAAATGATGTCCGGATGGGTCGGATCAATAGCGATGGCACCGATCGAAGCTACCTTCTCGTTTTGAAAGAGTGGCGACCAGCTCTGCCCGTTATTTGCACTCACCCACAATCCACCACTGGCAGATCCTGCATAGATCGTCGTGGGAATTTGAGGATGCACCGTTATGCAGGTCACACGTCCACTCATCCCAGCAGGTCCGATGTTTCGAACGCTGAGCCCATCCATGACTTGTTCCAATGGCGAGGCCTGCTCTTGTGCTTGCACGCCTACAACACAACTCATTAGTACGGCTGTAATTAATAGCTTAATTCCTTTATTTTTCATCAATCCCCGTTATTGTTTCTCGATTATTATTTCAGTCTTCGCACACAAAATGAGCATGAAATACACACTCATACCGGGGTGCGATTGGGTTATTTTAGAATTTTGAAAGGAGAAGGTACACATTATTGATTTACCTTTAAGATGATTTTAAAACCCCTGTTATGAAAGCCGTCAAACTGTGGAGCCTGTGCCTCCTTTTCTTTGGATTCTTTAGCAACGTTCAAGCGCAATATCGCGAAGTAGGTCTTGTCACCTCAGCCTCGATGGGAATTATGTATGGACCCGTATTAGATGCGCGTCCCATCTATAAATGGGGGAAATCCATTGCACGTGTACACACCCTTCGTGCGGAACGTACCTACATGAATTACTCTCGCTATCAAGACAATAATTACTTCAGTTTAAGCACCGGATTTTTTACCGGCCAAGAATGGCGCAAACCCATCACCGATCGGCTGTATTTCTTGCACGGCCCTGAGATAGGTACTTTCTATTCTTCGAGTATAAATTATTCGAACATTGCACCAAGCCTGCGCTATCAGATTGGCGCTTTTTACCAAGTTAACGATCACCTTAACATAGCGCTGACCGCTCCAATGTCGATCACCACCTCCTTTGGAAAATCAAACGGCACTTGGAATCAAAGTGCCCTAAGTATGGGGCTCTTTAGCGAAAACAATCTATTGATGTTGACGTATTCTTTTGAAAAGCGGATAAGGAAATAGCTTACTACTCCACCGTAACTGATTTTGCAAGGTTACGCGGTCTGTCAACATCACATCCGCGCATCACCGCAATGTAGTAACTCAGTAATTGCAGAGGAATCACTGTTAATAATGGGGTTAGGGCCTCTAATGTTTCTGGGATTTCAATCACGTGGTCAGCACTATTGATGATTTCAGTATCGCCTTCTGTTACAATCGCGATAACCTTTCCTTCACGAGCCTTCACTTCTTGAACATTACTAACCAATTTCTCGTAGTGCCCGTTGTTCGGTGCAACCACAACCACTGGCATATTTTCATCAATCAAAGCAATAGGTCCGTGCTTCATTTCCGCTGCTGGATAACCCTCAGCATGGATGTAAGAAATCTCTTTCAACTTCAATGCACCTTCTAGAGCGATAGGGAAATTAACACCACGACCTAAATAAAGTGCATTTGACGCATCTTTATAGAGGCCTGCAATCTCCTCGATATGCTCTTTTGACTCCAGTACTTTCTCTACTTTCTTTGGGATTACACTAAGCTCATTGATAAGAGCGCGGTATTCCGAAGTAGAGAATTCGCCACGCATTTTACCCAGCTCAAGAGCCATCATGGTAAGCACCGTTACCTGAGAAGTAAATGCTTTCGTAGAAGCAACTCCTATTTCTGGGCCAGCATGGGTATAGGCACCTGCGTGCGTTTCGCGAGAGATGGTTGACCCAGGAACATTACATATTCCGAAAACCATCGCTCCTGCTGCTTTCGCCATTTTGATCGCCGCCAATGTATCCGCGGTCTCTCCACTTTGTGAAATGGCAATGACGATATCGTTCTTGCGGATGATTGGATTACGGTAACGGAATTCCGATCCGTACTCTACTTCCACAGGAATTCTGGCAAATTCTTCAAAGAGGTATTCCGCAACCAACGCACTGTGCCAAGAGGTGCCACAAGCCGTCATGATAATGCGGTCTGCATTTCTAAACTTATCGGCATATTCCTCAAGCCCAGACATTTTAATCATGCCTTGTTCCGGCAAAAGGCGACCGCGGAAGGTATCGTAGATCGCACGTGGCTGCTCGTAAATCTCCTTCATCATGAAGTAGTCGTAACCGCCTTTTTCAATGCTTTCCAGATCCATCTGAAGGGCATGGATAGTCGGATCTACTGACTCATCACTTTCAATCATTCGGACCGAAATTTCACCTTGTGCAGTGATGCAAGCCATCTCACCGTCTTCCAGGTATATGGCATCTTTAGTGTACTCCAAGAATGGGGTGGCGTCCGAACCTATGAATTTTTCGTTCACACCTAAGCCAATCACTAGCGGTGATCCTAGTTTCGCAACAACAATCTCTTCGGGACGATTCTTGTCATAAATACATATGGCGTAGGCACCAATAACTTGAGTCAATGCTATTCGAACAGCCTTGCGAAGTTTACAACCTTCTTCTTTCTGAACGTATTCAATGAAATTCACTAGAACTTCGGTATCCGTTTCGCTGTGGAACGTATAACCCTTGCCTTTGAGTAAATCTTTTAAGCTTTGGTAGTTTTCTATAATACCGTTGTGGACCAAAACAAGGTCACCAGAATTACTAATATGCGGATGCGCATTGTCGTCTGAAGGCTGACCGTGTGTGGCCCAGCGTGTATGTGCAATGCCGGTAGAGCCGGAAGTGTCGTTTGCGAGCGCATGCTCTTCCATGGCAACAACCATTCCCTGCTTTTTATAAACAGCAATCTCTCCGTTTTGCGCTAAAGCAACGCCTGAACTATCATATCCACGGTACTCAAGACGTTTGAGTCCGTTCACGAGAATAGGGAACGCTTTTCTGTCCCCAATATATCCTACAATGCCACACATAGCGGGTTAGTTTAAAAGTTTGGTGGGGCTAAAATAAGCGTTTTACTACTCCGATTTCGTGTAGTAGACGTTAAATTCTACCGGAATAGTTGGGTGAAGACCACCGCCAAGAACAACGCGTGCCGCACTAGAGTTAGAACTGGCAGGCGTAAGAATGACGGGGAAAATCTTTTCTTTTTCGTTCACGAAGTCATGTACCATCCGCGTCACATTAAAACGGTAACGGAATTCACGTAAATCTGCCCGATTAACGGAGCCACCTGCAGGATTAATGGGGTTGGTATAATCTTTAATTAACGCTTGAGATGAATCTAAGTCTTGAAGAATCAGTAACGTGTTGGGCAGGGTATATGGTGAGGCCGTGCCTTGTAAGACGTGCGCAATGATTTCAGCACGGTTGATGCTGTATCCTTTGCCTATCAATGTATCTAAGCCTGGGAATTCTAAAATAGTACGCGCCCCACCTGCACCTTGGGAATACGTGAGCACCTCACCGTTTAGGGTATCCTGCATGTCGATACCAAAATCTGCCGTCGTAAAGTCGTTTTCGTAGGAATTAAAGGATAGTCCTGGATCACCAAAATTCTGGCCAAAAGTCATAGTGAAGAGCTTCGGAACGGTGTCTTGCGCTCCAGTATGGTAGAATAATTGAATCAAACTACCAGAAGCGGTGAGGTTAAAAAAGGACAATGCGCTGATTCCCGTTCCTGCATCTCTGAAGTGTAATCCAGGTACAGACGCCACGAAACTTTCATTGTCAATGAGGTAATCCTCTCCAGCTATAGCCGCATCGAAGAGCTTTTCTTGAAAGAAGGAAGGATCTAGGTCGAAAGTGAGGTAACCAACACTAGTATCAATGCCATTAAATACAGGAACACTTGGATCAATCATTAGCGTAGTATCCATAATAGATGGACCCATAACTGGCATAGTATTGCTGTAATAGTTGATGGTATCTGACATGGGCTCGATAACCGGTAAGACCTCAAGATGTATGGAATCTCCACGAAGGCCGTACGTATTCTGGTAAGCCAAACGAACTTTTACAGAATCACATACCGTGCTGTCTCCGAAATCTGGTGATAGCTTTGATAGAAGTAGACGGGTCGTAAATGCAGCGTTGAGTTTTCCAAAAATAGGATCATTGAGATTTCCTAAAGCAACAGAAACAGGGTTTTTGGTGGTAATACTATCCCAATTCGTCGTGTAGGAGACGACATTAAAGGACAATTTTTCTCCTAATTCCGGACGGTCTTCAATGAATTTTCCAGCACCAATTTCACCGTTGCTTTTTTCGCAACTGCTGCTTAGCAGGGCCAGCCCAACGAGGACTAGTAATCCTAATAGGGTCTTATTCAACGTCCTCTTCAACCAAAAGCGATTCATATACCTTGATAGCATCTGTAGGGTTCTCAGAAAATGCTTTACCGTCAATGCAAGGGATGTCGTTAGCCTTACAAAACTCCTCTACGTGTCCGGTGTTTTCTTCACCGAGAATCACTACATCCGCATATTTAGCGGCTAAAAGCTGCAGGTCCTCACAGGTCGGCGCTTCTAAACCTTCGCACAACGCTGGGTCTATCTCATCAAACTCCATTCCTGATTTCAAGTTTGGACCTAAAGTCCCGTCAAAACCATTGTCGTAAGCAGAGAATACAATTTTGGCATCCTTGAAAATAGGGTTGTCCGCCTGAAAAAGACGCAAGTACATGGGCACTAACGCTGACATCCAACCGTGAACGTGGATAACGTCAGGCTTCCATCCTAATTTCTCAACAGTATCAATAGCGCCTTTCGAAAAGAAAAGCGTGCGTTCGTCATTATCCTCAAACTGCTTTCCGTCAGCATCCGCATAAGTGAATTTGCGTTTGAAGTATTCTTCATTGTCAATAAAATATACCTGCATACGTGCACCAGGAACCGAAGCAACTTTAATGATTAACGGCATATCCATGTCGTTGATCACCACGTTCATCCCACTTAAGCGAATCACTTCATGCAGTTGATGCCTGCGCTCATTAATGACGCCGAAGCGTGGCATGAATACGCGCACCTGGTGACCACTGTCGTTCGTCTTCTTAGCCAAAGCCAGAGTCGTACTTGAAATAGTGTTTTCAGGTAAATAAGGATGAATTTCTTGGGAAATGAATAAGACGCGCTTGCTTTCCATAGGAGAAAGTATATTTAAAATAGGGTGCAAAGATACCTATTTTCGCCCTTTATATCAAAGAATGGGCTAGATTTGGAGCCCTTTTAACACTTATGAAACACATTCGTAGCATTGAGGAGTTAGCGCGCTGGAAATCTGAAGGTCGCGAAAAAAAATTGGGCTTTGTTCCTACGATGGGTGCATTGCATAAAGGACACTTGAGTTTGGTCCAACTTAGTCAAGAAAAATGCGATAGAACATTAGTCAGCATTTATGTCAATCCAACCCAGTTTAACAACAAAGAAGATTTCGCTAAATACCCTAATACGCTCGAGGCGGACTTGAGCGCGTTGGAAGCTATGGGTTGCGATGCGGTATTTCTTCCAGATGCGGAGATGCTTTATCCTGAGGGTTTGAAGTCTAGACGATTTGATTTTGAGGGCTTGGACCGACACATGGAAGGTGCAGGACGTCCAGGTCACTTTGAAGGAATGGCCACCGTGGTCACACGATTCTTTGCCCTGATTGAACCTGATGTCGCCGTTTTTGGTGAAAAAGATTATCAGCAACTGAGCATTATTAGACACGTGGTTGCAAAAGAGAATTGGCCCGTAGAAATCGTGCCCGGACCTATTTCTAGAGAAGCAGACGGACTAGCGATGAGCAGCCGAAACATGCGACTTTTACCGCATGAGCGTAAAGAATCCGCGCAAATTTATACGGTATTAAGCCGTGCCATTTCTACCCTAGATCTTGAAAAAACGACCAGAAAGACCTTCGAAAAAGCGTGTATCAAAGCACTGGATGCGGTACCGTCAATTCGTGTGGAATACGTAAGCTGTTGTGATGCCGCAACACTTCAACCTTTGGACAAATTCAACACTTCCCGTCCCGCTAGAGTGTTTGCTGCTGTTCAATGTGGAAAAGTCCGACTCATTGACAACCTTCCTCTTTTTTAAGCTACTTTTGCCGCATGCAAATAGAGGTTGTAAAAAGTAAAATTCATCGCGTTCATGTTACAGGAGCAGAGCTGGATTATATCGGTTCTATTACCCTAGATACAGAACTCATGGATGCCGCCGGAATTTTACCCGGAGAGCGCGTTTATATCGTAAACATCAATAACGGTGAGCGTTTCGATACGTACACCATTGCAGGTGCTCCAGGCGCAGGGGAAGTAACCTTAAACGGACCCGCTGCTCGACGCGTGCAAAAAGGCGATATCATTATCATCATTGCTTACGCACACATGAGTCCGGAAGAAGCAAAATCATTTAAACCGAGCATCGTTTTTCCGAACGAGACTACGAATCGAATAGTTTAATGGCGAATTGGGTAAAAAAGACGGTGCAGTACATACTCTTTTTGGGTATTGGCGTTGCCTTGCTTTACCTAACCTTTAAAAATGTCAATCCTATTGACCTGTGGAACAACCTGAGGGAAGTGCCCGTGAGTGGTCTTCTGTTGGTCGTAGCGATTGGCTTCATAGCAATTATTTTCCGCGGCTTACGCTGGGTACAGATGCTGCAAAGCCTAGGGTATGAAGTAAAGGGCACTCGCGCTATTGCTGCAGTTGCCTTTAGTTATCTTGTAAATTTAGTCACCCCTCGTGTTGGTGAGGTCGCGCGATGTACCGCGTTGCACAAAACGGATCATGTTCCTATCGATAAGCTCGTGGGAACTGTGGTCTTGGAGCGCGTAGTAGATACCCTTTTATTTGCTGTTGTTACGTTGAGCACAGTCGTTATTTCCGGCGATGAATTACGTGATTTTATGACCCAAAGCGGCGCTCAAATTCCAGAGCTTTCTATGGCGGGTACGCTGAGCATTGTTGCTGTACTAGTGGCCATTTTAGGTTTGGTTTTGTTCACGCGTAAAATCTGGATGCAATGGTCCATTGCCGTGAAAATAGCAGGATTTGCAACGGGCATGATCACGGGACTGCGCAGTCTTCGTACTGTCAATAATAAGCCGCTCTTTTGGTTTTATTCCGTTGGAATATGGACCTGTTATGTGGTGACCATAGCCGTTGGCTTTACTATTGTAGAGGGCGTTCAAGGCATTGGTGCAGAACAAGCATTTTTCGTCAGTGTAGCCGCTGGTTTAGGGTTTGTTATTCCCGTACCGGGAGGCATCGGCGCCTACCATTACCTTGTCTCGAAAGCTTTAGTTGTTTTGGGGCTCTCGCCATTTATTGGAACATCCTTTGCCACCCTCATTCACAGTTCTCAAAGTTTAATGTTTGTCTTTACGGGCGCCATAGGCTTTGTTTTTCTCTATTTTGCAGGAAGAAAATAAGTCTTCCTCATGGCAAAGCAGAAAAGCATTTTTAATTGTACCCTGTGCGGCACCCAACACAGCAAGTGGATGGGACAATGCCAGGGCTGTAAAGAGTGGAACACACTCGTTGAGGAAGTTGAAATAAAAAGCAAACCGGATCCGCGCGCATGGAGCGGTGAGCAAGCTGCT
>Ga0209138_1000528_pt1 | contig 37115 bp, 42 predicted proteins | sample SaaInl3SG_22_DNA_FD_184645 | JGI IMG/M metagenome (GOLD analysis project Ga0209138, IMG submission 184645) | Marine microbial communities from expanding oxygen minimum zones in the Saanich Inlet - ESP_153SG_22_DNA (SPAdes) (version 2) | ecosystem: Environmental > Aquatic > Marine > Intertidal...
ACCTCCACCAATCGCGTGAGGTCGGGTTGATCGGTAGCGGGGTCAATGTGTTGGTACTTGTGATTGTCAAACAATCGAAAAAACCGGTCAAGCCGGACGTCGACGCTGGAAGGCTGAACCATCGAAAGATCTAGAGGATCGAGTCCTACACGGCCCGATTCGAGTTCTTTTCGGATATCTCCGTCTGAGAGCAACACGCTTCCACACTAGTAGACTTGGGGTTTAGCGCCGGAGCAACGCTGGGCTTTGCGAGTGTAGTTCAATGGTAGAACTTCAGCTTCCCAAGCTGATAGCGCGGGTTCGATTCCCGTCACTCGCTCCAGGGGAACTGAGATGTCACGCGGCTAAATCAGGCGGTTTGTCCCGCGATCTTGGGCCATAAATCGGACCACGTCTTGGTCAACGATGATGTCCGAGGGCGTCAGAGGCCTCTTCAAATACAGGCCTTCCAATGAGGTCAATCGACTGAAGGCAACATATGTCTGGCCCGGCGCGAAGGCTCGCGCCCCCAAATCGATCACCGCAGCGTCAAGGGTTTTTCCTTGCGCCTTATGAATGGTGACCGCCCACGCTAGGCGCAAAGGGAATTGGGTGAATTCGGCGACCACCTCTTGGCTGAGCATTTTCGTTGCCGGGGAATAGTCGTATTTCACTTTTTCCCAGGTCACCGGCTCGACCAGCACCCCTTCTCCGTCGACATCAACCAGCACCGTGTCCGTGATTTTTTCGACGATACCCAGGCTGCCGTTGACATACCGAGGGCCATCGGGCCCTGCGGTGTCATTTCTTAGGAACATCACGCGGGCACCCGGCTTCAGGACCAGCTGCTCATCGGCCGGGTACGAGGAGGTGGAACCAAAATCTCCCTCAATGTCCGCATGGGCGATTTTTCCTTTGCCGCCTAAGCGCTCCAGTGCCGACTGGTTGATGCGCGACACCGCAGCGTTCGTGGTCGAGAGGGTGATCAGGTCGGGGTCTTCCGGCGCGCGCATCCCGTGCTCATTCAGCATGCGGCCCATGTCAGGTTCCATCCGCCCCTCACGCAGCGCGTTGAGGACCGCGCGGAACTCGCTGTCTGCTTGGCGGTGAATGGTGTCGAGCTCTTCAATCTCAATCTCTGTTTCCGACCAGATTTTGGCGTCAAAAAACCAGGGTGAACGATAGTGATCCCGGTAATACGCCTTTTCGGCCTGTCCTGACACCACCGGGGAGAGTTGATACGGGTCACCGAACATGATGAGTTGAATGCCGCCGAAGGGCACGTGTCTCTTTCGCTTGGCTTGGCGAAGGCGCCGATCGATGGCGTCAAGAACATCAGCGGACACCATCGAGATCTCGTCGATCACAAGGGTGTCGAGCGCCGCGAGCACAGCCAATGATTCTTTGGGGATAAAGCCAAGCTCACGTTTGCCGATGATGCCAATCGGCAGACGGAGAAGGGAATGAATGGTCTGCCCACCGGCGGCGAGAGCCGCAACACCGGTTGGCGCACACACCGCGACACGTTTAGACGTCGTGTCGACAAAAGCCTGGAGAAGTGTTGTCTTCCCGGTGCCCGCCCGCCCGGTAATAAAAAGGTGGTCGAGAGAATTTTCCATTCGATCGAGGACGGTCTTTTGCTCGTCACTCATGGCGATCTCGGTCACGGTGTCCTCTCGTCCCACTGCCTGCCGCCAGGCTAGGCAACCAACCTAGGATGTCAGCTATGTGGTCAATTGTCCGGAGGTTTGCGGTCATTGCTCTGGGTGTTGTGGCCTCCTGGCTTCTTGTGGTTCTCGTCCTCAATCTCACGGTCTACTCGCCCGCCCGTTCCGTGCAGCTCTACTTAAGCGCTCTCGAGGAAGGGCGCTTTGGCGAAGCGGCAGGGATCGCGGGAATGTCCAGCGTCCCCGCGATCCTTCCCGAACCGTCGGGTTCGTTGAGCGAGCCCGAAGTTGTGGGCACACGAACACTGGCTTCGGGAAAAGTTGTCGTTCTGGCCGAATACGTCCTTCAGGGCGACACCGAGTCCAGTTATTTCACCCTGGAGCCAGCCGGCGATGTGTTGGGGTTATTCAACACCTGGACATTCAGCACGAAACCCACCGCAGCGTTGGTCTATTCGGTAATCGGCGATGAGCGCATCGACGTCAATAATGTTCGGTTGAGCACCCGAGCACTCGGTGTCCCCCCTCGGAGCACCGTCTTGGTCCCCGGGGTCTACGAAGCATCCCTCAACACACCGTGGGTCGCGGCCCCCACCACCCTCGCCCGCGTGACACAGACGGAGGCCGAGTATCCCTTGCGGCTGCGAGTTGCCCCGACCAATGAGCTCACAGACACTGCCACCACCGCCATCGAGCGCTACCTGGAGGGTTGTGTTGCTCAGGAAATCCTTCAGCCCATTGAGTGCCCGTTTGGAATCACCATTGCAGACCGAGTGGTGGGGGTGCCCGCCTGGACGGTGCTGGACTATCCGGTCGTTTCCGTCACACTCGGTGCGGACCGCGAATCTTGGGACGTCCTAGCAATTGGTGGCGTCGTTGAGGTAACCGTTTCGGTGCAATCACTGTTCGATGGCTCCATCAGCGAATACAGCGAAATCGTCTCCTTCCTCGTCGAGGGTTCCCTGCAAGGAACCTTGATAGACGGGCCCGTTCTCACCCTTTAGGTCGGGTGGGCTGAGCTTGAGACAGTTTGCCCAGCATTTCGTTATAGGCGTCGAGTTCCTGGTCGCCCTGCCGGTCAGCTAGTCGGTCCCGGCGCTTGTTGATTCGATCGTCGCTCTTGCTCCACGCCCACGTCACGAGGATGGCTAGCGCTAACGTCGGGAACTCACCCAAACCCCAGGCGAGCTCGCCGCCGTTTTGTTGATCGAGGAGGGGCGGGTCACCCCAGGTTCTGCCCATTGCACCAAACCACTCCGGCACCAAGAGGGATGTGCCAAGAATGATGCTGAGGCCAAAGAACGCGTGAAAAGCCATCGTCGCCAACACAATAATGAGCCGCAAGGGGTAGGGAGGGTCGTGGGGGCTGGGGTCAATCCCAATCAACGCTTGGGCGAAAAGGTATCCCGAGAAGACAAAGTGCGCGGTCATCCACATGTGCCCGAGGTGTTCGCGAAGTGCCCACTCAAAGAGCGGGGAGTAATAGAAGACGATTAGCGAGACACCAAAGATCACAGCAGCAACCAGCGGGTGGCCGATCACGGCCAAATACTTCGAATGAACGGCCACCAATAACCACTCGCGCACGCCTCTCGAGCCGTCCTTTCTCGCCGCGATAGCTCGGGAGGCTAGCGTGATGGGTGCGCCTAAGACCAGCAACAGGGGAACGGCCATGCTGAGCAACATGTGGCCCAGCATGTGAATGCTGAAGAGGTACTTTCCATAGACGATCAGGCCCGAATTGGTCGCGAAACCCAGGAGAAGCATTCCCGACACCCAGAGAACGGTGCGGGATACCGGCCAGTGGTCTCCCCGCTTCGCTAAACGCAGGTGTCCCCACACGTAGTACAGAATCCCAAACACGGCAATAATCGCCCACAACAAGTCCAGTTGCCACAGGGTGAACAATCGCGACCAGGCGAACTCGGGCGGTAGGGGCTCTCCCGTCAGAATCTCCGCGGGGGTAGCTTGAGCAATCTCACTCGCCGGAATCTGAGGCACAGGCGTTTGTGTCCTAGCCAGAGCGCTGGCGAGGCCTGAGGCTATTCCCATCAGAGCAAGCTCGGCGCTGACGACGAGCGTGGTTACCCTCACAACACCGCTTCGCGATGCTTTCAAATCTCCCAGCAGTTTCCTTCGATAGACAGCGCCCATGAGCCCCAAAACGACCAGCGCACACGTCTTGGCGATAACCAGTGCACCATAGCCGGTAGCCAAACCCTCAATGCTCCCGACCCGAAGCCAGGCGTTCGTCGTGCCCGAAAGTGCCACCACGATAAAACTGAGCAAAGCGATGCTGGAATAGCGCCCGAGCATCGCGTGATACTCCGCCGCTCGGGGTTTTTCGCTCCATGCCACCACGGCCATCATGATGAGCCCGCCGATCCACATCGCAGCAAAAACACTGTGGGCAAAAGAGGCGCTGACGGCGGCCTCATGGTTGGCCGACCCAGCCGCGTGGCCCTGTTCGGCCAGGGGCCAAAGGGCGGCAACCGAGAGAACACCGGCGACAAGGATCCCCCCAAAGCTTCGAACCACCACCGTCAACACCGTTACGACCGCACCCAGTCCCATGGTGATAAGCCAACCCCGCCCAATCTCGGTGGATTGGAGGTACAGCCAGAGCAAATCACCAAACCGCTGATCAATGCTGACCGGTTCGACATAAATCGCCATAAACGTCAAGAACGCGGTCGCCGCCGAGGCGACCGTGAGCAGTGCTGCACCGATTGATGCAACAAGAAGTGCTGAACCAAAAGCCTTTTGCGTCCGGGTCAGCACAAACGCCGCGACCATCAGAGAGCCAATGGAGAGTGCCGCGCCTAAATGAACCAGTGCTTTTGCGATCGGGATGCCCCAGCGCACTGCAGGCCCAGGATCAACAATCAACAGGGGTGCGGCACCACCGCCCACCAGAAGCCCCACCACTCCGGCAATCCCGAGACCCGCGAGAAAGAGTCCGCCCGCTGACGAGAGCGCAGTGGTCAGACGAGTGGTCACGCTCAGAGTTTAGGCGAGCAAGCCGAATACCCGACGAGAGCGCTTAAGTGACGAAGGGGCCGCCGTTTCCGGCAGCCCCTTCGCGGTAAGTCTTCTGACTACTTGACAGCAGCCTTCAGCTTGGAACCAGCGGACACCTTGACGCCCTTGGAAGCGGCGATCTGGATGGTGGCACCGGTCTGGGGGTTGCGGCCCTGGCGAGCGGCACGGTTAGTGCGCTCGAAGGAGACCCAACCGGGGATGGTGACTTTGTTGCCACCGGCAATTTCCTTCGACACAACGGTGAAGATAGCGTCAACGACACCGTTAACGGCGGTCTGGGGGTGACCCGTGTGCTCTGCTACTGCTGCAACAAGTTCTGAGCGATTCATAGTTATGTCCTCCTCGGACTTTTGTAGTTATTCCGGCTCGGCCCTGAACAAGTTCCGAGCCATCAAAAAGTTACCAGCTGGACTTCGTAATGCCCGGTAATTCGCCCCGGTGTGCCATATCGCGGAATCTCACACGAGAAACGCCATATTTCTTGAGGAAACCACGGGGGCGACCATCGATCGAGTCGCGGCCACGAACGCGGACGGGAGAAGCATTCCGGGGAAGCTTCTGGAGTCCTACGCGAGCTGCTTCGCGTGACTCGTCTGTTCCGGCGGGGTCCACCAGGGCTTTCTTCAGCTCGAGACGCTTCTCGGCGTAGCGCTCAACAATTACTTTGCGCTGTTCATTCTTGGCAATCATGCTTTTCTTGGCCATGCTCTATCGCTCCTCGCGAAACTCAACGTGCTTGCGCACTACGGGGTCATACTTCTTCAACACCAGGCGGTCAGGGTCATTGCGGCGGTTCTTCCGGGTCACGTAGGTGTAACCGGTGCCGGCGGTGGAGCGCATCTTGATGATGGGCCGGACATCTTGTGCTTTAGCCATTAGAGCTTCACTCCTTTGCGCATGAGCTCGGCGACAACGGATTCGATGCCGCGAGAGTCGATGGTCTTAATTCCCTTGGTTGACAGCGTCAACGTGACACTGCGCTTCAGCGAAGGGACGAAGTACGTCTTCTTCTGGATGTTCGGGTCGAAACGACGCTTGGTGCGTCGGTGTGAGTGCGAAATGTTGTGCCCGAAGCCGGGTTTGGCTCCTGTTACTTGGCAGACTGCTGCCATGGTTCCTCCTGTTAGTGGTTACCGTAGAGCTAAAGCCCTACCCAAGGTCACTTGTCGGCACGCAATCGTCAGGTTTCCATCCCTTCGGGATGAGACTGACGTGCGTACAAGGCGCCCACTCGCGTGGGAGCCAACGCCTAAGACTACGCGCTCGCTTCGCGGGTAGCAACCCCTTGGCACTCTGAGCACGACCCAAAAATGTCCACGATGTGCTGAGGGTCGTCGAAACCGTGCTCGCGAGCCACGTCGTGCGCCCAGGACTCCACGGCATCGGCCTCGATTTCCACGGTGAGCCCGCACCCACGACAGATCAAGTGGTGGTGGTGACCGGGAGAGCACGCGCGGAAGAGGTTCTCTCCCTCACGAGAGAGGGCATCCGCAGCTCCCTCTTCCGCGAGTGAATTCAGTGTTCGGTAAACCGTGGCAAGCCCAATGCTGGACCCCGCCTCCTTCAGTGTGTAGTGCAGGTCTTGGGCGCTCACAAAGCTGGGGGTTTTCTCGAGAGCGCGCCAAACTTCTTCCCGCTGTTTAGTGTTGCGCTTCATGCTCCCCCCTCCATGTGGTGATGCGACGTGTCGTGTGCATCATCAATGATTCCACCCTCTCGAGTATTCCCGGGGTGAAGCAACCCCAAACCATAGGCGGTGGCGAGATTGTCGTTGGACAGTGCGTGCTCGGGCGGACCGCTCGCCACCACGTAACCACTGACCAAAATGACATGATCGGCCGCCCGGGCCTCTTCCAAATCGTGGGTGGTGAACACAACTGAGCACCCGCGCGCCGGTTCGGCGTGGATGATGTCGTCGATCGTCTGAGCGGACTGGATGTCGAGGCCCGTCAGGGGTTCATCCATCAACAGCACAGTGTGGTCTTGAGCGAGAGCCTGAGCCACAAAGACTCGTTGGCGCTGTCCGCCAGACAGCCGGAACACCTGACGGTCGGCGAGATCATCAATCCGCAACAGCTCCATCGCATCCTGAACAGCCTGCTTATCGCTTGTGGCTAACCGCCGAAAGGGCCCCAAAGTGGCGTATCGACCCATAGTGACCACCTCTCGGACCGTCATGGGGGTACCGGGGGAAACATTCATGTGCTGCAACACGTAAGCAACATCGTGTCTCGCCTCAGCCGGTGAGAGGCCCCCCACATCCACGGTGCCCTCTGACAGAGGTAACAGCGCCGTCATGGCATGCAAAAGAGTCGACTTACCGCTTCCGTTGGGCCCAATGATGGCGGTGATGGCGGCTTCGGGCACAGTGAAATCGGAGGCACGAAGCGCGACGCGTCCATCGCGCTCGACCACCACACCACTTCCCGTCATGATGTTCGTCATGCGCTCACCCGCTGTCGAATTGCGCGAAGCAGGCTTTGGAAAGACATCACAAGGAAGAACAGGACAATGGGGACGAGTGCCATGGTTGCCGAAGCGGCAATTCCCCAGTGGTAGCTCAGCACGAGCCCTGCCCAGACAGAAAAAACGCCAATCGCTCCGGCAACAATCATCATCGAGCGAATTGTGCCCGTCAGCAGGCTGGCCGTGGCAGGCGGCCCCACCAACAGGCCAAACACCAGAAGGGTTCCCACCGACTGGTAGGACCCAATGACGGCAAGCGCAATCAATATCAACAGCGCCGCATGGGCCATTCGCGGTCGCATTCCCAGCAGCTCAGCCTTGTCCCGGCTCAAACTCAGCGCAACCAGCGGCCGATAGAGCAGCAAGGACGCTATCAACACAACGCCGAGAACAATTAGTTGCCCGACGATATCCGCTGTTGTCACGCCGAGCGCGTCACCAAACAGGATGCTGGTGAGTGAACCGGAATAGGAATCCATCCGCGAGATGATCACAACACCCAGGGCGAGCATGCCGACAAAAAGTAGCCCGATAGACGTGTCTTCCCCCAACACCGTTTTACGCTGAACCAGTTCAATGGCAACAACCATTACGGCCGCCGCTACGGCGGCACCCAGCAGCGGATTGATGTCCAAGACCACCGCCGCCGCGACCCCGGGAACAACTCCATGAACGAAGGCGTCGCCGAAGAAGCTCATTCCTCGAAGGACTAACCAGGTCCCGACGGTGGAGGCCATCAGGGCGGCTAACACACCGCCGAGCAGTGCCCGTTGCTGGAAGCCCAGCTCAAACGGCTCTAAAAACCAGTCCACCGGCCTAGTCTGTCAGTGCTTGCGCGATGAGAGTAGCGTTCGTTGTCATCATCTGGACATACGTGGCAGCCTCGGAGTCCGGCCCTCCCAAGCTTCCGATGAACAAGCTCACCACCTGAACATCTCTACCCACCTCTTGGGCAACAACGTCAAGCACGTCTTGCCCGAGAGCGACATTCCCAAAGATGGCGGGGACGTTTCGATCCTGAATGACGCCGACGAGGGTCGCCAACTCTTGCGAGTTTGGCTCACCCAAGGTTGAACCGCCAGGAATCACGACCCCGGCCACGGTGTAGCCGTAACGCTGCGCGAAATACTCCAATGCGTCGTGATCGGTGACAAGAACGCGCTGTCCTTCGGGGACAGATTCGAGAATCTCGATGACCGACCGTTCGGCGCTTTCAATCTTCTCCGCAATCTGGTCACCACATACTTCAAATCCGCCACCGGCGATGGTCTGAAGCTGCTCGCCGATCAGCTCAGCGGCATCGGCCATCCGGTCCATATCAAGCCAAAAATGGGGATCCAGGCCTCCTGCGTGGTCGTGGTCGTGCCCCTCTTCCTCCGAGTGCTCCTCATCAGACTCGTCGTCCTCGTGCGCGTGGTTGTCGTCGTAAGCTTCCTCTTCCGCGTGCTCATCGTGACCGTCGTCGTAGTCGTCATCCTCGTCTTTTCCCTCCGCACTACCGCCGCCGAAAGAAATGGGGTCTAGTTGCTCAGCAACTCTCAGCACGGCAGCGCCATCGGCTTCGATGCTCTCGAGTGCCGGAACCAGGCCCTCCTCAAGTCCCAATCCATTCACGACGACTAAGTCAGCAGCGGCCATCTGCGCTACCTGCGCAGAGGAGGGTTGGAAATCATGCGGGTCAGCGCCGACAGGCATAACGGTGGTGACGGTGGAATCATCGCCGGTCTCGCAGCGCACAATTTCTCGCACCACATCGCCCAGCATTGTGGTGCTGACTACTACGGACAGGCCGGAGCCTTCGTTGGCAGTAGTGGTAGTGGGCTCTACCTCCGCCGGCGAGCCCATCGTGCAACCGGTCACGGCGAACGCGGAAGCAACCGCGAGGAGCGAGAAAGCTCTGATGTTTGTCATGGCTATGACTCTAAACCTTATTGAGAATGATTGTCAACATCAGTCTAGGAGCAGTGCGGGTTCCTCCATCACGCTGGCCACATCAGCCACGAAGCGGCTTGCCACGTCCCCATCCACGACCCGGTGGTCAAAGCTCGCGGCGACCGTCGTCACCATCCGTGATCGCACTTCGCCCTCAACAATCCAGGGCTTGGGCTTAATGGTGCCCAGTGCCACAATGCTGACCTCGCCGGGGTTCAGGATGGGTGTTCCCGTGTCGACGCCGAACGAGCCCAAGTTGGTGATCGTGATGGTGCCCTGCCGCATGTCCTCTGGTGCGGTCTTACCTTCACGCGCGGTGGTCGTAAGTTTCTCCAGCGCAATTGCTAGTTCTTTCAAGCTCAGCGTCTGGGCTTCCTTGACGTTAGGCACAATCAACCCCCGTGGTGTTGCCGCAGCAACACCCATATTGACGAAGTGGTGAACGATAATTTCCTCGTCCGTCCACGTCGAGTTCACGGTGGGATTGCGTTGAACAGCCCAAATCATGGCCTTGACCATGACCAAGAGGGGGGAAACCTTAATGCCGGCAAAGTCGGGTGATGCCTTGAGTCGCTTCACGAAGTCCATCGTTCTGGTCGCGTCCACGTCGACAAAAACGGAGACGTGGGGAGCGGTGAACATCGAGGTGACCATCGCCTGGGCAATAGCCTTCCGAACGCCCTTGACGGGGATTCGGTCCTCCCTGTTTTCCGGCCACGCCGGCGTCTCAAGATTCTTGAAGACGGTCGCCTGGCCTGCATCGCGGATCACGTCTTCGCGGGTGACCTCGCCGCCGGCACCCGTGGCCGTCACGCTGGCAAGTTCGACGCCCAAGTCTTTCGCAAGCTTCCGGATAGGCGGCTTGGCCAACACCGCTTCGCCAGGCTGGGTTGCTACCGGCGCAGGAGCCGGCTCGGCGGGCGCCACTGGCTGGGCGCGTCGTCGCCTAGAGACGGTTTCTTTCGGCCCGGTTCCATAACCCACAAGATTCTTTACCGGCGCAGCGTCGTCGGCGCTCACGCTGCCGGCGACATCAGCGACGGCTTCGTCCACGGTGGAATCTTCGGCGGCTTCGCCCTCACCGCGAACAGAAATGATGGGAGCGCCCACCTGAACCGTGTCCCCCTCTTGGGCGAGCAGTTCGTTGACTACTCCGACAAACGGGGAGGGGAGCTCAACAAGCGACTTAGCGGTCTCGATTTCGCACACAATCTGGTTAACCGCGACCTCATCGCCTGGCTTGACTCGCCACTGAACGATTTCCGCTTCGGTGAGCCCTTCGCCGACGTCCGGCAGCGGGAAAGTGAAATCAGCCATGTCTGCTCCTTATTCCTGCACCACTAGTAAGCCATGCTTCGGTCAACAGCATCCAGAATTCGATCCACGTCCGGAAGATAGTGACTCTCCAGCCGTGCCGGAGGGAAAGGCGTGTTGAAACCGCTGACGCGCAGAACCGGTGCCTCCATCAGGTAAAAGGCCCTCTCGGTCATGGTTGCGGCAATCTCGCTGCCCAGACTGGCCTGAGAGGGTGCCTCCTGCGCGATCACCAGTCGTTGGGTTTTGGTGACCGATTCCTCGATTGTCCGATAGTCAATCGGCGACAACGACCGGAGATCCACCACCTCAGCGCTGACGCCTTCGCTCTGGGCGACATCGGCTGCCTGCAACAGCATGCTCACCATCGCGCCGTGCCCGACGAGCGTCACATCAGATCCCTCGCGTACCACCGCTGCCTGGGTCATCGCGGGTGCGGGTGTGGCGTCATCAACGGGGGCTTTGTGCCAGTAACGGCTCTTGGGCTCCAGGAAAATCACCGGGTCGTCGCTGGCGATCGCCTGTTGAATCATCCAGAAAGCATCGTTTGGGCTGGCTGGCGAAATCACCCGCAGGCCTGCAGTGTGAGCAAAATACGCTTCCGGGCTTTCCTGGTGGTGCTCCACCGCACCGATATGCCCCCCATAAGGAATACGAATGACGACGGGGAACGACTGGGTCCCCTCGTGGCGGGCAGTTTGCTTCGCAAGCTGAGTGACGATCTGGTCAAAAGCCGGGTACACAAAACCGTCAAACTGAATTTCACACACGGGGCGATAGCCGCGCATGGCTAAACCGATGGCAGTTCCGACAATTCCCGATTCAGCTAGGGGGGTGTCCACCACCCTGTTGGGCCCAAACTGCTCCTGCAAACCCTCGGTGACTCGGAAAACTCCACCCAGTTGGGCGATGTCCTCACCCATCACCATGACCTTGTTGTTCTCGACCATTGCGGTGCGGAGGCCTTCGTTGATGGCTTTAGCCATGGGAAGCTCGTGCATTACTGCCCCTCGTCCAGTGACTGGGTGTATTCCTTCAGCCATTCCCACTCATCGCTCATCAGCGCGTGATCTTCGGTATACACATGACGGAAAATGTCCTCCAAGGGCGGGTCTTCAATCGCCAACGTGCGACGCCGAATATCAGCTGCATAGTCGTCGGCTTCCTCCGCTACCGAATCAAAGAATGAGCCCTCGACACCTTGTCTCTCCAGGAACGCGCGGAACCGGTCGATGGGGTCATGCGCTTGCCAAAACGCCAACTCGTCTTCGTCGCGGTATTTCGTAGGGTCGTCACTCGTGGTGTGAGCGCCAATGCGATAAGTGAGCGCTTCAATGAAATGTGGTCCCTGGCCCGCGCGGGCCGCATCTAGTGACAGTCGGGTCGCCGCGTAGCTCATCAAGGCGTCGTTGCCGTCGATCTGCACGCTCGGCAAACCAAACCCTGCGGCCCGCTCAAAAAGCGGGGTGCGCGACTGCACACGAACGGGGACCGAAATTGCCCAGTGATTGTTTTGCAAGAAAAACACCTGAGGCGTCTGGTAGCTCTGAGCAAAAATGAAAGCCTCGTTCGTGTCCCCCTCGCTGCTGGCGCCGTCGCCGAAATAGACCATGACCGCTTCGTCCTTATCGGGGTTCCCCGTCGAACACGCTCCGTCGTAACCGATCCCCATGGCATAACCGGTGGCGTGAAGTGTCTGTGACGCCAACACCAGGGTGTACAAGTGGAAGTTGTTGGTCTTCTTAGGGTCCCAACCGCCATTGGTTACGCCGCGAAGCATGCGGATGATGTCCAAGAGGTCAAGCCCTCGCACATATCCCACCGTGTGTTCACGGTAAGCGGGAAAAATATGGTCTTGAGGTCGCGAGGCAAAGGCAGAGCCCACCTGCGCCGCCTCTTGGCCAATACTCGGGACCCACAAAGCCATATGGCCCTGCCGTTGAAGGTTTCCCGCTTCGACATCGAAGCGTCTCACCACCGTCATCACCCGATAAAACTCACGGAAATCTGCCTCCGCCAGATGCGAGATGGCCTGGTGATACTGGTCAAGTCCGTCACCTTGCACCAAGGTGCCATCTTGATTCAAGAGCCGGAGCGTCGAATCCGTGTAGGGCATACGTCTAACCTAGCGGCGGCACTTTCGCAGGGCCGCCATTCCTGCCCCACAAAGCACCCCCACCAACGTCGTCTTTCTGACACAACCTGCTAGCGAAATATTCCGCAGCCGGGCATAGTTAGGGGATGTTTCGCTTCTTTGCTCGACTGCTCATCAACTCTCTGGCCTTAGCCGTAGCAGTGTGGATTGTTCCTGGTCTCACCATGGTCCCGTACGGAGAGGGAGCGGAGCTTTTTGCTGGTGGACCTAGTCTTCCTGTTGTCCTGAGCTACGTCCTCTTCGCCTTCATCTTTGGTTTGATCAATGGCGTTGTGGGCAACGCCATTCGCATTGTGGCCTTTCCGATCTACCTGCTCACGCTGGGGCTCGTGTCCCTGGTTGTGAACGGTGTTCTGCTTCTCTTGGTGAACCTGGTGTCCGAGGGGCTGGGTTTTGGCCTTTTCGTCGAGGACTTCTACTGGGGGATCATCGGGGCATTGGTGTTGAGTTTGACCAGCTGGATTATCGGCATGGTCTTGCGGCCGCTCGTCAAAAAACGCCGCTAGCTTCCTTCTCGGCGAGCGGAAAACGTCTGGGCTTTGCCCTCTGCCGCGTCCCATCGAGGGAACGAGTCTCGGGCCGGGCTGGCGTCCACGCGTTCCGCGGTGTGAGCGTATCCTTCCCGCGAGTGGGCCCCTGCCACATCCAGTGGAGAGGAACCGCTGTGCGTTTCTATGAGGGTGCGCCCCGTGGGTTCTTGGGCGCCGGCCACCCCCGGCACCAGATCATCGGTATGCGCGATAGCGAGTGCCGGATAGCTCCCGCTGGCAGGTGCCGTACCGAGAGGCGCGCCGACGGTGAGAACACTCCCCGTGAGATACCGGCCGCTCTCCGCAACGCGGCTGGCCAAGAGCCCGCCCTGGGAGTGACCCACGTAATGAACGCGGTCGGTTGGCCGAACACCGGCTTTCTTCATGGCTGCCTGCACCGCCACCAGAGACGCCGCCGAGACCCCCGCCACCAACGCGAGATTGCTTTCCATGTCGAAGGGTTCCGCGCTTGAACCCAGTCCCCAATGCTGGGTTCCCGCTATATAGACATCCGATTCCCAGGAACCTGAGGGCGTTTGGTAGCGCTCAATACGAATCGGATTCTCCCCGTCAGGGATTCTCCCGACCCGCTCAGATAGAGACGTAGCGCGATTTACCGACTGCGGGCCGGGGCCCACCGACTCCACCGCCACAGCGTGCGGGCCGGGATTGCCAAGGAAGACTTTGGCTGCCGGCGAGATGTCTCCCGCCCGAACAGCACTGGAGAGATCGCCTCGCCCGAGGACGACGGTCATCAAGCTCAGCAACCGCTCGCGCGGGACCTCCCACGTGGCAATCCGCCAACGCTCCTGATCCGCCGTTGCCTCGGCGTAGTGGCGCACGGCAAGCCCCAACGCTTCCGCATCCTGGAGCAGGCGCTCAAGCAATCCCACAATCGGACCCAAAGACACCGCTGGGATACTACGCAATGCCTCGGTGAAGGGGTCCCGCTCCGAAACCTGGATTGCTGCTACTCGCTGGTTGACACGAACGAGCTCTGCCTGGACATCCTTCAGGGAGGTCGCCAAAGCGAGAATCTCGTCCTCCGATACCCACAGCATTCCCGCCGTCGTTACCACCAGGCCATTGCTCATAGTGATTCGGCTCGCGCCGACGCCGCGCCCTCCTGATCGGCCCAGATCTCGAGCCTGCGCGCGATGGTGTACGCCGATCGCTCCAGAGCCGCAAGCTCCGCCTCACACGCATCCTTTGCCGGTGAGCGCCAATACGTCCCCAGACTATGGTTCGCAAGCTCTGCCGCCACCCGGCGCAGAGCCGCGGCGGCTTCCCGAGCCTCCGTTGCTGCCGCCATCGTCATTGCCCTTCCGACAGGGCATCCTCTCTGAGGTGCGGCGAGTCCCCCGCGCCTTCGCCTGCCCTCCCGAAAACCTCAGCAGCGCAATGCTCCGTGGACAAGGACGGATAGGGGAGAATAGAGGAAGAGAAGCTTCGCTGAGAGAAAAGGTGACCATGTCAGCGTTAGGCCACCAACCGCTCAGCCCTCTCGATGGGCGCTACCAGACCGCCATGGGCGATCTCCCCGAGTATTTTTCGGAGGCAGCGCTCAATCGTGAACGCGTTCACGTCGAGATTGAGTGGGTAATCGCACTCACCAACGCCGGTTTTGCCGGCGTCTCTGCTTTGTCGCCAGAGACCATTTCGGATTTGCGTTCAGTTGTTGCCAACTTCGGCGAGACCCAGCTGCGGCAAATTGCGGACTACGAAGCCGTCACCAAACATGACGTCAAGGCTGTCGAATACTTTGTGCGGGATGTCTTGTGCGAAAACGGGCTGGAATCACTGGTGGAGCTCGTGCACTTTGGTTGCACGAGCGAAGACATTAACAATGTTGCCTACGCTCTCCTCACGAAGAAAGCCCTGCACACTGTCTGGTTCCCCGCACTCCAGGGTGTTCGCGACCGCCTCAAGGAGCTCGCCCAGGAATGGCGACAGGTTCCGATGCTCTCGCGTACCCACGGGCAACCCGCCACCCCCACGACTTTTGGCAAGGAGCTAGCGGTGTTCGCACACCGCCTAGACCGAATCTCTCCGGTGGTTGCCCAAGCCCAGTTCCCGGCAAAATTCAGCGGTGCCACCGGAACTTTTTCTGCCCACGTCGCCACCGACCCCACCCGGGACTGGGCAGCGCTCAGCGCGTCCTTCATCGAGGGCCTTGGTTTGGAATGGAACCCCCTCACTACACAAATCGAGTCTCATGATGGTGTCGCGCACGTGTTGAGTGCCGTGTCGCACGTGAATCGGATTCTCCACAATCTCTGCACCGACGTCTGGACCTATATCTCGCTCGGCTACCTCACGCAGATTCCGGAACCCGGCGCCACCGGCTCCTCCACAATGCCGCACAAGATCAACCCGATCCGCTTTGAGAACGCGGAAGCCAATTTCGAACTTTCCTGTGCCCTGTTGGACTCTCTCGCCAGCACGTTGGTCACCTCCCGCTTACAGCGCGACCTCACCGACTCCACCACCCAGCGAAATATCGGTGTTGCGCTGGGACACTCACTGCTTGCGCTCTCGAATGTGGCGAAGGGTTTGACGGAAATAGCCCTCAACCGCGAACTTTTGGCAGCCGACCTCGAGGCAAACCAGGAAGTCCTTGCCGAGGCTATTCAGACCGTCATCCGGTCAGAAATTGTCCAAGGCCGCTCGAGCATCGAGGACCCCTACGCGGTAGTGAAGGAGCTCACCCGGGGTAACAAACTCGACCAGGTGGCGCTGCAGGAATTCATTGCTGGCCTCGACATCTCGCCCGAGGCAAAGAAATCTCTGAGCGAACTCACCCCCCAGGGATATGTCGGGGTAGCGGCCGCACTGGTGGACCACCTGCGCTAGCGCTTAGTCGTTACCCGTTTCCGGTTTTTCCCACTCACCTTCAGGCTGCTTGTTGGGGGTCATGGCCAGAACCATCATGGCAAGCCCAATAACCACGATGACGAAAGCCCCTCCGACCACGACCGTCGCCATGAGAACGTCGCGGGTGACCATCAAGAAAATTGCGCCGGCGAAAAGAGCCACAACACCAGCCAGACCGACGTACTCGATGGGCCGAAGAGCGTTGAATGCGCGGGACTTCGTCATGATCACACCTTCTCGTTCATAGCTTTGTTCATGCTGTGGTGGGTAATGGCAGCAATGACCAGGTAGACACCCATGACGATAGCCCAGGCGCCAAAGAATCCAACCACGGCCACACTGTCGGCACTCTGGGTCAGAACGACCAGAGCGAACAGAACGGTCAGAGTGCCTTGGGTCACCCAGTCTCTGCGCAGAACATCTCGTTTCGGCAGACGAAACCCAGCCAGGATCTCCGAGGCACCCATTAGCAGGGCCCAGACCACGACAGCCCACAAGAGCAGGCCTATTCCGTAGGAATTAAAACCCAGTGCGAGCGCACCAATGACGAGCGAGACCGCCGCTTGGAAAACATAGAAGCCTCGAGCAGGGTGGTTTCCCAGCACTCGCCAGGCGAGACCCCCCTGAACCACCGCGAGCACCAGCCCCGTTACACCCAGCGCCACGAGTCCAAACTGGCCGGTGTGCCCAGGCGTAAACGTGATGAAAAGCCCCGGGACGATGAGAACAATGGCCCGGGAAAGGGCGGCTGCCCCGTAAGAATTCGAGGTCTGGATGTGAGCTTCCATTACCCCCACAGTGTACGAGCAGACACCTGGGTGATCGGAGCTAGACCCGAGGCATATCCGCGAATCGCGAATAGTGCCCTTGAAAGCCCACCACGATGGTGTCCGTGGGTCCATTGCGATGCTTGGCCACAATGAGATCAGCTTCACCCGCGCGGGGGTTTTCTTTCTCGTAAGCACTCTCGCGGTGAAGAAGGATCACCATATCCGCGTCCTGCTCCAGCGACCCCGACTCACGGAGATCACTGAGCTGCGGCTTTTTGTCAGAGCGCTGTTCGGGCCCACGGTTCAGCTGCGAAAGGGCGATGACGGGCACTTGGAGTTCTTTTGCCAGAAGCTTCAGAGCCCGGGAAAACTCGCTCACTTCCTGTTGGCGAGACTCCACTCGCTTACCCGAAGACATGAGTTGCAAATAATCGATAACGATCATCTTCAGGCCCACCCGTTGCTTGAGCCGGCGAGCTTTGGCCCGAATTTCCACCAACGTCATGTTCGGGCTGTCATCGATATAAAGTGGCGCCGCCTCAATGCGTCCGCGGGTTGAGGCGATGGTTTTCCAATCATTGGCTTCAATCTGACCCTTGCGCATCTTTTGTAGGGGAATTGATGTCTCCGCAGAAAGCAACCGCATGGCAATCTCTGACTTGCCCATCTCGAGCGAAAAGAGAATGGTGGGCTCTTTGTGCTTGATGGACGCTGCCCTTGCGAGGTCGAGGGCCAGAGTCGACTTACCCAACGCTGGGCGAGCAGCAATGAGAATCAACTGTCCGGGGTGCAAGCCGTTGGTCAACGCGTCCAAATCTGCGAAGCCCGTGGCGACCCCCACCATTTGGCCGTCGCGGCCTCGCGCGGCCTCGATCTCATCAACCGCTGACGTAACGGCATCGGTCAAGGGGACGTAGTCTTCCGATTCGACGCCTCCCGCGACCTGGTAAATCTCCGTTTGGGCATCGTTGACGAGCTCAGAAACCTCCCCTTCGCTCGCGTAGCCCAGGTTGGCAATCCGTGTTCCCGCGTCCACGAGACGCCGCAGAACCGCCTTGTCAGCGACGATGGTGGCGTAATGGCCAGCACTCGCAGCGGTCGGAACGAGGCCCACCATGGTGTGAAGGTAGTCGACGCCGCCAGCGCGCGAGAGCATGCCGGTCTTCGTGAGTTCGTCCGTCACCGAAATCACGTCCGTCGGCTCACCGTGAGAGTAGAGGTTGAGCAGCGCATCGAAGATAATTTCGTGCTTGGGCAAGTAAAAATCGCGGCCCTTGATCACCTCGATAACATCGGCGACCGCGTCCTTGCTGAGCAGCATGCCCCCAAGGGTGCCCTGTTCGGCCAGTGTGTCGTGAGGTGGAGTCCGCTCGCCACCGTAACTGCGCTCACCGGGGGAGTCAGGGACGAGACCAAGCTGCGCGATAGACACTGATGAACTCCTCGATTTGCTCCACGACCAGGGCGACCCTCACCCTCCGCCCCTAGGTCTATCAGCACCGACTGACACGGCGGGGAGGGCTATCTGGAGGCCTGGTTTTACCTCCTAGCGACGAACTTCTCCAGGCTATGTTTGACCCTAACGTTTGACAATCCAGCCTGTGGATAACTCTGTGGGCAACGCGCCGGAAATTCTCACAGCTCTGTGGATGGTGTGGGGATAACCATAACCCAAAAGGCCAAGTTTCTCGTACTTAATAGCGTTTTACCGAAGATTAAACTTTACATTTGGTCGAAACCAACTCTGGATAAAGTGCCACTTTAGACTTTTGCTGTTTAACGCGGTGTGTGGAGAAACCGGGCATAAAAAAATTAGGGCTCCCCGAAAAGGGGAGCCCTAATTAAGTGGAAATGTCTTACTTTTCGGCCACCACCGAGAGTTTCACGTTAGCCACAATTCCCTCGTGGATGGTGATGAGCGCCTCGAAGTCGCCGACCGTCTTGACGGCCTGCGGAATTTCGATTGCGCGCTTGTCAACACCCGTAATGCCGGCAGCTTCAATCGCCCCCACGATGCTTGTGCGGGTAACCGAACCAAACAAGCGGCCGGTCTTACCCGCCTTGACGGCGATGCTGATGGGGCTCTTCTCGAGAGCAGCCTTCAGGGCAGCAGCATCTTCAGTACTGGCCTGGGCTTTCGCTTGGCGAGCATTCTTGATCTGGTCGACCTGCTTCTGTCCGCCGTTGCTCCACGCAACCGCAAACCCCTGAGGGATGAGGAAGTTCCGGGCGTACCCGTTCTTCACATCCACAACGTCGCCGGCTGTCCCGAGTCCCTGGACCTCATTGGTCAAAATAAGTTTTGCCATGATGTCCCCTAGCGTCCGGCGCCTGCGTATGGCAGCAAGGCCATCTCGCGTGCATTTTTGATCGCCTTAGCGAGAAGGCGCTGTTCCTGAACCGAGACTCCGGTGATACGGCGAGCGCGGATTTTTCCACGCTCCGAGATGAAGCGACGCAAGGTTGCGACATCTTTGTAATCGATAACTCCCACGGTGATGGGCTTGACGGGAGCCTGAGGCTTCCCGCCCTTACCCATGCGGGGCTTGCGGCGGTCGCCGCTGGATTTTCCTGCCATGGTCTGATCTTTCTTGTTAAAGGCGCACGAGCGCCGTGAGTGTTAGAAGGGTGCGTCCTCGACGGGAGGCGCCGAAGAGGTAGCGGCGTTGGCCCAAGGGTCTTGGGTTTGGCCACCAGCATCCGGTGAACTCCAGGAACCATCAACCGCGCCGGCGCTCTTCGCACCAGATGACTGGCGCTGGACCTGCGCGGTGGCATAACGAAGGCTGGGGCCGATTTCGTCGACATCCAACTCGATCGAGGTGCGCTTCTCGCCCTCTTTGGTCTCGTAAGAACGCTGACGCAAGCGGCCAGAGGCCACCACGCGAGCGCCCTTCGTGAGCGATGACGCTACGTGCTCGGCAAACTCCCGCCACACGCTCGCGCGCATGAACAGAGCCTCGCCGTCTTTCCATTCACCGCTGGCGCGGTCAAAAGAACGAGGGGTCGACGCGATCGTGAAGTTCGCGACGGCAATGCCGTTTTGTGTGTAACGAAGTTCGGGGTCAGCGGTGAGGTTGCCCACCACAGTGATAATGGTGTCTCCAGCCATGACTTACTCCGACTTGCGGCGCTTCGGGCCGCCCGAGAGAGACACCTTCTGGGCAACAGGCGATTCTTCAGGGGCACCAAGGCGAACCACGGCTTCGTCCTGACGCATCACCTTGGTGCGCATGACAGCTTCGCTGAGCCGCAACTGGCGATCTAACTCTGCGGTTGCATCAGGCGAGGCGTTGAAGTTGGCGACGGCGTAGATACCTTCGCTCTTCTTGTTGATCTCATAAGACAGGCGTCGTTTGCCCCAGATGTCGAGGTTCTCCACGTTGCCACCGGATTTCCGGATGACCTCGAGGAAGCCTTCGAGACTGGGAGCGACAGTACGCTCATCGATGTCTGGGTCGAGAATGACCATCAGTTCGTAATCGTGCACGGTTACCCCACCTCCTTCGGACTAGCGGTTACAGGATTTCTGCAACAGGAGGGATAGTGCTGTGTCTGCAAGCAGACAACCTCCCTAGTCTAGGCGGAAGAAACAGGGTGAGCAAGGCCTTATCGGCTTGCCCACCAGGACTTCAAGCGGCGCGTAGCTTCCTCTGTACCGAGTTCCCCCTCGTCAAGGCGCATTTCCAGCAGGAACCGATAAGCCTCACCGACTTCCCGGCCGGGAGAGATGCCCAAAATTCGCATAATGGCTTCCCCGTCCAGGTCGGGACGAATTTTGTCCAGCTCTTCTTGCTGGGACAGCTCCGCAATCCGAGCCTCCAAGTCGTCGTAGGCAAAGGAAAGCCGATCTGCTTTTCGCCGGTTCCTCGTGGTCACGTCGGCGCGAACGAGGATGTGAAGCCGCGCTAATTCACTTCCCGCGTCGCGCACATAGCGCCGCACCGCGGAGTCGGACCAGGCTTGGTCCGCGTAGCCAAAAAACCTCAGGTGAAGCTCGATCAAGCGCGAGACCGCGGCAATCGTGTCCTTGTCGAAACGCAACGCTGTGAGGCGCTTTTTAGCCAGCTTCGCACCCACGACATCGTGATGGTAAAAAGTCACCGCTCCGCCTTCAAACCGGCGCGTGGCGGGCTTTCCAATGTCGTGGAGCAAGCTGGCTATGCGAAGGACCACATCAGGATCCGCGTTAGGTGTTCGGCGTTGCTCTTCATCAATTGCTTGCTCCACCACGGTCAAGGTGTGTTGATAAACGTCTTTGTGGTGAGCGTGTTCGTCGGTTTCCAAACGAAGAGCCGGCAACTCTGGGAGGACGAACTCGGCGATCCCGCTGTCCACGAGCGCCTCCAACCCGGGCCGGGGGCTACCAGACGACAAAATCTTGACCAGTTCGTCGCGCACGCGCTCAGCGGAGATGTCGACGATGCGAGAGGCCATAGCGGTCATCGCTTCCGCGGTCGCAGGCGCGATACGAGCCGAAAGTTGGCTGGAAAAACGGGCGGCACGCATCATCCGAAGTGGGTCATCACCGAACGAGATTTCCGGGGCCACCGGTGTCGTCAACGACAGTGCGAGCAGGTCCTCCAACCCCCCAAAGGGATCAACAAGCTGGAGTCCCGGGAGGGTCAAGGCCATGGCATTCATGGTGAAGTCGCGGCGCTCTAAATCCGCCTCCAAAGAATCGCCAAAAGCTACATCAGGTTTGCGACTAGAACCGTCGTACACGTCGGAGCGGTAGGTGGTGATTTCAAAGGTTTCGGACCCAATCTGGGCGGCAATCGTTCCAAAGTCACGCCCCACGTCCCAGACCGCTTTAGCGAGCGGGCGAACGAGCCGCTCAATGTCGTCCGGTCGCGCTGACGTGGTGAAATCGAGGTCGTGAACCTCTCGGCCGAGAAACGCATCTCGGACAGGGCCGCCGACCAAGGCCAACTCGAAACCAGCCTTCTCAAAGGCCTCCGCAAGGCTCTTGATGGGCTCCCGAGCGACCAGTTCGCGCAGTTTTTCGACTGCTTCGGCAACGCTCGACATAGTGTTCAGAGTCTAGACTCGAATGCATGCCAGCTCTGGGGACGGTGACTTCTAGGCGTGGGTAATCACCCGCTCTCCCTCCGGGCTCGCCTTGCTCGCTCAGCAGTCTCCGCAGGGTTTGCTGTCGGCCTGGTCGCGGTCCTCACCACACCCGCTTACGCCGACACTGTCCGCTCTGCCGCTCGCGTGGACATCATCACCGAGGGCGGCGGCATCATCGACCCACTCGTGGGCGGAAATCTCAGCATCCTCCTGCGATCGGATGAGACCGGAACGCTGCGTGAAGGCGAGGTGCGTCTCACCTTGACGGACACCGCGTTTAGTAGCGAGGATCAAATCCGCCGCTTCATCCAGGGTTCCAGTGACCCGGTTGCCACAGAGCTGGCCCGGCTCGTCACCCCGGAAGTTCCGCAACTTGAATCCCGCGAACTGCCCTTCGCCCTCTCGCCCGCCGATCTCCCCGATGTTGCTGCGGCAGTGTCCGAGGACGAATCCGAGCCTCCGCTGGACCTCGAGCCGCTCCCTCTTCCCCAGGCGGGGGTGTTTGGTGTCGAGGCCACCTACCTGCAACCGGGTAACCCCACACCCAGCCTCCGCCAGCTCAGTAATCGACAACTCATCGTCCTCAAGCCCGCGGAAACACTGTTGGGCACCGCGCCGATTGCCCCGATTGTCACCCTCACCACCGCCGCTTCCGGGGGAGTTGCTTTACGGCCGGAGGAACTGCAAGCGCTCACCATCGCTGGTGGTCCGCTCAACGTGGTGACTGATGCACTCGAGCGCTACCCCGCCACTCTCGCGATTGACTCGCGCATCACCAGCTCCATCACCGTGCTGGGAGACCAAGCACCCCTCGAGTCACTCCAGTGGGCCTCGGGGCTGGGATCCCTGGGTTTGGCGCAGTTCGGTTTGCCGTGGGCGGACGCGGACCCGCTAGCCTCCCTCGATATTGACACCCTGGTGTACGCACGATTGGGCGAGTACCCGTGGGTGCACGGCACCGCGATTAGCGACGAACACATTGCCACCCTCGCCACGCGGTCTGCCTCCGCGGTTTTGCTCTCCAGTGAAAACTTGCCTTCGGACCGAGCGGTCGTGTCTGTAGGCGACGCTCGAATTATTCGTATCGATGCCGAACTCTCCGCGATTGCGCGGGATGCGCTGCAAGCCCCCACTGTGCTGGAGGCCCAGGCCGACCTTCAACGGGCAGCGGGAATCATCGCCTTCCGCGCGATTGTGGGCAATCCGGACATTCTGGTATTCAGCACCGGACGTCTCCCCGCCACCGCCATAGCGCCACGCATTGAGTCGGTTTTGGAGGGTTTCAGCGCGCTGAGCGTTGCCGAAACCGTCGCGGTGCCCCTGGAGGCGCCCGCGACAGAAAAGCTGGATGGTGTCGTCACGGTGCCGCCCAGTCGGGATCGGACCGACTTCGTCCAAAGCATTAGGGCGCTGTGGGAAAGCGATGTCGCCTTCGCAACGATTGCTGCCGATCCTGAAGGTGCAGTCTTTGGGCGGTGGACGCGATACCAGGCTTTGTTATCTTCCACCTGGAGCGATGACCCGAACGGGTTGGCGTCGGAGTGGCAGCGAGCACAGGAGGATTCGCGAGAGTTCCACAACTCGGTTCGCGTGGAGCAGGGTAGTGCGATCACCGTGCTCGCGGATCAAACATCTCTACCCGTCTCGGTGCAAAACGACCTACCCTCCGACGTTCGGGTCACGCTTGTCGTCCGCCCAACGACAGCAATTCTTGCGCTGGAAAACCCGCGGGTTGAGCTGTTGGTCCCCGCCGGTAGCGCGGCGAGAACGCTGGTTCCCGTCCAGTCGCTCGCCAACGGGACAACTCCCGTCGAATTCACTCTGCTCTCCCAGGGTGGGGAACAAATTGGGGAAGTGGTGACAATCCCCATCACGATCCGTGCCGGCTGGGAGGGTGTGATCTCGTTCGTTCTGGCGATTGTGGTGGGGGGAACCTTTGCCTTCGGACTCTTCCGAGCAATCCAGCGGCGTCGTAAAGAGACGGATGTGCCCGCGTGAGTAGCTCCGGTATCGGCAAAGCCAGCATGAAGTTGGCGTCGGGAACCGTGGTCTCTCGAATTCTCGGTTTCATCAGCGCCATCATCTTGGCCAGGACGCTGGGAATTGTGGGCTCCGGAGCGGACACTTTCGCCCTAGCAAACCAACTGCCCAACAACATTTACGCTCTTGTGGCCGGGGGAGTGTTGAGCGCCATCCTGGTGCCTCACATTGTGAAGGCCGGGTTGGACAAAGACGGCGGCCAGGGGTTCATCAACAAAATCGTCACCCTTGGCTTTGTTCTGTTTCTTATCGTCGCGCTCATCGCCACCCTGCTCGCTCCCGCGCTCGTCGCGCTCTATGCCCAACAGGGTGGTGGGGACGCTCGAGGTCTCTCCGAGCAGGAACTTGCTCTCGCTACCGCTTTTGCCTACTGGTGTTTGCCGCAAATCCTCTTTTACGCGCTGTACAGCCTGCTCGGCGAAGTGCTCAACGCCCGCAAAGTATTTGGCCCTTTTACTTGGGCTCCAGCGATCAACAACCTCGTGGCAATGGCAGGTCTCATCGCGTTTTCGCAAATTTTTCCCGGGGTGGACACGGCCAACGCGTTTGCGTGGACACCCTCGATGGTCATGGTGTTGGCGGGTTCAGCGACCCTCGGGGTTGCCGCTCAAGCCTTCATTCTTTTCGCCTTTTGGCGACGCGCGGGGCTAAGTTATCGACCAGATTTTGTCTGGCGCGGGGTTGGTCTAGGCACCACCGGGCGGGCTGCCAGCTGGATGTTTGGCATGATCGTGGTCGCCCAAATTGCGGGGATAGTGCAAGTCAACGTGGCCACCCTGGCAGCGGGAAGCGATGCGCCAAGCCTCGCAATCCTGCGTTTTTCCTGGCTAATTTTCATGCTGCCCCACTCGGTCGTAGCGGTATCGCTCGCGACCGCCTATTTCACCAGAATGGCCACCCACGCGAGAGACGGTGACACGGCAGCACTCGCCGCGGATATTCGCAGCTCCCTGGCCCGCATTGGCGTGTTTATGGTGCTCGCGTCCGTGGGCCTCATCACCGTCGCGCTGCCCTTCGCCCGTCAGTTTGGGACGAACCCCAGCTCCGTGGGGGACATGGCGTTGGTCATCATGCTCTACTCCGCGGGATTGGTGCCTTTTAGTGTTTTGTTTGTCGTGCAACGGGTGTTTTACGCTCTCGAGGACACCCGAACACCGTTCTTCCTTCAAGTCTCACAATCCACGGTGTTTATTGCTCTAGCCCTCATTGTTGCCACGATGCCAAGCCCCATGATTGCTTTTGGTCTGGCGCTCTCCACCAGCATCGCCGGCGTTATTCAGACCGTCATTGCCCTGGCTGTACTCTCCCGGAAACTCGGCGGGTTTTCCTACCGCGGTTTGGGGCGCTCCTACCTGGTTTATGCGCTGGCCGCCCTGCCCGCCTCTGTGGCGGGTGTCGCCGTACTGTGGGTTTTTGGTGGCGGGACAAGCGACGGCGTTGTCACCTCAGGCGCTATTGCTGCTATCGGTGTGGGAATAGTGATCACCGTGGCGATGGTCAGCGTCTACGTGCTTGCTCTCTATCTGTTGCGGGAACCCGAATTGCGCGCCCTTCTGCGCCAGATTTCCTCTAGGCGCGCTTCACAGTGATTACCTGCACACCCGTCCTAGACTGAGGGTTTCGCACAGAGGAAGAAGCGTCATGCGAGAGCTTGTCATCATCGGATCAGGTCCTGCCGGTTACACCGCCGCTATCTATGCCGCCCGAGCGAGCCTCAACCCTCTGGTCGTGGCTTCCTCGGTCGAGTTTGGCGGCGACCTCATGAACACCACCGACGTCGATAACTTCCCCGGCTTCCCGGAAGGGATCATGGGCCCTGAGCTCATGATGTCCATGCAGAAGCAAGCGGAGCGCTTTGGCGCAGAGATTATGTACGACGATGTGGTGTCTGTGGAGCTGGAGGGTCCGGTCAAAAAGATCACGCTCGGCAACAAAGAGGTCGTCGAAGCCAAAGCCGTCATTGTTGCCTCGGGTTCGGCCTACCGCAAGCTCGGTATCGCCGACGAGGACCGACTGAGCGGCTATGGCGTTTCCTGGTGCGCAACGTGCGACGGAGCTTTTTACCGCGAGAAGACTGTGGCTGTCGTGGGCGGCGGTGACTCCGCCATGGAGGAAGCAACATTTCTGACTCGTTTTGCGGACAAGGTTTATCTCATTCACCGCTCAGAAAACCTCCGGGCTTCCGCAGCGATGCTGGATCGTGCGCGCAACGACCCGAAGATTGAGTTCATCCTGAACGCCACCGTCGAGCACATTTACGGCGACGACCTCGTCAGCGGTATCGGCATTGTGGATGCTACTTCCGGCAGCGAAACCACCCTCGATGTCAGCGGGTTGTTCATCGCCATTGGTTCTGACCCGAGGACGCATGTGGTCCACGGCCAGCTCGAGCTCACCGACGAAGGCACGATTGCCGTGGAGGGCCGCACCTCTCACACCAACCTCACCGGGGTTTTCGCCGCTGGTGATGTCATTGATTCGACCTATCGGCAAGCCATTACCGCCGCCGGCTCGGGGTGCACCGCTGCGCTCGATGCGCAGCACTATCTCGAGTCTCTTTCCTGAAAACCCCCACCAAGGAGAAAAACATGAGTGAAGCCCGTGCCGTTACCGACGCCTCGTTTGCCAGCGATGTGCTCGCCAGCGAAAAGCCCATCATGGTTGATTTTTGGGCCGAGTGGTGCGGCCCCTGCCGCGCCGTCTCGCCGATTTTGGACCAAATCGCGAGCGAATACTCGGACAAGATTGACGTCGTGAAGATGAACGTCGATGAGAACCCCGAAATCCCCATGCAGTACCAAATCACCTCGATCCCCACCATGAAGGTGTTCAAGGGTGGCGAAGTGGTGAAGACCGTCATTGGGGCCAAGCCGAAGCCTGCCTTGGAAGCTGAACTCCAAGAATTTATTGGCTAACACCCTGTCGGTGGGCCGCGAAAACGGCTAACCTGACGTAACTGTCCGACGACCGCAAGGGATGACGTGATGTCTAACCCATCGGGAATTTCTCTCGACCCGTGGTTCGACAATTATGCCGAGCGCGCCTCGGGACTGACAGCCAGCGAAGTTCGTGCGCTTTTTGCCGTGGCCAACAGGCCTGAAGTGGTCTCCCTGGCCGGAGGGATGCCGTTTGTTGCGGCGCTGCCTTTCGACGACGTCACCAAGACGGTCCAACGGGTGCTCGGAACCGCTGGTCCGCAAGCGCTTCAATACGGTTCAGGGCAGGGGCTTCCGGAGCTTCGCGAGCACATTATGAGCATCATGGCTCTCGAGGGTATCCGCGCCGGAGTGGACGATATTGTCGTCACCACGGGGTCCCAGCAAGGCCTCGATTTGATTAGCAAGCTGTTCATCAACCCTGGTGACGCGATTCTTGCCGAATCCCCCAGTTACGTCGGGGCTATGGGAGTTTTCCGCTCGTACCAGGCGCGCGTGGAGCACGTCGCGATGGACGACGAGGGCATGATTCCCCAGTCGTTGCGGGAGCATATTGCTCACCTCCGGGCGATCAAGGTCCCGATTAAGTTTCTGTATCTGATTCCCAATTTCCAAAACCCCGCCGGGGTCACGCTCTCTGCGGCGCGACGGCTGGAGATTCTCGATATTGCGCAGGCCGAAGGCATTTTGGTGGTGGAAGACAATCCCTACGGTCTGCTGTGGTTCGACAGGCCGCCACCCCACGCTATTCGTTCAGCGGACGACGCGGGAGTAATCTACCTAGGCTCTTTCTCCAAAACCTTTGCGCCGGGTTTGCGCGTCGGCTGGGTGGTGGCGCCCCACGGTATTCGAGAAAAGCTCGTGTTAGCCTCCGAGGCCGCAATTCTCTCGCCCAGTTCCTTCTCGCAGATGATCCTTGCCGAGTATTTCGAAAGCCACGACTGGAAGGGCCAGATTGATACCTTCCGCGGCTTGTATCGCGAACGCCGAGACGCGATGGTGGACGCTTTGGCGCAGTACGCACCCGATATCCCCCACACCACCCCCACGGGAGGCTTTTACCTCTGGCTGACGTTGCCGCACGGCTTGGACTCCAAAGAAATGCTCCCCCGCGCGGTGAAGGAACTCGTGGCGTACACCCCGGGCACCGCGTTCTACGCCAACGGTGACGGCCGTGCGAACCTCCGGCTAGCGTTCTGCTACCCCGAGCCCTCGTTCATCGAAGAGGGGATTAAGCGGCTCTCTCGCGTCATAGCCGAAGAGCTCGAACTGCTGGAGACCTTTGGTCCCACCGCCACGTCGGTGTCGGCCAGCTTGGATGCCCCACCGCCTGAGGTCACCTGATGGCCGCCGCACGTCGCGTCCTGGTGCTTTCCGGCGGCATCTCCCACGAACGCGATATATCGCTCAAATCCGGCCGTCGAGTCGCCGACGGACTAATGGCTCACGGCCTAGAGGTGTCCCTGCGGGACCCTGACGCCCAACTCATCGCCGCTCTCACAGCGGACGCTCCCGAGGTGGTGTGGCCTGTCCTTCACGGCGCTTCGGGCGAAGACGGTGCGCTTCGCGGGCTGCTCGACATGCTGGGCCTTGCCTACGTGGGATCGACAGGCGAAGCAACCCGTCTGGCATGGAATAAACCGGTCGCCAAAACCCTGGTCGAACGGGCAGGGGTCTCCAGCGCAGCGTCGATCACTCTCTCGCGTGATGCCTTTCGCGAGCTGGGCGCAGAAAGTGTGCTCGACACCGTCTCCGAACACCTCGGGCTGCCGTTGGTGGTGAAACCCGCTCTTGGGGGCTCCGCCCAGGGCGTGAGCTGGGTGGACTCCACCGAGGACCTGCGCAAAGCGATGGTTCATGCTTTCACCTATGCTGACAGCGCCCTCGTCGAGCAGAGAATCATCGGAACGGAGGCGTGCGTGACCATCATCGACACGGGAGATGGCCCCACCGCAATAACTCCGGTAGAAATCGAACCCCTCTCTGGTCATTACGACTTTGAAGCTCGCTACACCGCCGGGGCCACAAAGTTTTTCACTCCGCCGCGGCTTGATGCCACTGCCGTGTCCCGCCTACAAGAATCAGCCACGCAGGCTTTTGACGCCCTCGGCCTTCGCGATCTCGCCCGGGTCGACTTCATGGTGGATGAGGCCGGAACACCATGGTTCTTGGAGGCGAGCACCATGCCGGGACTCACCGAGACGTCAAGCACCGTACTAGCGCTCGATTCCGCAGGCTATGACGTCAGCAGCGTTTATGCCGCGCTCGTCGAGTCCGCTAGCCGTCGCTAGTTCCGAAGCCAGGCTCGCCCAGCTCCGCGAGAATCCGATTCAGGTCGGCGACTGTCGCGAAGTCAATCGCCATCGTGCCCTTTGTCTTGGACAAGCTAATCGTCACCCGCGTATTGAGGCGGTCTCCCATACGCTCGGCAATCTCTGCAAGATGCTCACTGCGGCCGCCGCCACGCACCTTGCGCTTACTGGTCGGGGTTTTCGCTACCCCGGCCGCTTCCTCTGCCTGCCGGACCGTAAGGGCTTGATCCACAATCTTTTTCGCCAAAGCCGCCTGAGCAGCTGGATCCTCTACCCCCAGCAGCGCTCGGGCATGGCCCGCACTCAACACTCCCGCAGCCACTTTGGCCTGCAGAGCTTCCGGTAAACGCAACAATCTCAACGTGTTCGTCACTTGGGGCCGTGAGCGACCAATACGGGTCGCCAGCTCGTCTTGAGTAATCCCAAAATCCGACAACAACTGTTGATACGCTGACGCTTCTTCCAGCGGATTCAAGTTTGCCCGGTGGAGATTCTCCAGCAGCGCGTCGCGCAACATGGCGTCATCTGAGGTGTTCCTCACCACGGCCGGAATCGTCTTGAGCCCGGCTGCGATAGATGCCCGAAGACGCCTCTCGCCCATAATCAATTCAAAGGCGATATCCCCCTGAGGCGGGTCCAAGGGCCGCACGACAATGGGTTGCAATACCCCAAACTCTGTGACGGAGTGAATGAGTTCCTGGAGTTCCTCTTGTCGAAACTCACTACGCGGTTGTTGCGGGTTGGGGCGAATCGATTGCGGTGCTACCTGAGCGAGTACAGCCCCGGGAACGGCAGCTAAGCCGCTGTTTGACGGCGTCGCTTCGGGAAAAAACACGTCCACCGGACGGTCGCCTGCTTCCGGTGCTGACGGAATAAGGGCACCAATCCCGCGCCCCAAACCCGATCGTTTTTGTGCCATTAGATCGTGACTCCTCTGCGTGCGATTTCGACGGCAGCCTCTTGATACGCAACCGCGCCAGGCGACCCCGAATCATAGGCAATAACTGTTTGTCCATAACTCGGTGCCTCAGAAACCCTCACCGACCGCGGAATGAGGGTGTGCAGGGTCTGGTCAGCAAAGTGCTCGCGAACATCGTCCACCACTTGCTGAGCCAGATTGGTGCGCGCATCAAACATCGTGAGAAGGATTGTACTGAGAGCCAACTGCGGATTAAGGTGCCCCTTCACCAACTCGATATTGCGCACCAGTTGGGAAACCCCCTCTAGCGCGTAATACTCACATTGGATCGGAATCATCACCTCACGAGCCGCTACAAAAGCGTTGATGGTCAGCAAGCCGAGTGACGGTGGGCAATCAATAAGCACGTAATCCACGTCAGCTCCCGCGTCCGATTCCCGGTAGCGCTCCAGCGCCCGAGCCAGACGGTACTCCCTAGCGGCCATCGTCACGAGCTCAATCTCAGCGCCCGCAAGGTCCAATGTCGACGGAGCGCACAACAGGTGAGGATTCTCTGGGCTCACCACCACGGTGTCGGCAATTTCCGTGGTTCCCACAAGAACGTCATAGACGCTGGGGATATCTCCGTGGTGATCAACTCCCAGGGCTGTGGAGGCATTTCCTTGCGGATCGAGGTCAACAACCAGAACTTTTGCTCCAAAACGCGCCAGGGCGGCCGCTACATTGACGCACGTCGTCGTTTTTCCCACGCCGCCTTTTTGATTCGCCACAGCAATAATCCGTGTCGTCGTCGGGCGCGGCACCGCGACGTCGGTTAGCGCGCGCCGGCGGCGCGTGAGATCAGCGAGTTCCGCAGCCAGCGGCGTCGTTGCGTCAAAGCCTCGGTCGCTCACCACTGTCCCTTCGATGTTTCACGTGAAACATTCATCGCGCTATGCCACTGTAGCCCGAAATATTCGAGTCTCTTCCGTTCCAAACTCTGGCCCTGTGAGCTCCACCCGCGGGTCCGAAATTCCCGCGCGAACCAACTCTTTCGACGCCGCTCGAATCTCGTCGTCCACGCGTTGGCCCTTCATCAACAGCAGTTGCCCACCGGGGTTGACGAGAGGAACGCACAAAGGCACCAACGTCTTCAAAGCACTGACCGCGCGAGCGGTCACGCTATCCACACTCACGGATTCGCGGACATCCTCGGCTCGCTCGTTCACCACCGTCACGTTGGTGAGGTCCAAACGCTGAGCTTCCTCTTCTAGCCATGTCGCCCGTCGACCCAAGGGCTCAATGAGTGTGCAGTGCACGTCCGGTCGCATTGCCGCAACCACAAGGCCTGGAAAACCGGCGCCCGATCCGACGTCCGCCAGTGTCCCTGCGGGAACCTTTCGCGCGAGGAGCGCTGAATTCAGGATGTGTCGCGTCCACAAGCGCTCGAGCTCTCGAGGGCCAACAAGCCCAAGCTCCTCGCCCCACTCAACAATGTGGTCAGCAAATAGCCGGAGGGTCTCCAGAGAGTCACCGCAAATGAGCTCAGCACACGCAGGCTCCGCTTCTCGAGCCGAATGTTTCACGTGAAACATTCCCTACGCGGAGGGAGAGATAACCGTGTGGCGGTCAGCACCTTCACCCTGAGACCCGGACTGGTAGCCCTTTTCGCCGACCATGTCGTGTACAAGCTTGCGCTCGTAGCTGCTCATGGGGGGCAAGGCGGCACTTTTCGCCCCGCCCTCGATCTTCTCTACAGCGTGGGCCACGAGCTTTTCAAGCTCTTTCACGCGATTGTCGCGAGAACCCGCCACATCGAGCACCAATCGAGCAAATTCGCCGGTCTTCTGCTGAACAGCGAGACGAGTCAGATCTTGCAGAGCAGCAACCGCGTCGCCGGTGGACAGCACCCTCAAGTCGTCGTTGTCGGGTGACCCGACCGTTACATAAGTTCGACCTGTCTTCACCTCAATCTCGATATCTCCATCGAGATCGGCGATATCCAGAAGTGTCTCCAAATAGTCCGCCGCCAATTCGCCTTCATCGGGCACGACAATCTTCTCTTCGGTGCTCGCCATTACTTCCTCTTCTTTTTCTTCTTCTTCGCGCGGTCTTTACTGACCGGCTGTTGACGTTGCTTAGGCTCTTCGGCTTCTTCTTCAGCGCCATCATCCTCGATGAGGACAATGCCTTTGCGCTCACGTTTCTTTGCCAGACGCGCGTCGCGCGCCTTGGCTGCATCACTGCCGGGAGTCGGCATGTTACGGATCACCACAAACTGCTGGCCCATAGTCCAGAAGTTAGACACCAGCCAGTACGTCATCACGCCGAGGGAGAAATAGACGCCTGAGAACAAGAACACCAGGGGAAGCATGTACAGCAAGATGCGCTGCTGACGATACATCGGGCTTTCTTTCATGGCTGGAGACTGATTCTTCGACATGATTTGAAGCTGCGTGACGAACTGAGAAGCCGACATCAACACGACCATCACAGCTGCCGTCGCGATGACCGCCACGGTGGCAGAAGAGGACAGTGTGGAAGCATCACTGAACGCGAAGGCCATCGTGGCCTGCAAGGGTGCGAGGCCGAACAAGGCCGCCTGACCAAACTGTTCGGCCAAGTCTTGGGTCATGAACGATACGCCAGCACGCCCTTCCGCTGCAGTGCTGAGCACCCGGAAAAGCCCAAAGAAGATTGGCATCTGAAGCAAAAGGGGGAGACAGGACGAAAACGGGTTTGTTCCCGCTTTGCCATAGAGGGCCATCGTTTCGCGCGACATCGCTTCCCGGGAGAACTGGTCCTTCTTGCCTTTGTATTTGTCCTGAATCTTCTTGAGCTCGGGAGCAATCTCCATCATGCGGCGTTGGCTCCGGATTTGGCGAACAAAAACCGGGATTAGTGCCGCCCGAACGATGAGGACCAAAGTGGCGATTGAGAGAAACCACGCGGCGCCGGAGGTGGGCTCCATTCCCAGAAACTCAAGACCCTGGTGTGCTCCGGCGAGGACAGCCTCGATGACCCACCGAATGGGCCACAAAATGGTGTCGAAAAATTCCACGGGGTTACCTTCCCTTCGGACGCACGAACCCGAGCGCCGATATTTCGTATAAAGCTTTCAACTCTGAAGGAGGATCATCAATCCCGCCACGGGCCCAAGGGTTACAGCGGACGATGCGAATCGCCCCTAAGCCTATTCCCCACACGGCTCCCCTGTGTTGGATTGCCCTGAGTGTATAGAGCGAGCAACTGGGATAGTAACGGCACACCTGTCCATATAGAGGGGAGATCACCTTTCGATAGGCAAGGAGGAGAGCGAGAGCCACATTTCGCGGGAGCAGAAGAATCTCCTGCCCCAAGCGGCTCACTCCGCTACCTGCTCTATCGCTTCGTCCCATGCGCGGGCGAGTTCGGCAAAACTACTGGCGCCGCTGGCAGGCAACGCGCGCACCACACCGCGCATACCTATCGGGTGCGTAGTGAGAGTCTCTGCTGCCAACGCGCGAAGCCTGCGCTTGACACGGTTTCTGACCACCGCGTTACCCACCTTCTTGGAAACGACAAAGCCCCATGTGGAGGGGGCGCTGTGTCCCGCATAAGCGACGGTCATCACAAACGATGGCGTCGAGATCTTGCGGCCGCGTCGCTGCACATCACGGAGCTCCGCCCCCGACACAAGTCGATGCACCCGCGGCAACACGGGAGAAGACCTTAGGCCGAGAGGGAGGTGCGGCCCTTGCGGCGGCGAGCGGCCAAGATGGCGCGACCAGCACGGGTACGCATGCGCAGACGGAAGCCGTGCACTTTGGCTCGCCGACGGTTGTTGGGCTGGAACGTACGCTTGCTCATGAGAACTCCTCGATACCGGCTTGGAGAAAATCCAAGAAAAACTGGCCCAACGGGCAACACTTCAGGATACGCGCCTGTCCCCTTGGGGTCAACCCGCTCGCAAATTTTAGTTATCCACAGCCGGGCGCTACTCTAATGTTCTGTTACCAGGCGTCATTTAGCGTTATCAAGATTGTTTTCCACAGAGGTCCAAAGGGGTGGTTCCGTGAATTCTGCAGAAACGGACGTCACCGAGCTGTGGAATGGCGTTCAAAGCCACCTCACCACCGACACCAGAATCACCCCTCAACTGTGGGGATTTCTCGACCTCGTAGAACCCAGAGGTGTCATGGCCGGCGTTCTTTACCTCGAGGTCCCCAACGAGCTCACCCGGGGGATGCTGGAACAACGGGTTCGTCTGCCCTTGTTGACTGCGCTGGAAAGCACGGAAGATTCGGGGGTGAGCAGCTTTGCCATCGTGGTCAATCCGGATATCGAAAGTGACGTTCTCCAGGTGCCCGCCCACGATGACGTGCCTGTTGATCCCATGACCCTCATCGACCCGCCGCAACCGGCTATGGCGATGCCGGATCAATCCCGGCTGAATCAAAAATATAGTTTCGACAATTTTGTAATTGGCTCCTCGAATCGGTTTTCCCACGCGGCAGCAGTGGCCGTGGCGGAAGCACCCGCAAAGGCCTACAACCCACTCTTCATCTACGGCGGCTCTGGTTTGGGTAAAACCCACCTGCTGCACGCGATTGGTCACTACGCCACCAGCATGTTTAAAGGGTGCCGGGTACGGTATGTCAGTTCAGAAGAATTCACGAACGATTTCATTAATTCGATTGCCAACAACCGTGGTCCAGAATTTCAGGCACGTTACCGCGAAATTGACATTTTGCTGATTGACGATATTCAGTTCCTCCAAGGCAAAGATTCCACCCAGGAGGCCTTCTTCCACACCTTTAACACCCTCCACGATCACAACAAGCAGGTTGTCGTCACCAGCGACCTTCCCCCTAAACAGTTGACGGGGTTTGAGGACCGAATGCGGTCACGGTTTGAATGGGGTTTGATTACCGATGTCCAAGCACCGGATTTAGAAACACGAATCGCCATTCTGCGCAAAAAAGCCGCGAGTGAACAAATAGACATCAACGACGATGTCATGGAGTACATGGCCTCCAAAGTCTCGTCCAACATCCGTGAACTTGAGGGAGCCCTTATCAGGGTCACCGCGTTCTCTAACTTGAACCAAACGCCGATTGACATGCAGCTGGCGCAATCAGTGTTGAAAGACCTCGTGTTAACGGAAGACACCAATGTTGTCTCGCCAGCAGAAATCATCAACATTGCTGCCGGTTTCTACCAACTCAGCGTCGACGATTTGTATGGGTCCTCACGATCCCAAGCAATCGCGCTAGCCCGACAGGTCGCCATGTACCTATGTCGCGAGATGACGAATCTGTCTCTGCCAAAAATTGGCCAGTTATTTGGCAACAGAGACCACACCACCGTGATGTATGCCAACAAGAAAATCGGTGAGCTCATGAAAGAACGCCGGTCGATCTACAACCAGGTCACCGAACTGACGAGCCGTATCAAACAATCAAGCAGCTACACGCCATAAACCTAACCTCAAGTTGAAGGTTTCCCACACTGTGGATAACTTGTGGAGGACTACCAATCTTCCGTGGAGGACACACCGGGTAAGTCCACAGTCCTCCTGGGTGAAACCTGTTCTGCTGTGGACCAGCCTTTTTTATCCACATCTAGTCGCGCAGCTTCTCCACATCTCACAACCTTGTAGTTTCCGCCTCTGGAATGGCCTCATCATCAGTTCTTCACTTATCCCCAGGAGTTATCACTATTAATTCAATTTAACTCCTTTCTTCCACCAATAACCCGGCACCGCGAGGGAACCGGCTTTATGGCACAATCAAGTACCCCCCAAGAAGCCCCGACAAGTAGGTGCCCGTGAAGTTTGAAGTGAACAAAGACGTTTTCAGCGAAGCTGTTTCGTTTGCCGTAAAACTGCTGCCCCAGCGCACCACTTTGCCTATCCTTAGCGGTGTACTTATCTCCGCAGCAGAGGGCTCGGTCACGATCTCGTCATTTGACTACGAGGTGTCAGCGACCACCAAAGTGGCCGCGAACATTGACCAGCCAGGCAAGGTTTTGGTTTCTGGCCGACTTTTGTCAGAAATTGCTCAGCGTTTGCCCGAAGAGAGCGTCTCCCTCACCCTGTCGGGCTCTTCAGTGTCTGTCGTTTCGGGGTCGGCAAAGTTCTCGTTGGCCACTATGCCCGTGGAGGAATACCCGAACTTGCCCGAGATTGATGGTGTCTCTGGGGTCGTCTCTGGCGAGGACTTCTCTCAAGCTGTGGGCCAGGTGGCACCGGCAGCATCACGTGATGACGTCACGCCGGTCATCACTGGGGTTTTGTTAGAGGTTTCATCCACCGCGCTGGTGATGATGGCCACGGATCGCTACCGGGTGGCGGCCAAGCAATTGCCGTGGTCGGGGGAGGATGTGAGCGCTGAAGGGATTCAAGCTCTGATTCCCTCGCGCACCCTGTCGGAAATTGGCAAAACTTTTGCCCACACACCTAAGTTGACCATCACGCTCAGCATTGGCGGAGACCGCGAGCTAGTGGCGTTTAGTAGTGATCAACGAACGGTAACAACTCTGTTGATCAAGGGTTCCTTCCCGCCCGTTCAAAAGCTGTTCCCCGAGTCCACGCCTGATTATGCGGTCGTGAGCACTCAAGACCTGATTGAGGCAACCCGGCGCGTAGCTCTTGTGTTGGAGCGCGAAGCTCCCTTGCGGTATTCGTTCAGTCCGGATGGTGTGGCACTCGAAGCTTTGGGCTCTGAACAAGCGCAGGCGTCGGAGGAAATCGACGGGCACCTAGTCGGCAAGGAGTGCGTTGTTTCGTTGAAACCACAGTTCCTGATTGACGGCCTCACAGCGACCCACAGTGAGTTCGTGCGAGTGGCTTTTACGCAAACCGATAACCCGAACAAACCGGGCCCTGTTCTTCTGACAGCACAGGCTGCAAAAGAGGGGGATCACACAGAAGGATACCGTTACCTTCTGCAGCCCAATTTGTTGATGCGCTAAGAGCTTTTCCGTGTGGATAAGCCAGTTAGACCTGGTCGGGTGGCGAAACCATCAGCAGTCGTCGCTGGCCTTTCAACAAGGCGTAAACGTGTTAATCGGGCCGAATGGTCAAGGAAAAACCAATGTCGTGGAGGCGGTGAGGTTTCTCGCCCACCTCTCGTCACATCGCGTGA
>Ga0209138_1000532_pt1 | contig 36961 bp, 28 predicted proteins | sample SaaInl3SG_22_DNA_FD_184645 | JGI IMG/M metagenome (GOLD analysis project Ga0209138, IMG submission 184645) | Marine microbial communities from expanding oxygen minimum zones in the Saanich Inlet - ESP_153SG_22_DNA (SPAdes) (version 2) | ecosystem: Environmental > Aquatic > Marine > Intertidal...
TGCTCATAGAAAAAATCTGATTCAGGATCGTTTGCTGGAAAAAACTCTTCGAAATTATAGTTGAATTTAACCTGTGTTGCCTTGTAGGCAAATAAAGCCGTTAGGGCAGAAATACTTATTATTACAATCCACGCAATTTTTCTGAATTCTTTATTACCAACCTTTTTCAATGCTTTTTCGTTTATGAGTCTACAAAAGTAATAGTTAGTTTTCCATTCATATGTATTATAGCCTATTAAATCATTAAGTAAGAAGACAAATTATAATAATTATTACATTTGGAAAAACTAACTTTAATTATATGAAAAAAATAGTATTATTCTCTACTGCAATTTTTACGAGTATGAGCGTATTTTCTCAGTTTACGCAGACAAACGAACCTGTAATAGGGGATGGGGTAACCTTGTATGTTATAGATTCAGCTGCGGTTAATTATGAAAATACAACAGGCGCAGGTGTTACTTGGGATTACAGCTCTTATGGTGGTTATGGTTCTATTGTGCGAGGCGTTGCTGTTTTAGATCCAGCTAATACTCCTAATGCTTCTGATTTTTCTTCTTCTACACAAGCTGTAGACATTCAAAATGCTACGACTGATTATTTTAATTCAACAAGTTCTCAAAGAATTGGTCAAGGTTACGTGTTTACAGAACAAACTTTTGGAGAAGTTAAACTTGTTTTTGATACAGATGAAGCTACGTTAATGAATTATCCAATGAATCTAGGAGATGTAGTTACAGATACGTATCAAGGTACATTGTTTTTCATATTTAGTGGAATTCCTCAGAGTCCGCCTGCAACAGGAGCTATTACTGCTACGGTTGATGGACAAGGGACTTTAAAACTTGCGAATGGCAATGATATTTCAAATGTTTTAAGATATAAGTTGGTAGATACTGCAAATGCTACTCTGCCATTAGTTGGAGATGTTAAAGTGGTAAGAAAGCAGTTTGAGTATTACGACCATACTAGTTCATCGTTACCTTTATTTATTCATACTTATTTGTCGGTTACACAATCTAACGGAAGTGTACTAGCTGAGATTTCAAATGTACTTTCTTCTGTTGACCCAACTGAATTTGTTTCGATTGGTGAACTCAATAAGCTAGTGGTTAATGTATTTCCTAATCCAGCAGCAAATCAAATTTCTATAGAAGCAGCTGAGCCTTTCGAGTATACTCTCCTTAATTCCGAAGGAAAAATTGTTTTAAAAGGAAACTGTAAAGAAACAATGAAAAAGGTAAGTGTTGAGAGCTTAACACCTGGTGTTTACTTTGTTAAGGTTGATACAGGAGCTAAGGTAGAGATAAAATTCCGAAGGAAAAATTGTTTTAAAAGGAAACTCTAAAGAAACAATGAAAAAGGTAAATATTGAGAGCTTAACACCTGGTGTTTACTTTGTTAAGGTTGATACAGGAGCTAAAGTAGAGATAAAGAAAATTAGTAAAAGATAAAAAGGATTGAAAGAAATTTTATAGGCGAGTTTTTACTCGCCTTTTTTTTGTTTAATAATTTTTTTAGGAAACCTACAATAAGCTATATTTTGTTTCGTTTGTAATGCAATGATTCACAAAAACCAAAATATAGCGTATGATGAAAAATTACTCAAAGAACATTGCTCTTTCAGGACAAGAGTTGAAACATAGTCCATCTAAAAAAACTTTAGATTTCATACTTAACTACAGTAAAAGTACTTCAGTGGCTAAGAAAAACAAAAAATCTATCGTTCTGTTTTTAAACTAAAAAATAATTTGAGAGAAACGAGAGTTTCTCTTTTTTATGCACGGATGTCTTCAAATTCTTCTCTCATCAATACCTTATGTACAAACCCACATTGAGCAATTGCTTTTTTATCGAGACTTCTTATATAATCAAATACATTCATTACTAGTCGTCCACCTATACCTTTTCCGCTCATTTCTGGAGAAACAAAAGAATAAGGTAAATAATAAACATTGTCTTTTATTCTATAATCTACATAGGCCAAGTTTCCATTTTCAAAATGGTATTCAAAGCGCTGTTGTTTCTGATTTACTATTAATTCGTAGACCATAGAAATTGGTCGTAGAAGAATAGCTTACCTTACATAAATCAATCTACTCTGTGAAAGAGAAGGTGTGTATTACACTTAATAGAACATAAAAAAGCGATACATCCATAAAGGAAGTATCGCCTGTAACACTTGTAGAATAATCTATTTATTTTTCAACTTATCTTGTTGCATCTTTTGCATTTGCTCTAATCTCTCTTGAAACTTCGATTTTTTCTTACCGTCTTTTCCATTAGATTTTTCTGCTTTTTTTGCAGCCATTTTTGCTTTAAGTTTTTCTTCATCCACAAAGAAATTTTTAATCATAATCATGGTTAAAATACTCATTAGCGTAGAGATAAAGTAATAGTAACTTAAACCTGATGCGAAATTGTTAAAGAAGAAAATCATCATTATAGGGAAGAAGTACATTATGTATTTCATATTTGGCATGCCGGGCTGAGTAGGCTGTTGCATGTTACCACTGTTTAAAATCGTATAAAATAAAGTAGTTACAGCCATTAATAATGTAAATAACGACATATGATCTCCGTATAAAGGAACATGAAAACCGAAATCCCAAATAGAGTCATAGCTAGATAAATCTTCTGCCCATAAAAACGACTCCTGTCTTAACGTAAATGTTGAAGGGAAGAAACGGAATACAGCAAATAAGATTGGCATTTGAATTAACATTGGAACACATCCAGATAGAGGAGAAGCACCAGACTCCCTGTATAAGGTCATGGTTTCCATTTGTTTTTTCATTGCATCTTCTTTGTTCGGATATTTTTTGGTTATTTCTTCGATTTCTGGTTTAAGTATTCTCATTTTTGCAGAAGAAGTGTACATCTTCCATTGAATAGGTGTTAAGAAACCTTTAACAACCACAGTGAGTAGAAGTATAGCTAGTCCTAAATTAATTCCTGTTCCGGCCAACCAAGTAAACAAAGGTTGTATAGCGTAGATGTTAACCCATCTAAATATTCCCCAACCTAAGTTTATTATATCTTCTGTTTCGTTGTTATATGCCTTTAGAATGTAATAATCGTTCGGTCCAAAATACCAGTTGATTTTAGAATAACCACCATCCGTACTGTTTAATCCAAGGTTAATATGTGCAGAATAGTCTTTAATATAAGTAGAATCAAATGGACCTCCTTCTTCAAATGTTTTTATTTCAAAACTTGTACCTTCTTTACTAAAAGGTAATTCGGGCATCATAATAGCAGAAAAATAGCTCTGCTTAAATGCAATCCAATCTACTTTATTTTCGGCTACGTCATCATCATTACTAAACTCAGACAAGTAATCATAACCTGCTTCCTTTTCTTTAAAGAATACGGTAGAAACACGACGTTGTTCAGATAATAAACGCTCAGACTTCAAAAGTTTAGTTTCCCAATCTAGAAAAACATTATTGGGTGTTACTTTTCCTGCCAGCCCATTTACCTTTATTTCATAAGATACATCAAACTTACCAGGGTATAGGGTATAGATATAGTCAATTGTTTGTCCGTCATTTAAGGTATGACGTAGATTAACCATACTTTCAGTTTGTACAACTACCTCGAAAGCTTTGTCTTTTGTAGTAAATTGGTTACCATCAATTGGAAAAGTAAGGTAATTGCCAGAATGTGTTCCATCGAATAGTTGAAGAGCTGTTATTTCTTCTTTATTCTCAACATCATAGTTGTCATACGTTTCATAGTCTGAGAGAAATACAGCGCTAACACTACCACTTTTAGTGTTTAGATTCAAAGTTAATTTATCATTTTTAAGAGAAATTGTTTCGCCTTCAAATGCACCATCCTTTTCTTTAAATTGAACTTTAGAGCCTATAATCACAGTATCTTTTTGGGTTTTTGAATCTACAAAAACGAGATTACCTAAGTTATCTGTTACTTGCACCATTTCTCCATTGGTATTTTCTACCATTTTAGGTGTAAGCGAACTTTCTGTTTCATTTTCAACTAAAGTATCTTTCGTTTTAACGGCTTCCAATTTCTGAGCGTTAACAAGATCTATAGAATCTTGTGCAATTTTTGATTGTTCAAGTGCAGCAAGTCTTTGTTCTTCTGAGGGTTGATTGAAATAGGTGAACAGTGCTAAAATTACACCAATAATTCCTAATCCAATAATTGTATTTCTATCCATTTGTATTGTTTATTTTTTATTGTCTATTGCAGCTTTTATAAATGCAGTAAATAAAGGGTGAGGGTTTGCAACGGTACTTTTATATTCTGGATGAAATTGAGCTCCAACAAACCATGGGTGCTCTGGAAGTTCAACAACTTCTACCAGTCCAGATTCAGGGTTTTTACCTGTAGCTATCATTCCTGCTTCTTCAAATTGAGCTAAATATTCATTATTAAATTCAAATCTATGTCTGTGACGTTCAGAAACAATTTCTGTATTGTATGCTTCGTATATTTTACTGCCAGATTTTAGTTTACACGCGTATGCACCTAAACGCATAGTTCCACCCATGTTTGAGATGGTTTTTTGCTCTTCCATCATGCTAATAACAGGGTAGGAGCAGTCTTCTGATATTTCTACAGTGTGTGCGTCATCCCATTTTAGCACATTTCGAGCAAATTCTATTACAGCACATTGCATACCCAGACAAATACCAAAAAATGGAACTTTATTTTCTCGGGCAAATTTTACTGCATTTATTTTTCCTGAAATCCCTCTTGAACCAAAACCAGGTGCAACTAAAATACCATCGAGATGGCCAAGTTTCTCTTGAATGTTAGCGTTACTTAGTTTTTCAGAATGTATCCATTCAACGTTTACTTTACATTTATTTTCTACACCTGCATGAATGAAAGATTCACTAATAGACTTGTAAGAGTCTTTCAACTCTACATATTTACCCACTAAACCAACAGTAATTTCTTGTTCTGGATTTTTGAGTGTAGTTAAAAATGCTTTCCAAGATGTTAGTTCTGGCATACTTTTTCTTGGCAAGCCAAGCTTCTCTAGCACAACATGATCCAGCTCTTCAGCCTGCATAAGCAAAGGCACATCGTAAATGGATTCTGCATCTCTAGATTCAATTACTGCGTTTGGACTAACATTACAAAATTTTGCAATTTTTCTTCTTAATGTAAGATCAAGCTCGTGCTCTGTTCGGCAACATAAAATATCGGGTTGTAGTCCAAGTTCTAATAATTGTTTAACAGAATGTTGAGTTGGTTTTGTTTTTAACTCTCCTGCAGCAGCTAGATAAGGCACAAGTGTTAGATGTATCGTAATACAATCGTCTTGAAACTCCCAATTCATTTGTCGTACAGCTTCCACATAAGGCAAAGACTCTATATCTCCAACTGTACCACCAATTTCTGTGATTACAATATCATAGGTACCTTTTTTGCCTAAGATTTGAATACGCTCTTTGATTTCATCTGTAATATGTGGAATTACTTGTACCGTTTTCCCTAAAAACTCTCCTCTTCGTTCTTTTTCAATAACAGCCTGATAGATTTTTCCAGTTGTAACGTTGTTTGCCTGAGACGTTGAAACATTCAAGAAACGTTCGTAGTGCCCTAAATCGAGATCGGTTTCAGCCCCATCATCTGTTACAAAACATTCTCCGTGTTCATATGGATTCAATGTTCCTGGATCTATATTAATGTACGGATCCAATTTTTGAATGGTGGTACTATAACCTCTTGCTTGAAGAAGCTTTGCTAGTGATGCTGAAATTATACCTTTCCCCAAAGAAGAAGCAACTCCCCCGGTTACAAATATATACTTCGTAGAATTCGACATATTAAAAATTTTGTAACTACGGAGCGCAAAGATATAATAATCACCCTACACAAAAGGTATAAATCTCTTTTATTTTAATTAAGCATGCAAGAAACACAAGAAGGATGAGAATTTAAGAAGATGCGCATATGCTTTTTTCCCAAGAAATTATATTACATAGGGTCAACATCAATGTTTATTCTACAACTTTTGTTACTTGCTGTAGTGTAGAATTCGTCTATTATTTGATGAATTCTAGCCTTTACCTTTTTAGGAGATGCTTCTTTCTCCATCTTAAGCGTTATTGTTTTTATGTAATAATTTTGTATTCTTTTTACAACCGGACTCTCAGGACCAAGAACTCGAGTTCCAAAGACGTTAAATAAGCGTTTTCCCAATTCTGCAGACATTCCTTCTAAACTGGCTTCATTTCTATGTTTTAATGTGAAGGAAATGATCTTGTAAAAAGGAGGATAGAAGTAATTTTTACGCTCCATAATTTCATTGTCGTAGAAACCTTTATAGTCGTGCTCAATAATATGTTTGATTACCCAATGGTCTACATCAGTTGTTTGTATAACCACTTTACCTCTTTTTTTCTTTCTTCCGGCTCTACCTGCAACTTGCGACATAAGGTGATAACTTCTTTCAAAGGCTCTGAAATCTGCCCTGTTTAACATTAAGTCTGCATCTAGAATTCCAACTAAACTTACATTATCAAAGTCTAATCCTTTTGTAACCATTTGCGTACCAACTAAAATATCAATTTCTCTATTTTCAAAACCTGAAATAATATTGGCGTAGCTATTTTTTGTGCGTGTAGTATCTAAATCTAAGCGCTGTATGTTTGCCTTTGGAAACATAATTTGAAGGTCTTCTTCTATTTTTTCAGTTCCAAAACCAACCATTTTTATCCGATTACTTCCACATGCACTACAAGCACCCATTGGCGGTAAGTAGTATGAACAATAATGACATTTTAGTGCATTAGTGTGTTTGTGATAGGTTAATGATACATCACAATTCTTACATTTGGGTGTCCACCCACAAATTTCACATGCCCAAATTGGGTTAAAACCACGTCTGTTTTGAAAAAGTATAATTTGCTCTTTGTTTTTAAGAGCCTCAGAAATGTGCTCAATTAAAAAACTACTAAAATGCATTTGCATTGTTTTTTGAAGCCTTTCTTTTTTTAGATTCGCTACTAAAATCTCTGGCATCTGAACGTTTCCAAAACGCTTGTTTAGTTCTACTAAGCCATATTTATTTTCTTGTGCATTATAATAGGTTTCAAAAGCGGGTGTAGCGGAACCAAGGAGTACTTTTGCATCATGGAATACTCTCAAAACCATTGATGTATCTCTTGCATTATAGCGTGGAGATGGATCTGATTGTTTAAAAGAACTTTCATGCTCTTCATCTACAATAATTAACCCCAAATTTTTGAAAGGTAGAAAAAGACTACTTCTTGCCCCAAGAATAATTCTAAATTTCTTTTGATTATCGTTAAGTAACGCATTCCAAATTTCTACACGTTCGTTTTGATTAAATTTAGAATGATATACACCAACTAAATCACCGAAGTAAGCCGATAAACGATTTATTAATTGAGTAGTAAGTGCTATTTCTGGAAGTAAGAACAAAACCTGCTTACCTAATTTGAGTTGTTCTTGTATTAGTTCTACATATATTTCTGTTTTACCCGAACCTGTAACGCCATGAAGTAAACAAACATCTTTGTTTTTGAAAGACATTCTAATTTCAGTTAATGCTTTTTGCTGTTCATCTGATAATTGTTGAACTTCTTTGTGCGCTTCGTCATTTTCTGTTAGTCTTGATATTTCTAATCTTTCTTCAATTAGTACACCATTTTTAATTAGTGTTTTAATGGGCGAAGTTGAAATACCCTCATTTTCTATATCGCGTCTTGGAATAAATTGTGGTTTATCTTTTTTGAGTCCTCCCAGTTTCATGTAATGCATCAATACTTCAAATTGTTTTGCTTTACTTTTTTGATTACTAAACTGTTCTAATAGTAACTCTAATGTTTCTGTTTGTGCGTATTCCTTAGCAATTTTTATAAAAAGTTGTGTTTTTGGTGTAAACTTATGCTTCAACTCTTCTTTAGTCATTACCACTCTTTTGTCAATCAATTTCTTGATAATGGGCTGAATGGTTTTAATACCTACAATTTCAGAAATTTCTTTTAGATCGAGTTCTTCTTGTATTTCTAGAGCTTCAAAAATTTGAAATTCTCTATCGTCCATTTCATCAACAATTAAGCGGTTGAATTCTGGATGTAAAATAATTTTAGTTTCGCTAGCTAGTTTAAAGTTTGAAGGTAATGCTGCGTTCATTACATCTCCTAAAGGAGCCATGTAGTAGTCTGCTATCCAGCGCCAGAGTTTGTATTGTTTTGAGGTGATAATTGGATTTTCATCCAATATGTGCTCGATATATTTTGATTGATATTTTTTAGGAACTTCTTCGTGCACACGAGAGATTAATCCTGTGTACAGTTTGTTTTTACCAAAAGGTACAACTACTCTTATTCCTGATTTTACAAAATCATTAAGCTCAAAAGGTACGCGATAGGTAAATTCACTATTTAAAGCCAAAGGCAGTAAAACGTCTACAAAATAAGTTTTTCTTTCTTCCACTCAGTAAAGATAGAATTTAGAGAAAGAAATTAGATTCTAATTACAGAAAAATGTACTGTTTTGGTCTTCAGGAATCGGACTACAAAAAAGAAGTTCGTTTGTAGTTATCTGTCCTTGACATAATTGGCGAGTAGAATTTTGGTTTAAAATTCTAATTGTTGCAGGACCATTAGGTACGCCGTTTAATCTTGTTCTCACAACTTTAGATCTTGAAGTAAAAATTCCTAAACCTCCAGACAGGTTGGTGAAAGTTGGTTTAGACTGTGCGAGTGAAGATACAGGCTGGTTTACAGCAATATAATTCACTAAATCTTGCGAACCGCCGGTTAAAACAAAATCTAAAGAATGTACTGTTCTTCTAGTCACTGCTGGGTCAATAGATATTTTAGCTGCAACTTGTTCATAAAAGTTTTTACCATTAAGCACTATACTTGCTTGGTTATTTGGGCTAACCGCAAGTTGGTCTTTTGCTAGGTCAGCAACTTTCCATTCAAATTCTTTAATCGTATTATTCGTTCCTTCAAATTCATTGTATCTAAAGATAATTCGTAAATCAAAGTATTGAGCGCTTGTACCTGTTTTAAAAGAAATTGAAGGTCTTAGGTAGTCCGTATCGTCTTCAACCAATGCTTCTGCTAGCGCTAATGGTGTGAAATCATTTGGCGACTCAATACTTAGTCCGCTTACCAACTCAGTTTCACCTGTCACAATGTTATCTCCATTGTCTAAATTAAGGTTAAGTCTTAAAATAGCATCTTTATCTAGCTTTTCATTTGGAGCTGTGTAAAAATAGTATAAGCGTTGTTGTGGAGCATAGAAAACACCACTTTCGTCTTTGTTTTCAATTAAAGTATCTCTTAGCGTAAATGTTCTGTTTACTGTTCCATTTACCACCTCCTTCACTGTTCCATCAACAGATGAGAAGTAACTAGAATCAGGAATTGCTGCAAAATCGAAGGCATTCCCATCTCCCAGAAAGGTTTTATTAATTTTTAGATAATGTATGGTATCATTAAAGTCTATTATTGCATTAACTATAGCTGTTTTTTGGTATTCTCCGTTAACGCTAAATTCTGTTTTACATCCAGAGATTGCAAATAAGATATAGAGTGTACTAATAATGATTTGATATTTCATACGTTTATTTAATTGGGTAAAGATAGAAATCTTTGATTAAACTGGTTATTCCTTTAATCAGTCAAACTTACCGTTTAATATAAATTATTCTTTTACTCGGTTTAATCCCATGGCTTTTAGCATCCATTTTGGAAGGTTTTTTTCAGGATTTCGATTTTTTAAGTTGATGTACCAACCTAATTTTTTAAGCACAGGTACTTTATGTGTTTCAACAAATTCAATTAAGGTTCCATCAAAATCTTCTATGTACGAAAATCTACCTCCTGCTTCCCCCATGTCAAATGTTTCTCCAGAATCTACTGTAAAAGGAGCTCCTTTTTGAGCGCATTCTTTTTTAAGTTCTTCCATATTTTGGATGTCAAAACACAAATGAATAAAGCCCCAATCTCCCCAATATCTATTCTCTAATATCTTCTTACAATCTGTTCTCGTTAAAGATTGTACCAGTTCTATTTTAGTTGGGCCGAGTAAAGCTGCAAAAGGTCCTTTTCTAGTTTCTTTGTGCGATAATAGTATTCGTCTTACGGTTTGGTTCCCTTCTGGTAAATCAGCAAAGCAATTTGCAACGCCTGTTACATCGTATTCTACTGTATCATATCCAAGAATATCTTTATAGACTATCAAGGCTTTCTCTATATCGCTAACGCCTATTATTACTCCAGCAACACCACCTGTCTTTCCTTCAAATTTTGTTTTAGTAAAAACGTTTTCTTCTTGTACAACATTAAAAATATTTCCATTCGGATCCTTTACAAAAAAATGTTTTTCTCCATTCGGATTCTTTTTTATGCTACCAAGCATATTTGCTCCATTTTCTTTCATGTAGTTGAATGAGGAGTCAATATCTCTCGATTTTATTTTGCAGATATATAGTCCGTAATCTCCCAATTTTACATCAAACTTTGCTTGTTCGGTATTTCTACTTGTGTATTGCCAAATTTCGAAACCACCACCACCTTCCATAGAAAGCGCAAGAGTTGCCGTACGTCTATGAACTTTATTTCCAGTGTATTTTGTCATTAACGGAGCTTCTGCAGCATCTTCAAATACTTTTACATCAACTCCAAAGAACTTTCTGTACCATTTCCAAATTTCTTCAACGTTAGGAACTCCAATTCCCATTTGCTGTATACCACTGATAATTTTTCCCATATCGCAATTGTTAGGCTTCAAAAATACAAATACCTATTTATTTTCAACTTTCTAAACAATGAAGTTATGAACGACAGAAAGAGGATAGATTTAGGTAGAGATTAACGTATAGCTCTTTCGTTAAAAAGAACGTAACCAAAACTGAGCTGATAATTAAACTGTTTTGATTCATTTGGAAAGTAATTTGCTGTAAATCTTAACGGACCAATAGGCGTATTGTAGATAATTGAAGCAGCTGCCATAAAAGTAGTTTTACTAAATAATTCAGAATATCCAAAGGTTCCGTCATCATTTTTTACAATTTGTTTAAAGGGTTGAAAAACAAAAGGATCCAGTCTGATATCTAAACCATTTATAAAATTAAAAATAAGGTTAGTACCACCGCCTAAATATTGCGGAGCACGGTAGTCTGCTAAGAAGTACGTTTTACTATCTGGTAGTGGAGAAAAGGCGGTTGTACTAAGTATAGAGGCCGTGTAATTTGCAAAAAGGGATTGCGAATTAAACACACCTTTACCTGAAAAACCAAATTTAAATTTTTTTGTTCTGACCGGGAAGTAGCTACCTGAGGCTTCAATGTTAATCCATTGGTGTCTTTTTCTAAAGTCATACACAAAATCGGAAGTAGAGCCAGATATACTTCTTTCTTTACCTGATACATACCTTGCTTTTAATCTAAAAGAATAACCTTGAGTAGCCCATTGCTTTTTATTCAATAAATTTTGTTCAATCGTCCAACTTACAGTTTGTCCTGAGAAGTTAGTAATGTCTGTTGTATCGGCTTGAGTAAAGTTGTCTGTTTGATAATACTCATCCGTTAAGTCGAATATTCTAAAATCCAAATTAGTATTGGTTTTATTGCCTAGAGCATAACTAAAACTAGCACCGTAATACATTTCATTTTGGACTAGAAAGGACGGAGTAGACTCTTCAAAAAACGTAGCAAAACTTCTAAAATAATCCCAACGATTTAGTACAAAGTATGGTGCGAAACGAATAGGGTTATGTGCTGGTATATCAAAAAGTAATTCGAGTTTAGTTGAACCGTAGAACTTCCCAAAATAAGACGAAGCATTAAGTGATAATCCGCTTTTTGAAATGTTATTATAGCTTAATCCTATAAAACCTGTATTTACAGCTCTAGAAGAAAAATGACCACCAACTTCGAGTTCAAATTCTTTTTCTTTTTTAACATACATTTTGGCAGTGTAAGTACTATCTGAATTTAAACTTAAGGTTGGGTAAAGCTGCTTAATTTGGGGAGATGCCATTGTTCTAAAGTAGCGTTTCCGTAGCTTTTCTTCATTTATATAAGGGTCAGATGGGTTTCCTTTTATTGAGTTCACTACAAAATCAATCGTATCTAAATTTTGATCTATGGCAATAATGTTTTTAATTCTTAATGGAGTTATTTTTGTTTTGTATTTGCTTCTTCTTAAATTCAATTCGTTAGGGTTTACAGAATCTTTAACGTAATTCCGTATAGAGTCTAATTTTTTTAAAGTTAAATTATATCCTGCATCAATCGCTGTCTTTACATTCTCAAAATCAAAGGTAGTTACACCCGTTTCGGGTTCTATTATGATGCCGTTTTTACAGGGTAGAGAAAAGTCAGAAGGTGTTACAAGCATATTCGTAATTTGACTAATAAGGTCATCTTCTTTAGGCGGGTCTGCGTTATAAGAAACGTTGCTTCCTATAATATAGTCTACTTCAAACTCTTCATATAAAACATCCGACGGGAAATTGTTGTAAAGACCGCCATCAAAAAGTAGAACGCCATCAACCGAAATTGGAGAAAGGTAAAACGGATAGGTCATAGAAGCTCTTACTGCTTCATTTAGGTTTCCCGATTTGAAAATAAAACTTTTTTTATTCTCTATGTCAGATGCTACACAGCGGAAAGGAATGAAGAGACTGTCAAAATTATTTTGATTTGAAGCAGAGTGTGTAGCCATGGAAACAAACATTTCATAATCTAACAACTCAGAGCTAATAAAACTGGTTGGTAATACGCTTTTTATTAAGTTGTCTTTAGAAAAATTAAAGTTGATCATAGATGCATTTGGAGTTTTTTCTTTGAGTAAAAATCTTCCATTTTCATCAAGTTCACCTTTCGTCATCAGTTGGAACTTCTCAGAAAGTACAATTGTTTTTATTTCTTTAGGAGTGTACCCACACGCATACAAGGCAGCAATGTAGGCACCAGCACTCGTTCCTGTTATGTAGTCAATTGGCACATTTCCTTCTTCTAAAGCCTCTAACACACCAATGTGTGCAAGTCCGTTAGCACCTCCACCGCTTAAGACAACACCAACTTTTTGGCCAATAGAATTTTGAGCAAATAAGTAAAATGCCAACAAAAAGAGATATTTAAGCCGTTTTACGTGCAGAATAATGGTTTTATTTGTACAAAATTAGTAGAATATTTAAGTAATTGTAGGTTTACATGATAATCGAAGTACTAGACATTATAGGTGTCTTTTTCTTTGCCATTAGTGGGATTTTAACAGCAGCCGACAAAGGACTTGATTTTTTCGGGGGTTACATCATTGCGTTTATCGCTGCCTTAGGCGGAGGTACGATAAGAGATTTGTTTTTAAATACAACTATTGCATGGATGCATGACATGGTTTTAATTACTACTGTTTTAATTGGTTCAACTGTTGGAATAATTTTTAGAGTTAAACTAAGAAAATTGAGAAAAACTTTTTTTGTATTTGATACGCTAGGAATGTCTGTTTTTACAATAGCCGGGGTTCAGAAAGGATTAGAGTTTGAACATTTATTTTTTGTTTGTCTTTTACTAGGTGTTATCTCTGCATCATTTGGCGGGGTAATCAGGGATGTATTATGTAATGATATTCCATTAATTTTTCGGAAAGAGGTGTACGCTACAGCTTGTTTAGCGGGTGCAGGAATTTATTTAATAGGTACTTACCTTGGCTTTAGAGACGAAGTTTGGTTATTGTCGGTTTCAATGCTATCAATCATTCTTATTCGTACCTTTGCAGTATATAAGAAATGGCACATGCCATTATTAAAAGATATTTTTAATTTTTAAGTATGACAGATTTGAAAATAACCATAAAAACTCAATTTGGTTTAGAAGAAGTGCTAAAACAAGAAATTGAGGATTTGGGATACACAGATGTTAAGGTTTTAAATAGAGCTGTACAGTTGATTGGAGATTGGAAAACGGTATACGATTTGAATCTCAATTGCAGGGTCGCAATTTCTGTTTTAGTAGAACTTGATCACTTTAGAATTAGAGAAGAAAAAGATATCTACAAACATGCAAAAAGAATTGATTGGACTAAATATTTTGACATTTCTAAAACATTTGCTGTAAAAGGAGCAGTTAATTCTAGTCTTTTTAATCATTCACAGTTTCCATTTTTGGTTGTGAAAGATGCTATTGCAGATTCATTTAGAGAACGATACGACGAGCGACCAGATGTTGATTTAAAGCATCCGAATATTGTTATAGATGTCTATGTAAGAGAGAAAGAAGTAACCTTGTCTATAAACACAAGTGGTTTACCTCTTTTTCAGCGTGGTTATAGATCCTCAACTGGAGATGCTCCTTTGAATGAAGTAGTTGCTGCGGGTTTATTGCGCTTATCGGGTTGGGATAAAAAATCAACTTTTGTAGATCCGTTTTGTGGGTCAGGAACTTTGGTAATCGAAGCTGCCTTAATGGCTGCAAATATTCCGGCGTTGATTAAACGAGAATCTTTTGCCTTTATGCATATGAAAGATTTTAATGCTACAACTTGGAAAGAAATTTTAGGTAAGGCAAATAAAAATGCAGTTGATTTAGGATTTAAAATTTATGGTTCTGATGAAGACGGAGAAGTAATCGTTAAGGCACGTAGAAATGCAGGCGTTCTCCCTATAGCCTCAATGGTAGATTTTTCTGTTGGTAAATTTCAGAAAACACATGTAGAAGAGAATAAAGGTTCTTTGGTAACCAACCCTCCTTATGGAGAGCGAATGGGTGAGAATGTTGAAGCGCTTTATGAAGAACTTGGAGATTGGTTTAAATCAGAAATGAAAGGGTTTAGTTGCTGGGTTATTTCTTCATCAGAAGAAGGGTTTAAGCATTTAGGTCTGCGTCCTGATAAAAGGTTGACTTTGTATAACGGAAGTCTTAAGTGTAGTTTTAGGAAATATGAAGTTTATGACGGAAGCAAGCGTGCTAAGTTTCAAGATCCAGACTATAAGCCAAAACCAAGAAAGGGAATAAAAGAAAGAGCGGAAAAAAAGCCTAGAGGTATAGATCAATTTGCTCCAAAAGAAACACAAGAGAAATCAGAGCTTAATTTTATTGATAAAATAAAAAGAATGAGGGGAGAAGATGTAGAGCCTAAAAAGTCGACATCTGCTCGTTTAACTAAAAAAGAAAAAATAGTTAAGGAAACAGTTCAAGAAGATAAGTCCATTAAAGATTCTTCTACTGAAAGCGAGAAAATTACCGGCGACAAAGGTAAGTCAGAAATGCAGAAAAGTAAAGGCATTGAGGCTCCAATAACCCTTAGAAAACAATCTGGGAATGCTGCAAGTAAATACGGAGTGAGAGAAGATGACTAAGTGAAAACGGTGTAAATTTTAATTATTCAAAAAAAATAGTCGTAATCAGCATAAAATTCATCTTAGACAAACCTAACACTCAAATTATCAAGAGTTGAATGTTAGGTGTTCTCTGTATCTTAATTATAATAGGAGTTTAACCGTTAATATCGGTTCTTTTAGTAATGTAATGTCTTTAAAATACGCAGTCACGCCGTCTACAAAACTTCCTGATTTTTGTTCAAAATTAGCTGGAAATATTCTATTCCATCGTTTTTGAAATATGTCAAAAGCGAAATTATCTATGTCATCTTTTCGCTTTATTGAAATCAAATTATTGGGCAGTTTTTTTATTTTGAAATGGTTATGATTAGCTTCCTTGGTATTTTTGAAAAAACAAAATAAATCGAATCCGTACTTGAACAAAAGGTTTTTGTGTATTACGAATTCTTTTCTGTGGATACCAAATATACCTTCAAGGATAATTAAATTTCGGAGCTCTCTTTTTGAGTTATATTTAAATTTGGTAATAATTTGCTTTCTAGCAGCCTTGTGGTGTAGATATTTACAGCGATTATCGCAATAAACTTTATCTTTTCTACCAATAAGTTTTCTGGAACAGACACAGCATTGCTTATCTGAGGTTAAAGTTGTTTTCATAAAAAGGTTTTATGAAAAGTACTCATAAAAGTTTTAAGAATTTTAATACGAAGGAAAAAATACTTTAATTAGATTTTAAAAACTTCATTTTATTATCTTTAAATTCTTAAAAAATTCCGCTGAATAATGTATATCATTTTTGACACCGAAACCACAGGATTACCAAAAGATTTTAATGCGTCGATAAACGACTTAGAAAACTGGCCAAGATGTATTCAGATGGCTTGGCAGCTGCATGATGATATGGGGCAACTTGTTGAGGCAAAAGACTTTATTATTCGTCCAGATGGTTTTGATATCCCCTTTGAGTCTGAACAAATTCACGGAATTTCTACAGCATTAGCAAAAGACAGAGGTGTTGATTTAGATGAAATGTTGGTTGCATTTAACAATGCATTAGAAAAAGCGTCATTCTTGGTTGGTCAAAACTTAGATTTTGATTTGAATATAGTGGGAGCCGAATTTTTAAGAAGAAAAATAGCACCTTCAAAAATATTTTCAGAATCATTAACTATACTCGAGGATAATAAAAAAGTTAAACGAAAAGATAGAGTAAGTATTCCTACTGTTTTAGATACATGTACAGAAGTTACTGCCAACTTGTGCAAGATACCGGGAGGACGAGGTGGTAAATTCAAATTACCTACACTTACAGAGTTACATGAAAAGTTGTTTGGAGAGCCTTTTGGAGAAGCGCATAACGCTACGGCGGATGTTGAAGCAACAACTCGCTGCTTTTTAGAATTAATCAGAACTAATGTATTCACAACTGATGAATTAAGCGTTGAGGAAAAATATTTAGACGACTTTAAAGCGTTTAACCCGTCTCCTATTGGAAGTGTAGGTTTAACACATCTTAATTTAAAAGCTGAATCAGCCAAGTTAAAAGAAGAAACAAGTACTGTTTCGTCTGCCGAAATTTCTAAAGGCTTACAAATATTAAATGACGTAGAATTTACTCATTTACACAACCATACACAATTTTCAATACTTCAATCTACGATAGATGTTAAAGGGTTAATTGCCCATGCTGCCAAACTTAAACAGTCATCTGTAGCACTTACAGATACCGGTAATATGATGGCTGCTTTTCATTTTGAAAAACACACGGCTGCTCATAATAGAGGAGTAAGAGAGAGAAGGATGGAGGCCGAAAAGAACGGTGAGCCCTTTGATGAAAAGGAAATAATGCCCATTATTGGATGTGAATTTAATGTATGTTTAGATCACACAGATAAAACAAATAAGGATAATGGATATCAAATTGTCTTTTTAGCAAAAAATAAAAAAGGGTATCACAATCTTGCCAAAATGGCATCTATTGCTTTTACAGAGGGTATGTATTATGTACCTAGAATTGACAAGAAAATTATTGAACAATACAAAAGTGATTTAATTTGTTTGACAGGTAATTTATACGGTGAAGTTCCTGGCAAAGTTTTAAATGTTGGAGAAACACAAGCAGAAGAAGCATTAATTTGGTGGAAAGAACAGTTCGGGGAAGACTTGTATTTGGAAATTATGCGTCATGGACAAGAAGATGAAGATAGGGTGAATGAAACCTTGTTGAAATTTTCTAAAAAACATGATATAAAGATTGTTGCAACCAATAACACATTTTATTTAAATAAGGAAGATGCAACTTCGCACGATATTTTATTGTGTGTGAAAGATGGTGAACAAATCAATACACCAAAAGGTAGAGGAAGAGGGTATAGGTATGGTTTAGATAATGATGAGTATTATTTCAAATCAACTGAAGAAATGAAAAAGCTCTTTGCTGATATTCCAGAGGCGATTATAACTACTAATGAAATTGTCTCTAAAGTGGAGCATTATCCACTTGCAATGGATGTATTACTGCCAGCTTTTGATATTCCAGAAGAATTTTTAGATCCTTTAGATAAAGAAGATGGAGGTAAAAGAGGAGAAAATAATTATCTAAGACATTTAACGTATGAAGGAGCTAAAAAGCGTTATGGAGAAGTAACTGAAGAGATTGCAGAACGGTTAGATTTTGAGCTTGAAACAGTTGCTAGAACAGGTTATCCGGGATATTTTTTAATTGTACAAGATTTTTGTCAAGCTGCAAGAGAGATGGATGTTTCTGTTGGTCCAGGTAGAGGTTCGGCGGCCGGATCCGCAATTGCATATTGTACTGGTATCACGAATATAGACCCAATTAAATACGATTTACTTTTTGAGCGTTTCCTTAATCCAGATCGTGTTTCTATGCCCGATATAGATATCGACTTTGATGATGAAGGGAGAGGGCGAATTATTGATTGGGTAATTAACAAGTATGGAAAAAATCAAGTAGCCCAAATAATTACATACGGTACAATGGCTGCAAAATCATCTGTTAGAGATACAGCCAGAGTATTAGATTTAAGCTTGTTTGAAGCTGATCGAGTGTCTAAGTTAATACCAGATGTATCACTATCAAAAATATTTGGTTTAGATGAAGATAAATTAGCAGAAAAACTTAAGAATAATCAAGATGATATAAACCGTGCAAACGAGATTAAACGACTTGCAGCCGGTTCAGACTTAACTGCAGAGGTTGTAAATCATGCTAGAAAACTTGAAGGAACTGTCAGAAATACAGGTATACATGCCTGCGGTGTAATTATTACGCCTTCGGATATTACTAATTATGTTCCAGTGTCAAAGGCTAAGGATTCTGAAATGTACGTAGTACAATATGATAATTCTGTTGCAGAAGAAGCTGGGATGTTAAAGATGGATTTTTTAGGGTTAAAGACATTAACCTTAATTAAAGACGCTATTAAGTTCGTAAAGCAACGACATAACCTTGATTTGGTAGCGGATGAATTTCCTATTGATGATCAAAAAACATATGAATTATTTCAACGCGGAGAAACAGTAGGGGTTTTTCAATATGAATCTCCTGGTATGCAAAAGTATATGAAGGATTTAAAACCTACGGCTTTTGCAGATTTAATTGCAATGAATGCTTTGTATAGACCTGGGCCAATAGAATATATTCCTTCTTTCATTAAACGTAAGCACGGAGAAGAAGAAATTGTTTACGACGTTCCTGCATGTAAGGAGTATTTAGAAGAAACCTATGGGATTACAGTTTATCAGGAGCAAGTAATGCTGCTTTCTCAGAGTTTAGCTGGATTTACTAAAGGTGAAGCAGATACGCTAAGAAAAGCAATGGGTAAAAAGCAAATTGCTTTGCTCGAAAAAATGAAACCGCAGTTTATTAATCAAGGTGGTGAAAGAGGGCATGATAAAAAGGCACTTGAAAAAATTTGGACGGATTGGGAAGCATTTGCTTCATATGCTTTTAATAAATCTCACTCTACGTGTTACGCTTGGGTTGCCTATCAAACAGCCTATTTAAAAGCAAATTATCCGGCAGAATATATGGCTTCTGTTTTATCCAATAATATGAACGATATTAAACAGGTTACTTTCTTTATGGAAGAATGTAAACGTATGCAAATACCTGTTTTAGGACCAGATGTGAATGAATCTGAATTTAAGTTTACTGTAAATAAAGAGGGTGCAATTCGTTTTGGTCTTGGAGCGATAAAAGGTGTTGGTTCTGGACCTGTTACGGCTATCAAACAAGAAAGAGAGGAAAACGGACCCTTTAGGACTATTTTTGATCTAACCAAACGCATAAATCATAGATTATGTAATAAAAAAGCGTTCGAAAGTTTAGCTTATGCAGGTGGTTTTGACTCTTTTAAGGATGTGCATAGAGCCCAGTATTTTGTTGAGGATAACGGCAAAACATTTCTAGATAAAGCCATTCAATTTGGAAAAAACTATCAAGAGAGCGAGAATAGTTCCCAGGCGTCATTATTCGGAGAAGTATCGGGTACAGAAATTCCTGCTCCTCAATTGCCAGAGGCTAATGAGTGGACTTCCATGTATAAGTTAAATAGAGAGCGGGAGGTTGTAGGGATTTTTATATCAGGCCATCCTTTGGATGACTATCGATTGGATATTGAATCTTTTTGTAATGGTAATGTTGGTATGTTAAATGATATGGACAAGCACGTAAATAAAGATCTGAGTATTGCCTGTATTATTACCGAATGTGAAGAGCGAACCACCCGAAATGGTGATCCTTTTGGAACCATGGTTATTGAAGATTATAACGATGGAACGAAGCTTTTTCTCTGGAGAGAAGATTTCTTAAAATGGAAGACGTTTATGAGCAATAATCTATTTGTTTGTATCCGAGGAAAAATATTGCCACATAAGTACCGTAAAGGGGAGTTCGAGTTTAAAATTTCCGGTATTGATATGCTTTCGGATATGCGACAGAAAAAGGCAAATAGCTTAAATTTAACGGTTAACTCCCAGTCTATAGATCAACGATTTATTGAAGATGTTTATCGTTTATTTGAAGATAACCCCGGTACTTGCCCTGTAAAGTTTAAAGTTGTTGACGAGATAAATAAGTTTGAGGTTGAAATGCCTTCGAAAGGAATGCGTGTTGAGCTGAATGATTCTTTAATTAAGTCGTTAAAACATTTTGATTTAGATTTTATGATAAATGATTTTAAGAAGAAACCAATAGTAACTGATGAAGAATTAGTTTTAGCTGAATTTGACCCAGAAATAATGGAAGGAATAGAGTAGTAGAAACACCTATTGTTTTGAGATCAAGCTATTCGCAAGTAATATACTAAACAATAAACGATTTTTATTGTTTGGTTTTCATGTTACATCTGCTTTTATGTCTTTCTATTATGCAAACTTCTATACTTGTTCTTTTTGATTCTAATCAAATAAATCCATCAAAAAACTGGAAAACTGTGAATGATGGTGTTATGGGAGGAAAATCAGAAGGTGATTTTGAGCTTACAGAGGAGAACCTAATTCATTTTAAAGGTTCAATTTCTTTAAGAAATAATGGAGGGTTTTCATCTCTTCGCTATTTATTAAATACTTCGGATGTTTCTAAATACAAGAAAATTAGGCTTACTATTCTAGGCGATGGTAAACAATACCAGTTCAGAATCAAAAATAAAGAAAATCCTAACTTTTCGTACATAACCTATTTTGATGCAAAACAAGAAGTTATAGAGATTGAGCTTTCAGAAATGTATCCATCTTTTAGAGGTAGAAAGCTTAATCTAGAAAACTTCTCAGGCGGTACATTAACTGAAATAGGTTTTTTGTTTGGAAATAAAAAAGAAGAAAGTTTTAGTCTTAAGATTCAAAAAATAGAACTGTTAGAGTAATAGTTAGAATTCCCATTCCTTTCCATCTTTCCAAAAAATATAGTTTCCTGCACTAACTTCTATCTTAACGGTGTTTCCGTTTACTTCAAAAGGTGCTTGAAATATATTGGTGATTTTTGTTTCTTTTCCTTTATAGAAAGCACTAACACCTCCTAACACATTTCTGTAAGCCAAAATTTCATTCGTTAGCTTATAATCTTCAGGGATAAAGTTTCCTATTTCGTAGATTTTGTTGCCATCATACAAAAAAAATAGTCCAGCTTCTGTCCACACCACAATGTTATCATTAGCTGTATAGGTGTCTGGCGAGTAGTTGCTTAGCTTTTTAATACTGCCATCTTTGTAATGCATTAAATTACCATTATTGTCTAAGTAAATAACAAATTCATTGGTTGCTTTATATTCAGGTACGCGCATCGTTTCAAGATCCATAATTCTACCTTTTTCATATAGTGCAAAGGTTTGATGGTCAGGATCATTAAAAGCAGAGAAACCCGTTCCGCTCTCATAGTCAATAGGCGTAAGAGCTACACCGATCTCAGTTATTTTACCTTTATCAAAAATATAATTAACTCCACCTAAACCCTCAAAACCAAAGGTGTTTACACCAAGTTTCTTTGGTAAACTAATGTCATTTAAACCATAAAAAACATCGTAAATACTGTCGTTATAATATGCGCGTAGTGCGTTATCTCTTCTGTCAACATAAACCACTAAACTGTCGCTTACAATAAAATCTCTACCGAAGTTAGTTAAGTGTTTTCGTTTCCCGTTTACCCACATAGATAAAATTGGACCAACAGACCACGCTACATGGTTAAAGCCAATTTCATATTTAGTAGCAGTGTTGGCTAAAAATACTTTTCCATGTTCTTTGTTATATACAAATAAATCTCTCTTGTGATCTTTATATACAATAAGCTTTTCAGAAAACTTAACTTCAGTAGGTGCTAAAAAGTCGAGCTGTTTTTCATATCCATTTTCAAAGCTTTTAAAAAAACCAAGATTTGTAGTAAACGGAAATACATCTTGCGAGAAAGATAAAAGAGTGAAAAGAGAGCAAATAAGAAAAAAAAGATATCTCATGAATATTATTAAGCAATTAATGTTCCAATTTACAAATAAAAAAAGCATCTCCAATTTGAAGATGCTTTCCTTTTGCTTTTTTTTACCTTAAATCTTGCCAGGATATACTTTTAATGCTTCTTTTAAACACTCAACAGCTTCTTTTAAGCTTTCTTTGTTTAGTACATAAGCAATCCTAGCTTCTTGTTTTCCTAGTCCTGGTGTAGCATAAAATCCGCTACATGGAGCCATCATTACAGTTGCTCCTTTGTATTCAAAATCTTCTAATAACCATTGACAAAACTTTTCTGTGTCGTCAACAGGGAATTTTGCTACACAGTAGAAAGCACCTTTAGGTTTAGGGCAAGTAACACCTTCTATTGCGTTTAACCCGTCTACCATTATGTTTCTACGCTCTACATATTCGTCTACAACTTCTGTAAAGTATGATTGCGGGGTTTGCAATGCAGCTTCAGATGCAATTTGTGCATAGGTCGGAGGAGAAAGTCTAGCTTGGGCAAACTTTAATGCCGACTGCATTACTTCTTTGTTTTTCGTAAGTAGAGCACCAATTCTTGCTCCACACATGGAGTAACGTTTAGATACAGAGTCTACAAGTACAACGTTCTGGTCTAATCCTTCTAAGTTCATAACACTAAAAGGTTGTGCACCATCGTAACAAAATTCTCTATATACCTCATCTGCAAATAGAAACAAGTCATGTTTCTTTACAATGTCTTTTAATTGCCCTAATTCTTCTTTACTGTAAAGGTATCCTGTAGGATTTCCTGGGTTACAGATTACAATACACTTCGTTTTATCTGTTATCTTTTTTTCAAACTCCTCAACGGCAGGTAGTGCAAATCCATTTTCTATTGAAGAGGTTACTGGTACCACTGTTAAACCTGCTGCTACAGCAAAACCGTTATAGTTTGCATAAAAAGGTTCAGGTATGATTATTTCATCTCCTGGGTTACAGCAAGACATCATTCCAAACAGTAGTGCTTCAGAACCTCCTGTGGTAACAAGGATTTCTTCTTTCGTAACGTTAATTCCGTTTGAAGCATAATACTTTGAAAGACCTTCTCTGTAAGATTCAAATCCAGCTGAATGTGAATATGCAAGTACAGATATGTCAGAATTTTTAATTGCATCTCTTGCAACCTTGGGTGTTTCAATGTCGGGTTGACCAATATTTAAATGAAATACCATCTTACCGAGCTTCTTGGCTTTTTCTGCATAAGGCACAAGCTTTCTAATTGGTGACGCAGGCATTTGTATTGCCTTTTCTGAAATATTTGGCATATTCTTATATTTTTTTGCTCGCCAAATTTAAGTATACAGAACCAATTTTATTGAAGTTTTTCTAGAGAAAACAAAAAAACTTCTGAATTAGCCAACCAATAGACAATAAACAACGTTAGTTACAGGACAAGGGAATAACTTTTTTTGGTTTGCAAGGGAATAACTTTTTTTGGTTTGAAAATTGCACAACGATTAGAAATGGCTATATTGCCGACTCAAAACAAAACAAAATAACGCGTATACGGAACATTTTACTCTTAACAATTTATTGAATATCATTAATTAATAGAGTACTATGGATATGCTACAGCTTGAAGACCATGTTTTGGTTTCTAATTACATTAGCGGAGAGGAGAAGGCCTTTGAGACACTCTTGCTAAGACACAAAGATAAAATCTATAATTTTATTTACATGAAAATAAAAGATCCTGCGCGGTCGCAAGATATTTTTCAGGATACTTTTGTTAAAATTGTTAATACGCTAAGAAAAGGCGCATATAACGAAGAGGGTAAGTTTTTACCATGGGCAATGCGTATTGCTCACAATTTGGTTATTGACTATTTTAGAAAGGCAAATAAAGTAAGAATGATTTCTGAGACGAGCTATAAGACAGATGATTTCAATATTTTTTCAATTCTTAAAGTAGAAGATGAAAATGTGCAGGAATCGTGGTCTAGAACTGAATTAGAAAACCAAATGGTTGATTTAATTGATCATTTACCGGATTCTCAAAAGAATATATTAAACATGCGAATTTTTCAAGAGATGTCTTTTAAGGATATTGCAGAAAAAGAAAATATTAGTATTAATACAGCTTTAGGTAGAATGCGTTACGCTTTAATCAATATGAGGAAATTGATTGAAAAGCATGATTTAGTAACAGAAATTTAATTTAAAGATAGGCAAGGAATAAATAAGAGGTACAACTAGTACTTCTTATTTTTTTGCTCTAATTTTTTTGATTATTTCCTTTTCAATTCCGTCACCATTTCGCAGGATATTCTTACACCATTCAATTTTAGTTTCAATTTGTTCATTTTTAGATAGTTTCCAGTTTAAGTTAGATTCTTCTAAACGCTGACGAACAGTATGCATTGTTAATGCAGCTGAAACTGAAACATTGAAACTTTCTGTAAAGCCATACATAGGTAAATGAACATATCCGTCTGCAAAGTCTAGAGCTTCTTGTGTTAAACCTTCTAGCTCCGTACCAAAAACAAGAGCTGTTTTTTGCGATAAATCTAAGTCATGTATGGTTATATTCGATTCGTGTGGTGTAGTAGCAATTATTTTATATCCTTTACTTTTTAGTTGTGATAGACATTCATGCGTTGCATGTTCTGAAGTGTACTGATGTAAATTAACCCATTTACCTGCACCCATTGCAATTTCTCTGTCTACTTTATATTCATTTCTATCTTCAATAACATGTAAATCTTGAACACCGAAACAGTCACAACTCCTCATAACAGCACTCGCATTATGCAGTTGAAACATATTTTCTAATACAATTGTGAAATATCGGGTTCTTTCAGATGCATGTAAATCAAACATATTTTGTTTGCTTTTTGTAACAATATTATAAAAAGCTTCAAGTACTTTTTCTCTTTCTGTCATACTGTATAGAACAAAAAAAAAGGGAGCGTAAAGCTCCCTTTCTTCTAAATAAACAAAATTAGTTTACTTTACCTTGTAAATCAGCTCCTGCTTTGAACTTTACAACGTTCTTTGCAGCGATTTGAATTTCTTTACCAGTTTGAGGATTTCTTCCTGTTCTAGCAGCTCTTTTAGAAACTGAGAAAGATCCGAAACCGATTAATGAGATTCTATCTCCTTTTTTTAACGCACCAGCTGTTGCGTCAATGAATCCGTCTAATGCTTTTTTTGCATCAGCTTTTGATAATCCAGCGTTTGAAGCCATTGCTTCAATTAATTCTGCTTTGTTCATAGTTTTGGTTTTTGTTTGTTTTCAAAATTAACTGAAACAAATATATACGAATATCCGCATGAAACAAGGGATTGATGAAAAAAAAATGAAAAAATGTTGATAAACACGTCAGTATGTTGAAAAAAACGGTGTTTTTCCTACTGTTTACAAGGGTTTAGACGGATTATTCCTTATTTATTGGTTTGTATTTGTTAAAAAAGTAGAATATTGGTCTACTTGATTTTAGGCAGAATACGAGATTTATGATTTATTTTTCTGTTTTTTAAACGTTTTAAAATATTATTTTCGACGAAATTTTAATCAAAATTAATAATCTGCTATTTTCCAGTCTGTTGGAGTAAAACCAAGAATGAACTGCTCCGCTTTAAGTCGTTTTTTACCCTCTAGCTGTAATTCGTTAATTTCTAAATATCCAGAGTTTAGAAGAACTAAGAGCGACTTATCTTTAATTATCAACTCAATATTTTCATGTTGGGTTGTTTCATCGCAAATGGAAGCAGAAAACACTTTTACAGTTTTTTCTAGGTTGTCTTTTATTCGAATTAATTTAAACCAAGCTGTAGGGTAGGGAGACAGTCCTCTAATAAAATTATGTACCGTTAAGGCAGGCTGTTCAAAATTTATTTTACAATCGGGTTTAAATATCTTAGGAGCACTTTTTAATTCACCTTTTAATAACAGCGATTGTGCGGTTCTTTCAACTTCTGCTTTTGCAATCTTTAGAACAGACCGTAATGTGAGCTTTGCTCCAAGATGCATGAGTTTATCATGTAAATCACCAGCTGTATCGGTGTTTTGTATTGCAATGGCTTCTTGCTCTATTACCAAACCAGTATCAATTTCTTGTTCAATAAAGAATGTAGTAACACCTGTTTTTTCTTCTCCATTTATTACTGCCCAGTTTATAGGTGCAGCACCTCTGTACTGCGGTAATAAACTTGCGTGTAAGTTTATGGTTCCTCTAGATGGCATATTCCAAACTATCTCGGGTAACATCCTAAAGGCAACTACTACAAATAAGTCTGCATTAATTTCTTGTAACTCTTCTACAAAGCTTTTTTCTTTTAGATTGGTGGGCTGTAAACACCGAAGATTATTTGCTTCTGAAAATAGTTTTACAGCACTTTTATTAATTTTTTGACCTCTACCTGCTGGTTTGTCCGGCGCAGTTAGTGTTGCCAGAACATTAACATTTTCGTTTTCGTTTAGTTTTTTTAAAATGGTAACAGCAAATTCAGGCGTTCCCATAAAAACAATATTTATTTTTTGCATCAAATAATCTTTTTTTGCCAGTTAAAAAATTTCAAATAAATAAGAGATAAAACTCCCATAACTCCAAAATAAATGTACTCAACAAACCATACATTATAAATATGTAGTTCAAATACTTTTATAAATAAAAAAGCAAAGACTAAATAAATTAGGATACTTGATATTTCTATAATCAAAGTTGCTCTTGTATTGCCAGAACCGTTAATCGTTTGAAAAAAGGGAGTAAAGAGTGCGAACATAAAAATTGATCCAAACACCATTCTTAAGATTGCAGCACTATCGTTTAAATATGTTTTGTCTGGGTTAACTAAGTTAATCAACGTTTCCGGATAAAATAATGTACCATGAAAAAGTAAGATTACAAATAATGCACTCAGCAAGAGTATGCGGTATTGGACTTTTTTTATTTGCTTAAAATCTTTTGCTCCCATAAAATGAGAAACATATGTTTTTGTAGTTGCTGCGAAACCAAAAATTGGAACAAAAGCAATCATATATATAAAGCGAATATTCTGCGATACTGTTAAGTCGTACCTGCTTCGTTGTTCTATAAATGTAAAAAAGACAGTCCATGTTGCAAGGGCAAGAAAACCCTGAAAGAGCAAAGGAGAGCCAACTTTCCACAAAGAGGTTAATGTTTCTTTTTTGATCCGGAGTGTACTGAAAATCTCAAACTTTTTGCGCTCGTCTACACGTAGCATCATAATAAAAAGAAAGATTACGGCTGTACCTTCAGCAATGTTGCTGGCAATAGCAGCTCCTTCTAGCCCTAAACTTGGTATACTGCCTTCTATTCCAAAAACTAAAATTATATCTAATGTAATATTACTTGCAGCAAAAATCAAAGCACTTACCAGTATAATCCAAGTTTTACCGATAGCCAAGAAGAATGCATTAAAGGTAATCATCAAGGATGCTACAAAAAATCCAATGCTTCTAATCGATATAAAGTCTACTTGTTTTTGAGCTAAGTTTAAATCACTAGAGTAAGAGAAAAGCATACTCGGTATGAGGAATTGAACCAAAGAAAAGAACAATAAGGCTAGAAATAGATTGCTAAAAATACTTGATGGAATTAAATGTTTTATAGCATTTATTCGTTTTTCTCCAATCCGATTAGATATTAAAATTTGTGCTCCATCGCCTAATCCGCTCATACCCATAAACAGCGTAACGTATATCAGTCCGGCATTTCCACTGGCATCAAAGCTCAAGCTACTCAGATTATTCAGTATATCATATCGATTTAATATAGCAGCGTCAGTAATCATTACAACAGACTGAATAAACATACCAACCATCATCGGTAGGGCAATTTTTAAGATAGATATGTAGTTTGTTTTCAGCATTAATCTACTTGAATCACTAAACCTTTTAAGTATTCTCCTTCTGGATGGAAGGCATTAATAGGGTGATCTGCTGGCTGGTGTAACTGTTCAAGTATGCGAACATTTCTTTTACATTCTATAGCAGCTGCAATAACCGCCTTGTTAAATAAAAACTTATCAACTACCTGAGAACAAGAGAACGTAAAAATAATTCCACCTGGCTTTATTTGTCTAATCGCATTTGCATTTAAACGTGTGTAGGCTTTGATGGCTTTGTGTCGCTTGTCTCTATGTTTAGCAAATGCCGGTGGATCTAGAATAATTACATCATAATCAGTTTCTACATCATTCATATGTTTTACAGCATCAGCCTTTATTGAGGTATGGTTTTTATTGTTTTTAATTAAAGCTAAGTTTTGTTCTACCAGTGTAATTGCTTTTTCACTGCTATCTAAACTATGTACTTCTTTGGCGCCAGATTCTAGGGCATACATGCTAAAACCGCCAGAATAACAAAAGGTATTGAGTACTTTTTTTCCTGCACTGTATTTAGCTAAAAGTGCTCTATTTTCTCTTTGGTCAATAAAAAAACCAGTTTTTTGACCTGTAATCCAATTAACGGAAAAAGGAATTCCATTTTCTTTGGCAATATGAGGTACAGTTGTATTTCCGAATAAGTATTTGTTTTCAGCGTCTACACGATTTGGTAAGGTTTCCTTACTTTTAGAGTAAACAGCTATTAGTTGATCTCCTAAAGCATTTTGAAGCGCAGTACAAATTTGCTCTTCGGCTAAAAACATTCCGGTAGAGTGTGCTTGAACAACGGCAACACCAGCATAATAATCAATAATAAGACCGGGTAAATTATCACCTTCTCCATGAATTAGTCTACAAATTTGATTTTTTTCAGATAATAAGCCAAGTGTGTAACGAATGTCTACAGCATTTTTAATCTTTTTATTCCAAAAATCTTGATTAATTTTTTCTTGTTCATTAAATGTGAGAATTCTAACAGCAATTGATCCAGGTTGGAAATGACCGCGTGCTAAAAATTGTTGGTTCCTAGTGATTAAGTCTACTAAACATCCATCTTCAAAATCTTGTGTTTCTGATTCTATTGCTCCAGAAAATACCCAAGGATGTTTTCTTAGGAGAGCATCAAGTTTTGATTTTCGGACTATTGCGGTATTGTTTTTCATTATCTTGGAAATTTCTTCTAATTTACAGCAGCGAAGGTATAAATTGATACCCACTTTTAGTCCTTTTTTTTCTTAGTTTTAATTTAAATACCCAAAGTCTGGAAGTAAAGTAAGTAGTCTTTTTTTATTTAAGTGCAGAAATTTCAAAAAGCAAAATATAATTACCTTTACATTATGAAGTTAAATGCACATTTTTTTCTTTTAAATATTGACTTTTCACAAGAGCACGCAGATGCAAACCACAATGGAGAAGAGTCAGAGAATAACCTGAAATATGAGTGGGAAGATCATCTAAGTCTTTCTAATGAAATAAAAACGGTTAAAACACACGAAGGTAGTTTTCCTTTGCAAGGAGAATTGCCAGATGGAACCTCCTTTAAAGAAGAGGTTGACAAAATGGTATTGTTTGAATGTGAGGGTGACGATAATTCTAAAACTTACTTTGCTTGTTCTAAACAATTAATTGAGTCTTATGAAATTAAAGAACAAGAGGATACCATTACATTAAATGTTTACTTTAAAGACTATGAGCCTTTGTCTAATCCTACTCCTGGAGTATATATTGCTGCTCAAGATTTTCCAAAGAAATTGATATTTTAAGGTATGCTAAAAGTAGATAGTCTTTCATTTTCATATGAAGATAGAACTATTTTTAGTAAACTAGATTTATCTTTAGACCCAGGAGAAGTAATCGCTGTTGTTGGCTCAAGTGGTATTGGTAAGTCGACCCTTCTTAAATGTATTGCTGGCCTTTTACAGCCATTGAGTGGTAAGGTATTGTTTGAAAAAAAACGTGTATATGGTATAAACGAAGTATTGGTGCCAGGACACGAAGATATTGCTCTGGTAAATCAAGATTACGCCTTAGATACCTATCATACCGTAGAAGAGAACATTCGAAATATAGTGTTACATCTATCAAAACAAGATAGAGATGAGTTTGTGAATGAATTGCTTGACCTTGTAGATTTGAAGAAATTGAAAGAAGCGCAGGCAATTCAATTATCAGGCGGAGAACAACAGCGTTTAGCTTTGGCAAGAGCATTAGCCAAAGAGCCCAAACTACTTTTGTTAGATGAACCGTTTTCGCATTTAGATATTCACTTAAGGCGTAGAGTTGGACAATACGTAAAAACACTTTCCAAATTGCGGAAGATGAGTGTAATTTTAGTAACACATGAAGGAGAAGAAGCCCTTTCTTGGGCGCAGAATTTGTATTTTTTTGACGAAACTCGGTTACATTTTTTGGGCAATCCTGTTGAAGTTTACTCTAATCCTTGCGATACCTATCGTGCTCGGTTTTTTGGAGAAGTGAACGAAATCGTTATAAATAACCGTTCTTTTTTATTCAGACCAAGCCAATATAGTTTAGAAAAGTCTAATTTTACTCAAGTTATTAATTTACATTTCGAGTATGCTGATTTTAGAGGAAGTTACTTCGCAAATTATTTTAAGACCGAAGAAGAGGTAACCGTTGTACTATATAGTAAAAGTAGAATGGATTTAATTAAACGCTGCTATGTCTGATAAAAAAGTAAGACGACTTTCTTGGAAAGAAATATATAAGCTTTGTAAAACAAGTTTTATAGAATTTATAAAAGACGACAGTTTTACGCATGGAGCTGCTTTAGCTTATTACGCTATTTTTGCACTTGTTCCAATAATGTATTTAGCCATTAGTATCTTTGGTTTTATTGTTGGCGATGCAACAGTAATATCCATCATAGAAGATGTAATGCAAAAGAATATGGGGATTCAGGATGTCTCAGGTATTACTTCTTTTATGAAACAAATAGAAATTGGAGATGGTGGATTTACATTGAAAATTATTGGTTCTATAGTTCTCCTTTTTTCGGCAACGGCTATTTTAAATGCCTTGAGAAATAGCATAAATACTTTTTTTCATATTGATACGGTTGAATCAAAAAGAAATGCGGTTTTACAAAATTTAATAGGAAGAGCAATAAGTTTGGGTATACTATCTCTTTTTGGCGTCTGTTTAATAATTATGTATTTCGCTCAAACGGTTATATTTTCTGTTGCAGATAATTTGTTTGATAATCAAAGTGGAATCAGGTATTTCTTTTATCAAATAATAGAGCATGGTTCAATTATTCTAGTCAATGTAATTATGTTTGCTTTCATATTTAAGTATTTACATGACGGGAAAGTAAAATGGAAACTCGCCTGGGGTGGTAGTTTGTTTACATCTATTTTACTTTACCTTGGACAATTGCTTATTAAATTTTACCTCGTTAATTTTTTCTTTGCAAAAGATGGTGGAGTAGCAGGTACTTTACTTGTTATACTTACATGGATGTTTTATACTTCGCAAATTATTTTTCTAGGTGCAAAATTCACATCAGTTTATGCTAGAATGGTTGGAGAACCTATTGTTGCAAAATAATTCATCTTATTTTTGATTAGGAAATAATCGTTTTGTATATTTGACTATTATTTAATCAGTCAAACGGTAATTTTATAATCATGCATCTAGGCGGAAATCTCAAATTGTTAAGAAAGTTAAAGAAAAAATCTCAAGAAGATATTTCTAAAGAATTAGGTTTAACACGCTCTACTTACAGCGGGTATGAAAATGGTGTAGCTGAGCCAGGAATAGAAACCTTGGTTGGTATTTCAAATTATTATTCACTTCCTTTAGATGATTTGATTAAAAAAGACTTTTCTAAGCTAAAAGAAAAAGATTGGGAGTCTATAGACAAAGGTGTATATGCAGATATTAAAGGACAGCAACTTCGTATTTTAACAACAACAGTAAACGCTGAAAATGAGGAGATAATAGAAATGATATCTCAAAAAGCATCTGCAGGATACACTTCTGGATATGCTGATCCAGATTACATTAAAATTTTACCAACATTTAGCTTGCCTTTTTTATCTAAAAACAGAAAGTACCGGTCTTTCCCTATTCAGGGAGACAGCATGCCTCCGGTTGGTCCGGGGTCTCACGTGGTAGGAGAGTTTGTTCAAAATTGGGCAACTATTAAATCGGGAACTCCTTGTGTAATTGTTACCAAAGAAGATGGGATTGTATTTAAAATTGTCAACAACAAATTGGATAGTACACAGTCTTTTCAATTGTGTTCAACCAATCCATTGTACACACCTTACATGGTGCATGTAAATGAAATCATAGAGATTTGGAAGTTTGTTAACTACATTTCGCCAGACTTACCCGATGTTAAAATTGATGAGGGGGAAATGATACAAACAATGAAGCAACTGCAAGCTGAAGTTCACGAATTAAAGAACTCGTTTATACCAAAAAATAAAGCGTTGAATTAAAAAAATCCAACGCCTCATTTTATTTGTAGTAAAGGTTACTTCTTTTTCTCTCTATAGTTTTTCATGGTATACGCTAAACCAACGCCAATTACTTGTTTGAATTGTGTTCTTGGTCCGCCAATGTCACCATCTATATCAGGATTTCTTATTGTTATATCATGGTCATAAATCAAGTTTGCTTGAATACTAGCACTCAGCCATTTGTTTACTTTCATTGATATAATTAATTCAGCATTAATATCTATGTTTTGAGGGTTGTTAACGTAGTTTGAGAAAAGTTCAATACTTGACTTCATATTTACGTTTTCCATTAACTCTTTGTTATACAGAATTCTTGCATAAGCACCAAGCTCGTATCTAAATTGCTCTCCAGGTGTTACAATTGCATTCATGTCATCTAAAATAGCGGGAGCTACACCAAATGCACCGGCATTTGCTAAGTTTTCATCTTGTACAAACGTAAATTTCGAAGAAATTGGAGAAAAGAATACATTAAAATTATCGTTAGGAGCAAATTCAATACCAGATGATAAATTTAAGTAACCAGGTGCCATAAAAGCCGAATTTCTGATAGAATCATTCGGAAAACTAAACCCATCTAAAAATTGTGTTCTAAAACCTGCAAGCGCAGTAATATACCACGTCTTTTTTAGTCCATAACCAAAAGAAGATTGAAAGTCAATCTGATCATCTGTTTTTTGCAGATTGTCTTCAAAATATTGAATACCTCCTAAAGCCAATTTTAATCGGTTGTCCCACTTAATTCTATCTTTTGAATAATTAGCAGAAGCATCCGCAAAGGCTAGGCCAGAGATATTGTTTCTACCACCTGCAGCCCAGTTTGTGAAAGTTGCCTGTGTTAAATTCAATCCAGTTAAAGCTTTTAGTTTCCAGTTTGGATCTGTAAGCTTTTCGTTTTTTTCTTGCGCCACGGAAGTGAATCCAAATGCAATAAAAAGTCCAAATGTAATTATTCGTTTCATGTTTTTGATTTTGACAAATGTCTTTTAAATCTTTCGGCAAAAGAAGTTATTTTACAAATAATTATCACCATTTAATCGTTAAAAAACTCTTTTTGTTCGACGAATGTTTCTGTTTCGACAGTAAATAAACGTTAAAGATTTATTATTTTCGCAGCATATAACATCACTAAAATATTAAAATGAAAGAAGTTTACATCATATCTGCTGTAAGAACTCCAATGGGAAGCTTTTTAGGAGGTTTGTCAACAGTTCCGGCAACACAACTAGGTACCACAGCTATTAAAGGTGCAATAGATAAATCTAAAATAGACGTAAATACGATAGATGAAGTATTTATGGGAAATGTTTTACAAGCAAATTTAGGTCAAGCTCCGGCAAGACAAGCAGCTATGGGTGCAGGTGTTAATGAAAATGTACCTTGTACAACTGTGAATAAAGTGTGTGCTTCTGGTATGAAATCTATTTCTTTAGCAGCACAAACTATTTTAGCTGGCGATAATCATATTGTTGTAGCAGGAGGAATGGAAAACATGAGTTCTGTACCACATTATGTACAAGGTCGCTCAGCAACCAAGTTGGGAGATATAAAAATGGTTGACGGAATGGTTAAAGATGGATTAACTGACGTTTATAATCGTGTGCACATGGGAAATTGTGCAGAGAAATGCGCTGCAGAGCATAACTTTTCTAGAGAAGACCAAGATCAGTTTGCTATTGATTCTTACAATAAATCTGCTGCTGCATGGAAAGCTGGTAAGTTTAACGATGAAGTAGTGCCTGTTGAAGTACCACAAAGAAGAGGTGATGCAATTATTATTTCTGAAGATGAGGAGTATAAAAACGTTAAAATGGATAAAATTGCAACTTTAAGACCTGCCTTTGATAAAGAAGGAACTGTAACAGCTGCGAATGCATCTACTTTAAATGACGGAGCTTCAGCACTTATTTTAGCATCTAAAGAAGCTGTAGAAAAGTACGGTTTAACGCCTATCGCTAAAATTGTTAGCTATGCTGATGCAGCTCAAGCTCCAGAATGGTTTACAACCGCTCCAGCAAAAGCGTTGCCAATAGCAATAGCTAAGGCTGGTTTAACTAATGATGATATTGATTATTGGGAGTTAAATGAAGCATTTTCAGTAGTAGGATTAGCAAACACCAAATTATTAGATATAGATCCTACGAAGGTAGATGTAAATGGTGGAGCCGTTGCTTTAGGTCACCCATTGGGTTCTTCTGGTTCGCGTATAATTGTTACTTTAATTAATGTTTTAAAACAAAACGGAGGAAAGTATGGAGCTGCCGGAATTTGTAATGGAGGCGGAGGAGCTTCAGCAATGGTAATAGAGAATATTTAAAAGCTACATTTTATAGAGTAAAAAAGGATAATCACACTTGATTATCCTTTTTTTTTAGAGCAACAACACTCTAATCATATCATAAACTGTATTCAAAAACCGAACAAATATTAGTCGTATAACTTTTATTAACCTTACTTTTTTATAGAATTAATGTTTTACTTTAAATTCTGACGTTTTATGAAATGTTATTTCTGGATAGTCTCTTTCTGCCATTTGAAGTAAAAAAGGCGTTTCAGCTAAAAACACCAAATTTTCGTCTTTATCAATAGCAATGTTACCTGTTTTTGCACGTTGAAATTTTTCTATTTGTTCTTCATTGTCTGACGTTATCCAGCAGGCAAGGTGGTAAGGCTTTGGGGTGAAAGAACATTTAGCTCCATATTCATGGGTTAACCTATGTAAGATTACATCAAACTGAAGTTGACCAACAGTTCCCACAATTTTCCTATTTCCAGGTTGCTGAATGAATAATTGAGCTACTCCTTCGTCCATAAGTTGTTTAATACCCTTGTCTAGTTGTTTAGACTTCATTGGGTCGTTGTTTTGCAGTTCTTGGAAAATTTCTGGAGAGAAAGATGGAATACCTGTAAAGTTCATTATTTCTCCTTCTGTAAGTGTATCTCCGATTTTAAAGTTTCCAGAGTCATATAAACCAACAACATCTCCTGGGAAAGCTTCTTCTACTACAGATTTATCATTAGCCATGAAGGAAGTGGGATTAGGGAACTTTAGTTTTTTATCTAATCGAATGTGCTTGTAGAATGTATTTCTTTCAAATCTACCGGATACAATTCTTAGAAAGGCGATTCTATCTCTATGCTTTGGGTCAAGGTTTGCATGGATTTTAAAGACAAAGCCTGAGAATTTCGGATCGTTCGGTTCTACCCGTTTTACGTCTGTATCTCGTCCTCTAGGAGATGGAGATATTTGTACAAAGGCGTCTAGTAATTCTTTTACCCCAAAATTATTTACTGCAGATCCAAAAAATACAGGAGCAATTTCTCCAGACAAATAAGTTTCAGCGTCAAACGGTTCGTAAACGCCATTTATAAGTTCAACCTCTTCTCTAAGTTCATCTGCAAAAGATTCTCCTATTAAGGTATCTAGTTCTGGATTATTTAAATCGCTAAAGGAAACAACTTCCTCTGCAATTTTAGTTTTGTTGGCAGAGAATAAATTTAAGTTTTGATCAAAAAGATTGTAAACTCCTTTAAATCGATCACCCATTCCGATGGGCCAGGCAAGGGGTCTTACTTTAATGTCGAGCTTTGTTTCAAGTTCGTCCAAAAGGTCAAAGGCTTCTTTACCATCTCTGTCCATTTTATTCACAAAAACGATTACGGGAGTTTTTCGCATTCTACACACCTCCATTAGACGTTCGGTCTGTGCCTCAACACCATTTGCACAATCTATAACAAGTATTACACTGTCAACGGCGGTTAATGTTCGGTAAGTATCTTCAGCAAAGTCTTTGTGACCAGGTGTATCTAAGATGTTTACTTGCTTTCCTTTGTATTCAAAAGCCATTACGGATGTAGCTACAGAAATACCTCTCTGTTTTTCTATTTCCATAAAGTCAGATGTAGCCGTTTTTTTTATTTTATTATTTTTCACGGCTCCAGCGGTTTGAATAGCTCCACCGAAGAGAAGTAATTTTTCCGTTAAGGTTGTTTTACCAGCATCTGGGTGAGAGATTATACCAAAGGTTCTTCTTTTGTCTACAGCTTCTTTATACTTCATAATTCAATCTATCTGATTTATAGATTTTTAACAGTGATTTCTATAAGTCGGTGACAAAGGTACTGAGATTTTGTTTATTTTCGCTAGCCGTGAAATTAAAAGAAGTGAATAAAATAGGTTGGTTAATCGTAGTTTTTCTTTTTTCATTCAATGCCTTCAGCGCTCATGATTCTGATTCCTTATCGGTATCCAAAATTGAAAATTGGAAAATCAGTATTGAGCAAAAGTACGAATGTCTGCAGGATACTACACTTAGTTT
>Ga0209138_1000533_pt1 | contig 36902 bp, 38 predicted proteins | sample SaaInl3SG_22_DNA_FD_184645 | JGI IMG/M metagenome (GOLD analysis project Ga0209138, IMG submission 184645) | Marine microbial communities from expanding oxygen minimum zones in the Saanich Inlet - ESP_153SG_22_DNA (SPAdes) (version 2) | ecosystem: Environmental > Aquatic > Marine > Intertidal...
TGACCCTCTATAGGTTCGGTGAAGTATGTAGAATTCATGACCATGACATGGGATATTAGATATCTATTCTCTTAATCAGGACTTACTCTTTACTTGGGTACTTTTTGTAATCAATAATTTGAAAGCCCTTGGATTCTAACCACAGAAGCTGCTCTTCTTGAAGGGCTCTATCATACCCTATGGCATCAGAAAAAAACATGAGAATAGGGTGTGTCTGATAAGGCAAATTAAACACTAAAATTCCCTGATCATTCTCGTTCTTATGGAGATCTTTGGCAAATTCAGCTACTTCATATCGCACTCTTCTGAATTCGTTATCTACTCCATGACTATTGATCAGTTTCAAAAAATTTGGATAGGTTACAATGATAAGGAGGCAGGCAGCGGTAACCAACCATCGACGATCCTTTTGATTGAGGGTAAATACCCGTTTCAATCCCGATCCCATAATTAGAAAAATAACCGGGGAAAGGACATAGGTGAACGCCAACATCTTTGTAGCCGCGAATGTAAATAGTCCGAATACAAAAAACATCCAGCCTATTAAAGCTCGGGCTTTGATTGTAGACCACAACCCCTTAAAATCACCGAGAAAAAAGAGGACAATTCCAAATACACCATACATCTTGACGGCACTTGAAAAATGAAAGTACCACGGCTCCGAATGACCTTCTAAAGCCTCCCAAAGATGTTTTGAATTATAGGTCATTTCATGGGCGGCTTCTTGGGGGAATACCGAAAATATATAGAGGTTCCAAGGAACAAATACAGCACATGCGGCCACCAAAGAAATCAATCCGTTGACAATCTGAGATCTGGTAATGTTTTTGGATACAATGGCCCATACCCCCCAAATCAAATATACACTTAGGCCAACGAGCCACTTTGTTAAAATGGCGGCTCCAGCCAAAAGACCGACAACAATCGCACGTTGCAAAGTGGGTTTTTCTACATACTTAAGCCACGCTAAAATGGAGCAGGCAACGTAGAAAACAAAGGCGACATCATTGTGATCCGTTGGAATCGATCCCGTATTGAGTTGGATGGGGAAATAGCAAACCGAGAAAAGAAAGGCTCCCCAAAAGGCTGCGTCCTTAGAAAATATCCTTCTGCCAATTCCAAAAATTAAATACACCATGGAAGCCGACATCAGAATGGAAGGCAAACGCACACCCAGAACCGTATTTCCAAACACCTTAATGCTCAGGGCCATCTGCCATAAAAACAAAGGTTGTTTATGTAGCCAAATGTAATTGTTGGTCCAACTCTCAACAGAGTAAGGCAAAACCTCCTCGGGATACAAGCGAGGGGTTAAAGGGGTTTCTGCAAGGTGTTTTGCCACCAATGCATGGAATTGTTCATCCCAAATATTAATGAAATCTTCTAACAATCCACCTCCCAAGCGAAGGGAGAGGGCTCCCATAAAAAGTTGAAAAATAGGGAATCCCGCGCCCCGAATGGGTTTTAAAATAGAAGCCGAAATCAGGAGAATCCCTAGCCCTAAAAAACAAGCATTAAAAATGGGAAGGTTTGGCATTATTTAATTTTTAAAGGCATGTCTTTTGTAAAAAATCACAATTTAAACTTGGGTATGCTGCTAATCAATTTTTTAGTATAGGCTTGATTGGGGTGGTGGTAAACCTGATCAGCGCTTCCTCTTTCTACAATTTCTCCGGCTTGCATCACTGCAATCTCATCACTCATATACCTAACTACGCTAAGGTCATGAGAAATAAAAATATAGGAAAATTCAAATTCTTCCTTAAGGTCGTTAAGCAAATTAATGACTTGAGCTTGAACAGAAACATCCAGAGCAGAAACAGATTCATCACAAATAATCAACTCTGGGTGAACCGTTAAAGCTCTCGCTATTCCAATTCTCTGCCTTTGGCCTCCACTAAATTCATGGGGGTACTTTAGGTAATCTGAGGCGGCAAGCCCTACCCTTACAAGGAGTTCCTCAACCTTGGATTTTCGAGTGGACGGAGTATGCATCTTGTGAACCTTCATCGGCTCCATCAATAGATCCCCCACCGTTTGTTTGGGGTTTAAAGAGCTAAAGGGGTCCTGAAATATTAACTGAATTGAGGATGTGAGTTCCCTTTTTTGTTTTTTGTCAAGCAATAATAGATCTATGCCCTTGAAGAGAACTTCGCCTTCACTAGGGGATGTCAATCCAATAATGGATCTTCCCAAAGTAGATTTACCACATCCTGATTCACCAACCAAGCCAACGGTTTGCCCCTTATATACGCTAAGAGAAACCCCCTTTAGGGCTACAAAATTATGAGGGGGTGAACCAAACCCACCCCTGTTCACTAAATACTGAACCTTTAGGTCATTTACCTCCAACAAGGGCTGTTGTTCTGAGTGAAGAGTCATCGTCTCTCTTTGAGCAGCAGACAGTTTCTGTCCTGTTAAAAAATCAGATATCGTAGGAAGGACTTTGGGACGGCCACTTTCGGGAGGACGACTTGCAATTAATCCCTGAGTATAGGGTTGGTCCGGATCCAACAAAATGTGTTTTGCAGAACCTTGTTCTACTACGTCACCTCGATAAAGAACTACAATATCATCTGCTATTTCTGAGACCACACCCAGGTCATGGGTAATAAAAAGCAATCCCATACCCTGCTCTTGCTGTAACTCTTTTAAAAGCTTCAAGATTTCTTTTTGAACCGTTACATCCAAGGCTGTTGTTGGTTCGTCGGCTATCAACAATTTAGGTTTGCATATGATTGCCATTGCGATTACTACGCGTTGCCTTTGACCTCCAGAAAGTTCGTGGGGATATTTTTTAAAGGATTGGGCGGGATTGGGAAGTTTTACTTTTTCAAATACTTCTAAAACGGCCTTTTTGGCTTCTGCCGAAGATACTTTGCTGTGCTGTTCCAGAACTTCCTGGACTTGTTTTCCACAAGTTAATGAAGGGTTCAAAGCCGTCATAGGCTCTTGAAATACCATACTCATTTTTTGACCCCTCCAGTTTTGGTATAAGGACTCATTTAGATTTGACAAAACCGTAGTATGGTCTGGCTCAAAAAAGGTTATTTTTCCGTCTCTTAATTGCCCATTTGCCGGCAACAAACCCATGATAGCCAATGAGGTTAACGACTTTCCACTCCCAGACTCACCCACAAGGGCAATGGTTCTGTTTGGGAAAACATTAAAAGACATTCCCCTCACAACAGATTGAGGGTTGCTCCCAAATCCAATGGTCAAATTCTCTACTGACAATAGGGGTCCTTCCAAAGTCTTTAATTAATCACCACTTCTCCTTCATGAATTAGTGGCTGGTTTATATACCTCAACAACAATTGAGCTACTGCTAAGGTATCTTTTTGACAGTAATTGGCAATCCGTTGGCAGTCCTTTTCTATGTAAAAGATATCCTTAACCTGGGATCCATCCATGTTGTCTTTTGGACTGGGAATATCTAATAACTTAGTCAGCAAAGAAAGGGACGTAAAGTTTTTCCTGTCGCCAAATTTCCATAACTCCATTGTGTCCAAGTGACTAATTTCCCAAGGCTTAAGGCCAGGAGTGTCCAAGGGCTTTGGAAGCACTAACCGATTAACCAACAGGCGTCGGGACAAATACGGAAAGTCAAATTCTTTCCCATTGTGTGCACAAAGCAAAACACCCGGTTTATGGAAGTACGAATCCATAAATGCCTTAAAGTCGTAGAGAATCTTTTTTTCATCCAACCCAAAAAAAGAAGTGATGGTAAACTTCTTAGAAGAAGGTAAGTCCGAGAAATATCCCAAAGAAATACAAACTACTTTTCCAAATTCTGCGAGTATGCCTGCCCTCTTTGGGTAATAATCTTCTGGAGATTCATCTCCTCTTTGCCACTTGGTTTTTGCATCCCAAAGGGATTTCCATTCTTCATCCAATAGTTGATAATCTGAAACAGCAGGAACTGTTTCTATGTCCAAGAAGAGAATCTTGGATAGATTGAGTTGGTGTAACATGTAGGCCTATTTAGGGGTAGAGCGGGTTTACTCTACAATTTCTGCATCTAAGGTATCATCATCTCCCCATCCCGAACCATTAGCAAATAAATAAGGATCGTCGCTAAAACCAAGAATGGGATAAAAGATTATGGGCAATAGTATTAAACCTACTCCAAACAAGGTCTCTTTTCCAAAGGCCTTTGCAAGTTCAATGCCCATGATAAATAAGAAAACTAAATTAACCCCTGGCAGCAATAATAAAAAGATCCACCAAATGGGTTTTTTGATAATTTTTAACCAGGTAATAATATTTAGGATGGGCACGATGCTGTACCATCCAGGCTCGCCAGCCTTTTCGTAGACTCTCCATATTCCTACCAGAGAGAGAACAATCATGATTAAATAACCTATAGAAACGAGTACAGACATTTGCAAGTATTTTAATTGTTACCAGTCCATGGATTTTACGGCGTCAACTATTACCCTAAAGTCTTTGGGGTGAGGTGACATAGGATCATAAATTCTTTTCTTGCCCAGCCTAACCACGACCAACTCCCTTTCGGGAAAGACAATAATATATTGACCCAAAACCCCTCTAAAGTAGTATACTCCCTCACCTCCTTCATGGTCCAGCCAAAAACTATGGCCATAATAGGGAGACTTGTAGGGCATTTGAGCCACTCCCGTATAGGCGCTATCCAAAAGGGTATTACCCTTCCACTGACCGTGGTTTAGCATCAATTGCCCCAAGCGCGCAAAATCGGAGGCGTTAGAGTTAAAACAACAGAAGGTCAAGGCCATACCCTCTCTGTGATCCAAGTGCCAATAGGCTCCTTCTTCTGCCCCCAAAGGACTCCACAACTCTTCGGACGCAAATTCATAGATGGGTTTTCCTACCGCCTTTTGAATGGCCATCCCCAAGTATTCTGTTGCACCACTTTGATATATGTAGGATTCTCCTGGAGGATTGTCTGCAAATACATTTTCATAAAGAACCTGTTGAACATCCTCTCCAAAATAGGTTTTTGCTGTAATAGCAAAGGGGCTCTTATATTTCTCCTCCCAAGTAAGGTCAGCGGTCATGGTCGTAAGGTGTCGTAGTGTCAGTTGTCCTGAGAATTCTCCTCTTAATTCTGGTAAATAATTAATTACCGGGTCGTCCCAAGAACTTATATATCCTTTCTGTATGGCTATTTGTCCCAAGATACTCGTAATGGATTTCGCCATAGAAAAGCTGTTGCTATGACTTTTAGGTCCGTAATCATCCCAGTATTGTTCATGAAAAAGCTCTCCGTCCTTTAGAACCAAAAAAGCTACAGATTCTGAGCTTTCTAAGGTGCTCAACAGCTCGCTAGGCAATTGTGAGCTATTGTAATCAGAATGTTGTTTCCAAGGCTGTGGATTGGTAGCAGCTACTTCTCCTAAATCAAAGAACCTCATGTCATCAATTGATGCCGTATTGTACCCATGAAGATAGGTGGCCCACACTCCTTTTATCAAGTGTCCATTTCCTGAGAGTTGCAATCCCAAGGCCAAAAGAGCAATAAATCCAATGATAAAAACAATGGTTCTAATCAGACTTTTCATGTGTTTGCATTTTTTTGGTTTAGCCACTTTGGGTATAAACTAGGTCAAATACACTTGCCAAGTGTGCTTTTAAACGAATTTGGACTTTATCCATATCCAGCTTTTCCCCAAGCTCTATATGCATAGAGGTTACCGCTTTGTCTGTGATTCCACAAGGGACAATGTAGCCAAAATATTTAAGGTCTGCATTTACGTTAAATGCAAATCCATGCATAGTTACCCATCTAGAAGCGCGCACTCCCATGGCGCAAATCTTTCTTGCGGTAGATTTGCCTACGTCTAGCCAAACCCCTGTTTCTCCGGGGGATCTATCGCCCTCTATCCCGTAATCGGCTAGCGTTAAAATAATGGCTTCTTCTAAATATCTCAAATACTTATGGATATCCGGAAAGAAATGATCTAAGTCAAAAATCGGATACCCCACAATTTGTCCGGGTCCATGATAGGTTATGTCGCCACCTCTATTGGTCTTAAAAAAGGTAACGGATTCTTGTTCCATTTTCTTCTGGTCTATAAGAAGGTGTTCAATGGAACCTGATTTTCCTAGGGTATACACATGGGGGTGTGTGCAAAACAAAAGAGTGTCTTGAGTTGGGACTTGTTGGTCCTCAGGCTTTTTTCGGTTTTCGAACTTGGTTTGAACCGTAGCAGAAAAGAGCTCTTCTTGGTAATCCCAAGCCTCTTTGTACTCTATTTCCCCCAAATCTTTAAAGACTACTTCTACACTCATTAAAAGTAAATTTGAAACCCAACGCCCAGGCCAAAATTCTGTTCTAGGGTAGGTGCGCTTTCTCCTGATTTTGGACTAATTCCGTAACTGTTGTTAGCATCGTAATATAAAAAGGTATCTAAAGAGATGTTCGGGGACAAAAAAGAACTAATCCCTCCTTTAGCTCCAAAACGCAATCCTTGAAAAGTGGTTTTGGAACCATCAAATACCGATACCGTCTCTCGATACAAATAACCCAATTCTGCTTGTCCCATAAGGGCCATAGAAGGGTTTAAAAAGTATAAATACCTGTAAAAACCCACTCCAGAATAGGAGTTTCCTTGGGATGCAAAACCTACGGCTCCTTGAAGGCCAACTATATGACTGGGGGATAAGAAAAATCCAGCTTGAGGCTCTAAAGAAAAATTATACGCATAGGTATCGGCAATATTGGTCACATTGCCTGTAGCAGAACCTCCTCCCATCCATTGAGTGGAATCTAATTGAGCATATCCCAAAAAGGGAATCAGCAACAATAAAAAGGTCAATTTTCTCATGAGAACTTTTCCAATTGTGCCTTGAGGTAGTCAATTACATCAATATCCATGATGTCTACACCGTGAATTTCATGAAGATAAAAGGACAGCCAATCCCCATAATGAATGAGATACAAAGCCCACTCCAAGGGTTGGTCTCCCTTGGCAGAAATAGAATATACTGCATCGGTTTGCCTCCCTACAATTTCCTTAGAGAGTTCCATTCTTTTTCGGTTTCTAGAAAAGTCCCCAGGAGTATCTAAGAAAAAGGCTGCAATATCATTGTTTCCACCGGCCCACCCCACTAATTCATTGTGGTTCATTTCTGGAATCACAGCGTCCCAACCTACCATTTTTGAATTCTCATTGAGCTGTTGTCGCCATCGGGTTGCTACTCCTCCCATTCCTTGATTTGCATATACACAAACTGTTTTATGAGCTGACTTTTTTGCCAAGGTTTTAGTTTCTTCCTGAAGAGAGGCTAGTTCTGACTTCATAAGGCTTACAGCAGATGGAATGCCTTTTTCAAAGTCGGGTGTAATAAGTCCTTCGTTTTTTAAGATTCCAAACAAACACCCAAAACTATATCCTAACATTGACCTTGGGGGGTTCCCTCCAGGAACAACAAGGTGATTCACATTGTTTGCTACACACCATGATTGCAACTGACCTCCAGATGTTAATCCTGCGATTCTAGCTCCTGCTTTTGTGGCGTGTTCCAGTGCTGACAAGGTCTCTTCGGTATTTCCAGAATAGGAGCAGGCAATCAGCAAAGTGTTATCAGAAACCCAATGTGGCAAATGGTAGTCCTTGTTTACATGTATAGGCCACTGCCCTGTGTTTTTACACAATTCAGACACAATGGTCCCACCAATACCGGAGCCTCCAAGCCCTGTGATCAAAACGTTTTGGATGGGCTTTACTGGAGCAGTCCACGAGGTGTTTTTCACGATTTCTAAGGCCTCAAGCAGGTGATTGGGAAAATTTTCTATCAATGATTTCATACGATGATTATCTTAATGGTAAGAGACTCAGGGGGTCTAGTAATATACCCTGTAAAGGTAGTAACTTGCTCCTGATAAAGTGAATCTACAAAAATTAAACCTCTAGAATATGAGATGGAGCGTCAAAACCTATGATGAGCTAAGTAAAAAAGAGCTTTATGAGATCCTAAAATTGAGAATCGAGGTATTTTCTGTAGAGCAAAATTGTCCCTATCAGGATTTAGATGACAAAGATCAAGGCGCAATCCACATTATGGTGTGGGACCAAACTATTTTAGCAGGATACTCTAGGGTGGCAGAAGCGGGATATATCTACGATGAAGCTTGTATTGGGAGGGTAATAACCGCAGGGGGATATAGAAGATTAGGCCTAGGAAAAGAGCTTATGAATCGGTCTATAGATTTCCTAGAAAAGAAAGGCGCCAAAACCTTAAAAGTAATGGCGCAGACTTATCTTTTAGATTTCTATCAAAACCTAGGCTTTGAAGTATCTAGTGAGGAGTTTTTAGAAGATGGCCTTCCTCACCATTACATGGTAAGAAAGGCATCATAACAAATCTAATGGGTTGATTAGGCTTGCGTATTCTTTTTATCGTATACTTTTTTTCCACCAAATGCCGCTCCTGCTGCTATTAGTGAGGAAATGCCACCATCTAATGGAACGGAGGTCTCTGGGTTACCAGGTTGTGCCATACCAGTCAACTATCCCACCATTGACCCTACAATTAATACTGTCTTTTACATCTCTATTTATTGAAGAATCATTTTGGTGGAAAAAGCATCCTTTAGGTTGCTCATCTTAAGATCATAACCACGCGCTGGCAGGCGACCATTAATAAAGTGCCTTAAGGTGCCGCTAACTGAGCTTTTTTACTAAAAACGGGGATTTTGGGACAAAAAAAGAAGGGCTCTGGCCCTTCTATTCTTTTTCTAAATACCTAACGATACCTATTCGTCAAAACTAACCACAACCTTTTCTGCAGTTGGGTGAGATTGACAGGTTAATACATATCCGTCATTTACCTCCTCATCTACCAAGGCATAATTCATTTCCATCTCTGCTGAGCCTTCTATTATTTTGGCACGACAAGTACAACAGACAGCTCCTTTACAAGCATAGGGCACATCGGCACCTGCATCCAAAGCAGCGTCCAAAATGGTCTTTCCTTTGGAGGATACCTCAAAGTGAGTTTCTTCGCCATCCAAAACAACGGTAACTTGGCTCAAAACCTCCGTCTTTTTAGAATCAACTTCTTTTGTTTCCTTTTTCTTTGGCGGTGTTGCAGGAGCAAATAATTCAAAGTGAATGTTCTGTGAATCAACACCAAGCGTGGCCAAGGTATCTTTGGTAGCGTTTATCATTCCCTCGGGGCCACAAATAAAGAAATGGTCCACGGATTTAGCTTCAAAGAACTTGCTCGCAAACACATTTACCTTATCAGCATCTATCCTTCCCTTAAGATAGTCCGTGCCTTGGTCCTCCCTGCTGAGTACGTGATGTATTTCTAGTCTGTTGAGATATTGGTCCTTTAGATCTTCAAAAGCTTCTTTAAAAATTACCGTCTTTGATGTTTGATTTCCATAGAACAACACAAAGGTGCTTTCTTTCTCTATTTCCAGAACGCTTTTTACCAGACTCATCACAGGCGTGATACCCGAACCGGCTGCAAAAGCTACATATTTCTTTTTCTGACCTTCCTTTATGGGTGCAGTAAAGTTCCCCATAGGGGTCATTACCTCTAAAGAATCGCCTACTCTTAGTTCCGTATTTGCATAAGTAGAAAACAATCCGTTTTCTACTTGCTTGATGGCAACTCGTAGTTCTCCATCCAAGGGAGAAGAACAAATAGAATACGATCTACGAACTTCTTCTCCATTTATTTGGGCTTTAAGCGTCAGGTATTGACCTGGCTCAAAGGTATACTCAGCCTCTCTTTCGGGCGATAATTCAAAAGCAACAGAAACCGTGTCTTTGGTCTCCTTAACAATATCAGAAACCACAAGTGGATGAAAATGGGCGCTTTTTCTATAGCCTTCTTCAGCCATCAATGAATCCTTTTTTGATTTTTTTCTAGCAAAAAACTTTAGCATGAGTTCTCTCATTTTTTAGTTGGCACAAATGTAAGACTTTGGTCGATAGAACAATTTGACTTTGTGGAAGGTTTTTAAAGGTGTTGATTTTATACATTTGTAATATTCTAAGTAATCAATTTAATATGGGAGAAACGACATCACTAGAAGAAAGATTTCAGTCTTACGTAGACGGCGAAAATAAAATTGAGCCCAAAGACTGGATGCCAGATGCGTACAGAAAAACGCTTATACGTCAGATTTCTCAGCATGCTCACAGCGAAGTTGTAGGGATGTTGCCAGAAGCAAACTGGATTACCCGGGCTCCCAGTCTTAGGTCCAAGCTCATTCTATTGGCCAAGGTTCAGGATGAAGCCGGTCATGGACTGTACCTATACTCTGCAGCAGAAACTTTAGGTGCAGACAGACAGGACATGGTAAATGATTTACTAAATGGCAAGGCCAAGTATTCCTCTATCTTTAACTATCCCACCTCTTCATGGGCAGATATGGGAGCAATTGGTTGGTTGGTTGATGGCGCAGCCATACAAAACCAAGTAATGCTGTGCAGGACATCTTATGGTCCCTACTCAAGAGCTATGGTGAAAATCTGTAAAGAGGAATCATTTCATCAAAGACAGGGGTATGAAATCATGATGAACCTAGCAAGTGGAACTCCCGAGCAAAAGGAGATGGCTCAAGAAGCACTCAACAGATGGTGGTGGCCTTCTCTAATGATGTTTGGTCCAACAGATGCAAATTCTCCCAACTCCGCTCAATCCATGAAGTGGAAGATCAAAAGAAAATCTAATGATGAGCTTCGTCAAGAATTTATAGACAAGACTGTGCCTCAGGCTGAGTTTATTGGCTTAACAGTTCCCGATCCCGACTTAAAATGGAATGAAGAAAAAGGTCAATACGACTTTGGCACCATCAATTGGGATGAGTTTTTTGAAGTTATTAAAGGTAATGGCCCTTGTAACAAACAAAGACTTACGGATAGACAAAAAGCACACAAAGAAGGCGCTTGGGTCAGAGAAGCTGCCAATGCTTACTCAAACAAAAGAGCGTCCAAATCAAAATCTACTACTGCCGCTTAGTATTAACTACAGCAACTAAAACCCTACAGTATGGAAAAGGACAACTGGAAAATCTGGGAAGTTTTTATCAGAAGCAAGAATGGTCTAAGCCACAAGCACGTGGGAAGTCTTCACGCTCCGGATGAGGAAATGGCTATCAAAAACGCAAGAGATGTTTACACAAGACGTTCAGAAGGCGTGAGCATATGGGTGGTTCCCAGTGATCAAATCACGGCATCCAGTCCCGACGAAAAAGAACCTTTGTTTACTCCAAGCGATGACAAGGTTTACAGACACCCTACCTTTTATGAAATCCCCGACGAAGTCGGTCACATGTAATTATTCTCTTGATGAATTCAAAAATTACTTCCTTGCTCAGATGGGCAGACGACGCTCTCATTTTGGGACAACGACTTGCAGAATGGTGTGGTCACGGACCGGTTCTTGAACAAGACATTGCGCTAACCAATATTTCTCTTGACTTGATTGGTCAGGCTAGGAGCTACTATCAATATGCAGCTGAGCTAGAAGGCTCTGACAGTACAGAAGATACCTTTGCTTTTCATAGAGATGTACCTGAATTTAAAAACCACCTTCTCGTGGAACAACCCAATGGCCATTGGGGAGTAACTATTTTAAGACAATTTTTCTTTGACACCTACCACTTTTACCTTTTGGAAGGGCTTAGAAAAAGTAATGATGCCACCATTGCAGCTATTGCAGAAAAAGCCATTAAGGAGGTGAGTTATCATGCTCAGTATACGGCAGAATGGGTGATTCGCTTAGGAGATGGAACTGAAGAGTCCAAAGCTAAAATGGAAGAAGCGCTTGATTTGATGTGGATGTGGACCCCCGAACTATTTGAGTCGGATGAGGTAGACTCAGAAGCAGTGACTCAAGGCTACGGAGTAGATCCTTCTACCCTAAAAGAAGCTTGGACCCAAAAGATAACTCAGGTATTGGGCCTTGCTACTTTACAGGTTCCAGAAAATCCTTGGGGACAAACAGGCGGAAGAAACGGTAATCATACCGAGCACCTAGGCTTTCTCCTAGCGGAAATGCAATATCTTCCCAAATCCTACCCCGATGCTAAATGGTAATTTTGTAACTTAGGTAGACGCCTATTTCAAATAGCCATGCATAAGGTCTTTATTCTGTTTTGTCTTCTTTGGAGTTTAACTTCTTATGGTCAACAATATGTTGATCTTGTCAAACTCAACTATTCAAACACTCCGGTTAACCCATTTGATTCTTTGACCAATGGGACTCGAGTTCAGGAATACAACTTGGACTTTATTCTTCCTGTGGTTTTGGATGAAAAATACACCCTATTATTTGGAGGGTATGCAGAAGGAGTGGTCGCAAAGACGGACCCAACCCAAACCGGATTGACCTCTGTATATTCTACTCTTTTAAAAGTCGGTGTTCAGGTTAAGCACTCCAAAAACTGGAGCGCATCTTATCTCTTTATGCCTAAGATTGCCTCGGACTTTAAAGGTACTTTGGGTCCAAGTGATTTCCAATATGGGGGGTTTGTTCGCTTTAAGCGCAAACTATCCGACAGAAAAAATTACTCCTTTGGCCTCTACGCGAATTCAGAACTATTCGGTCCCTTCTTTGTTCCTCTTATTGGGTTTTATTACCTCAGTCCTGATCATAAGTTTGAGACCAATCTCACCTTGCCGCTATATGCAGATGCCAACTATGAACTATTGCCTCGGCTCAAAGCAGGAGCCCGATTTGTAGCTTTTGTGAGGTCCTATCACCTCAACAATCCTGCCTACAGCACCAATGGGGAGTACCTGACAAAGGCGACCAATGAGATAAGTACCTATTTGAGGTTTGAGCTCAACCCTTCCTTGTTGTTTGAAGGTCATGTGGGATATTCTATTGGGAGGAACTACAGAATCTACGATATAGAAGATAGAGTGACCTGGGGTCTCTCTGCTTTCCGTTTTGGAGATGATAGAGAGCAGCTCAATACTGATTTTAAGGATGGCATGCTCTTTAACTTTAAGTTTGTTTACCGTTTTCTCATAGACTAAAATTCTATTTACAATGCCCCAAATATCTACAGAATCCATATACGACCTTCTCAAAGAAATAAAGGACCCAGAGATCCCCGTTCTTACTGTTGTTGATATGGGCGTAGTTAGAAGGGTAGAATGGGCCGGTGACCTTTTGGAGGTAGACATTACTCCTACGTATTCCGGTTGCCCTGCAATGGACGTGATAAAAAGAGAGGTAGAGGAAGCCCTAAAACTGGCCAAGATTAAAGCCTACAAGGTTTCCTTGGTTCTCTCCCCACCGTGGACAACTGATTGGCTTACGCCCGAAGCGAGAGCCCAGCTGGAGGCATTTGGGATTGCTCCTCCTGTGGACGGAACCTCAGATAAAAGTCAGCTCTTTGCCAAGCCGATTCAAGTGAAGTGTCCTCAATGTAGAAGTGAAGATACTCGTCTGGTAAGCCAGTTTGGCTCTACGGCTTGCAAGGCCCAATATCAGTGCAATTCATGCAAAGAACCCTTTGACTATTTTAAATGCCTGTAAAAAGGCTCCCGACTACTTTCTAATTCCACGGGAAAATTAGAGCGACAAGTCGTTTTTTCCGATATTTGCCCAAAGAAATTTCCCACCATGAGTGCAAAGTCTTCGGAAAAGAAAGTATCCAAGTCTACATTGATAAAGGCCTTTACTAAAATGGCAACAGCTGTGGCCATGGCAGAGCTCTATGAAGAGAATAAAGAAGTAACGGCAAAGTATGTACACGCAACCTCTAGGGGTCATGAAGCCATACAATTGGCGCTAGGCATGCAACTTACAGAAGTGGATTACGTAAGCCCTTACTATAGAGATGACAGCATTCTTTTGGGAATTGGCATGGAGCCCTACGAGCTTATGCTTCAGCTCCTGGCCAAAAGAGATGATCCTTTTTCTGGAGGTAGAACCTATTACAGTCACCCCTCTCTCAATAGAGAGGGATTTCCAAAGATACCTCATCAAAGTTCAGCCACAGGGATGCAAGCCATCCCTACTACTGGAGTCGCAATGGGTGTTCAATACAAAGAACAGCAGGGAATATCGGATTCTAAGCAGAAACCAGTAGTTGTTTGTTCCATTGGAGATGCCGCCATGACAGAAGGAGAAGTAGCAGAAGCTCTTCAGATGGCAGCACTTAAGCAGTTTCCCATTTTGTATTTAGTCCAAGACAACGGTTGGGATATTTCTGCCAACGCAGAAGAAACCCGAGCTCAAAATGCGGCTGAATACGCGGCAGGATTTCATGGGATAGAAACACGATCTATTGACGGAGCAGACTTTCTTGCCTCCTATGACACCCTAAATGAAGTTCTAAAAACCATTAGAAAAGAAAGACGTCCCTTTCTAGTACACGCCAAAGTTCCCTTATTGGGACACCATACTTCTGGAGTAAGAAAGGAATGGTATAGGGATGATTTGGAGGAAGCTTCTACACGCGATCCGTACCCTCGTTTCCGCAGCGACCTTTTATTGCTTGGTGTTTCTGAAGATGACATCGCTTCTATAGAAAAGAATGCAAAAGCAAACGTAGAGGCCGATTACCAAAAAGCACTTTTGGCAGAGGATCCCAAGCCAGAAGATTTAACCACACATATTTTTGCCCCTACTCCTATCACAAAAGAAAAGGGAGAAAGAGCTCCTGCTGGAAAGGAAAAGACCGTCATGGTGGACGCTGCCTTATTTGCTATACAAGAAATAATGGCAAGCCACCCAGAAGCCTTGCTTTATGGGCAAGATGTTGGCGGAAGACTCGGCGGTGTATTTAGGGAGGCCGCAACTTTGGCCCAGAAATTTGGAGATGAGCGTGTATTTAACACGCCTATTCAAGAAGCCTTTATCATTGGTTCAACCGTAGGAATGTCAGTTGCAGGATTAAAGCCCATTGTTGAGGTTCAATTCGCGGATTATATCTGGCCTGGACTAAACCAATTATTTACTGAGGTAAGTAGATCCTACTATTTATCGGACGGAAAATGGCCTGTTAGTTCTGTTATTAGAGTTCCCATTGGTGCTTACGGCTCAGGAGGGCCCTATCACTCTAGTTCTGTGGAATCAGTCCTAACCAACATTCGAGGAATAAAAATAGCTTATCCAAGTACAGGAGCAGACCTAAAAGGTTTGATGAAGGCAGCATACTATGACCCCAACCCCTGCGTAATGTTAGAGCACAAAGGATTGTATTGGTCTAAGATAAAAGGGACAGAAGGAGCCAAAACGGTTGAGCCAGATGAAGATTACGTTTTACCCTTTGGAGTAGGAAGAGTTGTTATTGAAGCGGATTCTAACTCTGTAAAAGAAAAGGTGGCCATTATTACATATGGAATGGGCGTATACTGGTCTCAACAAGCGTCAAAAGATTATTTTGGCCAAGTAGAAATTATTGACTTAAGAACTCTGGTGCCTTTAGATACAGACCTTATCTATAAAACAGTATCTAAGTTAGGAAAGTGTTTGGTAGTAACCGAAGAACCCGAAGGCAATACCTTTGCACAATCCATTGCAGGCATGATTCAAAAGAATTGTTTTAAGGATTTAGACGCACCTGTAGAAGTAATTGGAGCTATCAATACTCCGGCCATTCCTCTCAATAGCACCTTGGAGGCTACAATGATTCCCAATTCTGAAAAAGTAAAAACTAGACTAGAAGAATTACTTGCCTATTAATACGTCCCATTGATATTGGGATAGATAGTATTATGTCCAACAAACCTGATGTAAGTTCTCGAGAACACTTACAATTCATTGTCACCCGATTCTACGACCAGCTTTTGGTGGACGACGTAGTAGCGCATTTCTTTTCCCACATTCACCCAAATGACCTACCTCATCATTTAGAAAGAGTCGTTGATTTTTGGTACCAGATTCTCTTTGGAGGCGACGGATATAATGGGAACCCCATGAAACCTCATTTATTCTTCACCAAAAGCATCCCTTTACCCGTGATCACTTTGACCGCTGGCTTTTTCTGTGGAAAAACTCCATAGATGAGAACTTTTCCGGAATAAACTCTAACGAGCTAATCACAAGAAGCGAAACCATTGCCAGAGTAATGGAACTAAAGTTGTCCTGATTTTTTAGGTTTTATTTTGCTGATTTACAGTTGTTTACGTTTTTTTTGCAAAAAAAAAAGAGTAACTCAAGAACTTTGATGTTATCACTCTGTTTAACCTTTTGAACGAATACTTAAACAAAATATTATGAAAAATTTTGCTCTAAAAGGAATCAAAATGCTAATGGTTGCGGCCTTAGCTTTCGGAATTACCTCATGTGATGACGATGACAACATTGTAGACAACGGAACACCCGCCACTCAAAAGACAATTGCTGAGATTGCTGTAGAAGATGGCAACTTTACTATTTTAGTGGATGCCTTAACCAGAACAGGTCTTGTAGACGTAGTTGCAGATCCAACTCAGGATCTAACCGTTTTTGCCCCAACTGATTCAGCATTTATGGATTTGTTGACTGAACTCAACATGTCATCTCTTGACGAAGTAGAAATGGCTTTGGGAACTGACGGGCTTAAAAACGTATTACTATACCACGTCTTAGGACAGGAAGTAATGAGTTCTATGGTTGCTACAGGGTATGTAACAACACTTGGCGTGAATGCTTCAATGGATAACCTAAGCTTCTATTTAAGCGCTGAAAATGGCGTTATGATTAATAACAAAGCAACCGTAACAGCTGTGGATGTGGATGCATCCAATGGGGTTATTCATGTAATTGACAAAGTAATTCTTCCTGTAACTCTTTACGACCTCCTGAACTACAACAACAATTTTAGCTCTTTGGTCGCTGCACTAGGAGTTGCCGATGGCGGATTGGACGCTTTGCTAAACGATAATTCTGAGGGGCCTTTTACTCTATTTGCTCCAGACAACGAGGCCTTTGGCGATTTGTTGATGGACTTGCAATTAGCTGACCTCAACGCATTAGTTGGTGCCCTTGGTACTGACGGAGTAGCAGATGTTTTAAAATACCACGTAGTGGCCGGAAACTTCAATAGCGATGAAGTACCTGTTGGTAATGTAGCCACAGTAAACGGTGCTAACATTATGATTTCTGTTAACAATGGAGTAAGCATCACCGACGTGAACGGTGGAGTTTCCATGGTAAAAGTATTAGATATTCAAGGAACCAATGGGGTTGTACACACAATTGATGCTGTTCTAGTTCCCTAGCAGCTAGGTAACTTATTTTTTAAAAGCAAAAGCCACCTTTAGGGGTGGCTTTTTTTTACCTATTTTGTGGTAGCAATACTCTGATTTAAGGTCTCTATATTTGAGAGCATTCCATCTAATTAAACATTTGTAATGAAGTCACTTTTATTCTGTTTTGTAATAGCTACCTCTCTTTCTTGTAGACCTCAGGTAGAGGTTGACTCTCTTCACTTCTTGGACGGTGATTGGAAAGAAATGGCAGGACGACCCTTGGAGTCTTGGGAAATAACACCCACAGGAATGGCAGGAATTGGCTTTTCTATAGAAGGTGAGGATACCCTAGTGTATGAAAAGTTAGAATTGTTGACAAAAAAGGGTGTTTTGATATATGCTGCAACGCCAAAAGAGAGTGATTCTACCCTTTACTTTCCATTGACAAGACACGAGCAATCTGAATGGACTTTTGGAAACCCATACAATGATTTTCCTTCTTCTATAACGTATAGAAAAAACAGCAATACCCAAATGTTAGTCATTTTAAAGGGAAACCAAAGAGATGTCCGTTTCTTGTTTGATAAAATTCAACCTTAATCCCATCATGAAGCTAAGAGAATTCACTTTATCATAACTCCATAGGAATTTAGTGAACCCTAATCTTGCGGGTAAATCTATCGCCATGGAGGCCTTCTCCTTTAAGGAAATACAAGCCTTTGGGAAGGTCTGACCACTCCAAAGAAAGAACTTGTTTGCCTACTAGAATATCATAGGTTCCCAAAGGATATTCTATTCCAGATGCTGATACCATGGCCCATGTGAGCCTATCGCCTTCGGTTCCCGAAACCTCAATAGAAATCCTATTAAAAGAAGGGTTGGGATAAGGGGACCCAATGGATAAGTTTCCGTTTAGGGTAGTAATTTCTGGAACTCCAATGCTTGCACATTGATCATATTTGGCAACATAGGTTCTTACAGTTCCATCTCTACCATCAGAAAATATAGAAAACACATTGCAATGAGTCCTTGAAGATTTATCATAATCCCCAAACCATGCTTGGGTAGAAAAATCGGTAAATTGGTGACTCGTGGAGCTTACTTGCTGTGTGGCATTAAAGTTAATACCGGCATCAGGAGAAAGTGCAATCCAATAACTAGCCGTATCATTATCCGTTATACTATGACCCGAAATAGCTACTCGAGTTCCATGGGCCGATACGGTAGGCATAAATACGTGGTCCGGAAAAATACTGTCTAATTGAGTCGTTGTCCAAGAAGACCCTCCGTCTCCTGAGCGAGCGTAAATACTGGAGAACCCACTTCCAAAGCCCCCAGCAGAAAAATTGGTCCATACTACGTGAAGGTTGTCGTTTCCATCAATCACCATATTGGTAGCTGCATTTTCTCTTCCGTGTTGAATATTAAGCCCACCAAAAAGATTGGTTCCCTGATCAATAATTGTGGGAGTAGAAAAAGTTTGACCCCCGTCTATAGATTTAGAATGCATAATGGATTCTGTAATCAAGTCTGCATAGGATACATGTACAACTCCCATAGATGAAACTTGAACATTTGCAAACTGGGATTGGTTGGTAGTTACTACAGAATTTGCTGTATTAAAAGCCGAAGCGCCTGAGGGCTTTACCCTTACCACAATTCCATCTCCTGCCAAAGTTGTAATGTTATTTGGGAAAAAGACGCACGAGGTATACAAGTTTCCGTCAAACGGACCGCCCGATCGATCAACAGCCATCCATTGTCTATCAAAAATACCGTCTTTATAATCTTCTATACCTCCAGTAATTAAGTCTATAGACCCTTGACCTATAAACTTATCGTCTCCTGAACTCCAGTCCCAATTCCGGCCCATATCTGTAGAATAAGCCCACATCAAATCAAAAAAAGCAGTATCAAAACTAGGGTTTAGATGAAGATAAATCCAACTAAAGTAAACAGTACCATTGGGGTCAAATTCAAAAACGGGATCTCCACCCCCTCCAATAATGGCTCCTGGGTTAATTACATCCACTAATGAGTCCGAACTAAAATTTGACTTTTTCCAAACGTTTCCGCCGTCCTCTGAATAGTAAATGGGGAAAATCAATTCTTGATTGGCGTCAAATGACATATAACTAGCCACTATATGATTGCTGTCATTAGGGTTAACAGCAATATAGGTTTCTGCTTCTTCTAAACCGGTTGCGGTGCTGCCCGATAGACTTTGGTCAAAGCCCGATGATTTTGCGGAATGGGAAAGACTTGAGTTTCCCGTGTATTCTTGGGAGGAGTTTCTCCACTTTTCTACAATCACTTCTCGCAGTAATTCCTCTTTAGAACTCACAGGAGTTCTCTCTTGTGACCAGCCCATATAAGATAGGGTTAATGCTAAGAATAGGGTAGTTGTTTTCATACGGTCCATTAATTTCTCAATTACTTGGGCAGATTTGAGTTTCTTAATTTCTCCTGGCGAATTCTCTCCAGTTGAATCTCTTTAATACTGTCGTTTTTTACCTGTTGTATGGAATCCACAGGGCTTTCTGATCCTTGTGATCCCATTTCTTCAGGGGAGCTACAGGCTCCTAACAATAGAAGCGTACAGAGTATCATGTAGAAGCGCATCATAAAAAAGCCCACTTCTCTTAATGAGAAGTAGGTAGATCTTTAAGGCCCATATTCCAGAAAGAAAAGGCCCATTTATCCGCTTGTTCTTGAATAATCATTGAGGTTGGTTTTCCTGCACCATGGCCCGCATTGGTCTCTATTCGCAAAAGAGTAGGGTTGTTACATCCTTGAGCAGCTTGCAGGGTAGCTCCAAACTTAAAGCTATGCGCTGGAACCACACGGTCATCATGATCACCTGTCATGACCATGGTGGCGGGATAACAAGTACCTGATACGAGTGCGTGAACTGGAGAATATGCTTTTAAGTATTTAAACATCTCTACATTGTCCTCAGAGGTTCCGTAGTCATAAGCCCATCCTGCCCCTGCTGTGAATTTGTGATATCTAAGCATGTCTAGGACCCCTACGGCTGGAATCGCTACCGACATTAGGTCAGGGCGTTGAGCCATTACGGCACCAACTAAAAGGCCTCCATTTGAGCCGCCGTGAATGGCCAACTTAGAAGAAGAGGTGTATTTGCTATCGATTAAGTATTCTGCCGCGGCAATAAAGTCATCAAATACATTCTGCTTTTTCATTTGGGTTCCGGCTAAGTGCCAAGACTCTCCGTACTCCCCACCTCCACGTAGATTGGCAACAGCGTATACACCGCCGTTTTCTAACCAAACAATATTAGAGGTAGAAAAATAGGGCGTCAAGCTAATATTGAACCCACCGTATCCATAGAGCATGGTTGGGTTGGAGCCATCTAATTCAATACCTTTTTTGTAGGTGATGATCATGGGCACCTTGGTGCCGTCCTTGGAGGTGTAAAACACCTGTTTTGATTCGTAACCTGAAGGATCAAAATCAACCCCAGACTCTTTGTACAATTGACTTTCTCCAGTTTCAATATTGAGTTTGAATATCGTAGAAGGGTAGATAGAATTAGTAAAGCTATAATAGAGCTCTCCATCTTCTTCTCTACCGCCAAAACCACTTGCTGAGCCAACAGATGGCAATGCAATTTCTCGCATTTGGTTCCCGTCTAAATCATACTGGAGAATTAAGGAGGTTGCGTCTTTTAAATAGGTTGCAAATAGAGTTCCCCCTGCAGCACCAGTACTCAATGGGTTTTTGGTTTCTGCAATAAGTTCCGTCCAATTTTCTGATGTGGGTGCCGAAATGTTGGCAACCATTACTCTGTTATTGGGAGCCTCCATATTGGTTTCGATATAAATCAAATCCCCCTTAGAGTGAATTACATTATTTGAGTTTTTAACGTGATCAACCATTGCAATTATAGGGTTTCCAGGAGCAGACAAATCTTGAACATATAGTTCATTTCCTGTAGTGCTGACGGCTGCAGAGATGATCAAGTATCTTTCGTCTTCAGTAAGACTTCCACCAATATATCTTCTAGGAGTTTCAGCTCCCCCAAAAATCAAGGCGTCCTCAGATTGAAGAGTCCCCAATTTGTGATAAAACAAACGATGTTGATCCGTCATTCCTGAGAGAGCGGAACCCTCTTCAGGCTTTTCGTAACTGCTGTAGTAGAAGCCTTTGTTTCCACGCCAAGAAATTCCAGAGAACTTCACATCCACCAAAGTATCTTCTACTCTATCCAGGGTCTCCGTATTGAGGATAATTACTTTTCTCCAATCAGATCCCCCTTCAGAAATCTGGTATGCGACCATAGACCCGTCTTTTGTAAAACTTACACCTGCCAAAGAGGTGGTTCCATCTGCCGAGAATTTATTGGGATCCAAGAACACTTCTGCCTCCCCTTCACCTTCTTGGCGATAGAGAACGCTTTGATTCTGCAGTCCATCGTTTTTGTAAAAATACGTGTGCTTACCGCGGTTAAAGGGTGCACTTACCTTTTCATAATTCCAAAGTTTTTCAAGTCTTGAGCGAAGGGCTTCGCGGTAGGGAATTTGCTCTAGGTAGGCGTCAGTAACTCCGTTTTGCGCAGCTACCCAATCTCCAGTTTCGTCACTTAAATCGTCTTCTAACCATCTGTATGGATCGGGAACATCCGTTCCAAAGTAGTTGTCTACCACTTCTCCCTGGCGGGTTTCTGGATATGTCATTTTTTCTTCCGTGTCATTTGATTGGGCACAGGCAGCGAGTAGGGCTACACCGCTGGCTAGGATTACTTTATTCATGAGATTTGTTTTAGCTTCTCAAATATAAGGAAACCACAGAAAGAAAATTCGGACAAAAACACTAAAAAAATCAGTTGATCTTGGGGTGGACCCAACCGAATTAAGGCACCTGAGGGCTTCTCCGTAAATAATGAGCATACATAGAATACATCCTAAATCCTGATACCAAAAGAGCTCCAAGTATCAAGACAGAATAAACCCCTTGAAGGGAATGCCACTGGGGGTAAAATTCAGAATACTTAATTCCAAATCACATTAGGGAACTAACAATGCCGGCAAAAGACAGCGCAGGAATTAAGAAAGTTCCCATATACAAAGTGAACCTTGTTAACGATTTGGGTATTTTATATAAGAAGGCCGACCAGTGATCCGTTTTTCCAAAATAAATGAAGGTTGCATACTCTCTAAAGGAATACCCCTCTTGTTTTGGCTCCATTGTTTTCTCCGAAAAAAGGGCATAATAATAGGCGTAAATACTTCCAAAAGTAAGGAGTCCTATTAGGGTTAACAATGGGGTCCACCCCATACCCAACCAAGAAACCTAAGGATTGGCCTGTGTGCTTAAATCCGGGGTGTATAAGGCTGTGGAATAGGCATCTTAGGATCGGGTTCCAATAATAAATGGAGAAATCACTACGAACTTGACTTTCTTATTCATGATTTTTTCTTTGAATAAAAACGTAGGCAAAATCTAATTATTGGCTATTTGATCTTTATAGACTTCATCATCGCCTCTAGCTCCATCATTATTGGGCGTTTTTTGGCTTGAGGACCATACACAAAGCCGTCCAAAGTCAGTATTTCATCCGTGTCATCTAGGTAGATTGAGTAACTCAAAAAAGGCCCTCCCATAAAGTCTCCTTCCGTCTGCCAAAGTCCCCGAGTTTCTATAGCAAAATGACCATCAATTTCTGTGTTGGTTTGTAATGGGGGTATCAGTTTTTCTATGGCGACGTAGGATTGGTCATTACCCCCTTGAATATATTTTTTGGTAAGGGAGTCTCTAAAGGAAACAATGTCTTGTCCTGGTAGTACATTTTCGGTAGCAGGTCGTCTGGTGACTAATAAGCCTTGAGTGGTCTTTATTCCGTCTAACCAAAAGATCTTTACCTCATCATTGTCAACAGTGTTTTGAAATCCTTGGAGCAAAACCATTTTCTGAATTCCCACATCCTTAAAGGAAATCGGAAGCTCTCTATAGCTTGACTTTTTTAATCTCTGAATTAAAATCTCCCTATCGGACTTTCTAAAGCTCGCGATGATTTCTGAAGATTTTGCCTTTAAAATTCTTGAAATACTTTTAGGCGACTTGCCGATTACAGTAGCCATCATTTGAGGTTTAGAAAACACATTTCTAGCCACAGAAAAATACTGTGTATCCGCTACCTCAATCCACAATAGGCTTTTGGAGCGCTTCATTACCATAGAGAGTTCCGAAGGATCCAACTGGGCCAACCTAAATATGGGCTCGTTCTGTGGCAATCCATACTGTGTAACGGAAAAAGCTTCCCGGATGTCCTCGCCCAATACGCCCTCCCACAATTCGTTTTTAACCACGATTAACATTTCCGAATGTGTTCCTGTACTTGAAGGAAGGATTCTTTCTTCTCCCGATGAACGGCCTCCATCTTTTTCAGAGGAACAAGCGCTAAGAGCTACTAGAAAAACAAAAATGATACTAAGTTTTTTCATCCCTTATTCGTTTGGTTATTGTGTATGTATTACCAATTTCATACCGGGTTTTATAGAAGACCCTATTTGGTTCCAATCTCTAATGTTCTCTGCGGATATTCCAGGGTAAAGTTTAGCAATGTCATATAAGGTATCTCCACTACGTACCGTGTAGGTAACTGTTTTTGAGTTTGAGGGCGGAGGTGTTTTTTTTGTTGGTTTCTTCTTTGTGGTCGCCGTAGATTTAGGCAGTTTTCTAGGAAAAATGGTTAATCTCTGTCCTTGTTTTATTCTGTCACTTCGCAGTCCATTCCAGCGCTTTATATCAGAAACCCGAACTCCATATTTTTGCGCAATTCCTCCGAGTGTTTCCCCTGAGCGCACCTTATGACGAATTTTCTCGTCCATTTCTGTATACGCGGGCAGCTCTGCTTTTTTTTCGTCTACTTCCTTTTGGGCGCGAGAATAAATACTGTCTTCATTAGAAACAAAAACTCCCATATACTCCTTAGGTAAAACCAAATAATAGGGCCTCTTTTTTAACTTGGGAATAATCTTATACTTGTAACTGGGGTTGTAGGCCTCCAAGGTTTCTGAGTCTATATCCACAAACCTTTGGATTTGATCAAAAGTCAAGGTTTGTTTTACCAAAACCGTATCGGTCTCATAATAGGAAAGAAGACTGGGCTTAGGCTCTATTCCGAGTTCGTGGGCAAAGGCCATTGTGTAGTTCACGGCAATAAAAGCGGGAACATAGCTTGCTGTTTCTCTTGGTAAGAACGACCTGATGGCCCAGTAATCTGTTTTTCCCCCGGAACGTCTTATCGCCTTGTTCACATTTCCGGGTCCTGAATTATAGGCGGCTAATGCCAAATTCCAATCACCAAAAATCCTGTAGAGTTGAGACAAAAACTTACAAGCGGCCTCGGTTGACTTAATGGGATCACATCTTTCATCCACATAAGAACTTACCGCTAGACCATTTACTCGACCCGTTGCATACATAAACTGCCAAAGCCCCTTTGCTCCCACTCTTGATCTTGCTTTGGGATTAAGGGCAGACTCTACGATTGCCAGGTACTTTAGCTCAAGGGGTAAGTCATACTTGTCCAAAGTACTTTCAAAAAGCGGGAAATAGTATTCTGCTAACCCCAACATTCTGCTCATTTGCTCCTTACGCCTTTGGGAATACAACACTATGTATTTCTTTACAGTTGGATTATAGGTTAAGTCAAAGGGTGATTCTTCATTGAGCTGTCCCATTCTAAAGGACAAAATACTATCTGACACATCAGAAACATCTACAGAATTTACAGCCGAGTCATTGACAAAAACATTGGTATCTGCCTCTGCGGGAAGCTTAAAATACCTGAGAGCTAATAAGCTGTCAAAGGTTGAGGCTATAGGGTCGTCCTCAAAAGAAAACTCTTTTAAAACCTCACCTAGGTTGGTTTTGGTATCCTCAACTGACTCCTGCTGGGCCATTGAGGTAAAAGAAAAAAGAAAGGCAAAAAGAGATAAAAACTTGTACAAGATTTAGTTGTGTTTTAGAAGGCAATTACCGTATAATAAAAGACCTTTTGACCCATCATATAGCCAAAACAACCATTGACAGAAGAGGCTATCTAGAAGAGGATCTCGTTATTTCCTCAACAATCCGTCTAGGTACTTTGCCATGGCAAATAACTCTGCATCTGCAAAACGCTTGTTCATTAACTGAACGCTAAAAGGCAGTCCGTTGGTATGTTTACCCGTGGGAATGGATATAGCAGGGTTCCCGGTTATATTGGCTTGGACTGTAAAAATATCCTCTAAGTACATAACCGTTGGATCGGTGTATTCGAGGTCTTTTTTAAAAGCAGTATGAGGAGAAGTCGGGGTAAGGACAAAGTCATACTCCTCTAGGATTTCATCTGTCTTCTGTTGAACAAAACGCCTCGCTTTTTGTCCCTTGCCAAAGAACGCATCATAGTATCCAGAACTTAGAACAAATGTTCCCAACATTATTCTTCTCTTTACTTCGGTTCCAAAACCCTCTGACCTAGATTTTTTGTACACTGATTCTAAGTCAGTTACATCCTCTGCTCTATAGCCAGAATGAACGCCATCAAATCTTGCAAGATTAGAAGAAGCCTCTGCAGTGGTAAGAATATAGTAAATCGGAACCAAGTAGTCTAAATAAGGAAATGAAACGGGTTCGACCACATGGCCTTCTGCCTTAAGGACTTCAATTGCTTGTTCTATGTGAGCCTTAATCTCAGAATCCAAGCCCTCTCGGGTAAGGCAATCCTCAATATAGGCGATTTTTAGTTTTTTACTTGGCTCTTCAAGCCCCGTCATACATTCTACAGGCTTCTGAGAAAGAGTACTATCATAGTCATCAGGACCTGCCATTATTTCGGTTACTAAGGCGGCGTCCTCTACTGATTTTGCCAAAGGACCTATCTGATCAAAGGATGAAGCATATGCAATCAATCCATGTCTCGATACTCTTCCATAAGTAGGTTTGTAACCTACGAGTCCGGTAAAACTTGCCGGCTGGCGTATAGAGCCTCCTGTGTCCGTTCCCAGTGCGAGTTGACACATATTTGCCGCAACGGCAGATGCAGATCCTCCTGAGGATCCTCCCGGTACGCAAGTGGGGTCTAAGGGGTTCTTTACCGATCCAAAAGCTGAATTCTCATTACTTGAACCCATGGCAAACTCATCACAGTTGGTTCTTCCAATAATGATGGCATCCTCTTCCAAGAGTCTTTCTATGGCTGTTGCCGAAAAGAGAGACTCAAACCCTTCCAATATTACAGAAGAAGCGGAGACTTTGTGGTCCTTATAACACAGATTGTCTTTAATGGCGATTACCATTCCTGCCAGGCGGCCTGCAGACCCTTCCGAAATTTTTTGATCCACCTGAGCTGCTCTCTTACGAGCTTCCTCATCATACACTTCTAAGAAAATGTTTAGGTCCGCATTCTTTTCTGCGATCTGACCTAGGTGAAAATCTACAACATCGACCACAGATTTAGCACCTGAATCAATATCTTTTCTCAATTCCGATAGGGTGGAATAATTCATCAATGGAGATTTAGTCCTTTTTTTGATCGTCGATTTTGTCTTCGTTTTCGTCCTCTTTAACCGCGTCCTTAAATTCTTTAATTCCGCCGCCAAGACCTCTCATGAGTTCAGGGATTTTACGTCCACCAAAAAGAAGAAGCACTATGACTACAATAATGGCTATTTGCCAGGGACCTATCATCCCAAGGAATACAGATAACATGTTCATTTGTTAGCTCTTTATAGGGGTCAAAGGTACAAATATTTGATGGGTATAAAACGAGCACATTGCGGCTAAATTTTTGAAGGCAATATTTCATAAAAAAAGCCCGACCTAATGGTCGGGCTTTTTTGTATTACTTGAGTTTTTTCTATTTGGCGCTAGTCAAGCTGGCAGACAAAAAGTCTCTATTCATTCTCGCGATGTTTTCTAGGCTGATTCCCTTTGGACACTCTACCTCACAGGCGCCTGTGTTGGTACAGTTTCCAAAACCTTCTAGATCCATTTGATGAACCATGTTTAAAACTCTTTCTCTCGCTTCTGGCTTTCCTTGAGGAAGCAAAGAAAACTGAGAAACTTTAGCGGAAACAAACAACATAGCTGATGAGTTTTTACACGTTGCCACACAGGCTCCACATCCAATACATGTAGCTGCATCAAATGCATTGTCTGCATCCTCCTTAGGAACGGGAATAGCATTAGCGTCAATGGTATTTCCCGAGGTGTTAACAGAAACATAACCACCTGCTTGTTGAACTCTATCAAACGCAGATCTGTCTACCATTAAATCTTTAAGAACGGGAAATGCTTTGGAGCGGAAGGGCTCAATATAAACCGTATCTCCATCCTTAAACTCTCTCATATGCAATTGACACGTGGTTACTCCACGGCCTGGGCCATGAGCTTCTCCATTGATAAACAATGAACACATTCCACAAATTCCTTCGCGACAATCGTGGTCAAAGACAACGGGTTCGATGTCTTTTCCAATGAGCTCTTCGTTGAGAACATCCAACATTTCTAAAAAGGACATATCCTCAGAGACATTGTTGGCAGGGTAGGTTTCAATTCTTCCCTTATCATTTGGGCCATTTTGGCGCCATATCTTCAATGTTAACTTCATCGTACTTTCTATTTGTAAGAGCGAGTCTTTAATTCAACATTTTCGAACTTCAATTCTTCTTTGTGAAGCTTAGAGGTGCTAGGATCTCCTGTATACTCCCACGCAGAAACATACGCGTAATTTGCATCGTCTCTTAAGGCCTCACCTTCTTCTGATTGGAATTCCTCTCTAAAGTGACCTCCACAAGATTCATTTCTGTCCAGGGCGTCAACACACATCAGCTCCCCTAATTCTAGGAAATCGGCTACACGACCTGCTTTTTCTAATTCTTGGTTAGTTCCATTTGCTGTTCCTGGAACCTTTACTTCTTTGTAGAACTCTTCTCTGAGGACTCTGATTTCTGAAATCGCCTCCTTGAGGCCCGCCTCGCTTCTCGCCATTCCACACTTGTTCCACATAATCAAACCCAACTTGCGATGGAAATAATCAACGGATTTGGTTCCCTTATTGTTTATGAACCTATCTAACTGACTTTGAACTTCTTTTTCTGCAGCTTCAAACTCAGGAGAATCGGTAGGGATTTTTCCCGTTCTAATATCACTAGACAAGAACTCACCTACGGTGTAAGGAGCCACAAAATAACCATCCGCAAGACCCTGCATAAGAGCAGAAGCCCCAAGGCGGTTGGCACCATGATCAGAGAAGTTAGCTTCTCCCAAGGCAAAACATCCGGGAACTGAGGTCATCAAATTGTAATCAACCCAAAGTCCACCCATGGTGTAGTGAACCGCGGGATAAATCATCATAGGTTCTTTATAAGGATTGGCTGCAGTAATCTTCTCATACATTTGGAAGAGGTTACCGTATTTTCCTTCAACAACTTCTTCGCCTAACTTTATCACCTCTGCGTCAGAAGGGTTGTGTATTCCTTTGATATGTGCTTGTTCTTTTCCGTAGCGCTCTATGGCAGAAGCAAAGTCTAAATAAACGGCTTCACCCGTTTTGTTGACACCAAATCCAGCGTCACAACGTTCTTTTGCAGCCCTTGAAGCCACGTCACGTGGAACCAAGTTTCCAAAAGCTGGATATCTGCGCTCTAGGTAATAATCTCTTTCATCTGCAGCAAGGTCGTTGGGGTGCTTGCGACCCTCTCTGATTGCTTCTGCGTCTTCTTTTTTCTTAGGCACCCAGATGCGACCATCGTTTCTCAATGATTCTGACATAAGCGTTAACTTACTTTGGTGATCTCCAGAAACAGGGATACATGTAGGGTGTATTTGAGTGTAACAAGGGTTGGCCATAGCCGCTCCTTTTCTGTGAGCTTTCCAGGCAGCGGTCACATTGGATCCCATGGCATTGGTAGAAAGGAAAAATACATTTCCATATCCTCCTGTACACAATAGCACGGCATGAGCAGAATGTCTTTCTAGTTTTCCAGTGGTTAAGTCTCTGGCAATAATACCACGAGCCTTGCCGTCAACTATGACCATTTCCATCATCTCATGGCGGGCAAACATTTCTACTTTTCCTTTGGCTACCTGACGGTTAAGTGCGGAATAGGCACCAAGCAACAATTGCTGACCTGTTTGACCTTTTGCGTAAAAGGTACGACTCACTTGAACCCCACCAAATGATCGGTTGTCCAATAAACCACCATAATCACGTGCAAAGGGAACCCCTTGAGCAACACATTGGTCAATAATATTAGTAGAGACTTCTGCAAGTCTGTGAACATTGGCTTCACGAGCTCTGTAGTCACCTCCCTTTACGGTATCATAAAATAAACGGTGAACTGAGTCCCCGTCATTCTGATAATTCTTTGCGGCGTTAATACCTCCTTGTGCAGCAATAGAGTGCGCACGTCTTGGAGAATCCTGAAAGCAAAATGCTTTTACGTTATATCCCATCTCTGCAAGAGATGCAGCAGCAGAACTTCCGGCCAAGCCAGTACCTACTACAATAACGTCTATTAATCTTTTATTCGCTGGGCTTACCAAAGGGATTTCTCCTTTGTGCTTAGACCACTTTTCTCCTATTTGCCCCTCAGGGATTTTAGAATCTAACTGTATAGCCATGGTTTCTTACTGATTTAGATATAGGTACAATGGAATGATGGCAAATGCCACTGGAACAAGTATCGAAAATGCTTTTCCCAAGCCCTTAATAATGCCGTTGTATTTTGGGTGATTCAGTCCTAAAGACTGGAAAGCACTGGCAAAGCCATGACTAAGGTGAAAAGCCAACCCGGCCATTGCAACCACGTAAAACAGAGTATACCAAACATTGGTAAACGCCGCGGCAGTTATCAAGTATAGGTCCTTATTTCCATCCGTGTCCATGGGAAGCGCGCCAAAGTGCATCTCATACCAAAAGCTCTTCATGTGAATGATAATGAAGACCAAGGTAAGTGTCCCCAAAAGAGCCATACTTCTAGACGCCCAGCTGGAATTGGCTGAAGCCTTTTCCATGGCGTATTTTTCGGGTCTTGCCGCTCGGTTTTGACGGGTCAAAATAAATCCGTCAATGGCGTGCAATACAATACTCAAATAGGTTACATAAGACAAAATCTTTACCGCCGGATTGGTGGTCATGAATTTGGCATATGCGTTAAATTGTAGCGAACCTTCTTCGGCTGGAAGCAATAATTGTAAGTTTCCAGCAAGATGCCCTAATAAAAAGAGGCATAGAAATAATCCGGTAGCCGCCATCCAATATTTTCTAGCGATTGAAGACCCGAATAATCCTTTAGCTTTTGTTGCCATAGGAAGTTCAAAAATTAATAGTGTTTAACTTATATTTACCAAACAAAAATACAACTCAATACTGGGCTTTTATCAAAAAAGTTCTATTTAGAACAGTTCAAAATAAAAATCATGCGTTACAAGGCAATTCCCTCTTCCCTATTCATAGAAAACCGCAAAAATTTCTGTAGTCATCTCCAGCCTAAATCCTTGGCTGTTTTTAACTCTAATGATATCTATCCTACCAGTGCTGACGGCACTTTACCCTTCAAACAGGCCACGGATATATTTCACTTATCAGGGATAGATCAAGAGGAATCCATACTTGTAATCTTTCCAGATGCCTATAAAACAGAACACAAAGAGGTTTTGTTCTTGAGAGAAACCAACCCTACAATTGCCATTTGGGAAGGGGAAAAGTACTCCAGGGAGTCGGCATTTAGTGCTTCCGGAATACGTTCTGTCTATTGGTTGTCAGATTTTGACAAGGTTTTTAAGGAAATGATGTCTCATGCTGAGAACGTTTACTTAAACAGCAACGAGCACCTAAGAGCCTCTACAGAGGTTGAAACTAGGGAAGATAGATTTGTGGCTAAGTGTAGAGAGCAATACCCCCTTCACACCTACAAGAGATCCGCCCCAATTATGCATCGTATCCGCGCTGTAAAATCTGCAGCCGAAATTGAAGTCATGCAAACCGCAGCCGATATTACTACTAAGGGCTATGAGCGCGTAATGAAGTACATCACTCCAGGGGTCATGGAATACGAATTAGAGGCTGAATTTATGCATGAGTTTTTAATGAATAGATCTCGTGGGTTTGCTTACACTCCCATCATTGGATCAGGGTATAACGCATGTGTATTACACTATATAGAAAACAATGCGGCTTGTAAAGATGGTGATCTGATTTTATTTGATGTAGGTGCTGAATATGCAAACTATGCCTGTGATGTAACACGTTGCCTTCCGGTAAGCGGTCGTTTTACCGACAGACAAAAAAAAGTTTACAACGCGGTTCTTCGTGTAAAAAAGGAAGCGGAAAAACTTCTAGTACCAGGCAACAACCTTGTGGATTACCATTTAGAAGTTGGAAAGATCATGGAAGGTCAGCTTTTAGAGTTAGGGTTGATAGATGCAACGGACATCAAAAACCAAGACCCAAATTGGCCCGCATACAAAAAGTATTTTATGCACGGGACGAGCCACTATATAGGCCTTGATGTCCACGACATTGGTCTTTGGACCACGCCTATGCAGGCAGGAAACGTCTTTACCTGTGAGCCTGGCATTTACATCCCCGAAGAGAATTTAGGCATTCGCCTTGAAGATGATTTGGTAGTTACTGATACCGGCTTGATTAACTTAACGGCAAAAATTCCAATAGAAGTGGATGCCGTGGAGGACTTCATGAACTCATAAACAGACGCTATGCAAATCCCATACAAGGGAATCAACATAGAGATCAGCGAGGAAGGAAAAGGCCCTGCGGTTATTCTTTTGCACGGTTTCCTAGAGGATTCATCTATGTGGGATCAAATGATTCCACAGCTTTCTAAGAGAAATAGGATTATTCGTTTTGACCTTTTAGGTCACGGTAAAACAGATTGTACTGGGTATGTTCATTCTATGGAGGACATGGCCCACCAGGTTCAAGCGGTCGTAAATCATCTAAACTTGAGAAAGGTTACCGTAATTGGACACTCCATGGGGGGTTATGTAGCCCTGGCTTTTGCCGAAATATATCCAGACCAAATCAAAGGGTTAGGGCTGTTCTATTCTACAGCTCGGGCAGACTCCGAGACAAAAAAACGAGACAGAGAACGCGCAATTGCAGCGGTTAAAAAAGACGCTAAAACCTTTATACGAATCGCAATTCCCAATTTATTCCGCCCTAAATCAAAAGAGCTTTTTAGACCCGCCATAACCAAGGCAAAGAAAAAAGCCCTTGCTACACCTCTTAGAGGCATCATTGCGGCATTAGAAGGCATGAAAGTTCGTCCTGACAGAGAAGTTTTACTCCACTTTGCACCCTATCCCATTTTGTTTGTAGCCGGGAAAAAAGACCCTGTTTTACCTATTGAAGTTTCCGAAGAACAGATGGCAGGAGCGTCAATTACTCACAGGCTAACTACTCCAGATGGCCACATGGGTCATATAGAAAATGTCAAAGAAACCACCGCAGCTCTTTATCAATTTATTACCTCCATTTAAGGCACTTTACGAGTTGTTTTAGAGGTGGCCATTTAATGTTACATAAGTCAGGATAACAACCTATCTTTGCCAAAATTTTTGAATTATGTCTAGAATCTTGTCAGAACAAGAACAGGTACGACGTGATGCCCTGCAGAAAATGCGAACAATGGGTATTGAACCTTTCCCTCAACAAGGGTTTGAAGTGGATCATCACGCCGCAGAAATACTCCAAAACCCAGAAGAAGGGAAGGCTGTTAAGGTGGCCGGACGACTCATGACCAAGAGGGTAATGGGAAAGGCTTCTTTTGCTGTTCTTCAGGATTCCACAGGACGCATTCAACTGTACTTTAACAGAGACGAAATTTGTCCTGGAGAGGACAAGTCTGCCTATAACGACGTATTCAAAAAGCTTCTTGACATTGGTGATTTTATTGGTGCCGAGGGAACCCTTTTTACCACTCAAACCGGTGAGCTCTCCATTTTGATTACTTCTTTTGAAGTGCTTTCTAAATCATTGAGACCTCTTCCTGTTGTCAAAACCGATTCAGATGGAAACACACATGACGCCTTTTCTGATCCCGAACTCAGATATCGCCAGCGTTATGTTGACCTTGTTGTAAACCAACCCATAAAAGAGATTTTTGAAAAGCGCACCAAAGTGTTTAACGCCATGCGTGACACATTTAATGCTGCAGGATACTTAGAAGTTGACACTCCGGTTTTGCAACCCATTCCCGGAGGTGCTGCTGCTCGTCCATTTGTGACACATCACAACGCGCTGGACATTCCCTTGTACCTGAGAATTGCCAACGAGCTTTACCTTAAGCGTTTAATCGTAGGTGGTTTTGACGGGGTTTATGAGTTCTCTAGAAACTTCCGCAACGAAGGGATGGACAGAACTCATAACCCAGAGTTTACCGCGATGGAAATCTATGTGGCTTTTAAAGATTACCACTGGATGATGGAGTTTACAGAAAGTCTCTTAGAAAAGGTTGCTATTGAGACCAATGGCGTTTCTACCACTATGGTAGGTGATCACACCATAGAATTTAAGGCTCCTTATCCAAGAATACCCATTCTAGAAGCCATTAAAACCCATACGGGTCACGACCTAAATGGCAAATCAGAAAATGAAATAAGAGACATCGCCAAAACCCTGGGGCTCGAAGTTGACGAGACCATGGGAAAGGGCAAGTTAATTGATGAGATTTTTGGCGAGAAGTGTGAACATACCTACATACAACCAACGTTTATTATAGACTACCCTGTAGAAATGTCTCCTCTTTGTAAAAAGCACAGAGACAACCCAGAGCTTACAGAGCGTTTTGAGTTAATGGTCAACGGCAAGGAATTAGCCAATGCCTACACAGAGCTCAATGATCCCATTGATCAATTAGAACGATTTGAAGCGCAACTTGCCCTTTCAGAAAAGGGAGATGATGAGGCCATGTTTATTGACCACGATTTTATCAGGGCCTTAGAATATGGTATGCCTCCAACAGCAGGTCTTGGAATAGGAATGGATAGACTCATAATGATGTTGACAAACCAGCATTCCATTCAAGAGGTCTTGTTCTTCCCTCAAATGAAGCCCGAAAAATTTGCCGTAGCAGAAACTCCCGCAGATTTTATTGCCATCGGTGTTCCTCAAGAATGGTCTGAACACATACAGTCCGCCGGCTTCCCAACCGTAGGAAAGCTACGTGAAGCCAAGGCAACACAGGTTCATCAAAAACTAAATGGATTTAGAAAAAAGAACAAGCTAGATATCCCTGCATTGCAATTGGAACAAGTGCAAGCGTGGTATGTCTAACATGGAGGTGAGTAAATATACCGCTTACTTTTCTCCACAGGCTCATGAGGCAGCTCCCAGCAACAAAGCATTTCCCAGGACACTTAGTAACTGGATGCAAGAAGCTGCAAGGCAACACGCCGATATTTTGGGGCTGGGAGTAGAAACCTTATTATCTCAAAAAAAAACGTGGTTACTTACCCGTCAAAGGTTAGAGATAAACCGATACCCCTCTTACGGGGAAAAAGTAAAGGTCATTACTTGGCCCAAGGGGTTTTCTGGGCTTTTTGCCAATCGAGACTTTTTGCTTGAAGACTCTAAAGGAAATATCATTGCACGAGGAACGACCTCATGGGTTATTTTGGACCTAAAAATCCTGCGCCCCATTCCTATAGATTTACCACCATCATTTAGTGCCTTTTCTGATGAGCACAGCCTAAAGGACGCTCCAGAGAAATTATTGGCACTTGGCGAAAACGCTCACTTCCTTGGGTCATTTCCCGTTTTGTACTCTCATCTTGACGTAAACCAACACGTCAACAACAGTCAATATGTAAACTATGCTCTTGACGCGTTATCTGCATCGGACAATTTGGAAGAGGAAGTACAAAGCTGGACCGCTAACTTTTTATCGGAGTGTACCTTAGGAGACACCCTAACGGTATTTTGTGATCAGGCCAAAAAGCCATCGCTAATTGAAGTAAGGAGCCCCGTGGCAACCGTATTTAGAATTCAGCTCCAGTGGTTCAAATAATGGACCATTCCCTTGGTTTAGTTTAGGGTCCTTACGTTTTGTCGAATAGCAGCCACTTTCCTAGGGTTTCTTTCATTATCTTGTCGCAAGATGAGCGCTTCTAAAAAATCAAAAACCCCGTACAACTCTGCATGGCCCAATGCATCGTTGTGGATTCTGGGTGCGGCCATGCTTCTGGTCATCTTTTTGTTTTCTTTTAGGTCCTATGAACAGACCCAAAAAAACTATGCCTCATTGACCTCGCTAGGCATTGAGAATAAGTTTGAACACGTAAAGCAGGACGTACTCTCCGAATACTCAAAGGTTCTCAATGATTTAACCTTTTTTTCTGCCAATCCAGCCTATTCTCAATATTTAAAATCCGACATGTGGCCAAGGTTTAATGATTTTGCTCAATGAAATTTTGGACCTCTCTAAAATTGAATCGGGAACCATTCAGTTAGAAAATGAGCCTTTCAGTCTTATTAAAGCAATAGAGGACACCGTAGCCATCCAAATGGTTACCGCCAGAGAAAAGGGAATTGACCTGCAGTTTAAGCTTTCTTCCTTCATAGACCATCAATCCAGAGGGGACTTTAACAGGATTCGTCAACTGTTGATGAACATCCTGGGGAATGCCATTAAGTTTACTCACCAAGGGTGTGTTTGTGTTTCTGTGGAACTCTTGAAGTTGGCAGGAGAAAAGGCTCTCTATAAAATCGATGTAAAAGATACTGGAATAGGAATTCCAGAGGACGTTGAACTCTTCAATAGATTCACCCAAGTGGATAGCTCTACAAGTCGTGAATATGGTGGTACAGGACTAGGCCTTGTGATCTCTAAGAGTATTGCCTCTATGATGAACGGGGATATCACCTACCAAAGTGAATTGGGAAAAGGAACTACGTTCTCTATCACTCTAGAACTGGGCGTCGTAAATTCTGAGTTTTCGCTTTTAAACAAAAAGGTGATCATTTGGGGCAAAGAGATTCCCTTTGCTCCTTCTGTTTTGGATAGTTTTAAAAACCTTGGTGTGGACGCTAAGTTCAGCGAATCTGGATCCTCCTTTGGTCCCACTGATATTCACTTGATTTTGCCCGATGCTTAGGGACCTGAAGACACAGGCTACAGAACGGTTCAATTGCACAAGCTGCCTCATTCAAAACGGGACAACAGAACTCTAATGCCCATACGATACCTAGAGCTTCTCAACCTCTTTAGAGAGCGATTCCACCTCACAGACCAATTCCCAGACGGGTCCCAAAAAAGAAAGGTACCCCCCATCAATGTCTTGGTTGTAGAGGACTACCCTATAAACCAAAAAATCATAACCCTTCAACTCAACCGACTTGGCTTAGAACCCGCTATCGCCAACAATGGAATGGAAGCCATTGAATACCTGGACAATCACACTCCTGATGTAATTCTTATGGATATTCAAATGCCGGTTCTCAATGGGTTAGATGCTACTCAAGAAATCAGAAAAAAACACACCGCCAAGGACATGCCCATCATTGCATTGACAGCAAATGCGTTGTCTGGTGACAAGAAAAAATACCTAGAGGCAGGAATGAATGATTACATTCCCAAGCCTGTTGACTTTGAGCAACTTCAAAGCAAGCTTTTGTATTGGGCCAAAAAAATTGTGGAGGGTAAAAAGCCTATTTCTTAAGACGCGCTTCTCTGGCCATTAAATCACTTAATGTATTGGCCTTTAACATTTCTACCGTTTGATTTCGCAAATCCA
>Ga0209138_1000534_pt1 | contig 36863 bp, 32 predicted proteins | sample SaaInl3SG_22_DNA_FD_184645 | JGI IMG/M metagenome (GOLD analysis project Ga0209138, IMG submission 184645) | Marine microbial communities from expanding oxygen minimum zones in the Saanich Inlet - ESP_153SG_22_DNA (SPAdes) (version 2) | ecosystem: Environmental > Aquatic > Marine > Intertidal...
ACACTTGTGGAAGAGTAGGTCACCGCCTTTTTTTATAAAACCCTCACAGATATTGTGAGGGTTTTTTTTGTGCTTTTTTTTAGCACGAGCAAGATGCTCGTACTATCGGGGGGGGAATTTTCCACTGCAAAGCTTGTAATGTATTGATATACAGAATACTATGTCAGATTAAGAATAAATTGATTGTGCTTGTGGGGAATTCTTTATGCTATATGGTATTTTGTTTTGTCGTGTACTATGCCTACGCAAAATCCATTGCCCAAATATTGATAGAGGTTTCTTTTTAGATTTTTGGAATGTCAATAAAACAATCAAATCGTTGATGACTTTAAATGTACGGCCCAATCCATATTTAGAAACACCCATTTGTCGTGGTTTATGATGTACAGGCACTTGTATAATTCGAGCACCGTTCAAATGTGCAAGTAAATTGATAAAACGATGCATTCCACCATACAAGTTCAATGCTTTTGCAGTATTTTTTTTAAATACTTTTAAAGCACACCCATAATCTTTGATATCTAATTTTGTGCTTCTTCGAATAATATAATTTGCAATTTTTGAAGATATAGTTTTTAAAAATGGATCTTTTCTATGGACACGAATTCCAGCCACAACATCCCATTGTTCAATTTTTGCTTGTTCTAACATCATTGGAATATCGTTGGGATCGTTTTGTAAGTCTCCGTCAAGAGTAACGATATATTCACCTTTGGCGTGGTTTATTCCTGCGGCTAATGCGCTGCTTTGACCATAGTTTTTTTGTAGTTCTATGATGATTAAACTAGAGTGTTTTAATTGTTCTAATTGAAATTGAGTATCGTCCGTTGAGCCATCATTGACCATTATGATTTCGTAGTTGAAACCATTAAGAGCAATATCAATTGTAGGCAATAATAACTGTACATTTGGACCTTCATTATATAATGGAATTACAAGTGAAATCAACTCAAAATTAGAAGGTAATATTTGCATCAATACAACAGTTTATACAAGCAAAAATACGTTAAATTTTTAGACGAATTAGTCTTTTAGAACCGCTCTGGAAATCACGATTTTCTGAATTTCAGAGGTGCCTTCATAAATTTGTGTGATTTTAGCATCACGCATCAAGCGTTCTACGTGATACTCTTTTACAAAACCATTTCCTCCATGAATTTGAACGGCCTCAACGGTGTGTTGCATGGCTACTTTGGAGGCATATAATTTTGCCATTGCACTTGATGTGTCGTAGTTGTTTCCAAGGTCTTTGTCCAAAGCGGCTTTATAGACGAGGAGTCGTGCGGCTTCAATATCAGTGGCCATTTCGGCCAACTTAAAGGCAATGGCTTGATGTTTACTTATTTCGGTGCCAAATGCTTTTCGTTCTTTAGAATATTTCAAAGACAATTCGTAGGCACCAGCAGCAATACCAAGGGCTTGTGCAGCAATACCTATACGTCCTCCTGATAATGTTTTCATAGCAAATTTGAACCCAAAACCATCTTCACCAATACGATTTTCTTTTGGGATTTTCACATCGTTGAATTGTAAAGTATGGGTATCGCTTCCGCGAATTCCAAGTTTGTTTTCTTTCGGACCTATTTTGAAACCAGCAGTTCCTTTTTCAACAATAAATGCATTGATGCCTTTATGTCCTTTTTCTCTATCTGTTTGTGCAATCACTAAAAAGATTTGTGCTCGCCCTCCATTGGTAATCCAATTTTTAGTGCCATTCAACAGAAAGTAATCCCCCTTATCAATAGCTGTAGTACTTTGCGAAGTAGCGTCACTTCCTGCCTCAGGTTCACTTAAGCAAAACGCGCCAATCCAATCTCCAGTTGCTAATTTTGGTAAATATTTCTGTTTTTGTTCCTCTGTGCCATACTGTTCTAATCCATAGCACACCAACGAATTATTGACTGAAACCATTACACTTGCAGAAGCGTCAACTCTTGAGAGTTCTTCCATAACAAGCACATAGGAAATGGTATCCATTCCACTACCGCCATATTTTGGGTTTACCATGATACCCATAAAACCCAATGCTCCCATTTTTTTTACTAAATTGTCAGAAAATTCTTGCAGTTCGTCACGTTCAATAACGCCTGGAAGGAGTTCGGTTTGAGCAAATTCGCGTGCTGCATCACGCACCATAATTTGTTCTTCAGATAAGGTAAAGTGCATTTGACAAAATAATTAAAGTATCCGTAAGTATGTCCTACAAATATAATTTAATATTAGAATATTATCAAAATATCTTATTATTTTTAACAATATGATAAAATCTTCATACAGTGTTGTTGGTGTTATGTCTGGAACATCTTTGGATGGTGTTGATTTTTGCTGGGTGAATTTTTCAAAAAATAAAAAATGGGATTTCAAGATTTTAGCAACTGAAACAGAGCCTTATTTACCAGAGATGAAAGTGCGATTGGAATCTGCTATTACATTCGGTTCAAATCAATTAGAGAATTTAAATCAAGATTATACAGAGTATATAGGTCAGCGCATATATAATTTCATTCAAAGACATCAGATTAAAAATTTAGATGCTGTATGTAGCCATGGACATACCATTTTTCATCAACCTGAGCAAGGATTGACTCTTCAGGTTGGTAACTTGCCTAAAATAGCTAATTATGTTCAGCAAACTGTGGTTTGTGATTTTCGTGTTCAAGATGTGGCAATGGGTGGGCAAGGAGCACCTTTGGTCCCTGTTGGCGATAAGCTTTTATTTCCCCAGCATGATTTTTGTTTAAATCTAGGGGGGTTTGCAAATATTTCTTTTCAGCATAACAAACAACGTATAGCCTTTGATATTTGTCCAGTAAATATTATTCTAAACCATTATGTTCAAGCATTAGGGAGTTCTTTCGATAAAGATGGAAAATATGCTGCTCAAGGTACATTGCACCAACCTCTTTTAGAGGCTTTAAATGCATTAAATTTTTATCAAAACCCACCTCCGAAATCTCTCGGATTGGAGTGGGTACAAAAAGAAATTTATCCATTGGCAGAACGTTTTTCTACAACAACAGAATCCTTGCTGAGAACCTTTGTTGAGCATTCTGCTATACAAATTGCAGCTGTACTCAAACACAACAATTTGAGACATGGTCTTTTTACTGGTGGTGGTGTTTTCAATTCATTTTTGATGTTTCGTATCGCAGACCTATTAGACCATAAAATTCCAATGGCAGAATCTTCTTTAATTCATTACAAAGAAGCTCTTATTTTTGCCTTTTTAGGGGTTTTAAGATTGCGTGACGAAGTGAACTGTTTGCAAAGTGTTACTGGAGCAAATCAAGACCACAGCAGCGGCAAAATATATTTTTGTTCTATCAAGTAAATGCCTAAAATGTTTTATTATATTTGTTATCATCAAAAAAAATTACCCATTACTTTAAATTTGTGATGTTTACCTAATTCAATCTTATGGAAACTATTATCATTGCTGTATTTGTTGCTGGTTACATAGCCATTACATTGGAGCATAGCTTAAAAATTGACAAACTTATTCCAGCCCTTATAATGATGGCTGTAAGTTGGGCATTTATTTCTCTTGGGATAGATGACTTTAATACCTGGTTTGACTCTTCAAAACATTCGCTTTTAAGTAATTTTCAAACCCTCACCCATGATAGTAAAATGCATCTCATGGAGGAGACTTTGCTTCATCACCTAGGTAAAACAGCGGAGATATTAGTGTTTTTACTTGGAGCGATGACAATTGTTGAAATCATTGCATATTTCAATGGATTTGCAACCATAAAGAGTTTTATTAAAACCAAAAAGAAATCACAACTACTCTGGATTTTCTGTATTCTTGCGTTTGTTTTATCGGCGATAATTGACAATCTAACAGCAACAATTGTTTTAATTTCATTACTTCAAAAATTAGTTAAAGATCGTGATATTCGTTTATGGTTTGCGGGGCTTATTGTGATAGCTGCCAATGCTGGCGGAGCATTTTCTCCTATTGGAGATGTGACCACGACAATGCTTTGGATTGCCAATAAAGTCTCTACACCTCATTTGTTTGGATATTTGCTATTACCCTCTTTGGTGTGTATGCTAGTTCCTACATTTTTGGCATCAAGACTTTCCGTTTTTAAAGGAAGTTTAGAAGTAAAAGAAAGTGAAGATCAGGTTGTTGGTCGCTTCAGTGGAACGATGCTTTACTTGGGGCTTGCGGCCATTGTTTTTGTGCCTATTTTTAAAATGGTTACACACTTGCCACCTTATGTTGGGATGATGCTTTCTTTAGGTGTTGTGGCAGTTTTTGCAGAAATATACAGCTCTTCAAAATTTAGTCTAGAAGCACTAGACAAAGATGGGCATTCCAGTCCAGTCCATTATTCTCTGACTAAAATTGAATTACCAAGCATCCTTTTTTTCTTAGGAATATTAATGGCTGTTGCAGCACTCGAATCACTTGGTATTTTGTTTGGCTTTGCGGATTGGTTAAAAGTTGCAACACCACATTTAGGAACAGAAGTAGCAGGAACACAAGTTTCAGACTTAGTTGTATTGCTACTTGGAGTTGGTTCTGCAGTAATTGATAATGTGCCCTTGGTAGCCGCTTCATTAGGAATGTTTTCTGAGCCTACTGATAATATTTTGTGGCATTTTATAGCCTATTCCGCTGGAACAGGCGGCAGTATGCTTGTTATAGGATCGGCAGCAGGTGTTGTTGCTATGGGTATGGAAAAAATTAATTTTTTCTGGTATTTGAAAAAAATCTCATGGCTTGCATTTGTTGGATTTATTTCAGGTGCCCTTGTTTTCTTATTTACAAGAACTTTATTTTAATAATATACGTTTTCTCAATGGATTACGTTAAACTTGATACATTAACATACAAATAGTTATGAATTTGACTCTGTTTCAAACACAATCTATGCCTTTACCTGAGCCTAAATCGGTTGAAAAAACACTATCTATCATCGAATTGATTAAAAGTGGTGGCACAGCAGGACAATTAATTATTGTACTTCTTTTTTTGTTATTAGTTGTAGCTCTATATATTTACTTTGAACGTCTTTTTACCATAAAATCTGCGTCTAAAGTAGATCCAAATTTTATGAACGAAATAAAAGATCATGTCAGCAGTGGTAAAATTGAAGCGGCTAAACTATTGTGTGCCCAAGAAAACTCTCCAGTATCTCGCTTGATTCAGAAAGGAATTTCGCGCATTGGACGGCCTCTTGCCGATATCAACTCAGCAATTGAAAACTCAGGAAAATTGGAGGTTTATAATCTCGAAAAAAACGTAAGTATTTTAGCGACTATTTCTGGTGCAGCCCCTATGATTGGATTTTTGGGAACCGTCATTGGAATGATTCTATCCATTTTTGAAATCGCCAATTCTGGTGGTCAAATCGACATTAAACTTTTAGCAGATGGTTTATACACAGCAATGACAACTACAGTTGCAGGTCTTATTGTTGGGATTGTAGCTTACATTACTTTCAATCATTTGGTAAGTCGTACCAATAAAGTAGTATATAAAATGGAAGCTAACTCTGTTGAATTTTTAGATTTACTCAACGAACCTGTACACTAATGAATATTCGAGGAAGAAATAAAGTAACGCCTGAATTCAACATGTCTTCTATGACAGATATTGTTTTTCTTTTGCTTATTTTCTTTATGTTGGCATCAACTTTAGTAACTACAAATGCTATAGATATTCTATTGCCAAAGGCGAGTGGAAAAACAGAAAATAAAAAGTCTGTAGCTGTAAGCATCAAAAAAGATTTGAGCTATTTTATTGATCAAAATCAGGTGAAAACCAACCAATTAGAAGCAAGTCTTATTAAGATATTACAACAAGAAAAAACACCAACAATTGTTCTTCGTGCAGAAAAATCTGTTCCTGTAGAAAATGTTGTAAAAGTTATGGATATTGCTAACCGTAATAAATTTAAAGTCATTTTGGCGGTCAAACCCAATTAAGATGAAGTATTTTAGAACCAAACAAGAACGCTATTCGGCCAGACTTACGGTGCTTATTGCTGTTCTTTTGGTTCTATTACTTTTTGTAGTTGGCCCACCTTATATGGATCCTCCAGAAGAATATGGTGTTGCAGTCAATTTTGGAACAACAGACTTTGGAAGTGGAGCAAATGAGCCCAAAGCACCTACAACTACAAATCTTGAAGATATTCCTGAACCAAAAAAAACTGAACTCCCTGCTGATTCAGAGCCCAGCTCAAGTAATACAGAAGAAGTTTTAACTGCTGAAGAAGAAGTCGAAATCGCATTAAAAAAAGCCCAAAAAGAAACCGCAAAAAAAAAAGCTGAACAAGAAGCAAAATTAAAATCAGAAGCCGAACGCATCCGAAAAGAAAATGAAGTAAAAGAGCGCAAGAAAAAAGCATTGGATGACCTTATGGGAGGTATTGGATCAAATGATGGAAAGACTTCAGGCTCTGAGGGTATTGATGAGAAAGCAGGAGATAAAGGTCAACTCAACGGAGATCCTTACGCACCTAGTTATTTTGGTAGTCCAGGTGTTGGAAATGGCGGTCTTGGATATGGGCTAAATGGTCGAGGTACACCTTCAAAATCTAAAATTATTCCAGAATGTGATGAGCAAGGGCGTGTAGTGGTAGAAATTCATGTCAATCAAAATGGTGATGTTACTCAAGCTATGCCAGGAAAAAGGGGAACTACTGGGGATATTTGTTTGTATGAAGCTGCAAAAAAAACAGCACTTACCCATAAATGGCCACCAGATTCTAAAGCCCCAATAAAACAAATAGGATTTGTGATTGTTGAATTTAGTGTGCGTCAATAAATGAACTATAAAGAAACAACATCTTGGATGTTTTCTAGACTCCCAATGTATCAGAAACAGGGAAGCACAGCCTACAAAGAAGATTTGAGCCGAACCATAGCTTTTGCAAAACATTTAAATCACCCTGAACGCAAATTCAAATCAGTACATATAGCTGGTACAAATGGCAAAGGATCAACGGCACATATGATAGCCTCTGTACTTCAGGAAGCAGGATATAATGTAGGTCTATACACCTCACCACATCTAAAAGACTTTCGAGAACGTATCAAAATTAATGGTGCTATGATTTCGGAACAATTTGTGGTTGAATTTATAGCGCATCAAAAATTATTTTTAGAAAACCATCAGCTTTCATTTTTTGAAATGACCGTAGGTATGGCTTTTTCATATTTTGAAAAAGAAAATGTTGATATTGCTATTGTAGAGGTAGGTTTAGGGGGACGATTAGATTCTACAAATATTATTACACCTGAGGTCTCTGTTATTACTAATATTGGCTTAGATCACACACAGTTTTTAGGGGATACTTTGCAAGAGATAGCGGAAGAAAAAGCTGGAATCATAAAAGAAAATGTTCCCATTGTCATTGGAGAAACTCAACATGAAGTACAACCCGTTTTTAAGCGAAAAGCAAATAATTTAAATGCGAATATTTATTTTGCTGATGTGTCTATACACCAAACTTTTCCTTGTAGTCTTCGAGGGAATTATCAAAAAAAAAATATAAAAACTGCTCTTCAGACTCTAGACCTATTAAAAGAAAATGAATTTGGTATTTCTGATGAAAATATGCAAACAGGTTTAATAAGTGTTCAAAAAAATACAGGTTTACGAGGACGTTGGGAAGTGCTTTCTGAAACTCCAAAAATTATTTGCGATACGGCACACAACAAAGAGGGGTTGAGTTTGGTCCTAGATCAACTCCAAATACAGCCTTTTAAAGCCATACATATTGTACTTGGAATGGTAAGTGATAAATCTGTAGAAAACCTAGTCAACTTATTTCCAAAAAACGCTAAATATTATTTTTGTAAGCCAAATATTTCGAGAGGTTTAGAAGCCGAAATACTATCGAATTTTTTTACTTCAAAAGGCTATAAAGGGGAAATATATTTTTCTGTAAATGAAGCATTTGATTCAGCAAAACAACAAGCCTCATCAGACGACTTGATTTTTGTTGGCGGCAGTACTTTTGTAGTGGCAGAAGTGCTGTAAATTTTTACAAAAAAACCTTTTGTGAAAAGAAAAACTAGTCTATATTTGCATTCCAATTGATAGGGCGCGTAGCTCAGTTGGTTCAGAGCACCTGGTTTACACCCAGGGGGTCAGGGGTTCGAATCCCTTCGCGCCCACAAAAAAAACCTCACTTTTTAGTGAGGTTTTTTTATTTATTCGCAATCCTTAATTGGATTTAATCTATGGCAATTTAAATAAATCCTCAACATTACATTTAATCGTTTTTGCTATTTTTAAAGCTAAAACTGTTGAAGGAATATAGATGCCATTTTCGATTGCATTTATACTCTTTCTCGAAACTTCTGCTGCAACAGAAAGCTCTTGCTGAGTTAGACCAGCAGATTTTCGGAGTACTTCTAAATTATTTAAAAGTTTTTTGTGGTTCTTCCCCAAAATTACTTTTTTTCAAATTCTTCGACGGCATCTGTAAGCTCTTTTCCTGTGTTAGGGTAAAGATAGCCAGCAATCATAGTACCGACTCCAATTAGCCCTACTAAGGCCCCAACTCCTTTTAGTATATCACCTAAGAAGAAAATCCCCATCATGTAAAGTCCTGAGCCTACAAATATTGTAATTACACCACTTCTGCGGTAATCTATAGGTTGTTTTTTACGTTCGTCAAAAAGAGTCAATAGTTCCTGTAATTTGGCAGGGTCATCCAATTGCTTTGAAATTTCTAAAATAGTATCTCTTTTCCCTTTTTCTTCATAATACAGCCAGATGAATACTGAAACTGGGACAATCATTCCAGTTAATATCCCTAAAGCTGGTATTATAATATCTTGATCCATAGTATTTTTATTTAATGTAACGCAAAGGTAACATTATTTAATTGAGAAGCAAACGTTACATTAAAAATTTTGTATTTAATTTTTATTAAGTCTTTTTTCCGTCCATTACGCCTTTGTAGTTGAGCACACAAAAAGTTATTCCGCAAAGAAATTGGAGGAAGCTAAATATTTTGAAACTCTCTGGAGTTGACGTATTTAAGAGTCCTATTACAGCAAAATACACCCCATAAATATACCAAAACACCTTTTTGTATTTCCATTTTTTTTCTTCAGCTATCTGCATCATGCGTAGTGAAATAAAGTGAATTATTGCGATGACAACAAGTACTATAAAAAAAACAAGTAATCCTTTGGTCATGATTTTATGATATAGATAAAGGTAATAAAAAAAGCCTGCTTTCTAAAAACAGGCTTTTTTTAAAATTTTGTAAATGTTTTAAACTAACATCGTAACTGGATTTTCAATAAACCCTTTAAGGGTTTGTAAGAATGTTGCTCCAGTTGCGCCATCTACAGTCCTGTGGTCACATGCAAGGGTCAGCTTCATTGTATTTCCGACCACAATTTGGCCGTTTTTCACAACTGGTTTTTGAACAATTGATCCAACAGACAATATGGCTGAGTTTGGCTGATTGATGATGGAGGTAAAACTTTCTATACCAAACATTCCAAGATTGGAAATAGTAAAAGTGCTGCCTTCCATTTCTTGTGGCGTTAGTTTTTTATTTCTCGCTCGTCCTGCAAAATCTCGTACAGCCGATCCAATTTGAGGTAACGATTGCTCATTAGCAAATTTTACAACAGGCACTACAAGACCATCTTCCACAGCAACAGCTACACCAATGTGTACATGGTTGTTGAGTTTCATTCGGTCGTCAAACCACTGTGAATTGACTTGTGGATGTTGGCGGAGTGCCAAAGCACAAGCTTTTACTACAATATCATTAAAAGATATTTTTGTGTCAGGTATAGAGTTGAACTGTTGACGGAATGCGATAGCATTATCCATGTCAAATTCTACAGCCAAGTAATAGTGTGGTGCGGAAAATTTAGATTCACCCAAACGCTTTGCAATTACCTTACGCATTTGAGAATGTTTGATTTCATCAAAATCTTCTTGTCCAGTGGCTACAAATTTTGCAATAGAGGCCGTTGAAGTTGCAACAGCAGGTGTAAAGTACTCAACATCTCTTTTGATAATCCGGCCATTTTCACCGCTTCCTTGAACCTGATTTAATGGAATTCCTTTTTCTTCGGCTATTTTCCTGGCTAAAGGTGAAATAAATATTCGTCCACTATTTGAACTAACTACTGGTGTTTCTGCTTTAGGTTTAGAAACGACTTCTTGTTCAATAATTGCTGGTTTTGGTGTTTCAACAACTGCTGGTGCAGGAGTTGCTTCTGCAACAGCTTCTGCTGGTGCTGATAATGTGGAAAAATTATCCGCTACAGCACTAACGTCTGTGCCTTCAGGACCAATAATGGCAAGGAGGTCATCTACTTTTGCAGTTTCGCCTATGGCTAAGCCTGTATAAAGCAGTGTCCCTTCGTTGAAAGATTCGAATTCCATTGTCGCTTTGTCTGTTTCAATTTCAGCCAAAATATCACCTTCTTCAACAAAATCGCCAATATTTTTGAGCCAACTTGCAACAGTACCTTCTTCCATAGTATCACTCAGGCGCGGCATTGTAATTACAACAACTCCTTCGGGGAGCTCTACAGGCGTAGTAGTTTCTGAAGCCGGTTCATTTTCTTTTGTGCTACTATCTTCAATTGTTGGTGTTTCGTTTTCAACGACTTGGTTTGTTGCTGTTCCATTGAGTAGTTCAGAAATATCTTCTCCTTCTTCACCAATAATAGCTAACAGTTCGTCTACTTTGGTTGTTTCACCTTCTTGAACTCCAATATGTAATAATGTACCTTCGTTGAAAGATTCAAACTCCATTGTGGCTTTGTCTGTTTCGATTTCAGCTAGGATGTCTCCCTCTTCAATGCGGTCACCTACATTTTTGAGCCAGCTTGCAACGGTACCTTCTTCCATGGTATCGCTAAGGCGTGGCATGTTTACTACTATGGCCATAATTTATACTTTATGTTCTAAAAATGGATAATCTTCTTGTTCGTATACTGCATCGTACATTAGACTTTTATCTGGGAAAGGCGATTCTTCTGCAAATTTTTCACATTCAGAAACAAGTCCCTTTACGCGTTTGTCAATTTCTTTAATTTCGTCTTCTGTAGCGTAATTACTTTCTAAAATAATATTTTTTACTTGTGTGATAGGGTCAATTTTTTGGTATTCTTTAACCTCATCTTTTGTTCTGTAGTGTTGGGCATCACTCATAGAGTGTCCTCTGTAACGATAAGTTTTCATTTCAAGAAATGTTGGGCCATCACCACGTCTAGCGCGTTGAATCGCTTCGTCAAAAGCTTCGGCAACCTTTATAGGATTCATGCCGTCAACAGGACCACATGGCATTTCATATCCTAATCCCAATTTCCAAATATCGGTATGATTTGCAGTTCGCTCTACAGATGTTCCCATGGCATAACCATTGTTTTCACATACAAAAACAACTGGGAGTTTCCAATTCATGGCCATATTGAATGTTTCGTGAAGTGAACCTTGTCTTGCTGCACCATCACCAAAAAAGCAAAGTGTTACGCCTCCTTTTTCGTTATATTTGTCTCCAAAGGCCATTCCGGCGCCTAATGGTATTTGGCCACCAACAATTCCATGACCACCGTAAAATCCGTGTTCTTTTGAAAAGATGTGCATAGAACCGCCTAAACCTTGTGATGTTCCGGTTGCTTTGCCATACAGTTCTGCCATGACACGTCGAGGATCGACTCCCATGCCAATAGGCTGTACATGGTTTCTGTATGCCGTAATCATTTTGTCTTTGGAAAGATCCATCGCATGAAGTGCGCCAGCCAAAACGGCTTCTTGACCATTGTAGAGGTGTAAAAACCCTCTTACTTTCTGCTGTATATAGACTGCTGCGAGTTTATCTTCAAACTTTCGCCAGAAGAACATATTTTCGTACCAATCTAGGTAAGTTTCTTTGGTAATTTCTTGCATGATTTCACATGGTGTTAATATCGTTATTGCAAAAGTAATACTTTGATTGATAACCTAAAAAGAGTATGAGTAAATTTTTTGCTGAAAATTTTGAAGTTTTTGGCTTTGTGTAGGCTTACTTCTTAGGGGGTCTAAATTTATAGTGCTGATTTATCAAAAATCAGGGGGAGGATATTTTTAATAGAGCTAGAGTAAGCAACTTGACCTTCAGTTCCCATAAAATAAAGCTCAATTGAAATATCTTGTAGCTGTTCATATTCTACAAGTGCTTGGCGGCAACCTCCACAAGGCGGTATGGGTATGTTCCATTTTTTTTCTTCAGATCCAGCACAAATGGCCATTCGTAAAATTTGTTGCTTTGGAAATTTAGAATGCGCATAAAAAATAGCAGTTCGTTCGGCGCAAAGCCCTGATGGATATGCGGCATTTTCTTGGTTGTTTCCAGAAATAATTTCACCATTACTGAGTTCTAGGGCCGCTCCAACTAAAAAATTTGAATAAGGCGCATGGGCTTTTAGCCTTGCTTCTTGAGCATTATGCATCAATTCTTGTATATTTTTAGGTAATTCATCAAGAGATTCAAAAACATTAATGTTGCATTCAATATTAATTTTCTTCATTTTTGAATCGATAAATTGGTTGAAAAAATGAGTTGTTTACTCTGCTAATTTTAGTATTCTACGTATTCGCCGTCTCCAAAATTGAATGATAACGAAAAGCGTAATGTGTTTTCAAGTGGGCTTTGTACTTTGGCGGCTGAGAATAAATACGATAAATCGATATCGATAGTTGAGTATTTGAATCCAGCGCCTAATGAGAAAAATTTTCGAGCACCTTTCAATTCGTTTTCATTAAAAAATCCAGCTCTTAGAGCAAATGAGTCTTGATACAAATATTCTGCACTCAAAGCCCAAGTAAATTCATCTAATTCTTCGCTAAAACCACCTGGGGCATCCCCGAAAGATTGAAAAACGCCTTTAATAAAACTTACATTATCATCTTTGCCATCAATTATAACATTTCCACGACCAGGAACAGCAGCTCCCAAATCACCATCTTCTTCTCGTGTCCAAATTCCATCACCATTAACATCAGTGTAGTTATATTCAGTTCCAGTTATAGGCGGGGTAGGAACTAATAATTTAGTTACTTCAGCGGTTACACTGACTTTATTATAGGCGTCAAAAATAAAATCGAAACCACCACCGAGTCTTAAGTTTGTTGGTAAAAAGTTTTCGGTACCACCATCATCATATTTTATTTTTGGCCCTAAGTTTTGAATAGCAAAACCGGCACGCCAACGGCCATTAAATTCGTCGTATGCGACCTCTTCACTTTGATAATATCCAGCGATATCAACACCAAAAGAACCAGCAGATTTAGCAATTGGGTCAACGCTTTGAATTTTTAAGTCCGAGCGTAAATAACGGAGCGCTACTGCCATAGAAAATTGATCCGACAAACGCAGAGAGTAAGATGCGTCAAGTGTGAGTTCGTTGGGTTGTTCGATAATTGGCAATTGAAACTCGTCTTCGCGCAATTCAATTTCACCTAACGAAAAGTACTTGAAACTTGCAGCAAAAGCGCTGCGCTCGTTTATTCGGTTGAAGTAAGTTATGTTACCTAAAAAAATATCATTTACTAGTTTGCTAAGGTATGGTGTATAATTAACTGCTATTCCAGATTTTGCCTCGGAAAACGCATATTTTGATGGATTCCATTGTTGCGAATAGGCATCAACAGATGTAGCAACACCCATATCGCCAAGCGCTGCAGCACGTGCATCGGAAGCAATCAATAAAAAAGGCACACCAGTTGTAATAACTCTTGAGTCTTGATTTGGAATTATTGTAGTTTGACCAAAAAGGTTATTTGAGATAATTAAAAGAATTAGTGCGATAAAATTCCGCATAATTTTATTGGTTGATTTTGAAAATTTTACCATGTTTAATTTTTGGATTTGTAACAAATATAAGTTTTTATTAAAAGATAACAAGTTTTTCAGTTTTTACGTTTTCTAGCCCTGTTGATGGGGATTTCACTCTTAATTTATATAAATATACACCTTTTCCGATTTTGTTGCCGTAATCGTCAGTACCGTCCCAACTAATATCTCTTGACAAAGAGCTGAGGCCGTTTCCTGTATTTGTTTGTGTATTGATGGTTTTAACTAGTTTTCCAGAAATGGTGAATATTTGTATAGAAACGTTTAAAAGACCCGAGCTATTGTGATTGAACCAAAATTCTGTGTAGTTTACAAATGGATTTGGATAGTTTAGGACATTTGTAAGTTCGAGGCTTTGGCTTTGGTTAAACACTACAAACTGAATATCTTTTGTTGAGGCATTATTATAGACATCCCAAGCTTTTAAAGACAAGGTGTGTAGTCCTGGACTCAAATTCCTAAAAGGATAGCTTAAACTTCCGCTTTGGTAGCTATCAACATCAGCAACATAATAGTCGTTCAAAACAAATGGATTTGTTTCATCGCCATCTAAGATGGCAATAATATCATGGCCAATACCACTTGCTGTGTTTATACCATTTTCATCATATAATTTAGCTAAGAGTGTTGGGTTTTCATTGGTTATTCCGCCAGAGATAAAACTTTCATCATTCATAAAAAGTTCAATAACAGGGCCAACATTGTCTTCTGGAGGATTTAAATTAACTCCGCCTATTTTGATATTAAAGTTGTAACCACGCTGGTCGCTTTGTGGGTTGTTGGTCATAGAGTATAAGCTTATTTTTCCATTTCCTACAGGCACAATAATATCTCTTGGAACTATAAAATTAATTTCAAAAGTTCCATTTTCTACAGATGCTTGACCTCTAAAGATAACTTCACCCATAGCTTCAAAATCCATTGTAATTAATTGCCCGTTAAATGTGGTCCCATCGTTACCAAGTGTGCTACGTTGAATATTTTTATCAAAAATTGTTGCAGTTAATGTTCCTGAATAATTATTCAAGATTGTTCCTTGTTCGTCTGCAACGTAGCCTTCTATCTTAGCGGCACTTAGTGCTTGTAACTCTAGACTTGATGTTGTGACATCCTCGTCATTGATTTTTGTAACAATAATTTCTGGTTTTGCTAGTGGTAGTTTTAGTGCTGGATCGCCGATATAAAATATCAATCTCCGCTGAAGGTTATTTGTTACGTTCGGATCATTTTTGGTTAAGCGTAAGGCTTCTGCCATACTTATGTTTTGGGTATTGTTGTAATCAAACAAGTATTGGCTAAGCGTAGTGCTGAATTCAACCCCATTATTTATGAATATTTGTCTAGTTGTAGTTATCAAGCTAATGGCTCCGCCGTTTTTGTTCCAATAGAGGTATTCTCCTGCGGTTGGACGTAGTGGATTATCAAATTTTGTAAACTCACAAGTAACTGTAACAAAACAATTTAGTTTATTAGGGTTATTGAGTTCTTGAGCGTTAATTTTATCAAAAATACGCTCTTGTGATAAGCCATCTTCTCCACCATGGCCAAAATATGTTACCGCAATAGCACCAACTTCCAATGCGTCAAAAATAGCATCATTAACTTGAGGGTATCGTGCTCCGCCAGATGAAGTTTCTTGCTGGAATGCATCAGCATGGATTTTTTTTACGTTCAAAAAGGGTTTAGATTGTTTAACATCTTCTGCAATAAGATCTGTTGTTTCTTGAATGGATTTATCGGATTGTTTGTCAACATCATCAGAAATTAAAAGAAAATTATTACGCCAACTTCCAAATGCATCTTTGCTGTAGAAAGATTCAATTTTATTAACCATATCAGCAGCACGTTGAGGAGTTTCTGCTAAAATTCTACCAACAGCAATATCAAGCTTGTCTGCACTGCTCATTGACCCTTCATTTTCGTCCATCATCCCAAAAAAATCATCTGAAATAAAAGAATTAGTTAGACTAAAACTGTTAGTTGAAAGCCAAGAAGGTACCATATTGGTATTGTAGGAAATTCTGTTTTTGTAGTCAAAAGACGCATCACCAAATAAGCACAGGTATTTTATTCGATTGCTCGAGTTGCTCGCATGATCATATACATATTTAACAAAGTTTCTTATTCCTGCAATATCTTGCATGCCAGAGCTAAATTCTAAGTATATGGATTCTAAATCAACAACTTTTACGTTGAGGTTGTTTTGTATTCTATTTAAGTTGGCAAGTCGTTCGGCTTGATTTTGCAATAAGCGAGGTGTAATAATGAGATAATCGATGTTTTGAAATTGTCCTTGTTGATTTAGAAATATTGTGCCTTTTAGATCTTGATTTTGCACAACTTTTGCAGCGACCTGAGTAGGAACAAAAGTGTCCGATATGTCTACTGTTTGAAATATTTTTTGTGTTCCTAGAGCTGTTTTAAATCGAAATTCTTCAGTATTATTATCATTTGAATAAAATTCAGGGTTGTAGGGGTTTGTTACATCCCAAATTTCTGAAATATTGGACGCGTTGGAAATTGAAAATTCACCAACACCACTTAGTGAGGGTACTGCGTTGTGCTTGAACTGAAATTGTTGTCCTAAAGATCTCAGTTCTCGTTCGGCTTCAATAGAGATGTAGTCCAAATAGGCTTTTGCTGATGGATTTCCGTTATTGTTGTAGTTTAAGTCTACGGTTATTAAATCGGAACTACTGCTAATATCTCCATTAAAAACAGCTTGCGTTCCAAGAGTTCCATATTCAATAGCACTAAATGAAAGATTAGCTAGAACCGTTCCATTCGCTTTTACTTCCATAGTTGTGCTGGACTCTGCTGCAGCTGCAGCATAAATTTTAAGTTTTATAGGATTTTGAGTTATAAGATTTGGAAACTCGAATGCGAAAGTTCTTGCATTTTCAAAATAAAAACGATGACCAAACCAACGTCGTCCCATTTGGCCAATATTAAATTCATCAGTCTCAATAAATTTGTAGTCATGGAAAGTGTTAAATGTAATATTGGCGGAAGCTGTAGGTAAATTGGCTGCATTCATCCTAAGGCCATTTCCCGAACTTATTTGAACATAATAATAAGCAACACTACTGTAGGGATTAATATGTGAATTGTTTTCTTGGTTATAATTTTTTGGTCCAACAGCATAAAAGAGCAAATAGTCTTCATTATCAAATAATCCATCTTCTTCACCAACAAACTTAACAGCATTTTCGATTAAATCATAAGATACAGTTTGATTATTTACTAGTGGAAGTGATTTTCCGCCATGGCCAAATATTTTAATATTTTTTGGATTGACCGTTCCTGTATTGATACCCAATTCTCTAAAAAAATCTTTATTGAGCCTGTAAACTCCTGTGGTATCGACTTGGAAACGATACCATTGGCCAGACTTTAAAACGGAACTTCCTGTTTGAGTATCAGTATTTATCAATCGTTGCGAGTTGTTTCTGCTGTAGGAAATTGTAAAACGTTTCACTTTCTTTATTTGACCACCTTCTTTAAAAAAGGCACTAGCTTCAATGGTGTTGGAGGTGTTTTCGCGTGCTTTGGTATTGAATAATTCATATTGAAATCCTTCTGAAATAGTCGACTTGTTCAAGTTTTTAAGTTCAGAAACTTGAACAATTTCGCTTTCTAATGATGAAAGTCTTGTGTTTATGACGTCAATTTCAAAACCTGCATTCCATTGGGCTATGTAAGAAATACCTTTCTTTTCTGAAAAATTAAAATGCTTGTTTTCAAAATGTGGGAGCTCAATTTTTGAAATTCCATTTGAAAATAGTTTTGAGCCATTCCAATTAATTTCGAACTGTTGAGTTTGAGCATTGCAAACTAATAGCCAAAAAAACATCAACAAAAACCAAATATTTTTCATAAGCACCAAACGAGAGAAGTTGTCTAAATATTATATATTTATCAAACACTTTTTCCAAAACTACAATAATAAACAAATAAAAATCACGTTATCTAAAAAAAAACTATAGCTCTGACTAAAAATAACACAAAAACGGCTAAAAAAAATCATTGCAAACCAATTCATAATTATTATATTGCAAATCCAAAATTTAAGGACCCCTTATTTAATTTAATTTGAATATGAAAAATATTAAAATATCAAGATTGTTTATCATTGTTGCTGTATCAGTAGCTGTAACATCATGTAATAAATCTTCAAAATACGGAAACACTTCACGTGGTACAGGTTGGAAAATCAACGACAAAGAGGGAGGGTTTCAATATAATACAAGTTTTAAGGAGCAAGAAACTGCGCCAGGTTTGGTGTTTGTAGAAGGCGGAACTTTTACAATGGGAAAAGTTCAAGATGATGTGATGCATGATTGGAACAACAGTCCAAATCAGCAACACGTTCAATCTTTTTACATGGATGAAACTGAAGTAACCAACGTCATGTACTTGGAATACTTAGACTGGATCAAGCGTGTATATCCACCAAATGACCCAAAATTTAAAGCAATTTACAATGGCGCATTGCCAGATACCTTAGTGTGGAGAAATCGCCTTGGCTACAGCGAAATTTTAGTGGAAAACTATCTGCGTCACCCTGCCTACGGGAATTTTCCAGTTGTTGGAGTGAGCTGGCTTCAAGCCAACGAATATGCTAAATGGCGCTCTGATCGTGTTGCTGAAATGGGACTTCAAAAGGAAGGTTATCTTGAAAAAGGGTCTCACATTCCAGGAGACTTAGTTACTGCCACAAGTAATTTTAATATAGATACCTATGTAAATGCTCCCAAAGAAACATACAAAGACAGCTTAGGTGTACATTTAGGAGGAAGAGGTAAAAGAGGGAATGATTCTGTAGTTAGTTATGCTACTCGCGAAACAGGTGCAATACAAATAAAATATAGACTTCCAACTGAAGCCGAGTGGGAATATGCAGCATTAGGTCTTACAGAACTCAGAGAATATAATACCTACCGTGGACGAAAAAAATATCCTTGGGATGGTCAATACACTAGAGCTGGAGAGCGAAGAATTAAAGGCGATCAGTTGGCCAATTTCAAACAAGGAAAAGGAGATTATGGTGGAATAGCTGGATGGTCAGATGATGGAGCCGATATTACCAATGAAGTGATGTCATATGATCCCAACGATTTTGGAATTTACGATATGGCTGGAAATGTCGCAGAATGGGTAGCCGATGTATATAGACCAATTGTAGATGACGAATTTAGTGATTTTGCATATTACAGAGGAAATGTATACACCAAAAACGCAATAGCAGATGACGGAAGTGTAAAAGTTGTTGGCATTGATGATATTAAATATGACACGTTATCCAATGGAAAACTTATTGCAAGAACATTACCTGGCCAATTAGCTCAAGTGCCCGTTGATGAAGACGAAACCTATTTAAGAACCAACTTTGATACAAGCGACAACAGAAATTTTAGAGACGGTGATAAGCAGTCTTCAAGGTATTATATTTATGATTTCGAAGAAGGCGATTCATTGTCCTCAGAAGAAACTACTCGAAAAATGTATGATTCTCCAAAACATCTCGTAAAAACTAACGAAGATGGAACCTTAAAAAGAGAATACGACGACTCTAACAATAGAACATCACTTATTAACGATAAAGTACGTGTATACAAAGGAGGGTCTTGGAAAGACAGAGAATACTGGTTAGATCCGGCTCAAAGGCGTTTCTACCCAGAAGATATGGCTACAGATTTTATTGGATTTAGATGCGCTATGTCCAGAGTAGGCTCTAAGTCGAAGACCAAAAAGCAAAAGAATTAATAGACACATTAGAAATTCAAAATAAGTCCTAATTGATATATTAGGACTTTTTTTGTACTTTTAAGTAATGAATATAGAAAATCTACATCAACTTTTTCTAAGTGCCAAAGGGATAAGCACAGATACGCGATCAGTAACAAAAGGCGCTCTTTTTTTTGCTTTAAAAGGTAAAAATTTTAACGGGAATGATTTTGCGAAAAAGGCCTTAAGTTCTGGTGTGAGTTACTGTATAATTGACGAAGTTCAAGCCCCCACTGATAAGCGCTTTATTTTAGTAGATGACGTTCTTCAAACACTTCAAAATCTAGCTAATTTTCATAGAAAGTATTTAGGTATACCCATTATTGCACTCACTGGAAGTAATGGTAAAACAACCACAAAAGAGCTTGTTAATGCAGTGCTAACTCAGCAGTTCAATACATATGCTACTCAAGGAAATTACAACAACCATATTGGAGTGCCATTAACCATATTACAAATGGACAAAACAACAGAAATTGGAATTGTAGAAATGGGGGCAAATCATATTGGTGAAATTGCTCAGCTTTGCCAAATTGCCGACCCAAATTATGGGTATATCACCAATTTTGGAAAAGCACATTTAGAAGGTTTTGGGAGTGAAGAAGGAGTGGTTAAAGCAAAGAGTGAGTTGTACAACTACTTAAAACAAAATAATGGCACTATTTTTCTAAACAACGAAGATAAAAAACAAGTTAAACAAGTAGATGATTATCAAAATATAATTTCTTTTTCATCTAAAAAAAACTCCGACCACATCATTAAACTTCAAAATGAACTCCCTTTTGTAAATGTCAAAGTAGATGATGTATATATACAAACTAATTTGCTAGGGTATTATAATTTTACAAATATTGCAGCAGCAATTTCTATGGGTTTGTATTTCAAACTAGAACTAGATGTGATAAAAATAGGAATTGAATCTTATGTCCCAAAAAACAACAGATCTCAAATTATTGAACAAAACTCCAATACCATTATTTTGGACGCCTATAATGCTAATCCAACCAGTGTTGAAGCTGCACTGCAAAATTTAGAGGCCATGAAAGGTTATCAAAAAGTAGTGATTTTAGGCGATATGTTTGAATTAGGTTCTGATAGTTCTTCCGAACATCTAAGCATAATTTCTAAAGTGAATGATTTTGATTTTACAAAAGCTTATTTTGTAGGGACACATTTTTTAAAACACCAACAAGAGTTTACTTTTGCACATTTTTTTAAAAACGTAGAGGATATAAAAACACATTTTAAAGATACACCAATTAAAGATACTTTAGTTCTTGTGAAAGGTTCTAGGGGTATGGCTTTAGAACAATTGTTACCTGTATTATAAAAAAAATCTGCAACTGAAGTGAGCTGCAGATTAGTGTGGGTCATACTGGATTCGAACCAGTGACTTCTACCCTGTCAAGGTAACACTCTGAACCAACTGAGTTAATGACCCGTTTTTTACAAAAATCAAAAATAATAATATCTTTTGATTATTCACTTGAATTAAAAAAATTAAATTAGTGAATGAAAATTAACCATAATCAAATTCAATTGAATAGTACACTAAATACTCAGCACCCCAATTATATCATTGAATTTATGACTAACGAGTGGATACGTAACAATTTAATTGCGTTAGTTGTTATGATCTTTGTGCTTGTTATAGGACATTTTTTAAGTAAAAAACAAAATACTTATGCGCTCTATATTATGGGCTTGGTCTTGATTTTTTCTTCCATTTACAGCCCGCTAAGATCCTATTTCTTGGGAAATTGGAATATAGCAATAGATCTACCTCTTCATCTTTGTGGAATTTCAGGAATTATTTGTGCCATACTTCCTTTTTTGAAGAACAAACAATCACTTTTTGATTTTGTTTTTTATACAGGAATAATAGGTGGAATCATGTCTATGCTTACCCCACAGATAAACAGCTATGATGGCAGTTTATTTACATACATAGAATATTATGTTCGTCACTCTCTAATTCTAATAATGCCTATTTATTTACACCAAAATTATGGGATGGAACTCAACAAAAACTCCATGATAAAAACATTTATTATCCTCAATGTACTATTGGTCATCATAATGCCTTTTAACTTTTTTGTTGGAGGGAATTATATGTATTTGGCTGAGCCGCCACAAGTAGAGAACCCGCTGATTATTGGCAAATGGCCCTTTTATATCCTTTGGTTCGAAGTGTTTATGGTTGTGCTTTTGTTTTTATTGTTCTATCTTTCAAAAATAAGATTAGGCCAAATTTTTAAACCTTCAGTTTAATTTGACTTTAGTATCTTCGCTACAAACAACAATTCCATAGTATGAAACCCACAAAGACAGTCATTATAACAGGAACAAGCCGAGGAATTGGCTTTGAACTGATTCATCTTTTTCACAAAGCGGGTTACGCTGTTTTAGCATTATCACGAAATGCAAAACCTGTTTCAAATTTGAATTATGAAAACATCACTGCATTATCTTTTGATTTGAATCATCCTGAGGACTATGGTCATGTTGAGGATTTTATACAAAAAGAATGGACACATGTAGATATCCTTATTAACAATGCGGGTGCTATCGTTAATAAACCTTTTTCTGAAACCAAAATGGAAGAATTTAAAGAGGTGTATGCCACCAATGTTTTTGGTGTCGCAGAACTTACCAGACGTGTGATTCCTTTTATGCATCCAAAAGGGCATGTAGTAACCATAAGTTCTATGGGTGGTGTCCAGGGGTCAATGAAATTTGCGGGTCTCTCTGCGTATAGTTCAAGCAAAGGAGCAGTAATTACACTTACTGAATTGTTGGCCGAAGAATACAAAGAAACTGGCCCATCTTTTAACGTATTGGCTCTAGGTGCCGTTCAAACGGAGATGTTAGCAGAGGCTTTCCCAGGGTATAAAGCTCCTACAACTCCACTTGAAATGGCAATATATATATATGAATTTTCTGAAAAAGGCCAGCAATTCTATAACGGAAAACTTTTGCAAGTTTCAAGTTCTACACCTTAATTAATTACAAGGTTTAACGTCTTATTAACTCAAAAAAAATAAAATAATTCGCTATTTTTGTGAATTAAATTTTTATACCTAATGTTCAATAGCTTAAGCGAAAAATTAGATAAAGCACTCCACGTACTTAAAGGGCATGGTAGCATCACCGAAATCAATGTTGCTGAAACACTCAAAGAAGTTCGACGCGCACTTCTTGATGCTGATGTCAACTATAAAATCGCCAAAGAGTTTACAAACAATGTAAAAGAAAAGGCACTTGGTCAAAATGTTTTGACCACTCTACAGCCCGGTCAGTTAATGGTCAAAATCGTAAAGGATGAACTTACTGAACTCATGGGAGGCGATGCAGAAGGAATTAATCTGTCTGGAAATCCATCAGTCATATTGATGTCTGGACTGCAAGGTTCTGGTAAGACTACGTTTTCTGGAAAACTTGCCAAACATCTTAAAACCAAAAAATCCAAAACCCCAATGCTTGTCGCTTGTGACGTGTACCGTCCAGCTGCCGTAGACCAGTTGCATATTGTCGGGGAACAAGTTGGTGCTGAGGTTTATAGTGAAATAGGAAATAATGACCCAGTAGCCATTGCTAAAGCAGGAATAGAAAAGGCTAAATCCAGCGGTTGTGATGTGGTTATCATAGATACGGCTGGACGATTGGCTGTTGATAAAGAAATGATGACAGAAATTGCCAATATTCATAAGGCAATTACGCCACAAGAAACCTTATTTGTAGTCGACTCTATGACAGGTCAAGATGCTGTAAATACAGCCAAAGCCTTCAATGATATTTTAAACTTTGATGGTGTAATTCTCACCAAATTAGATGGCGACACAAGAGGTGGAGCGGCTATTTCTATTAAGTCTGTTGTTGATAAGCCAATTAAATTTATAGGAACTGGAGAAAAAATGGAAGCCATAGACGTTTTCTATCCAGCACGAATGGCCGATCGGATTTTGGGTATGGGAGATGTTGTTTCTCTTGTAGAGCGTGCTCAAGAGCAATTTGATGAAAATGAAGCTCGAAAGATTCAGAAAAAAATCGCAAAGAATCAATTTGGTTTTGATGACTTTCTGTCTCAAATACAACAAATAAAGAAAATGGGGAATATGAAAGACCTCATGGGAATGATCCCTGGAATGGGAAAAGTGATGAAAGATATAGATATAGACGACGACGCCTTTAAACACATTGAAGCAATCATTCATTCCATGACTCCAAAAGAACGTTCGAACCCATCTTTGATCAATGCAAGCCGAAAAAAGCGAATTGGTACAGGCTCAGGTACTTCTGTACAAGAAGTCAATAAATTGATGAAGCAATTTAATCAAATGAGTAAAATGATGAAAATGATGCAAGGTGGAAAAGGAAAAGCCATGATGCAAATGATGAAAAATATGCCGAGATAGGGCGTCACGAATTGGATTATGATATTATTAGACGGAAAACAGACTAGTGCCCAAATTAAAGAAGAGATTGCTGTAACAGTTTCTAAAATGAAAAATAACAGCATTAAAGTTCCTCATTTGGCAGCTGTACTTGTGGGAACAAATGGCGCTAGTATGACTTATGTTGGTGCAAAAGTAAAGGCCTGTGAGCTTGTTGGATTTGAATCAACATTGATTGATTTACCAGAAGAAACATCAGAACAAGAGTTATTAAATCAAATTAAAGCACTCAACGAAAATCCAGAAATCGATGGTTTTATTGTTCAATTGCCTTTGCCAAAACACATAGATGAACAAAAAATCTTGATGGCAGTTCATCCAGACAAGGATGTCGATGGTTTTCACCCTATGAATGTTGGGAGATTAACACTCGACTTGCCAACATTTATTTCTGCAACTCCATATGGAATAATGGAACTTTTGGAACGCTATAAAATACCCACATCAGGAAAACATGTGGTGGTTATTGGAAGAAGTCATATTGTTGGTAGACCAATGAGTATATTGATGAGCCAAAAACGTACTGCCGGAAATGCGACAGTAACAGTAGCGCATAGTCGAACAGCAAATTTAGCAGCACTAACAAAAGAAGCAGACATTATTGTTGCGGCTTTAGGAATTCCAGAATTTTTGACTGCAGACATGGTTAAAAAAGATGCTGTTGTTATAGATGTTGGAATTACAAGAGTTCCAGATGATACAAAAAAGCGAGGCTACAGAATTGCTGGAGATGTACATTTTGAAAGTGTTTCAAAAAAAGCAAGTTACATTACTCCCGTTCCTGGGGGTGTAGGTCCTATGACTATTGCGATGCTTTTGAAAAACACACTACTCGCGCGTCAAAGAGTAGAAGCGCACTAAAGTATCACTTCGCGAAAAGCTGATTAGGGTTTTTAAACGCTTTAAATTCTAATGCATTTCCAGATGGATCCAGGAAAAATAAAGTGGATTGTTCACCCACTTCACCTTCAAATCGAATGTAGGGTTCAATGATGAATTGAATACCTTTTTGTTTTAATTTTTCAGCGAAATTATGAAATGTTTCCCAGGGCAAAACTAAACCGAAGTGTGGAACTGGAACTTGCTTTCCATCCACTTCGTTGCAATGGTTTTGATCTTCATTTTTTGGTTTGTAATGGATTACTAATTGATGTCCAAACAAATTAAAATCCACCCAATGTGTGCTGCTTCGCCCTTGCGGACACTCCAAAACATCTGCATAAAATGTTCTACATTCTTCTAGATTCCAAACTGGAATAGCAAGATGAAACGGACTTAAATTTGAAGAATTTACCATGTTTTTTTAGAATCTTTTAATGAGTCATTGAGAGTTTTTAATTCTTCCTCAGACAATTCTCTATATGTTCCGACAGAGCTTTTCAAATGAATGTTCATTATTCGTGTTCGCTGAAGCGTTCTTACTTCGTATCCAAGGTATTCACACATTCTTCGGATTTGTCGATTGAGTCCTTGAGTTAAAATAATTTTAAACGTTTTTTGACTTATTTTTTCAACCTTACATTGTTTTGTTATTGTATCTAAAATGCGTATTCCATTTGACATACGTTCAATAAATGTTTGAGAAATAGGCTTATCTACAGAAACAATATATTCCTTTTCGTGATTATTACTTCCACGTAAAATTTTGTTGACAATATCACCGTCGTCGGTCAATAAAATCAAGCCTTCGCTATCTTTGTCAAGTCTTCCTATAGGAAAAATACGGGTTGGGTAGTTTATAAAATCAATTATATTATTTTTTTCAACTCTAGTATCGGTAGTGCATACAATTCCTACAGGTTTGTTAAAAGCAATGTAGGTGTGTTTGATTTTGTTGTTAAAAATTTGTTCTCCATCAACTTTCACAACATCATTTGGCGCAACTTTTGTTCCCATTTCAGGAACTATTCCATTGAGCGTAACTCTTCCTTCTTCGATCAACTTATCGGCTGCCCTTCGTGAGCAATAGCGGGCTTCACTAAGATATTTGTTAAGTCTTTTTAAGTTAGATTCCATATGTTAAAGGTACAAAACTTTAGTCCTCTAGAAAGTCAATAATATTTCCAATAACTTGTTTTCCTTTTAGACCATGACCAAGGCCTTTGGTTGTGATCAATTTACTGTTTTTTAGTGCAGATTGTATTTCAACCGCATCAGAAAAAGGAATAATAGGATCATTTTCATCATGTATAATTAATCCTTTTGCATTGATATTATTTATAAAATGGGAAGTATTAAAATACATAGAAGGTTGTCCAAATTTTCTTTGAATATAAAGCTCTAGTCCTTCTGATATTTTAGTATTGTACCCCATTAGTTTTGTATAATTATTTAATATTCCAGGAAAGCCAGATGGAACACCCAAAAAAACTACTTTTTTTCCAAAAGTATAGTCGTTGTTTTTTATAAAAAATGAAATCGCCATTCCTCCAACAGAGTGTCCAATTAAAAATTTTGGTTTAAATCTTTTAGCCACAACAGCGATAAATTCAGAATATAAAACAGCGTTAAAGCTAGAGCTACCTGAAGCGCCGTGTGCGGGGGCATCTAGGGCAATTATATTATATTTTTTTTGACACAGTCTTTCAATGATATTTTTCCATCGGCCAGAGTTGCTTTCCCAGCCATGTACCAATAAAACCGTCTCTTTTTCTCCATTCCAAAGGTAGGTTTGAATTGGAATATTATTGTAATAAAGCACCTCTTTTTTTGCTTTTTCTAGGGTTGGATGAGGTGTTTTTAAACGTCCTTTTAGTGGGGTTGAAAATAAATTAAGTGCCCATTTTGACGCCAAAGATGTGTTGAAAAAACTTAAAAAATTTAAACACTGACCTACAAATTTTGGTATAAATTCATTCATTATGTTAACCTAATTTTCAAAGAAAAGTTTAAAGTTTTGATTTAATACCATTGAATGAAAAAATCTTTAATTTTTGCAGTTGGTGGAATAGAAATAACTTCAATTTTCTTGCTTATATCGTAGCGTAAATTTTCTGGTAATTCAATCTTATCAATAGTAAAGAAAGCATTAATTTCATCAACTGAAATAATTAAATTTCTAAGTGTATTCTGAACCCCCGAAACATTATAGTTTGCGGACAAGCAGCTAAAATCACAGAGTTTATCAAGACTTTTTTTTGTTTTATATCGATTGTCAATGATTCGAACAGTTTGTATAGTAGATAAGGAGTCTAGCGCTTCTTTTGGTGTGAGCTCCAAAAGTAGTTTTCGTGTTTCTTTTTCATAAACCTTAATGATATTGATGTTCCCAGTAAATTCATCGCCACCAATTGGTTGACTTAACGAGTCTGCTTCAAAAACACGACTTAAGTCCTTTACTTTTGTAGAGTCGTTGAGTTTTCCAACAGAGTGTTTTGTGATTAAAAAAGGATCTGCTGAAGTGTTACAAGCGGTCAAAAAAAGTGTAACTGCAAAAAAAGGAAATAGTAAGTTTTTCATGGCTAATTTAAATTGAGTACAATACTAAACGACTTTTTTAAGAATTCCAAATACAGCTCTTATAAATGTTGCGCTTGTAAGTACTTTAACAATAGGGTTTTGTCGTTGTGATCTAGATTTTGATGTTTTTCTTTGAGGTGCTTGTGTTTTATTAATTTTTTTAATTTTTGCTGATAAGATCTCATATGCACTATTTCTATCAATAAATTCATTGTATTTTATCCTCAATTGAGAGCTTTCATTAAGTGTAGACAATTCAGCAGGTGAAAGAATATCCATGCGACTTTTTGGCGCTTGCAGTAAAGTTGGTGTTAACGGAGTTGGGCGCCCTTTTTCGTCCAGTGCAGATACTAGTGCTTCTCCAATACCCATGAAAGTTAGTGTGTTTTCAACATCAAAAAATGTAGTTTCTGGATAGTTTTGTGCTGTAAGCTTGATGGCTTTTCGGTCTCTGGCTGTAAATGCTCTTAACGAATGTTGTATTTTTAAACCTAATTGACCCAATACATTATTTGGAATATCAGTAGGATTTTGAGTCACAAAATAAACGCCAACTCCTTTACTTCGTATAAGTTTAATAGTGTGTTTAAGTTGGTTTAGTAGTGCTTTTGATGCTTCGCTAAAAATCAAGTGTGCTTCATCAATAAAAAGCACAAGTTTTGGTTTATCCAAGTCACCTTTTTCAGGAAAAGTTTCATATAATTCTGCCAATAAACTTAACATAAATGTAGAAAATAATTTTGGACGGCCCTGAATGTCATCCAACCGGATAATATTAATGTAGCCTTCTCCTTTTTCATTAGTTCTTACAAGGTCATTAACATCAAAACTTCTTTCTCCAAAAAACAGATCTGCACCTTGCTGTTCAAGTTCAATGATTTTTCTCAAAATTGCACCTGTTGATGCTTTCGAAATTCTACCATATTATTTTTGAAATTCATCTCTACCTTCATTTGTAGTATAATTCAAAACACTTTTAAAATCCTTCAAATCTAACAGTGGCATTTGCTTATCATCGCAGTATTTGAAAACTACAGCTACAATCCCAGACTGTGTTTCTGTAAGGTTCAAAATTCTTGAAATTAAAACAGGCCCAAATTCACTTACCGTTGCTCGTAGTCGTACACCATTTTGCTTAGACAATGACAGAATTTCAATCGGAAAATATTTTGGATTAAAAGGAAGTCCTATGGCCTTTTGTCGCTCATCAATTTTTGGGTGTCCTGGGCTTGGTTTTGCCAAGCCACTCAAATCGCCTTTAACATCCATAAGCAAAATGGGTACTCCTTTTTCACTTAAATTCTCGGCTAACAGCTGTAGAGTTTTTGTTTTTCCTGTTCCTGTTGCTCCTGAAATAAGACCATGTCTGTTCATGGTTTTTAAAGGGATTTTCACAAAACAATTCGTAAGTGTTTCGTTGTGTAGTTTAGCAGCTCCTAAGATGATAGATTCACCATTAAAAGTGTAGCCGTCAACAATGTGGCTGAAAAAATCGTTTTTTGAAGTCATAACAAAGTAGGTTTTGGTAAAAATAAATGAAGTTTTCTTACATTAACAAAAATCTGTAAACTATTTTTGTATTCTATGTTAAAACCAGAAATCCAAAAGCGTGTTGATGTTGGTGAGATGCTTCCTCTTATGGAAGCTTTTTATACCATACAAGGAGAGGGGTATCACAAAGGAACAGCATCTTATTTTATTCGTGTTGGAGGTTGCGATGTAGGTTGTCATTGGTGCGATGTAAAAGAAAGCTGGAATGCCAAAACTCATCCTCCAACTTCAATTGAAACTATAGTAAGTCAAGCTGCGGAATTTAGCAACACAATTGTAGTGACTGGCGGTGAGCCTTTGATGTGGGATATGAATCCACTAACTGATTTGTTGAAACAAAAAAACCTCAAAACACATATTGAAACGTCTGGTGCTTATCCATTATCTGGGCATTGGGATTGGATTTGTCTGTCACCCAAAAAGCGTATGCTTCCAACTTCTGAAATATATTCAAAGGCAGATGAGTTAAAAGTGATTGTTTATAACAAAGACGATTTTAAATTTGCAGAAGAACAAGCCATAAAAGTATCGCAAGATTGTATACTATATCTCCAGCCTGAGTGGAGTGTGCGAGAAAAAATAACTCCTTTTATTGTAAAATACGTTATGAATCACCCAAAATGGAAAATTTCCCTTCAAACGCATAAGTATTTAAACATTCCTTAAGTCTGTTCTTCTATATTCTTACATATTAAAACATAAAATCTATTTTTATATTGATTTAGTTGTTGTTTGTTGTTTTTTTAATTAAAATAGATTACAATTTATAGTTAATTTATGTTTTTGTATTTACAATATGAAACATTAAAATCATATTTGCGTATAATTTTAAACAAAATATTATGTGTGGCATTGTATGTGCATTCGATTTGAAACAAAAAAGTGAAGATTTAAGACCTCAAATACTAGAAATGTCTAAAAAAATCAGACATCGAGGTCCAGATTGGAGTGGGATTTTTGATAATGAAAATGCAATAATGGCACATGAACGTCTCGCAATTGTTGATCCAGCTTCAGGAAAACAACCATTATTTAGCTCAGACAAAAAGTTGGTTTTAGCAGCCAATGGAGAAATATACAACCATAGAATACTTAGGAAACAATTTGAATCAACATACGATTTTCAAACACAAAGTGATTGTGAAATTATTCTTGCGCTCTACAAAGAAAAAGGTGTTAATTTTATAGACGACCTCAATGGTATTTTTGGATTTGCTATTTATGATGTCGAAAATGATGCTTATTTCATTGCACGGGATCACATGGGTATTATCCCTTTGTATGTTGGATGGGACCAGAACGGAACCTTTTACGTAGCCTCTGAGTTAAAAGCTTTGGAGTCTGTGTGTACAAAAATTGAATTATTTCCACCAGGGCATTATTTTCATAGTAAAGAAGGAAAATTTGTGCAATGGTACAAAAGAGATTGGAGCGAGTACGATGCTGTAAAAGACAATGAAACAAGTATTCAAGACATAAAAGAAGCGTTGGAGGCTGCGGTACATAGGCAGCTTATGAGTGATGTGCCATATGGCGTATTGCTATCTGGAGGATTAGATTCGTCAGTGACTTCAGCCATTGCCAAAAAATATGCTCAAAAAAGAATTGAATCAGAAGATACTGCTGATGCCTGGTGGCCTCAATTGCATTCATTTTCTGTAGGTTTGGAAGGCTCTCCAGATTTGGCTGCAGCACAAAAAGTAGCCGATCATATAGGAACGGTTCATCATGAGATTAAATTCACCATTCAAGAAGGGTTAGACGCCATCAAAGATGTGATATATAACCTCGAGACCTATGATACAACCACTATTCGTGCAAGTACGCCAATGTATTTGATGGCAAGAGTTATAAAATCAATGGGCATAAAAATGGTGCTTTCTGGGGAAGGTGCTGATGAGCTTTTTGGAGGCTATTTATATTTTCATAAGGCACCAAATCCAAAAGAATTTCATCAAGAAACAGTCCGAAAGTTAGACAAACTTCACATGTATGATTGCTTGCGTGCCAACAAAAGTTTGGCAGCATGGGGAATTGAGGGGCGAGTTCCATTTTTGGACAAAGAATTTATGGATGTTGCTATGCGAATCAACCCAAAAGATAAAATGATAAATGGCGAGCGTATGGAGAAATGGGTGGTAAGAAAAGCTTTTGAAGACATTCTGCCAGAAAGTGTTGCTTGGAGACAAAAAGAGCAGTTCAGTGATGGTGTTGGCTACAGTTGGATTGATACTCTAAAAGAAATTGTTGAAAAAGAGGTTTCTGATGAACAAATGAAAAATGCACATTTTAGATTTCCTGTTCAAACTCCACTTAACAAAGAAGAGTTTTATTACAGAACAATTTTTGAATCACATTTTCCAAGCGAAGCAGCGGCACTGTGTGTGCCACAAGAGCCAAGTGTTGCTTGCAGTACTAAAATAGCATTGGAGTGGGATGAGGCGTTTAAAAACCTGAATGATCCAAGCGGTAGAGCCGTTGCCAAGGTTCATGATAAAGCATATACCTAAAAAAATAGACTCAAAATAAAAGAGTCTAAGCCTTTATTTTTATTTTTTGATTTTAAGTGTTTTGTTTAAAAATCAAAAATTGAATTTAAGGGCTTTTTCGTGGGTTTTAAGCTACTTTTTCAAAACATACGAATTGTTAATAATTTAGGGCAAATATCCTTGAACACATTTTAAAATCGCTGCTCTAATAATTATATTTGTTTAGTACACAATAATTGTATGCGATTAACAGACAAAAAACCATAAAAATGAGTGAAGATATAAATAAAAATCAATATTCTGCAGACAGTATTCAGGCCTTGGAAGGAATGGAACACGTTCGTATGCGTCCATCAATGTATATTGGAGATGTCGGAGTTCGTGGCTTGCACCACCTTGTGTATGAAGTCATTGACAACTCCATTGATGAAGCCCTTGCAGGACATTGCGATAAAATTACAGTAACTATCAATGAGGACAATTCAATTACCACAGAAGACAATGGTCGTGGAATACCTGTTGGACTACACAAAAAAGAGGGTGTTTCTGCTTTAGAAGTCGTTATGACTAAAATTGGTGCTGGTGGAAAATTTGATAAAGATTCCTACAAAGTTTCTGGAGGTTTACATGGTGTTGGTGTGAGTTGTGTAAATGCACTGTCTTCAAACTTAAAAGCAACAGTTCATAGAGAGGGTAAAGTTTGGGAGCAAGAATATGAGCGTGGAAAAGCAATGTACCCTGTAAAACCCACAGGATCAACAGATAAGCGTGGTACTATTGTAACTTTTAAACCTGACCATCAAATTTTTACTCAAACACTGGAATACAACTACGAAACATTATCTAGTCGTATGCGAGAGTTGTCCTTTTTAAATAAAGGAATTACAGTCATCATTACAGACAAAAGAGAAAAGGACGACAAAGGAGAATTTATTTCCGAAACGTTTTATTCAGAAGTAGGACTCCCAGAATTCATTAAATATTTAGACGAGACCAGAGAACCCATAATGAAGTCTGTAATTGCATTTGAAGGCGAGAAAAATGGTATTCCGGTAGAGGTTGCTATGATTTATAATACGTCCTATGCTGAGAATTTACATTCATACGTTAACAATATCAACACACATGAAGGAGGAACTCATTTAACAGGATTTAGACGTGGTTTGACACATACACTAAAAAAATACGCTGACGAATCAGGTATGTTAGACAAATTGAAATTTGATATTGCTGGAGATGATTTTAGAGAAGGACTTACTGCAATAATATCTGTAAAAGTAGCTGAACCACAATTTGAAGGACAAACAAAAACGAAGCTAGGAAACAGAGAAGTTTCTTCGTCAGTTAGTCAGGCCGTTTCTGAAATGCTAACCGATTATTTGGAAGAACATCCAGACGATGCTAAAATTATTGTTCAGAAAGTTATCCTTGCTGCTCAGGCACGTCATGCCGCTCAAAAAGCACGTGAAATGGTTCAGCGAAAAACTGTAATGAGTATTGGTGGTCTTCCCGGAAAATTGAGCGATTGTTCCGAACAAGATCCTGCAAAATGCGAAGTTTTTCTCGTAGAGGGAGATTCTGCAGGTGGAACAGCTAAACAAGGTAGAGATCGTGCTTTTCAGGCCATTTTACCACTGCGTGGTAAAATCCTGAATGTTGAAAAGGCCATGCAACACAAAGTTTTTGAAAATGAAGAAATAAAAAATATTTTTACAGCACTTGGTGTCACCATTGGTACAGAAGATGATAGCAAAGCTTTAAATCTATCGAAATTGCGTTATCACAAAATTGTCATTATGTGTGATGCGGATATCGATGGAAGTCATATTGCAACTCTAATCCTTACATTCTTTTTCAGATACATGAAAGAATTGATTGAAAGTGGACATGTCTATATTGCAACGCCACCTCTTTATTTGGTAAAAAAGGGCCAGAAAAAACAATATGCTTGGAACGATCAAGAACGTGATACAATTGCTGAACAATTTGGAGGAAGTGTAAGCGTACAGCGCTACAAAGGTTTAGGAGAAATGAATGCAAGTCAATTATGGGACACAACAATGAACCCAGAATTTAGAACTCTGCGTCAAGTTCAAATTGACAATGGAACAGAAGCCGATCGTATTTTTTCTATGCTAATGGGCGATGATGTTCCACCACGACGAGAGTTTATAGAAAAAAACGCTATTTACGCCAATATTGACGCCTAATCTACGTTATCATTAAAAAACCCAAATATCATGAATGTATATAAATTTACAATTATTGCCTTATGTGTTGTTAATATAAAAGCAACAGCTCAACAAAGTATAAATGAACTACTAGCTGCTGGTGTTTCTGATACACAGCGTTTTGCAGATAGTTACATAGCTCCTGCATCTGAAGGGCTGATTTATGGAATTTCAAATGGTTGGTTCAATAACGCCAAATCTCCTCGAAGATTCGGTTTTGAAATATCCCTAATTGGAAATGTAAATTTTGTAGACGACAACAAAAGATCTTTTAAGATGATAGAATCAGACTACGAAAACATTAGGTTTGAAGACGGTAGCTCTAGTAAAAATGTAGCCACCGTTTTTGGAAACTCTGAAAATCAAAAAGTAGTTTTGACTTATGCTGATCCTGTTTTTGGAAATCAAGAAATTGAAGTATTACTTCCTGGAGGAATTGGATCTTCAGAGTCAAGTATTGTTCCTACAGCATTTTTACAAGTGGGTTTTTCTCCATTAAAAGGAACACAGGTCAAAGCCCGTTTCATTCCAAAACTCAACTTTAATGATGCTAGTCTCAGTGCTTTTGGTGTTGGCATTCAACAAGATCTTTTGTCTTGGCTTCCAACTAGAAAAGTACTACCTGTTGCCGCTTCTGGAGTAATTGCTTACACCAATTTAAAGAGTAAGTACGACTTTACAGCAACAGAAATAGTTGAAGGTAATAATCAGCAAATGACACTCAATGCTAACTCAATGCTCTATCAATTGATACTAGGCACAAAACTAAAAATTATCAATTTTTATGGCGCTCTAGGATATGTGAGTGGAACAACTAAAACAAAATTATTGGGAACATATAAAATCGTGAGTGGTGCTGTAAGTTCTAATGAAGTCATAGATCCAGTCAGTATTGAACACAAGATTTCAGGAATGCGGACCACTTTGGGCGCCAATTTAAAACTTGCATTTTTTGGCATTAATGCAGACTATACCTTTGCCGATTATAATAGTATTTCATTTGGTATAAATTTTGGATTTTAAATTCAAAACCAAACCAACAATATTTGCTACTTTCGAGTTGCAGTTAAGTGCGATTTATCATTACATTTGCAACAATATTTTTTGCTATGTAGTAAAAAATTGTTGAGATAAATTTTAAAATTAAAATAAGAAAAATGAAAATAACTGTTGTAGGTGCGGGTGCCGTAGGCGCAAGTTGTGCCGAATATATCGCCATTAAAAATTTTGCTGCCGAAGTCGTATTGCTTGATATAAAAGAAGGATATGCAGAAGGTAAAGCAATGGATTTAATGCAATGCTCATCTTTAAATGGTTTTGATACAAAAATAACAGGTTCTACAAACGACTACTCAAAAACTGCTGGAAGCCATATTTGTGTCATCACATCTGGAATACCAAGAAAACCAGGAATGACTAGAGAAGAATTGATTGGAATAAATGCAGGAATTGTAAAAACAGTTTCTCAAAATCTAGTAAAACACTCTCCAGAAACGGTACTCATTGTTGTTAGTAACCCAATGGATACGATGACCTTTTTGGCACATCAAGTTACTGGACTGCCAAAGCATAAAATTATTGGAATGGGAGGGGCTCTAGATTCTGCTCGATTCAAATATAGATTAGCAGAAGCCCTAGAAGCACCTATAAGCGATGTCGATGGAATGGTTATTGGAGGACATAGCGATGTTGGTATGGTGCCCTTAATTTCACACGCCACAAGAAACAGTATTAAAGTTTCTGAATTTATATCCAAAGAACGTTTAGAACAAGTAAAAGAAGACACAAAGGTAGGAGGGGCTACGCTTACCAAACTTTTGGGAACTTCGGCATGGTATGCACCAGGCGCTGCAGTAAGTGGATTAGTACAGGCTATTGCTTGCGATCAGAAGAAAATATTTCCATGCTCAACTTTACTCAATGGAGAATATGGCTTGAATGATTTATGTATTGGTGTACCAGTTGTTCTTGGTGCTAATGGTATAGAAAAAATTGTAGAAATAGAACTGAGTTCAGCCGAAAAAGAGCATCTTCAACAAAGCGCTGAAGGGGTGAAAAAGACCAATGGCCTTCTTAATTTGTAAGTCTCTTAAGAATTTGAAATAGTAAAAAATAGAAAGCATCACAATTTTGTGGTGCTTTTTTTATTAAAATAAAAAATCTATTGGCAAATCACTTCGTAAATCATATATTTGCTCGTTTACAAAATTAAAGCAGAATAAAACAATTCAAAATGCAAAATAAAGTATTAGTAAAGTTATTTGCCCTGTTGTTTGGATTGGTAAGTATTTATCAATTATCATTCACATTTAAGGCAAACCAAATTGAAGATGAAGCAAAACAATATGCCATCAATAAAATTGCAGAAACAGAAACGGATTATGATTCAAAACGTTCAATAGAACGATTGAATTATTTAGATTCACTCAAAACTCAAGAAGTATTCAACATAGGAGTTGCAGCTTATAACTACAATGAAGTTAAAGAAAAAGCGATGAATCTTGGTCTTGACCTTAAGGGTGGAATCAATGTGATACTTCAAATTTCTGTGAAAGATATTCTTGTAGGATTAGCCAATGAAAGCAAAGACCCTACCTTTAGAAAAGCGCTTAGCGATGCCGAAGAACTTCAAAAGGACAGTCAAAACACCTATTTGGAAGACTTTTTTGTTGCATTTGAAACTATTGATGCAGAGGCCAAATTAGCCTCACCAGATATTTTTGCCAACAGAACCCTCAGTGATGAAATTACTTTCAATATGAGTAATGACGAGGTAAAACCAATTTTATCTGCAAAAATTGATGAATCTATTATTTCTGCTTTTGAAGTTTTAAGAAAACGTATTGATAAATTTGGTGTAACTCAACCCAATATTCAACGTATTGGAACTTCAGGAAGAATTTTGGTAGAATTACCAGGAGCAAAAGAAGTCGAGCGTGTAAAAGGGCTGCTTCAAAGTACAGCACAATTGGAGTTTTGGGATGCTTACAAAGGCGATGAATTTGGAAATTTCTTATTTCAAGCCAATGAAGTTTTAAAAGAGGTTGTGCA
>Ga0209138_1000536_pt1 | contig 36786 bp, 38 predicted proteins | sample SaaInl3SG_22_DNA_FD_184645 | JGI IMG/M metagenome (GOLD analysis project Ga0209138, IMG submission 184645) | Marine microbial communities from expanding oxygen minimum zones in the Saanich Inlet - ESP_153SG_22_DNA (SPAdes) (version 2) | ecosystem: Environmental > Aquatic > Marine > Intertidal...
TGATATTTATAAAGCACCAAAAAATGCGTATACAAAACGACTTATCAACGCAATTCCAAAAGGTTTATAAAACCATTTCTGGGATATCCCCTTGAACAATAAGCTCCCCTTCCGTTGCTGCTTTAATTTCCTCCACAGTTACTCCTGGTGCACGTTCTAATAACTTAAACCCTTGATTTGTAACTTCTATAACGGCTAAATTTGTGACTATTTTTTTGACACAATTGACACCTGTTAATGGCAACCTGCAGCGTTTCAAAAGTTTTGATTCACCTCGCTTATTGGTATGCATCATAGCTACAATAATGTTTTCTGCACTAGCCACTAAGTCCATTGCGCCACCCATTCCTTTGACCAAGCGTCCTGGAATTTTCCAATTGGCAATATCTCCATTTTCTGCTACTTCCATAGCCCCCAAAATGGTTAAATCTACGTGCTGTCCGCGAATCATTGAAAAACTCATGGCCGAATCGAAATAACTTGCGCCATCTAAAGCCGTTATGGTTTGTTTTCCTGCGTTGATAAGGTCTGCATCTTCCTCGCCCTCATAAGGAAAAGGTCCCATACCTAAAATTCCATTTTCACTTTGAAATTCGACTTCTATATCATCTCTAACAAAATTGGCTACAAGAGTTGGTATTCCAATACCTAAATTGACATAATATCCGTTTTTGACTTCTTTTGCAATGCGTTTTGCAATTCCGTTTTTATCTAACATAACATTTTGCTTTTAGTTTTTTGGGGTGATTGTTCGTTGTTCAATACGCTTTTCATAACCCTTGCCTTCAAAAATCCGCTGAATAAATATTCCAGGAACATGAATTTGATTAGGATCTAAAGTTCCAACGGGTACTAATTCTTCTACCTCAGCAACAGTGATTTTGGCAGCGCCACACATATTTGGATTAAAATTTCTTGCGGTTCCTTTAAAAATTAAATTCCCAGCAGCATCTCCTTTCCATGCCTTAACGAATGAAAAATCGGCCTTAAAGGCATGTTCAAGAACATACATTTTTCCATCAAACTCTCGGGTTTCTTTTCCTTCTGCCACTTCTGTTCCAAAACCTGCAGGTGTATATATTGCTGGAAATCCTGCTTGAGCCGCTCTACAGCGTTCGGCCAAAGTTCCTTGAGGGATAAGCTCTACATCGAGTTCTCCAGATAACATTTGACGTTCAAATTCATCATTTTCCCCAACATAAGATGATACCATTTTTTTGATTTGATGCTTTTGTAATAAAAGCCCAAGTCCAAAATCATCGACTCCAGCATTGTTTGAAATACATGTTAAGTTATTAACGTTCATGGCTACAAGTTCAGAAATTGCGTTTTCTGGAATACCACACAATCCAAACCCACCAAGCAGTAAAGTCATGCCGCTCTCAACGCCCTTTAAGGCTGTTTGTACACTGTCTACTTGTTTATTAATCATATTGCAATTTTAAGCGTTATACGTTTCTGAAAGTTAGATATAATCTAAAAGTCAATATCTGGTGTAATCTCTGTTTGTTTTAAGGTGCCGCCATCCTCAGTTGTTAAGTTATCACATTCTGTAGTAATACTTAGTTCTTTTGGTTTTTCAAACTCATCTTTTGAAATATTGAGCTCTTCAATTTCATAACAGCCTTTCATATAATTTGCCCAAATAGGAAGTGCCATAGAGGCGCCTTGTCCATAGGTAATTGTTTTAAAGTGTGTTGCCCGATCTTCACCACCAACCCATACACCAGTGACCAAATTGGGGACCATCCCCATAAACCAGCCGTCGCTTTGATTTTGTGTTGTTCCTGTTTTTCCAGCAATGGGATTGTCAAACTCATAGGGATAACCTGTTATAATTTCTTTATAGACGGCTTGATTTTTAGCAAAATTATGCCTCAACCTTTGGCCTGAGCCAGATTGAGTTACACCTTCCATTAAATTAACAACCACATAAGCAATTTCTTCACTTAAAACATCTTTAGTTTCTGGTGAAAATTGGTACAACAGCGTTCCATTTTTATCTTCAATATGAGTGACCATTACAGGTTTTGTGTAAACGCCTTTATTTGCAAAAGTAGAATAGGCTGCTACCATTTCATAAATACTCAAATCTGGTGTTCCCAGAGCAATAGATGGAACAGCAGGAAGATTTTGCTCTACACCCAAACTTTTCGCTAAATTTATAACGGGCTGGGGGCCAATCTCATTCATCAATCTTGCGGTAATGGTATTTCTAGAATTTGCCAAAGCAGATTTTAATGTCTCAAATCCTGAGTAATTTTTGCTGGAATTTTTGGGCGCCCATGGTTTGACATTTCCAAATTTATTTGCAGGAATTGTAATTTGTGCTTTTGGTAAGGTATCGCATGGAGACATGTGTAGTTGGTCTATGGCTGCAGCATAAACAAATGGCTTAAAAGTCGAGCCAACCTGACGCTTTCCTTGTTTTACCATGTCGTACTGAAAATGTTTGTAGTTGAAACCACCGACCCAAGCTTTTACAAAACCCGTTTGAGGCTCCATTGACATCATCCCCGATCTTAAAAATGATTTGTAATAACGCATAGAATCCATTGGAGTCATTACGGTATCAATTTCATTATTTTCGGCCGTCCAAGAAAATATTTTCATTTTTGTTGGCTTTGTAAATGACGCTACAATTTCCTCTACGGGCTTCTTTAAATCGTAACGCATTTTTCGCCAACGTTCTGATCGTTTCATTCCAATTTTTAATAATTGGTCTATCTCTTCTTTTTCTAAATCTAAAAAAGGTGCTGTTCGATTTCTTTTTTGAGTGTTTTGAACAAAGAACTCAGCTTGAAGGGCTTTCATATGGTCTGCAACTGCGTCTTCTGCGATAGCCTGCATTCGTGAATCGAGGGTAGTAAAGACTTTTAACCCGTCTTTATAGATATTATACTTTTCGCCATTGGGTTTTTTGTTTTCTGGTTGATTTACCCATTCTTTTAAAAATGTTTTTAAATAAGCCCTAAAATATGTGGCAATTCCTTCTCTGTGTGACTCTGGGGTATAGTTTAAGTCCAGTGTGGTCTGTTGTAATGAATCTTTAACTTGTTCTGAAATAAAGTCATATTTTGCCATTTGGGCCAGCACTACATTTCTACGGTTTTTTGTCCCAACCGGATTGCGTTTTGGTCTTGGGTTGTACAACGATGAGTTTTTGAACATCCCCACTAGCATGGCCGATTCTTTTAGGTCTAGATCTGAGGGTTCTTTTCCAAAATAAATACGAGCTGCACTTCGGATACCATCGGCGTTATTTCCAAAATCATAGATATTAAAATATTGAGCAATAATTTCCTCTTTGGTGTATTGTTTCTCTAGACGAGTTGCTATCACCCACTCTTTTATTTTTTGAGTAATTCGGCCTAGTGTATTTCTAGAGCCTTCTCCATGAAAAAGTTGTTTTGCCAATTGCTGAGAAATGGTACTTGCTCCTCCTCCTTTTCCAAGTTTAAAAAGTGCTCTTAAAGTACCTCGTGCATCAATCCCTGCGTGATCAAAAAAACGAATGTCCTCTGTGGCAATTAATGCTTCAACTAAATGTTTTGGGAGTTCATCAAAACCTACTGGGGTGCGGTTATCTTCATAGTAAAATTTGCCTAAAGTTATTCCGTCTGATGAAATAACTTCTGTTGCCAAATTTGTTCGAGGATTTTCTAATGCGGTGTGGTCGGGCATAAATCCAAAAGCACCAAATGAGGCTAAAAGAAAGATAAGAGGTACGATTAGTGCTCCGGACAGAAAAAAGATCCAAAACCAGCGTTTTGGCTTTGAAAAATCTATTTTTGATGTTATTTTTTTCTTTGTCATAATATATTTACTATTCCAAATTTTCTACACAAAATCCGATATCTAAAACACTACTGAGCGAATTAATTGCTAGGACTTCACCTAGAGCACGCATGGCATGGCTTATAGTTACTGTGTAGGATCCAACTTCTGAAAACACAAAAGGTTGAAGATGTCCTCTATACCATAGTTTGTGTTCTTTTATGGACATTAAACCTTTCCCTAGCATAGCGCCGTTTGGTTTAGCCATTTTATATTCTAAAGTATCTTTTTCAATTTTTCCATTGGGGTATTTTAAATCAACAATAAGGAATAAATTATTGTATTTGTAGTCTTCTGTTGTTCTGATTTTAATAAATAAATTTTGAGGTTGAAGGCTATCTTTAATAGTAAAATCATAAGAAATTCTCTGATTTTTATGCCATGAGTTTTTAACAGAAGTATAACGATCAAAGACTTTATTTTGATTACATGATAGCATCAAAAAAACAACTAAAATTCCAAACCAAAATCTAGTTTGCATTGTTTTGAGCTTTAGGTTTTTTATTTCTATGGTTATTTTCACTTTGGGGTTTTCGATTGTTGTTGCGCTTTTTGTTTCTTCTTCTAGTGTTTCTTTTTGGCTTATCAAATCTTGTTAAACTGTCTTGTCCAACAGCATTTTCAAAATCAATTTTAGGGTCTGTTGTTGCGAAAAGTTCAGCGGCGTAGTCTTCTAGACTTGTGGCTTTTTTCCCAGCTTTATTTAATAAAATAATGGCATTGGATTGTTCTGTTGTTAACTTAAACCAATTCATCCACTCTCCTTCGTAGGTATACCACATTATTCCTTTAAAAATATCTGTTTTTTGGCAAACTGCTGTACCTTTTTCTGTCTTGAGTTTGATGTTTGTTTTTGGAAATGATTTTAAAGCATCCAAATAGGCATCTAATTCATAGTTTAAACAACATTTTAGTTTTCCACATTGGCCCGCTAATTTTAATGGGTTCAAGGACAATTGCTGATAGCGTGCTGCAGAGGTGCTAACAGATCTAAAATCTGTAAGCCATGTAGAGCAGCATAATTCTCGACCACAAGACCCAATGCCTCCTAGTCGAGCAGCTTCTTGACGCAAACCCACTTGTTTCATTTCAATACGAATTCTAAATTCTCTTGCGTACAATTTGATGAGCTCTCGGAAATCAACACGATCATCGGCAGTATAATAAAAAGTAGCTTTACTCCCATCGCCTTGAAATTCTATATCCGAGATTTTCATGTTAAGCCTTAGGTCTATAGCAAACTGGCGCGCTTTGACTTGCATTGCTTCTTCTTTATCTCTCGATTCAATCCATATATCAATATCTTTTTGAGAGGCTTTACGATAAATTTTAAAATTTTTGTCTGACGTTTCGGAAATTTTCTTGCGTTTCATTTGAACCTTTACAAGCTCTCCTGTAAGTGTCACCGTTCCTATATCGTGTCCTGATTCTGCTTGAGTGGCCACAATATCTCCAATACTTAGCGTTAGATTTTCTGTATTTTCATAATAACACTTTCGGCCATTTTTAAAACGTACCTCCACCTTATTGAAAGGAGTAGCATCATTGGGTAATTTCATATTGGACAGCCAATCAAAAACAGTCAATTTATTGCATGAATCTGTGCCACAAGTTCCATTGTTTTTGCATCCTTTCGGCTGACCACTTTTATTTGTTGCACAACTTGCACACCCCATATGTTTATCTTGAGTTTGCTGTTGTTAAACACCAGCAATTATTTATAATTAATTTATAGTAAATATAAACTTATTTAAGAACTTTTAAAAGATTCAGCACCTACAAAGAAGTGTTTGCCTTAGTTTTTGGCTTTTTTTTGAGTGTATCAAAAATATTTCTAAGGTCTTTTTTGTACGGTAAATGGTCTGCTCTACCTTTCTTAAAAATATCATTACTGTTCCCTTGTCCTTTTCGCAACGCTTTTTGTTCTTCATAAGGTAAACGATTGATTTCCATACATTGTGTGGAGCAGCAGTTTTCCATCGTTTCCTTACAGCTATCACATTGAATAAAAAGCAAATGACAAGCTTCATTCGCACAATTGACATGAATATCTGCAGGAGATCCACATTGATGACATTGTGCAATAACTTCATCAGATATTTTTTCTGCACGTCTTTGGTCGAATACAAAGTTTTTCCCTAGAAATTTATTTTCTACGCCTAATGCATTGACTTGTCGTGCATAATTTATAATACCTCCCTCAAGTTGGTATACATTTTTAAAACCTTTGTGCTTATAGTAAGCACTCGCTTTTTCACAACGAATACCTCCTGTACAATACATGACTAGCTTTTTGTTCTCTTTGTGCTCTTTAAGTTGATCTTCAATCAAATCTAAAGAATCTCTAAATGTATCAACGTCTGGTGTTACTGCATTTTTGAAGTGTCCTATTTCACTTTCATAATGATTTCTCATATCAACCAAAACAACATTTTCGTCCTCTATAAGCTCATTAAATTTAACCGCATTGACGTGAGTTCCTATATCTGTAACATCAAAAGTGTCATCATTTAAGCCATCTGCAACAATTTTATCTCTCAGTTTTACTTTAAGTTTTAAAAATGAATACATGTCTTGCTCAATGGCAATATTCAGGCGCACATTTTCTAAAAACGAAATGGTATCTAAATGTGTTTTAAAAACACCAAAATTTTCGGCTGGCACAGACAATTGTGCATTAATACCTTCGTGGGCAACATAAATTCGCCCAAGAACATCGATGTCGTTCCAGAATAAAAATAAATGGTTTCTGAGTAGTTCAGGATTGCCTATTTTGGCATACTTGTAGAAAGAGATCGTTAGACGGTCTTTACCGGCTTTTTTTATAAGTTCTGCTCTTTCATTATTGCTTAAGTTATTGTACAGTTGCATGCTATACTCGTGTTAAGTTAATGAATATTTGATTTACAAATGTAGTGTTTTTTTAATTTTAATGTATAAAGTTAAGTTTTTGATGTGTTATATTTTGAAAAAACTAATGAACGTTAAAATTGTATAAAAAGCGTTTTTTATTACTACAAATTTTATAAAGAAATAGTATTTTAGCATGACTAATTCATATTAAAAATAATATAAAATGAGCAACGAAAAAGAAGCAAAACTCAAAGCCTTAAAATTAACGCTTGATAAATTAGATAAAGCCTATGGTAAGGGCACGGTAATGAAAATGAGTGATGCCCCTGTCATTGATGTTGACGTTATCTCTTCGGGTTCTCTTGGATTAGATCTTGCCTTGGGCGTAGGTGGCTACCCAAGAGGGCGAGTTGTAGAAATTTATGGCCCAGAATCTTCTGGTAAGACAACCCTAACGCTTCATGCCATTGCTGAAACTCAAAAAGCGGGGGGAATTGCTGCTTTCATTGATGCCGAACATGCCTTTGATCGTTTTTATGCCCAAAATTTGGGTGTAGATATTGACAACCTCATCATTTCACAACCCGATAATGGCGAGCAAGCTCTAGAAATTGCCGACAATCTCGTTCGTTCTGGTGCTATTGATATGATTGTTATTGACTCTGTAGCAGCGCTTACGCCAAAAAGTGAAATTGAAGGTGAAATGGGCGACTCAAAAATGGGACTACATGCACGCTTAATGTCTCAAGCCCTAAGAAAACTAACAGGATCTATTAGTAAAACAAATTGCACAATGGTTTTTATAAACCAATTGCGCGAAAAAATTGGAGTAATGTTTGGAAATCCTGAAACAACAACTGGTGGAAATGCTCTAAAATTTTATGCCTCTGTGCGATTAGATATCAGACGTTCTACACAAATTAAGGATAGCGACGGAACTGTACGTGGTAACAAAACTAGGGTTAAAGTTGTAAAAAATAAAGTTGCACCTCCCTTCAAACTCGCAGAATTTGATATTATGTATGGCGAAGGGGTTTCAAAAGTTGGAGAAGTCCTAGATCTTGCCGTAGATTTTGATATTGTAAAGAAAAGTGGTTCTTGGTTTAGTTATGATGAAACAAAACTTGGACAGGGTCGAGATGCTGTTAAACAGATGATTAAAGACAATCCAGACCTTATGGACGAACTAGAGGAAAAAATAAAAGCAGCCATCAAAGGAGATACAGAATAAATTGTTTTTTTAACTACTTTCTAAAGATTTGAGCAATAGGTCATAAACCTCATTGCTCATTTTTTTTAGGGTTTCTTTCTTATATGTTTTTGGATAAAAAAAGGAATGCCCAGTAGCTCTCATTTTTCCAGGGCTTCCACTGAAAAATGTATAAGACAAACGTTTTTTATTGTCAAAAAAAGTAATCGGAACCAAAGGTAATTTATGATTAAAAGCTAAACGAAATGCACCCATTTTGAAACGGTCTAAAGTGACGGATTCATCTGGCACTCCGCCCTCTGGAAAAATACAAATACTAAGCCCACTTTCAATGCGCTTTTGTGCACTTCTGAAAACCGCTTGTCTACTTTTGGCATTACTACGATCGACCAAAATACAACTGCGTTTGTAGAAAAAGCCAAATAATGGAATTCGTGCTAATTCTTTTTTCCCAACAAACACAAATGGATGGTCTTTTATGATGGCAAACATCAACATAATGTCAGTCATTGAGGTATGGTTAGCTACAAAAATATAACTCTGCCCTTTTTCTAGTTTTTGTGTCCACTTTACACTCCAATAAAATCCCATTCCAATCAAAATGCACTTTGCCCATAATCGTGCCAATTTGAAAAAGAAAGGATACCATGAGGATTTTAAAATTGAAACAAACAAAAAAGGAAATAAAATAACAATCGTTATCCCTACTAAAACATAGAACCAAATTCTGTAGAGTATCCAAAGTGGGTATTGTATTAGCTTCATCAATTTCAAAACTACTAAAAATATTGAGCCTTTTGCTCAAAAAAAGTACCTTTGTAGAGAAATCAAAGAAACAAAAGCCACATGGCCAGAATTTTAACAGGCGTACAAAGTACAGGAACACCACATTTGGGAAATATTTTAGGAGCAATCTTACCTGCTATCAAAATGAGTAATGATAGTAAGAATGATTCTTTTTTATTTATTGCCGATTTACATTCATTAACACAAATTAAAAACGCCGAAATTCTGCGTCAAAATACATTATCCACTGCAGCAACATGGCTTGCATTTGGATTAGATATCGAAAAAACTGTTTTTTACAAACAAAGTGAAGTGCCTCAAGCAACAGAACTTGCGTGGTATCTTAGTTGTTTTTTTCCTTTTTCTAGGTTAGAATTGGCACATAGTTTTAAAGACAAAGCCAGTCGGTTAGAAGACGTTAATGGAGGGTTGTTTACCTATCCTATGCTTATGGCTGCCGATATTTTATTGTATGACGCCAATATCATACCTGTTGGAAAGGACCAATTGCAACACATTGAAATGACTAGAGATGTTGCTTCAAGGTTTCATGCCAAAATGGGAGAAACTTTTGTTTTACCAGATGCTAAAATTCAAGAACATACTAAACTTATCCCTGGAACTGATGGGCAAAAAATGAGTAAAAGCAAAAATAATGTTATTGATATTTTTCAAAATGATAAAGCTTTGCGCAAACAAATTATGTCTATTCAAACAGATAGTACACCACTAGAAGCCTCTAAAGATTGGAAAGCATGCAACTGTTTTTCAATTTACTCCCTTCTTGCTTCAGACGAAGAAGTGAAAATCATGAAATCAAACTATGAAGCTGGAGGTTATGGTTATGGCCATGCCAAACAAGCATTATTTGAATTAATTTGTAAAACTTTTTCTGAAGAACGTGAACGCTATAACCACTATATGACACACCCCGAAGACATCGAAAAAGCATTAGCAATTGGAGCTAAAAAAGCAACTGCAGTTGCAAATAATGTTTTGGAGCGTGTTCGTAAAAAGCTAGGGTACTAAATCAATTCGAATTCTTTTCCAGGCAATGGGCGTACAACTCCTTTGAGTTCTAAGTCTAAAAGTAAATAGGCTGCTTTGGAAATTGGTATTCCACAATTTAGAGCAATTAAATCAAGAAGAGTTTTTCCTTCTTTTTTTAAATAATCATATACTATTTGTTCATCTGCACCTAAATCTACAAATAATACTTTTTGAATAGGTTTTGACTTTATTTCTAAATTCCAGTTAAGAATATATGGTACATCTGCAGGTGTAGATAGCAAATGAGCACTTTTAGTTTTTATTAATGTATTACAGCCTACACTTTGAGGGTCGCTCACACGCCCAGGAATAGCAAACACTTCTCGATTATACCCAAAAGCAAAATTGGCGGTAACTAAACTTCCGCCTTTAGCGGCAGATTCTATAACAATGGTTGCTTGACTAAGTCCAGCAATAAGTCTGTTTATGCGTAAAAAATTTGACGGATCAAATGGAGCAGTACTCCAAAAATCCGTAACAAACCCACCATTTAATTCTACAGCATTTCTATACTTTTCATGCAAAGGAGGATAAGTGTTTTGTAGCCCTTGTGCCATACATCCAATCGTTTGTAAATTAAAGTCTAATGCAGCTTTGTGTGCCGTAATATCTGTACCATAAGCAAACCCCGAAACTATAATAGGATTAAATACTGAAAGTGATTCTACCAAATCCTCGCACTGCTTTTTTCCATAAGTTGAAAGTTTTCGAGTCCCTACTATACTAATAACTGGCGATGAATCCCAATTGATGTTTCCTTTTTGAAATAAAACAATTGGGCCATCAATACAATGTTTTAATCGATATGGATAATCGACTGCATCAAAGTAATAAGCTTTTATGTTATTGTTTTGAATAAACTCAAGCTCTTGTTCAGCAAGTTTTAAGGTTTTTGATCTTTGTAAGGTATTGATAATCGATGTGCCAATACCGTCTATGGACTGAAGGGCTTGTTTTGATGCTTTAAAAACTGCTTCTGGACTGCCACAATGTTGAATGAGTTTTTTTGCAGTAATATCACCAATATTTGAAACGGCCTGCAAAGCTAAAGCATAATGCAATTGAGTAGGGTTCATTTGGGAAAAATTTGTGTGTAAATATATAAAAACTGTAAGAGAAACTTCTTGTTTTGGTATCTATGGAAATTCAAAAAAAATTTATACATTTGATTTATGCAATTAAGCCAATACATAAGCAACCTCCTATACCGCTACAACTGCGTGGTAGTACCAGAATTTGGAGCATTTTTGGCACATAAAATTCCTGCGAAAGTTCAAGAAAGTACGAATTCATTTTATCCTCCATCAAAACGATTATCATTCAATACTCAATTACAGTCCAATGATGGCGTTTTGGCAAATCATATTTCAGAAATTGAACAAATTTCTTATGAAAATGCTCTAGAGAAAATTGCTAAACAAGTGACAACACTTAAACAACGCTTAGAGAAAAATGAAACTGTAGAACTCCCTAATATTGGTGAATTACAAAACACTACAAACGGACAGTTGCTATTTGAACCATCTTACCACCTAAATTATTTGACAGCATCTTTTGGGCTAACACAATTTGTATCACCAACAATTTCTAGAGCTACACCCCTAAAAGAAATTGAAGAAATTGAAAACAAAGCACCCATTGCTTTATCATCTGAAAAACGAAAAACTCAATCTGTTTTTAAATATGCAGCTGTTGCTGTTGTTATGCTTGGTCTTGGTGGATTTTTTGGCTCTAATGCGTATGTGCAACACATCGAACAACAGAACATTTTGGCGCAAAAACAAGCCACTATTGCTTTAGACACTAAAATTCAAGAAGCTACTTTTGTAGTAAGTTCACCATTGCCTGCTATTACTTTAGATGTTAAAAAATCTTCTGGAAACTTTCATATAATCGCTGGAGCTTTTAGAATAGAAGCCAACTGCGATCGAAAACTACGACAACTAAAGCGTCTGGGTTACAATGCTCGAAAAATTGGTCAAAATCGCTATGGATTACATCAAGTAGTATACGATAGCTACCAAACACGTCAAGAAGCCCAGCGTGCACTTTACAGCATCAAACGTACGCAAGACGCTGCTGCCTGGCTACTTATTAAGGAATTACCGTAAGATTTAATCTTATCATTTTTACACAAATCAATTAAGCTAATGATTATCAGCGCATTAGAAATAGCAATGCTGCTATTATTTGTTTAAGCTTAATTTTTTAATTATTTTTATTGTATAACAAGATTGTTCCCCCCATTAAATCTACAACATGAAACCTAAAATTATTAAGTCAGTTCTATTACTTTCAGCAAGTATCTATTTGTGTATTTATTTTTATCTGAACGATTTTTTGTTAAAAAGTATTTGAGTTCTATTATTAGGCATTTCGATTTCAATCATTGTGTTTTTAAAAAACAATAATGGCCTTGAATAAAAAAATGCGAAAGAATTTCGAGGGAATAACTATGCTCACTGCTACAATTATTATATTTTTAAACTTAATTTATGATGATTTAATTAATAAGTGAGTGCTGTCTTCTAGCTATTTAATATTAGCTGCGATGATTGTAATTCAAAAATTCAATCAACCAAAAAAATAAAAACTAATAATCGTACATTTGTGTCATAGATTAAAGTCTTATGAACACAAAACACCCTTCCGATTCCAAAACTACTGTTACAGATTTGGTTTTACCTAGTGAAACCAATGCCATTCACACCCTTTTTGGTGGTGAGCTTTTAGCGCGTATGGATCGTGCAGCAAGCATTACAGCTCAGCGCCATTCAGAACGCATTGTTGTCACCGCTTCTGTAAATCATGTAGCATTCAACCACGCGATACCACTAGGAAGCATTGTTACCATTGAAGCAAAAGTCTCACGTGCATTCAAAAGCTCTATGGAAGTGTATTTGGACGTTTGGTATACCGACAATAATTTTAATGCCCCAATCAAAGCCAACGAAGCTATTTTTACATTTGTCGCTGTCGATGAAAACGGTAAACCTGTACAAATTCCAGAACTTATTCCTGAGAGTGAACAGGAGAAACAACGCTTTGATGGGGCGCTAAGACGTCGTCAATTAAGCTTAGTTTTGGCTGGGAAAATGGAAGCAGAAGATGCAAGTGAGCTTAAAGCACTTTTTAAATAAAACTAGTTTTTTTAAAGTTTATAAACCCAATGTGAAGGATTCTGAATAGAACTGTCTTTGTAGATTCCAAAACTTAAAATAGACTCTCCGGTAGCTTTATTCGTTATCACCTCTCCAATCACTTGTTTAGTGCTAACCTTATCGCCTTTACTGACATAAAATTTAGAAAGGTTTTTGTACACCGTAATGTAGTTCCCATGACGAACCATAATAGCATTATTACCATTTTTTGGAGTCATAATCCCTTGCACAGTACCCTCAAAAACAGCACGAACTTTTTCCCCTTTATTGGTTGCAATACGCACGCCATTACTCTTAATTTTAATAGTAGGGTCAATTGGCGACGGATTATTTCCGAAACGTAATTTTACCACGCCGCTAGCCACAGGCCAAGGCAATTTACCTTTGTTAGACGTAAAGTTCTTTGCAAGAATTTTTTGTTCTGGTGTCAAAGAAAAGGTAGCCGATTTTACAGACTTTCCCGCTTTTTTATTGGAAGCCGCAATGGCTTCTCGAATCAACTTTTGGATTTCTCGGTCTAACTTATTCGACTCTTTTTGTTTTGATTTAATTTGAGCAGAAAATTGAGATAAATTTTTCTGTATTGATTCTATAAGTAATTGTTGGTTTTGAAGCTCTTTATCCAAAATCGCTTTAGCAGATTTATTTTCTGCAACAAGGTTTTGTTTTTCCTTCTTTTGACGCAGTAAATCCTTATTCAATACTTGCAGTTTTTCTGTTTCTGCTTTTATGATTTTTGCTTGTTTTTTTTGATAATCTGCATACTGCTTAATGTATTGCAAACGTCTGTAGGCTTGTTGAAAATTGGAAGATGATAACAAAAACATAAGCTTGTTTTGGTTTGCTCTATTTTTGTACGATTTTACAATCATACTAGCATAGTCATCTTTTAAAATTTTTAGTTTATCACGACGTTTAGAAATTTCATTTTGGTTTGAGTTAATTTCTCTTGTTAATAAATTGGCTTGCTGATTTGTAATTCGAATTAAATTTTTTCGGACACTAATTTTATAGTTCAAATCTTCTACAATACTCACCACCGATTTTTTCTCTTGCTTTCCAGCAAACAGCAAATTTGTAATTTGTCTAATTTCTTGCTGTAGCTCTCGACGACGTTCTTCCAGCTGTAATTGTCTTTTGCTTTGGGCATAACTACCATAGTGGCTAAACACCAATAGCGCAAAAAAAACAAAGGTAAAATATCGAGTTTTATGTGACATTAGAGTTCAATCGGTTTATATCCTGTCGGTATCTTAAATGGATACCGTAATGGTTGATTCAAACTTACGGATTTAAAATTCATTTTTAAGGCAGTTTCCTTTTGATTTTCAACAACTTTAATAGTCATTTGTTGGGGAAGTATATTTTCTTCAATGTCTTGAAATGTATGATAGTGTACATTCAATTTTCTGTTTTGATTTGGCTGACTGATTATCTGTCCGTCCAACTTAAAATGTCCTGGATTAATGAGATATAAAACCTCAAACAAAGCGTTTTGTTGTTTTGGTGAAAGCGTATAAGATTTTGGGTGTGGTTCCTTTTTTAAATCAGATGACTTGTAGGTAAATATCGTATGCCCTAATAGTAAATTTTCGAGATGAGAATAGTTAAGCTCTACGCCCAAAAAGTCCTTAATCAAAGTAAAATCTCCTTCAAAATAGGTTCGATTTAGCTTATTATACATTTGAACTTTTTCGGGAGTAATTTTTAATCGAACCATATTCAAAAATGCATTAATCCAAATTGTTCGATTGCGTTCCATACGTAAAGTAACGGTGTGAATTTGTGACTTCTCGCCCTCAATAAGTTCAATTTTTAGTCGCGATTGTAAAGTTGTAAAACCGGACCTTTGTTTATTATGAGTTTTTATAATTTGCTTTGCTTTCAGCTTTGGATTGAGTGATGATGAAGACGTTAAGGTTTGAGTGCTTTTGCAGCCAAAAATGAAACAAATTGTTAGATAGAATAAAATTTTTCTCATTATTTCAGGGATATTGCTTTGGCTTTATTGCTAAACGCTTTTGCTTTTTTAATATTGTTTTGTTTTTTGTAAAGTTCGGCTAATAAATAATAATACTGCATTGTAATTGTATTGTCTTCAAAAATATAATCTAGACCGATTTCGAGCATCTCTAAGGCCTGATTCCATTGGTGTAGCGCCATTTGAGATGTGCCATAAACTAAATATAACTCCAGTTGAGTGGGGAACAATTCCAATTGATCTGTAGTAAAATCAACGGCCTGGTCATATTGTTTTGTTTGCAAATAAAGTTGTGCAACTGTTTTAATTACAGTCAAGTTTTCGGGTGTTTCTGCTGCTACTTTTTCGTAGAACTCTAACGCTTTATCTAGCTTATTTTGTTCTTGAAAATATTGAGCCCATTCCAAATTTGAACGGCTAGAACTATCTAAAGATTCAGCTGGATGGACTTGCAATAGGACCTCTTTGTATTCTGGGTTTTTTTGAACAAAACGCATAAAATCGCTCAAAACTTTTACTTTCAAGTGCGGCTCTAGTACATTACTAGATGTAACTATTTTCATTGAAGAAATCGCATTGTCATAGTCTTTGACGTCTAGATAAAATTTATACAAAGCAACGTGTGCGATATGAGATTTTGGATGATTTTTTAAAAATAATTTTGCCGTAGAAAAGGCTTCATTTTTTAAGTTATACTGGCTTAAAGCATAAATAAGATTAAGAAAATTTTGTGCATTTTCTGGCGATGCTTTAAGTCGATTTCTTAAGAACATGATATGTTCTTTTTGATTTTTAGTGCGCTTGTAAATTTCTAATCGGGTTTGGTCTCGTTGTTGATCGTATCCGTAGCGTATGTCCATAATTTCTATTTGAGAAATTGCTTCATCATATCTACCTGCACTGGCATATAAATTGACCAAATCTTCTTCATAGTCTTTATCTTTGTACACTAATAATTTTACTATTTCAATGGCTTTATTATAATTATTTTGATCTACATAGAGGTGGTATAACTTTTCTTTAAACCAAAAATTATTAGCTTCTAAATCAATGGCTCTTTTTAGATTACTTTCAGATCGGCGGTAAGACTTTGTTTTAAAATAAAGATCTCCTAATTCATAAAAAATAACTGCTCGTTCTGGGAACAATTCAGCGCATTTTACAAATGCATCGATGGCTTTACTGTAGTTTTCTATGCCTTTTTGTTTCAGGCCTTCATAAAAATAATTTTGAAACTGAATTTCTGTTGGTGGTTTTATGGGTTTTGGAAGACTATCATTTTCAATTTGAGCGTTACAATATAGGCCAATGAAAACCCCGAAAAAAAATAACAGTATAAGACGCATATATATCATTGTTGTCCAGTACTTCCAAATCCGCCTTCACCCCGGCTTGTCTCCGATAGATTTAAAACCTCGTTCCATTTGGCACGTTCATGTTTGGCGATGACCATTTGAGCTACACGATCTCCATTATTGATGGTAAAAATATCATTTGAAAGGTTAACTAAAATGACCCCTATTTCTCCTCTATAATCGGCATCAATAGTTCCGGGACTATTGAGTACAGAAATACCATGTTTTGCGGCCAACCCACTTCGTGAACGGACTTGCGCTTCAAAACCCACTGGAAGTTCCATATAAAGTCCTGTAGGGATGATTTTTCGGTCCATTGGTTTTAAAACTATAACATCATCAATAAATGCGCGAAGGTCCATCCCTGCAGAAGCAATGGTTTCGTAGTGTGGTAAAGTGTGAGAGGATTTATTGATGATATTAATTTTCATAGCTAAGATTTAACAAGTTGTTTTAAAAAGGTTTTTTCTTTGATCCAAATGACGGCCATCAAAATTAAAATAAAAAGAATCCCAATGAAATATTGTTCTCTAAAAACATAAAATGAAAGCCCCGAAAACATGACAGATAGTGCTAAATAAATCCCTATTTTTTTTAGATTATAAGGTATGGCATAGTGTTTTTTGCCTAGACTATAAGAGGTAAAAGCCATAGTGGCATAGGCAAAAAGCGTTGCTGTTGCAGAAGCCATATATCCAAATTTTGGTATAAATATAATATTAATCAAAAGTGTGATGAGTGCTCCAAAAATAGAAATATATGCGCCAAATTTGGTACGGTCAGTAATTTTGTACCATACCGAAAGATTGTGGTAAATGCCTAAAAATAAATAGGCTAGCAACAAAATAGGAACCACTGTCATGGCTTCCCAATAGGCCTCATTTGGAATAAGTAGAAGTTTTAAAATATCGATGAAAACCACAACAAATAATAATATTAGAGCCCCAAAAATGACAAAGAATTCCAAAATTTTAGCATAATTCGTTTTGGCATCTGTATCTTTTGCATTGTTGAAAAAGAAGGGTTCAACGCCCAGTCGATAAGCTGTTGCAAAAAGCATCATAAACAGCGCAAGTTTGTAACATGCGGAGTAAGTTCCTATGGCATCTTTTGATAAGTTTTCTGGAAGTAGGCGCTCTAACAAAATGCGATCGAAGGTTTCATTGATTGAAAAAGCCACACCGGCTACAAGTACGGGAAAAGCGTAGCGTAACATTTTTTTCCAAAGCATTGTGCTAAAAGAATAGTTTAATTTAAAATAAAAAGATATCAGCAGTAAAAGGGTAACGCCACTAGCTATTAGATTGGCTAAAAATATGTAGTGGACTTCAAAATTTGGTCGATAGAATTGTTCCCAAAAGATTGACGTTTCTGCCCATGATTTTAAATATAAAAGCAAGACAATATTTAGCCCTAAATTCAAAATAACATTGGTAAGCTTTACTGCAGTATATTTAATAGGCTTCCCTAATGCACGCAAATAAGCAAAAGGGATGATAACCAAAGCATCAAAAAATAAAATCCAGAGCACCAAGACAATATAATCGGTGTCAATGTGCATAAGATTTGAAATATCTTGTCTAAGTACATAGCCTATAATCAATACCAAAGTGGAAGTCAACAAAAGCGAAATAGCAGATGTGCTGAGAACTATTTTTTTATTCTCGCCGCTGCTAAAAAACCGAAAAAAAGCCGTTTCCATGCCATAGGCCAAAAGCACATTAAACAGTACGAAATAGGCAAAAATAAGTGATACATCCCCATAATCAGCTACATTTTCAAGTACCGACTTGTCAGTGTGTAAGCGCACCAACAAAAAACTAATCATTTTTGGCACTACGGTGGCTAGCCCATAAATTAATGTTTGTTTGTAAAGGGTTTTAAGAGTACTCAAGGATTGTTATTTGAGCTTAAAAATACACTTTTTAGAGCAGATATAATAATTAATGAGATGGTTGACCCTAAGGATAAGGATTAGATTTGCGCTGAATTAAATCTGTGATTTTATAATAGAAACGCTTATTATCAATTATATAACTCAAAACACAAGTGTTGGGTTCCAATTCAAATGCTGAATGGTCTTGTTTGGGGAGCAACTGGTTGTTGGCTTCCGCTAAGGGTTCATTGCTCAAAATGATATCTTGATGCTGATTTTTTGGTGTCGAAAAGTGTCCGAGAATCATCTTGTTTTTATACACTGCTTTAACACGCTGTCCTCGAAAATGTATGCTGTCAGGGATTATGTTATTTAAATCTTTTACAGGTAAAAACACATCTATGCCACTTCCTCCGCCTTGAACACCAGCAACCCAAGTTTGAAAGTAAGGAGATTCGATTTGAAGAGGGATTTCGGATTGGAAATGTATTGAGCGAGTGCTTTTACAGCTCATCAAAAAAGACAAAAAAAGGAATGAGATAATATGTGTGTTATTGAAATTCACTTAAATATTATAATCAAATTTCATTCCAAAAAAAAGCCTCGCAAAAGCGAGGCTCTATCGTTGTTTTTTTGAAATTCTTAGTTATTCAAAGCTTCAGCACCACCAACAATTTCTAAGATTTCATTGGTAATAGCAGCTTGTCGTGCTTTGTTATAAGTCAATTTCAATTGATCTCTAAGTTCAGTAGCATTGTCGGTTGCTTTGTGCATAGCGGTCATTCGTGCGCCGTGTTCACTTGCAAAACTATCACGAATTGCTTTAAACAATTGTGTTTTTAAGGACTTTGGAATTAATGTTTCAACAATCTCTACTTTTGTCGGCTCAAAAATATAATCCTGATTCGCATCTGTACCATCTGCACTAGGAACAATTGGTAAAAATTGCTCTGTGGTTACGATTTGCGTTGCAGCATTTTTGAACTTGTTGTAGACCAATTCAATTTTATCAACGCTTCCTTCTTCAAATTTTTGCATCAACCGTTCAGCAATTTGTGCTACATTATCAAAAGTTAGGTCATCAAAAACAGTACTTTCATTGGCTAAAATTTCATACTCCTTTGAAAGGGCGTCGTTTGCTTTTTTACCAATGGCTACTACAGAAACGTTTTTGCCAGCATAGCTATTCGCCAAATGATTGGCTTGTTTTATGATGTTAGAATTAAAAGCACCACACAATCCTCTATTAGAGGTTATGGCAACAATAAGAACGTTTTTGACTTCACGCTGATCTGCAAATTTACTTCCGCTGTCGGCGTCCAAAGTTGCACTTAAGTTTTGGAGAAGTTCCGTCAGTTTATCAGCATAAGGACGCATAGCTGTAATGGCGTCTTGTGCTTTTTTGAGCTTGGCCGCAGACACCATTTTCATGGCGCTGGTAATCTGCATCGTAGATGATACGGACGAAATTCTGTTTCTTATTTCCTTTAAGTTTGCCATGCTTTAAATTAGTTCTTTAATTTAAATTAATTGTATTTGGCTGATAAATCTTTTGCAACTTTCGTTAAAGTATCTGTTACCTCATCGGTAAGTTTACCAGATTTTAGTGTGGCCAAAGCATCACTGTGTTTTACTTTCAAGAATTCTATAAATTCAGTTTCAAATTCTTTAACTTTATTCACAGGCACATCACGCAATAAGTTTTTCGATCCTGCATAAATAATCGCAATTTGATCTTCTACAGTATATGGGTCGTTTTGTGCTTGTTTTAATATTTCAACGTTACGCTTACCTTTTTCAATAACATTAAGTGTAACCGCATCTAGATCAGATCCAAACTTAGCAAACGCTTCCAATTCACGGAATTGTGCTTGGTCTAATTTTAGAGTTCCAGATACTTTTTTCATGGACTTAATTTGTGCACTACCCCCAACACGAGATACCGAAATACCTACGTTAATTGCTGGACGTACACCTGAGTTAAATAAATCTCCATCCAAGAAAATTTGTCCATCTGTAATTGAAATTACATTTGTAGGGATATATGCAGATACATCACCTGCTTGTGTTTCAATAATTGGAAGTGCTGTTAAAGATCCACCTCCTTTTACTAAGGGTTTGAGAGAGTCTGGCAAATCGTTCATATCCTTTGCAATGGTATCATCATTAATAACTTTTGCAGAACGTTCTAACAAACGTGAATGTAAGTAAAATACATCACCTGGGTAGGCCTCACGTCCTGGTGGACGACGAAGCAAAAGTGATACCTCACGATAAGCTACCGCTTGTTTTGATAAATCATCATATATGATTAGTGCTGGACGACCAGTATCTCTGAAATATTCTCCAATCGCAGCGCCTGCAAATGGTGCATAAACTTGCATTGGTGCAGGGTCTGAGGCGTTGGCTGCAACAATTGTCGTGTAGGCCAATGCTCCTCTGTCTTCTAATGTTTTTGCAATGTTGGCTACTGTAGAAGCTTTTTGCCCAATAGCAACATAAATACAATATACAGGCTCTCCTGCATCATAAAATTCTTTCTGATTTAGAATGGTATCAATACAAACGGTTGTTTTACCTGTTTGACGGTCGCCTATCACAAGCTCTCTTTGTCCACGTCCTACAGGGATCATGGCGTCAATAGATTTGATACCTGTCTGAAGTGGCTCAGTTACGGGCTCACGAAAGACAACACCAGGTGCTTTTCTTTCCAATGGCATTTCATAAACATCACCTTCAATTGGTCCTTTACCATCAATTGGTGCTCCTAGAGTATCTACAACACGCCCAACGATACCTTCACCAACATTGATGGAAGCAATACGTCCTGTACGTTTTACTGTGGATCCTTCTCTTACAACTTTGGATGCTCCCAAAAGTACAATACCAACATTGTCTTCTTCTAGGTTTAGAACGATACCTTCAAGACCTCCATCAAATTGAACCAATTCCCCGTACTGTGCATTAGAAAGTCCGTAGGCACGAACAATTCCATCACCAACAGTGAGTACAGTTCCTACTTCGTCCAAAGAAGCGGTGGCTTCAAATCCTGAAAGTTGTTGCTTTAAAATTGCTGAAATTTCAGCTGCTTTTACATCTGCCATTTTAATCTATTTTTAACTCATTGAACTCAAAAGGAGTTCTTTTTAATTTGTTATAAATTTATTTTTTATTTCATTCAATTGGTTAGAAACACTTGCATTGTATTGCTGATCTCCAACACGTAAGATAAATCCTCCGAGGATGGTTTCATCTACAATTTTTGTCAAGGTTATTTCTTTACTAGATAAGGTTTTAAGCTTTGCCATCACCTTCTTTTCTAAAGCTTCAGTCATCGGTACAGCTGTTGTTACCGTGGCTTGTTCTTTATTGTTATACTCATCGTACAATCGATTATATTGAATTGCAATTTGCTCTAATAAATCAACACGCTTATTCTGTGCTAAAGTGTTGAATAAAGACTTAACTTCTGCTCCAGAGGTTGAAAAAACATTTTCCAAAACGGCTGTTTTTTCTGTAAGTTTAACCACTGGTGATTTAAGTACTTCGTTCAGTTCAGGATTTGAAGCAATAGCATTAGCGATATGATTCATTTCTTCCTGAATCTTCGCTGATGTATTGTTGTCCTCTGCCACACTTAAGATGGCCTTAGCATATCGAATGGCTGCTCTTGTCCCTGACATATGTTTTTAATTTAAATTAGCATCGTCCAACATCGACTCTACTAATTTTTCTTGCTTTCCTTTATTTGATAGTTCCTCTCCCAATACTTTTTCTGCAATAGAAATAGAAAGGTCTGCTACTTGTGCTTTTAAATCTGCAATAGCTGCTTTTTTCTCTGTTTCTATGGCAGCTTGTGCTTGCGCTACGAGTTTATTGGCTTCTTCTTTGGCTTCTTCTTTGGCATCGTCAATCATTTTGTTTTTAAGTTCGCGAGCTTCTTTAAGCATGGCTTCACGCTCTGCACGGGCTTCTTTTATGAGCTTTTGATTATCTGCTTGAAGATTTTCCATTTCCTTTTTTGCATCATCTGCAGCACTTAGTGCGTTTTTGATGCCTTCTTCACGCTCATTTACAGCATTAAGAATTGGCCCCCAAGCATATTTTTTTAAGAGTAACAAAAGTCCAAGAAAAAGTAATGTTTGCCAAACAAACAGTCCAAGTGAGAATTCTTCTAATAATTTTTCCATAATAATTTTATTATGATGATATTTTAAGTTTAATTAAAACAACCTTGCAACCAACCGTTGCAAGATTGTTTTTTTGGATAAAGATTATACTGCAAATAATGCCGCAAATCCAATACCTTCAATCAAGGCTGCTGCAATAAGCATAGCTGTTTGAATCTTTCCGTAAGCTTCTGGCTGACGTGCGATAGCTTCCATTGCGGAACCACCGATTTTACCAATACCTAATCCTACTCCGATGACAACTAAACCTGCACCTACCATTACTGGAATTTCCATATATATGTATTTAAAAATTAAACATTCAATTTTAATTGCTCAAAATTACTAATGGGCGTGTGCTTCGTCATGATGCTCGTGCTCCTCTGAAGCAAAACCAAAATATAAAGCCGATAACATTGTGAAAATATACGCTTGCAACAATGCTACAAGTACTTCAATTAGTGAGATGGCAAAGGCCAATCCAAAGGATAATGGGCTTCCCAACCAACTTTTGAATAAAAACATTAGACCAATCAAACTCATCAATACAATATGTCCAGCTTGCATGTTGGCATACAAACGGATTAATAATGAGAATGGCTTAATGAATATCCCTAGTACTTCAATAGGGATTAATATGATGTACAAAAGAATCTTTCCATACCAAGGCATAGAGTCTCCTAGTGGATCAAAAATGTGTTTCCAATAGTCTTTTGTTCCTGTAAAATTTGTGATTAAAAACGTTAATAATGCCAATGCGAAAGTGACTGCTATATTTCCTGTGACATTGACACCAAGTGGGGTTAATCCAAAAATATTTAAAAACCATATGAAGAAAAATACAGTAAGTAGAAATGGCATGTAGCGCATGTACTTCTTTTCTCCAATATTTGGAATGGCAATATCATCTCTGATGTAAAGTACAATAGGCTCAAAAAATCGACCAATACCCTTAGCAACCCCTTTGTTTCTCCATAAGATCTTCCCAATTCCTCTGAAAAGTAAAAACATGAGCAGTGATGTAATTAGAATCATCGCTACACTTTTTGTAATGGAAAAATCTAATGGCTTGACGTTGGTTGGGTGCTTATGTTCGTCATAACTAATGGTTCCCGCAGCGTCTGTTTTATAGATTTTGTTGTGGTAGAGTTTATAATAATTCCCATCAACTTCTGCTAGAGTTTCGCCATGATGAAACTTGGACGAGGCAAAAACTTTTAACCCCTCGTCCCATAAAATTACAGGAAGGGGTGCGCCTATGTATTTGTGCTCACCAGCATCTGTAGTATACGAAAATAAACTAAAATCGTATGAGTCTTGTAAGTGGTGCTGGATATATGCTTTTATCTCAGCTTTTTTGTCTGTTTTGGGGGCATCTCCTCCAGCCATCATAAAGAATGGCATAAAAAAGAAAATCAGTGTAATCGCTTTCAAAGTTAATTTGCTTCGCATTGCAGATTTTTATCGTTGTATAAAATCGGTGCAAAGTTATGGTTTTCTATCAAAAACAAAAACAATTTTAAGGACTTTATTTTAAGTTCAAAAATCTGTTCTAAAAAACGTCACATAATCTACATTTGATTAAGTTGTTTACTGAGATAGAATGTTTCTAAAACAAGGCAAATGGTGTAAGGAATAAAAAATGAGACAAATTCAGAAAAAATAATTTGATTATCGGCTTTGTAGGGCCCATAAAATACCACAAAAAACACAAAAAATTTAACAAAACTACTTGCCAAAAACAAAAAGCCAATCTGGTTGTTATATTTTTCTTTTAAAGCTGTTAATCCCCAAAAAATTCCTATTGCTAACACAGCATTAATAACATAGGCCTCTACAATAAGATGTTGAAATTTAGGTAAATTCAAAAACGTATTTATAAGAACATGAATTACAAATACAATGCTTAAAAAGACTAAGGCACGTTGAGAAAACTTTTTTGTAATTGCGTTCACTTATTTTGAATTTTCTTAAGTTGCTTTAAAACAACATACAGTCCAACTGCAACTCCAAGAATTGCACCAACTGCTACAAATATTTTTTTTGAATGACCAAAATAAGTGTCAAGCCATTTGCCAAGGCGAACAAAAATAAAAACAATCACACCCATCTGAATTCCTAGTCCAGAAAGTGCAGCAAGATTTTTAAGCGGTTTGTCCTGGTTTGGCACTTGTTTCGGTGGTTGGTTTTGGTTGTGTTTTGAGCTCTTTTACAGAGTCTTTCATTTGACAATTTGCATTGAAAGATGCACCAGGTTCTACAGCAAGCTTTCCTGTTTGAACCTCACCTTGAACACGAGCAGTAACACGTAGGCTTAGTGTTTCAGAAACAACTAATTCGCCCTTAAAACGACCTTCAATATCTGCATTTTTACAAGACAGACTTCCATTAATTTTCCCTGTGCTTCCAATGACTACTTTACCTTTTGTAGTCAGTGTCCCAATTATAGTGCCTTCAATTCTAAAGTCGCCCTCACTCTTAAGGTCTCCCTCAAAAGTAGTCCCTTGTGCAATTGTATTTTGCTGCGATAATAAGCCTTGCTGAGATCTGGGTTTTTTAGCATCTGTAAACATAATCCTGTATTTTAATTTTTATACGCTTCTAAATAACGTTCTAAGTTTTTATGGATTTGAAGGGTTTTATAATTTTCTGATGAAATTGCAAAAAATGGTCTTTTAAAAATCTCATTTTCGTGCTCGTCAATTAAAACAGTCAAACCTTTAGCTCCATTTATACTCTTTAGTCCATGAACAACTACAAATGTAGTATTTATATTGTATACATCCACAGAGATTCTTAATTGAAGCACATCTTCCTTCTCAACTAAATTCGTTAATTCTTCTTTGAAGTTATTTATAAGCTCTTTTTCTTCTTTATTAAAGCTAAAAATTGTTTTGAAATGATTTCCTACAGAAAATTCTTCAAAAGAGTCGTCCTGTAAACTAGATAAAACATTGTCTATAATATCTTGTGTTTGTTTTCCTTCGGGGCTATTTGGATAATTTAATGCAATATAATTTAGGCCCTCTTTGTAGTCTTTATATCCATATAGACGTCCCCTTGCGCTTGCTTTTAATAATTCAAATTTTGGCACAATTTCATCGCCTTCAAATCGGATAATCTCATCTTCACATAAATCAATGACCTCTTGATATTTGCTCGCTTCAAACTTCTCGAAAAGTACTTTGTATTTTGCTTCGGGTCCTTGAGCGTCATTTTCTAACACCGCCGCTGGATTTTTCAGTATTTGAGCATATCTAGACGTTGGATAATCTTGAATAATACTCGTTTTCATTAAGGTTGCTAATGATTTGTTTGAAAGTAAAGTATAAACTTTATACAAATTATATTTAGCAGGTAGCACCAAGCGCTCTTCTGGATTTTGACGTAAAAGGGCTTCTAATTTTTCCTTTGACCTATTATAATCTTTAAATTTATTTTTATAAATCAATCCTAATTGATAATAAGCAAAATTTCTATCCTTGGCTATACTGTCAATTTTACTGGGTTCTTTTGGAATTTGATTAATGTAGTACTCAGCTGTTAGAGTGTTTGTGGTCTTTTCTGTGGTTGCTTCTGTAGTTACATCATTTTGAGCAACATTAGCAAGTGTTTTTTTAGACCATCGCCAATTATCTTCCAATGGACGATTCCCCCAAGTATTTACAAACTCACTTTTGCCATAAGCAACCGTTGCGGTTTCATAAAAATAAAACGTCCCCGCTTTTTTGGCTTTATCAGTTGAAAAACCAGGTGGTGAGTTGACAAATTTTTGCTGCTGTGCCAATTTTTTCTCTTGTTGTAACTTTAATTCTTGTATGAGTTCATTGAAATATTGTTCTTGTTCATCCTTTGTCATTGCAACAAGATTCAACACACTGTCGTTGGTTTGCGCAATGGATTCGTAGTAAATAACATCCTGAAGATTGTCTAACCGCTTTTTTACTGCTCTATAAGGCTTAGAATTTTGTTTATAATTCAGAAGTGTACTGTCATAATAAACCCCAGCCGCAGAATATTGAGATTTATCAAAATAAAGATCCGCAATATTATGATAATTCAAAGCATTCAGATAGTTATCTTCAGAATTTGTTCTTAAAGAATTATTGAAATAAGTAATGGCAAGTGAATCAGAATTTAGTTTCAAGTGGTGTTTTGCAATCGTATGGTATATACGGTCCAAATATGGCCTGTGTTCTCTGTTTTCTTCAATATCTGATAATAATTCACTCAAAGTCTCAAGGTCTCCATTATCATAACCAAAGTTATGTATTTGTTCTAAAAAAGCATTAACTCTATATGCCATAGGAACATTTCGGTTGAGCTTAATCACCTGCTGGAAAGCCATGTTGGCACTGTCTTTCTTGACTAAGTGATTATAAATTTGTCCTTCAATAAAATACAATCGGCCTTTAAAAAATTTGTTTTTTGTAACTGTATGTGCATTTTTCAATTGAACAAGTGCAGAGTCCAATTTACCTGTGTTGATGTATGCTTGTGCTAAAGTAGTTTGCGCTTCTGCTTGGTCGTTTTTAGATAGCTCATTTTTTTTAATTAAATCCTTTAAATTTTCTAGTGCAGTTGCTTCATTTTGTAAACGCAGGTTGGTTTTTGCTCGCCAAATTTTGGCTAAATTTATATTGTCGCTTGCAGGGTATTTAAATAAAATATAATTAAAAGCTTCTAGAGCTGGAATAAAACGCCCACTAAAATATCGCGCTTGACCAAGCAGTATATAGGCCTCGTCAATTTGTGAGTTTTTCTCCTTCCCTTTTATGTTCATTCCATGAGTTTGAACAGCCTTAACTGCTTTTTCTTCTGCACGATCAAAATTTGGGTTTTGTTTTTCTTTTTCTTCAGAAAATTCGTCAGAAATACTAAGGCGTTCAATAGGTAAAACCTTCCAATAATTATCCTTGTACGATTCTTCTATTTCTATTAACCCAGCTTCAAGAGCTAAATTTCCATTATACAAAACATTATATTTTGTATTTAAAGAGTGCCAATTGCGATTCAGGAATTTATCTTTTTTTCTGGAGCATCCAAAAAAAATCGCAACAAGAATTATAAAGCTTAATATATGTTTAAATGTGCATCTCAATTGTGGGACGTGTTTTGTGTTTATTTATAACTTTAAATATTCAATAAATTGTATACAAAGTTTGTAAAATTACTCATCTTTTTGAATAAAACTAATTTTTTATCTGGTTTTAGTATAATTTCAGTATTGCTGTTTTTTTAATAAAAAAATAAATTTTGGCGGTCTATTAACAAATTATCAGTTCTAAACTTTAGTATTTTTGTTTTTTATTATAACTATAGTATGGCAACATTTTATCCCCTAAGCATTAAAGCAATACATCGCGAAACCTCTAAAGCTGTAAGTCTAGAACTTGATGTTCCTGAAGATTTAAGAACCACTTTTAGTTTTGAGGCAGGTCAATACCTTACACTCAAAACAAAAATTAACGGCCAAGAAGTGCGTCGAGATTATTCTATTAGCGCAAGTCCCTTTAGTGGTGAATTGATAGTCACAATAAAAGAAATTGAAAACGGTTTGTTTTCTTCTTTTGTAAATCAAAAGCTAAAAACTGGGGATGCTTTAGAGGTTGCACCACCAAAAGGTCGCTTTACATATGTTCCAAATTCAGATAATCAAAATACGGTGGTTGCTTTTGCTGCAGGTAGTGGAATAACCCCAATAATGAGCATTCTAAAAACTGTTTTAGAGTCTAGTGATACCCAAAAATTTATTCTTGCATATGGAAATAAAACACCGCAAGACACTATTTTCTTTCAAACACTTTCAAAACTTAAAGCGCAATACCCCAACAGATTATTGCTACAATATGTATACAGTCAAACGCAAAGTGATGATGCTCTTTTTGGTAGAATTGATAGAGGAAACACAAACTATATTCTAAAAAATCTGATTGATTTAGAAACACCCTCTGCCTATTATTTATGTGGTCCAGAGGCTATGATTCATACTGTTAAAGAGGTTCTCATTGAAAAAGGTGTTGCCGAAAGTAAAATTTTGTTTGAACTCTTTACAGCGGCAACCACACAGTCACATAATGAGAAAATTATTTCTAATAATGGACAAGTTGAAACTACCATTCTTATAGATGATGAAGCTGAGGTTTTCAGCATGAGCCCTGATCATACTATTTTGGAAGCGGCCTTGAAGCAAAATTTAGATGTCCCATACTCCTGCCAAGGTGGTGTATGTAGTAGCTGTATTTGTAGAATAACTGAAGGGGCTGCAGAAATGCGTCAAAATAGTGTTCTTACAGATAGTGAAGTGGAAGAAGGATTGGTGCTAAGCTGTCAGGCGGTACCAACATCCTCTAAAATTTTTGTCGATTTTGATGATATTTAAAGCGCTTTTTGAACCGCTTCTATAATAGCATCTTCTGAAATTGATGCAATTGCTTTTTCATAACCATTCGGATAATGATTCCCATACACTGAAGTTGGGATTTTCGGAAATTGCTTTCTATCAGCTAACAAACAATTTTCTAAGGGTTGATTAAAAGGCTTAAACCCAGAATAGGGGTGAGTAACTCCCCACAATGTCAGTACTTTAATGCCCATCATGGCAGCCATATGTGCATTTCCAGAATCCATCGCCAACATAACTTTTAGGTGCGACATCAATTGCAATTCTTCATCGATTGAGAGTTGTCCAGCAACAGAAATCACATTGTCATATGTCTCAGCCAATACATTGAGCTTTTTAATCTCATCTTGACCGCCTCCAAATAATATTACTGTACCACTTTTTTCAGAAAGAATTTTTACTAAATTTTTTGTTTTTTTAAATGGATATGTTTTTGAAGCATATGCTGCAAACGGCGCCATTCCAACATAGGGTTGAGCGCTGTTTTTTAATACTGTTTCTATATTTTTTGAGAACGGATTGGTTTCTGGGAATCTAGGATTTTCTAAAGAAAAGTCAAATCCTAAGCTGTGAATCACATCGGCATAGCGTTCGGCCATTGGACGTAATGGCCTAAAAATTGTACCAGAAATTAGTTGTTGTTTTTCTAGGCGTCCTTTGTCTAAAACACTCCATTTATTGATGGGTAACAAAAAACGCAACACTTTAGTTCTCAACACATTGTGCAAATCTGCAATGGCATCAATTTTTAATGATTTTATTTTATTTGAAAGGCGTATGAGTCCAAAAATTCCCTTATAGTCATTGTTAAAATCAACAGGGATAACCTCAACACTATTCAAGTGATTAAAAAGAGGAGCAAATTGTTTTTTGGTGAGTATAGATACTTTATGTTTTGGATATGCTTCTGTAAACGCGGCTACTACGGGCACTATCATTGCAGCATCTCCTAGAGACGAAAATCGAATGATGAGTATGTGTTTTGCAGTACCTTGCAAATAAGTAATTTATTTTATGCCTCTGAGTACAGGGTTCAATTCGTCGTCGTTGTACATTTTCATTTGTTTGTACACTTTCATGTATTTATCTCCATTAGCAATGTCTTTTAAGAGATCGTCTATGGCTGTAGAAAGGTCTTCTCTTTGTTCTAGCAATGTGTCTAACTTCTTTTGACAGGCTGCTTTGTGTGTATCAGTTGCATCACGACGAACAGTTTCCAAATGCATGTGGTAAATTTTTAAGGCTAAAATAGAAAGGCGATCTATGGCCCATGCGGGGCTTTCAGAATTGATTTTAGCATTAGTTTTCGTTTGTACATTTTTATGAAGGTCCAAGAAATAACTATCAATGTATTCAACCGTATCGGTACGATCTTGATTTGAGGCATCAATCATACGCTTCAATTTTAAAGCCGCTACAGGATCAATATTGGGGTCACGAATAATATCTTCGTATGCCCATTGTACGGTGTCAATCCAACATTTTCTATAGAGCAAATGCGCTATTAAATCTTCATTCTTATCAAATTTATTTTCAAAAGGTTGGTCTACGGTATTTTTGATCTTGTATGTAGAAATAACATCTTGAAAAATTGAATTGGCTTTGTGAGAAAACATACCTTATATTATTTATGATGCAAATATAATGCAATTCTTTTGTTAAAGATTAAGAAGGTCTTGAATATTGAATCCTATTTTTGTCAAAGCAAGTGCGAAAATTAAGACAATAATTGCATTTGATGTCCATAAAGACTTTTCATGTTCTGTAAAATTGGCCATTACAATCGACAGAGGGGAAAGTAGAAAAAGGAAAGTAGCTTCTGTTTTTTCAGGGGATAAAAAAGGAATAAGAATTCCAAGGCTAAGAGCAAAAAACAACATCACAAAAGTAAAACGTGTTTTGCTCGCCTTAAATATCATAAGATTGAAAAGACTAAAGGTAGCCCAAAATACCAAAGTTACGAGCAAGGCTGCAGAAAGCACTAAAAACACATCATTAAAAGCTGAAAAATCTAAACTAATATTGGGTAATAATTTATTTAAAAACTTTATTTCGTTGTAAGAAATAATATTGTGTAGAGAGGTCAAAAGCCCAACAGATATGATTCCAAAAAACACAGTAAATATATTTTTAAAAACATCTGAGGATAAAAAGATGGTTGTGAATAACAGCGGAATAAAATACAGAGATGTTAAGGGATAAAAAAGCGAGGCCAATGCAATCCAAAATCCTGCATCAAATAATTTACGTTTAACGTTGGTATTGGTTTTCAAGCTAAAAATGCGTCTAAAGCTCAATAAAATAAATAAGTTTGAAAGTAAAATAGAATGATTTGAAAGTGATTTTGGCAACAATAAAACAAACAAACACAAATAAAACGCTGCAAAGCTATTGTTTTGGGTCAAATTATTTTTTGTGTTGATAAAGACAAAGAGAAATAATGCCATAAAAAATACAAAAAAAGCAGAGATGTCTTTAAGGTAACTTACTGGTAATGCGTCTGTTTGATACGTGTCAAAGCGTTGAAAAACAAAAACACTTACAAGCAGCAATACAAAAATTATATAGTGCGAAGGTTTAGATGTTTTAAAAAAGCTTGTAATCATTTGATGCGTTGCTTATATTTGCAACGTAAATATAAGATTATTCTGTGCGGAAGCACAAATTGATAAACTTTTTAAAATTACATCATGAAAGATTTTTTTGCAGGTATCCAAGAACTTTTTGAAACTGTTTTGTTCGTTCCTTTCAATGTTTTAAGAGAAACTGAACTTGAAAACTGGTGGATTGCCAACCTAGTCACATGGCTTTTCTTAGTTATTCTTGTGGTAAGTTTTACCTATTGGATGCTACAACTTAAATCATTTAATGATAATAATGAAGAGGATAAAAGTATTTCCTCACATTCTTTTTTATAGATCAAATCCCAGGTCTTTTCTGAAGTTCATGCCTTCAAAATTTATTTTTGAAACCTCAGTGTAGGCTTCTTCTAAAGCATTTTTATAATCAGCTCCAAACGCTGTAACAGCCATGACTCGACCTCCAGACGTCACAACCTCATCATTATTATGTTTTGCACCAGCATGAAAAACGAGCGCATCTTTGACATTCTCAAGCCCAGATATTATTTTGCCCTTTTCATAGGCTTCTGGATAACCCCCTGAAACAAGCATTACAGTTGTTGCTGTTTGTGGATTAATTTCTAAATTAATTGTATTCAAGGTCTCATCTTTGATTGCAATAAATATTTCCATCAAATCTGTGTTAATTCTTGGTAAAACAGCTTCTGTTTCGGGATCGCCCATACGTACATTATATTCTATAACAAATGGCTCGTTGTTGACCACAATGAGTCCAATAAATATAAATCCTTTGTATGGTGTATTGTCTTTTTTTAGGCCTTCAACTGTTGGTTTTACAATACGCTCTTCAATTTTGGATAATAATATTTCATCAGCAAAAGGCACTGGAGAAATAGCCCCCATACCGCCTGTGTTAAGCCCTGTATCCCCCTCTCCAATACGTTTATAATCTTTTGCTGTGGGCAAAATTTTATAGTGTAATCCGTCTGTGAGCACAAAGCAACTCAATTCAATCCCGTCCAAAAATTCTTCGATAACAACTTTGGTGCTTGCGGCGCCAAACTTGGAATCAACTAACATATTTTTTAGTTCAGCTTTTGCTTGTTCAAGATCATCAATAATAAGAACGCCTTTCCCTGCGGCAAGCCCGTCGGCCTTTAAAACATAAGGTGGTGAGAGTGTGTCTAAAAAAGAAAAACCTTTTTCAAGATCATTGGCTGTAAAACTTTGATAGGCCGCAGTGGGAATATTGTGGCGGAATAAAAATTCTTTAGCAAATTCTTTACTTCCTTCTAACGTAGCAGCCGCTTTTTGAGGGCCAATTACGGCAACATGTTTCAAGGCGTCATCATTTAAAAAGAAATCATGCACACCATTTACCAAAGGGTCCTCTGGGCCCACAACAACCATTTCTATGTTGTGGTTTAAAACTGCAGATTTGATGCCTTCAAAATCAGTTACTGAAATATCTAAATTTGTGGCAACAGACAAAGTCCCTGAGTTGCCTGGTGCTACATACAAATCGGTACACAAAGAGCTTTGTGCAATTTTCCATGCAAATGTATGTTCTCTTCCTCCTGATCCTAATACTAAAACGTTCATTGGTTAATATGCTTTTTCGTCGCCCTTGATGGCCTTAATTATGGTTTGAATAATAATTTTGAGATCCAAAAGTAAGGACCAATTTTCAATATAAAAAATGTCATATTTTACACGGCCAATAATATCCTTGTCCGTCTCCACTTCTCCTCTATATCCACTCACTTGCGCCAGTCCTGTAATCCCTGGTTTTACAAAGTGACGCACCATAAATTTATCAACCTTGTTGGCATACATTTCTGTATGACTCAGCATATGAGGGCGAGGACCAACAACAGACATATCGCCGATAAAAACATTAAAAAACTGTGGAAGTTCGTCTATACTTGTTTGACGAATAATTTTTCCAATTTTAGTAATACGACGGTCTTCTTTTGAGACTTGTATGATATTTGCTTTTTTATTTGGCACCATCGATCTAAATTTAAAACAATTGAATGTTTTGTAATTGTAACCATTTCGTTGTTGTGTAAAAAATACAGGGCCTTTGGATTCCAACTTGATTAGAATAGCAAGCAAAGGAGTCAGCCAAGACATGATAAAGACAATGACCAATAATGAAAAAATAAGATCAAAAATTCGTTTTAACGCCAAGTTAAAAGAATCATCCAAAGGAATAGATCTAAATTCTAATACAGGAACAAGGCCATAAAAATCACGTTTTAAGTCTTTATTTAAAACAGTGTTTTGCTCTGGGACAAATTTGACCACTTTTAAATTATTATCTGCAAATTTTGTAATGACTTTGACGTCCTTGGAGTCCAATTCTGAAAGTGCGCAATAGATCTCATCAATACCCTCGTTTTTTATATATTCAAAAAGTGCATTTAAATCTACTGATGCTCTATTTTTAAAAGAAACAACTTTAGTGTTGATAAAACCAGATTCTGGTGTACTATTAAAAAATTCTTCAAGGTTTTTTGCTTGTTTACTATCTCCAAGTATTATTGTTTTTCGTGTATTCCCTTTTAGGTATGCTCGGTAGTGCTTTAAAAGAAAAAACAGTGTGTATTTAAAAAAAGAAATAAGGGTAAAACAAACAAGAATATATTTTAGGGCTTGTGTTGGGTTGATATTGTATTGAGGAAAAATGCCTGCATAGGCAAACATTAACAATGTAAAAAACAGTCCTTGTCGTATAATTAAATTGAATACACGAACAACACTAGAATAACGATGAACTTCGTAAAATTTTGAGATTAAAGCTGTTATTATCCAGCCTATTGAAATAAGTAGAAAAAACCTAGAATCAGAGATTTGAGAGGAGAGCCATAGCTGTGCTACAACATTAATTATTGTAAGATCAATGATGTAGAAAATAGGCTTAATCAGCCACGAATAACGTCCTTGTCTAAAAATGCTCACTAGCGTTTGATGTGTTTAGAAAAGTCTTTATGATCGACTTTAAAAAGTTTTGATTCAGGTAATGTTCTAAAATACTCCAATGTCCTTTTCATGCCCTCACTTCGTTTGACTTTTGGCGTCCAATTTAATATTTTTTTTGCTAAGTTGATGTCGGGTTGACGTTTTAATGGATCATCTTTAGGGAGGGGTTTATATTTTATTTTTTGATTGGTGTTGGTGAGTGCTAATATTTCTTGTGCAAATTCTAAAATAGTAATTTCCTCCGGATTTCCAAGATTGACGGGTAATGTATAGTCACTAAAAAGCAATCGATAAATACCTTCAATTAAATCGTCAACAAAGCAGAACGACCGTGTTTGTTGGCCATCTCCGAATACGGTAAGGTCTTCACCTCTGAGCGACTGCCCCATAAATGCGGGGATTACTCGGCCGTCATTCAGGCGCATACGAGGGCCATAGGTGTTAAAAATACGGGCAATGCGAGTCTCTAACCCATGAAAACGATGATAGGCCATGCTCAATGCTTCTTGAAAGCGTTTGGCTTCGTCGTAGACCCCTCGTGGTCCAATGGCATTAACATTCCCCAAGTATTCTTCTGACTGTGGATGTACTAGTGGATCACCATAGACTTCTGAAGTGGAGGCAATGAGAATACGGGCATTTTTGGCTTTTGCTAAGCCTAATAAATTGTGAGTGCCCAGCGAGCCTACTTTTAAAGTTTGAATAGGGATTTTAAGATAATCAATGGGGCTGGCAGGAGATGCAAAATGTAAGATATAATCTATAGTTTGGGCGATATTTATATGATTCGTAATATCATGCTCTATAAACTTAAAATTAGGGTGCTTAAAAAGGTGCTGAATATTGTTTTGATCTCCAGTAATGTAATTGTCTATCCCAATAACCTGAAATCCTTCACCAATAAAACGATCACAGAGGTGTGATCCTAAAAAGCCTGCGGCACCAGTGATGAGAACGGTTTTGGACATTACAATCTATTTATCATGCCAAATATAATTAGATTGTTTGGTTTGGTTAAACTAAAGGGGGAGAAATTAATTTGTCTGCAACAAGGAATCAACTTTTTGTATCATTCTACTTAGAACATATTGTTTTGAAAAATTAGAAATAACAAAATTTCTTGCATCTTCTCCCATTTTTTTACATTCTAAAGGATCATTCATTAATTTATCTAATTCATTAATTAAACTTTTGGAGTAATTATTATAAAATAATCCTGCCTTAGAGTTTTCAAAAATTGTTTTTACTTCAGAATACTCACTGCCTAAAACCAAAGATGGTTTACCACTAGCCATCATACCTAAAATTTTAGAGGGCATAACCGTATCAATTACGTCTGATTTTTGAAATAGAATATGAAGATCTGCACTGCATAACAAGCTAGATAATTCTTCATATTCAACTGGAGGATAATATGATATTACATTAAGTTTTTTTATTTGCTCTATTAACCATGCTTTTTTTGCACCATCTCCAACAATAATTACTTCATATTTAGTATCATCTAAATCATTACAAAACTGTACAAAAACATTCCAATCTTGTTTATCACCTATGTTCCCGGAATATAAAATCTTGAGTTTGTTAGATATTAGATATTTATGCTGAATCGCTGTTTCTGGATTAATCTTTTTCTCATCAATCCAATTTGGCAAAAAGAATCTTTCAGAATTAGTTTTAGTTTCCAACCTTGATAACATACTATCACTTATTGTGCTAGATACATCTGCTTTGGAAAACAACCATTTTTCTAGCTTAAACAAAAATGAGTAAATGCCTTTTCCTTTGTTACTTACTCCTGTTTGTAAAGCAGCATCAAACTCGAAATCTTGAACATGTACCCAAAGCTTAGACTTATATCTAAGTTTTAAAAACCAGCCTAATAAAATAGATGATGTAAAGGGAACAATTGAAATTACTAAATCTGGTTTTGAAACTCTAAAAATATTTATAAAACTCCCTAAAGTAAAACTGATGAGGTGTATAATTCGTTTAAAAAAGGTTGGGTTAGTAGGAACATATTGTCTGCATCTCAAAACATTTACTCCATTAATAGTTTCACTTAAAAAGTAGGGCTTTGATTTGTATTTTTCTTGAATTTCCCATTGTGGATAATATGGAAACCCTGTAATTACAGTTACTTGATGGCCTTTACTAGCAAAGTCTTCTGCCTTTTGAGTGGTGTACAGCCCTATAGCACTATCTTCTGGATAATAGTTAATTCCAATGATTGTAATTTTTTTACTCAAGCTTCCTGTTTTTAATGCTCTTTGCTGGTGAACCCACATATACTTTATTAGCATCAAGATCTGAAAACACAGAACTTCTTGCGCCAACAACAACACCATCTTCAATGTTTATTCCTGGAGCAATATAAACATCTGTAGCTAACCAGCATTTTGACCCTATGTGTATATCTTGAGCATATATTCTAAAATCTTCTGTATTGTAATCATGAGTTCCTGTACAAATATAACTGCGTTGAGATATGACAGTGTTTTCTCCAACTTTAATATTCCCTAAGGAATATAAAACAAC